>Ga0306921_10001006_pt1 | contig 26743 bp, 26 predicted proteins | sample sta12Cox44000080_FD_203760 | JGI IMG/M metagenome (GOLD analysis project Ga0306921, IMG submission 203760) | Lab enrichment of tropical soil microbial communities from Luquillo Experimental Forest, Puerto Rico - statoxic.12C.oxic.44.000.080 (v2)... | ecosystem: Environmental > Terrestrial >...
GCTCGAGCAGAACGCCCAGCAGTTCGGCGGCCTGTTCAACACCATCGAATGCCGCGAGACCTGGGCCGCGGTCGACCAGACGGCGCGCGATCGGGCGATCCAGGCCGGCGGCGTCTATGGCCTCACCGCGTCGATGAGCAAGCTGCCGGCTTATTGCCCGGTGTGGCGCGTGCCGACCGCGCCGCCGGCCGAGCGCCAGGCGGTGACGGCGCCGATCCCGACCTTGCTGCTGAGCGGCGGCTACGACTGGCTGACGCCGTCGTCGTGGGGGCGCGAGGCGGCGCGCCGGCTGCCCGAGTCGCGGCATGTCATCTTCCGCTCGCTCGGCCACGGCGTGTCGAGCCAGGATTCCTGCGCGGCGCGGCTGCGCGACGAGTTCATCGACGATCCCAATCCGCGCTGGCCGCTGCCTTGCCGAGCCGACTCGGCGCCCGATTTCGCCCAGGCCGCCGAGCGGGTGAAGGCGCTCTCCTCACGCGACAGCGACAAGAAGGACTGAACTTCTGAACTTCAACCGCATCGCTGCGGTTGCTAGACTTGAGGCAATTAGACACAAAAAAACAGTAATATTAACTCGAACAAAGGGCCAAGCCAGTCGTGCCTGCACTGTACGCGTCGGGGGCCGCTCTAGCGGTGCTGGCAGGGGCTGCTGGCCTGGCGATCCTGACGCGCGGCGCGCTGAGGTTGGTCTATCCGCTCGCCATTCTTGCCGCCCTGGTCCTGGGCGCCGTCGACCTCCATGTGCTGCTGACGGGCGTTGTGCTGACTGACAGCTTGCCGATTGGGCTGCCGACCATCGGGCTGCGCCTGCGACTTGATTCGCTCTCGGCGTTCTTCGGCGTCGTGATCAATGGCGGCGTGCTGGCGGCGTCGGTGTACAGCCTCGGGCTCGACCACGAGAAGGACCTGACGCCGCGCGTCGAGCCGTTGTTTCCGCTGTTCGCCGCGGCGATGAACCTCGTGCTGCTGGCCGACGATGCCTACGGCTTCCTGTTTTCCTGGGAGCTGATGTCGCTCAGTTCCTGGGCGTTGGTGGTGGCCCGCCACACCGATCCCGAGAGTCGCCGCGCCAGCCACCTCTATCTCGTGATGGCGGTGATCGGCACCACCGCTCTGCTGTTTGCCTTCGGCGGTCTCGCCGGTCCAGCCGGTGGCTATTCGTTCGACACCATCCGCGCCCACGCTGCCCAGCCCGCCATCGCGGCCCTGGTGCTGGCTGCGGCGCTGATCGGCTGCGGCTCCAAGGGTGGGCTCATCCCCCTGCATGCCTGGCTGCCGCTCGCCCATCCGGCGGCGCCCAGCCATGTGTCGGCGCTGATGAGCGGCGTCATGACCAAAGTGGCGATCTACGGCTTCGTCCGCATCGCCTTCGATCTGCTGGGCCCGCCTGCCTGGTGGTGGGCCTTGCCGCCGATCGTGCTGGGCGCGATCACCGCCGTGCTCGGCTTGCTCTATGCCGTGCTCGATCGCGACCTCAAACGCGTGCTCGCCTATTCGACGATCGAGAATGTCGGCCTGATCTTCGTCGCATTGGGCCTCGCTCTTGCCTTCCGCGCCAACGGCTTCGCCCAGGCCGCGGCCGTGGCGCTGACGGCCGCCCTACTGCATGTGCTCAACCACTCCTGGTTCAAGTCGCTTCTGTTCCTGGGGGCCGGCGCCGTGCTGCATGCCACGGGACGGCGCGACCTCGATGGCCTGGGCGGGTTGATCCGCACCATGCCGCGCACCGCGATCTTCTTCCTGGTGGGAGCGCTCGCGATCTCGGCCTTGCCGCCGCTCAACGGCTTCGTCTCCGAGTGGCTTCTGTTCCAGTCCGTGTTGGCCGGCCCGATGCTGCCGCAAGCCTCGCTGCGCTTCGCGGTGCCGGCGATCGGCGCCATGCTGGCGCTTGCCGCCGCGCTTGCTGCGGCCTGCTTCGTGCGCGTCTATGGCACGGCGTTCCTTGGCCGCCCGCGCACCGTCGAGGCCGCCCGCGCCCATGACGTGCCGCTTGCGCAGCAGGTCGCCATGGGCGCCTTGGCACTGCTCTGCATCCTGGGCGGTCTGCTCGGCGCGCCGCTGGCGTCGGTCCTTGCTCCCCTGGTGCGAACATTCTCGGGCGGCATGCTGCCGGCGTCTGGCTCTGGGCCGACCCCTTTTTCGCTGGTCGCCTTCGACTCGGCCCGCAGCGTCTATGACGCGGCGGTGATCGCCCTGTTCGTGGCCATCGCCTCGCTGGTCACCTTGGTGGTCGTTCATCGAGTGTCGGAGCGCCGGACCCGGCGCGGTCCGGCCTGGGATTGCGGCTTTCCCGATCCGTCGCCGGTTACGCAATACACCGCCTCGAGCTTCGCCCAGCCGTTGCGCCGGGTGTACGGCACGGTCGCCTTCTCTGCCCGCGAGACCGTCACCATGCCGCCGCCCGGCGATCGCGGCACGGCGCGCCTGCAGGTGAGCCTCGTCGATTACCTCTGGCGCGTCTTCTACGCCGCACCCGGCGGCGCCGTCCTGAGATTGGCCGAGCGGCTGAATATGCTGCAGTTCCTGACCATACGGCGCTACCTGGTGCTGATGTTCGCCGCTCTCGTGATCCTGCTGTCGATCGCGGCGGTGACGACATGACGCGCGATCTCATCGTGCAGTTCCTGGCGCAGGGCGCCCAGATGTTCCTCGTCCTGCTGCTGGCGCCGCTCGCCGTCGGCGTGACGCGGCGGGTCAAGGCGCGGCTGACGCGGCGGCAAGGCGCGCCGCTGATCCAGGGTTACCTCGATATTGCCAAGCTGCTGCGCAAGGAATCGGTGCTGGCCGAGAGCGCCTCGTGGCTGTTCCGGACCGCGCCCTACCTGATCTTCGCCCTGACCTGGGTGGCGGCGGCGCTGGTGCCGTCCTTCGCCTCGGGCCTGATGTTCAACTGGGCGGCCGACGTGGTGGCGCTCGTGGCGCTGCTGGGCGCGGCGCGCGCCCTGCTGGCACTGGCCGGCATGGATGTCGGCACGAGCTTCGGCGGCATTGGATCTTCGCGCGAGATGATGATCGCCACCTTGGCTGAGCCGGCCATGATGCTGATCGTGCTGACGCTCGCCATCGCCGCCGGCACGACGCGCCTGGCGGGCGTGGCGGATCACTTCATCGCCGAACCGTTGGCCGTGCGCGTCTCGCTTGCCCTGTCGCTCGGCGCGCTGGTCATTGTGGCCCTGGCCGAAAATGCGCGCATTCCGGTCGACAATCCGGTCACGCACCTCGAGCTCACCATGGTCCACGAGGCCATGGTGCTGGAATACTCCGGCCGGCATCTCGCTCTGATCGAGGCGGCGAGCATGCTGAAGCTCACGCTCTATCTGTCGCTTTTGATCTGCCTGTTCGCGCCCTTCGGCATGGCGCCCGCTTCGGCCGGCCTGGTTGGTTGGACGGTGGGGTTGGTGGCCTGGACGGCCAAGCTGCTGCTGGGCGCGGCACTGCTGGGCGTGTGGGAGGTGAGCATTGCCAAGATGCGCGTCTTCCGCCTGCCCGATTTCGTCGGCGTGGCCTTCGTTTTTGCCTTCATCGCCATCCTGCTGGCCTACCTCTCGGGCGGAGATATCGGGTGAAGATCGCCTACGAAATCTCCCACTTGCTGGCCGGCATCATGCTGGTGGCAAGCTTCGCGCTCCTCTACCAGCAACGCGTCGGCGCCGTGATCAACGCCTTCGCTGCCCAGTCGATCACCTTGGCGCTCGCGGTAGCCTGGGCCGCCTGGTCGGAGCACCGGCCGGACCTGTTCATCACCGCAGCGATCGCTTTCGGCCTCAAGGGTGTGGTCATCCCGCTGGCGCTGAGGCGGACGGTTGAGCGGCTGGGCATCCATCGCGAGGTCGAAAAGGTGGTGGGCGTCGGCGTCGCCCTGGTGGTCGGGCTGGCGCTGATCGGCCTGTCGCAGGCTCTCGTCGTCAAGGTGACCCAGCGGACGATGGGCCTCGGCCGTGACGAGCTGGCCCTGGCGCTCGCCATCGTCCTATTGGGCTTCCTGATGATGATCGTGCGCCGCAACGCGGTGACCCAGGTCGTAGGCTTCATGTCGATGGAGAACGGCCTGATCCTGGCCGCGACCGGCGCGCGGGGTATGCCGTTGGTGGTCGAAGTCAGCGTTGCCTTCTCGGTGTTGATCGCGCTGTTCGTGTTCGCGGTCTTCGTGTTCCGCATCCGCGAGCGCTTCGATACGATCGACATCGAGGCGCTCGACCGCATGCGGGGAGACCGGCGGTGATCGCGGCCTACCAAGCTGTGGTGCTGGTGCCCTATGGCGCGGCCGTAATGCTGGCGGCCTTGCCCGGCTACCGCGTCGGCGCCGCCGTCAATGTGATCGCATCGGCCGCGACCTTCGCCGCCGGCCTGTGGCTTCTGGTGAGCCCGCAGCTGGTCGGCGACTATGCCATCGTCGATGAATTCAACGTCGTGTTCGTGGCGATCAACACCCTGGTCGGCTTCACGACGGCGCTGTTCAGCGCCTCCTACATCGGCCACGAGATCGAGACCGGACGGCTGTCGCCCGCCTTCCTGCGATTCTACCACGCCATGTTCCAGGCGATGATGGGCTCGATGAACCTGGCCCTGATCGCCAACAACATCGGGCTGATGTGGGTCGGGCTCGAGCTCGCCACCTTGATCACCGTGGTGATGGTGGGTCTCTATCGTACGCCGCAGGCGATCGAGGCCGCCTGGAAGTATTTCATCCTGGCGAGCGTCGGCATCTCGCTCGCCTTCTTCGGCACCATCCTGATCTATCTCGCCGGCCAGCCGATCCTGGGCGAGGGCGTGCCGTCGATGACGTGGAGCCTGTTGCAGGCGGCAGCGGCGCAGATGGACCCGGCGATCCTCGATCTCGCCTTCATTTTCCTGCTGATCGGCTATGGCACCAAGGTCGGGCTGGCGCCGTTGCATGCCTGGCTGCCCGATGCCCATGCCGAGGGTCCGACGCCTATCTCGGCGGTGCTGTCGGGCCTGCTGCTGAACGTCGCCCTCTATGCCCTGCTGCGCTTCAAGATGCTGCTGGCCGGCCAGCCGGCGGCCCTCGACCCGGGACCGATCATGATCGTCATGGGGCTGGTGTCGCTGGTCTTCGCGGCGTTCATGCTCTACCAGCGCCGCGACATCAAACGCTTCTTCGCCTACTCCTCCATCGAGCATATGGGCTTGATGGTGTTCGCCTTCGGCATGGGCGGCCCGCTCGCCAACTTTGCCGGCCTCCTGCACATGGCGATGCACAGCCTCACCAAGTCGAGCATCTTCTTCGCGGTCGGCCATGTCGCCCAGGCCAAGGGCACGCAGCGCTTCGCCGAGATACGTGGCCTCAGCGTCACTCATCCGCGGCTCGCGGTGGCGTTTGCGCTGGCCGTGCTGGCGATCGCCGGCCTCCCGCCCTTCGGCGTGTTCGCCAGTGAATTTCTGATCCTGACCACGACTTTCGCCCGCCAACCGTGGCTGGCGCTGCTGCCGGCCTTTGGCCTGCTGGTCGGCTTCGGCGCCCTGCTGTTGCGTTTGCAGGACACGATCTTCGGCGAACCCGTGGGACCGGCGCATCGGGTCGATGCCTCTTCGGTACCGATGGTGCTGCACCTGATGCTGGTGCTGACCGCCGGCCTTTATCTGCCGCCCATGCTGGTGGGCTGGTTCCGCCGCGCCGCAGAGCTCCTGGGATGACCGAGCCGCGGGCCCTGGCCGATCTGATCGACGGTCGCATGGCCGGGCCGGACGGCTATATGCGGATATCCGTCCTTCCGCCGATCTGGGAGGAACTAGCGGCAGGGTGTGCCGCAGGCCTGCACGACCTTTCCGCTTTGTGGGCCGATGGCAAGGGCATGCGCATGGCGCTCAGCGATAGTGCACGCGGCCTTCGCACCATCATCGACCTCAAGGCCGAAGACTATCCCTCGGTCGCCCGCCACCATGCGCCGGCGCTTCGGCTGGAGCGCGCCATGCGTGATCTCTATGGCGTCAATCCGATCGGCTTGCCGGACACCCGGCCCTGGCTCGACCATGGCCGCTGGCCGGGCAAAGAGAGCGAGCAGCGCTACGAGTTCCTGCCGGTCGAGGGCGAAGGGCTGCACCAGATCCCGGTCGGCCCCGTCCATGCCGGCATCATCGAGCCCGGCCACTTCCGTTTCACCGCCAACGGCGAGACGGTGGTGCGGCTCGAGCAACGGCTGGGCTATGTACACAAGGGCGCCGAGAGTCTCTTCGTCGGCGCCGATATCGAGCGCGGGACGCTTCTGATCGGTCGTCTGTCGGGCGACAGCACGGTGGCCTATGCCTGGGCCTATGCCCATGCCGTCGAGGCAGCGCTCGGCTGGCCGGTGCCGCCGCGGGCCACGCTGTTGCGCGGCGTCATGGCCGAGCTCGAACGCATGGCCCATCACATCGGCGACGTCGGCGCGATCTGCAACGATGCCAGTGTGATCGCCATTCACGCCCAATGCGCCCTGCAGCGCGAGGATGTGCTGGCGACGTCGCAGGCCTGCTTCGGTCACCGCCTGATGATGGACTGTGTCGTTCCGGGCGGCGTCGCTGCCGACCTCTCGGCCGAGGGCATCGGGCGGGTCCGCGGACTGTTGGGTCGCCTGGCGACCGCTCGTCTCGAGATCCAGCGCGTTTACGACTCGATGCCCTCGCTGCAGGATCGCACCGTCACCACCGGCATCGTCTCGCCGGCGCTCGCCCGCCAGTACGCGGCCGGCGGTTTCGTTGGTCGCGCAGCGGGTCGGGCCTTCGACGCGCGCAAAGTTTTCTCTTATGGGCCTTACGATACGGTCGAGTTCGACCTCAAGACACGCAGTACGGGCGATGTCGACGCTCGCCTGTTGGTTCGCCTGGACGAGATCGGGGAAAGCGTGCGCATCGTCGGTCAATTGCTCGACCGGCTGTCGCCTGGGCCGATCCGCGGCGAGTCGCCGGCGCCCGGCGAAGGCGAGGGCGCGGCGCTGGTCGAGGCGTTCCGCGGCGACGTGTTCGTGAGCGTGCGCCTGGCGTCCGACGGACGGCTTGCTCGCGTGCATGCGCGCGATGCGAGCTGGTTCCAGTGGCCGCTCCTGGAGGCTGCCGTCGAGGGCAACATCGTGGCCGACTTCCCGCTCTGCAACAAATCGTTCAACTGCTCGTACTCAGGCGCCGACCTATGAGATCGTTCCTGCGCGACGCTTTCCTGAAGGGCATGGCGACAATGGCGGGGCCCGCGCCGGGCGCGCCCGAGCTCGAGGAGGTGGCGCGAGCGCTCGGTGAGCGGGCGCGCCGACGGCTCGGCCGGTCGCTGTCGATCCGCGAGGTCGATGCCGGCTCGTGCAACGGCTGCGAGCTCGAGATCCATGCCATCAACAATCCGGTCTATGACATCGAGCGCTTCGGCCTGAAATTCGTCGCCTCGCCGCGGCACGCCGACGTGCTGCTGGTCACCGGCCCGGTCACCTGGAACATGCGCGAGGCTCTGTTGCGCACCTACAACGCCACGCCGTCGCCCAAATGGGTGGTGGCGTTGGGCGACTGCGCGGCCAACTGCGGCGTCTTCGCCGGCTCGCCCGCCGTGGTCGGGCCGCTGGCAAACATCATGCCGGTCGATCTGCATATTCGCGGTTGCCCGCCACCGCCGCTCGATATTGTGAAGGGACTGTTGGCGCTGATAGAAGCGAAGGGATGAAACTCCTGCTGTCCGCGTTTGCCCTGCGTACTTGGGGCGCCCGCATCGAGGCCGCCGCGCCCAAGGGCAGCCTCTCGTTCCTGACGGCGGAGGACGCGCTGGCAGCCGACGGTTCCTCCGATGTCGACATCGCCTTCATGACCCGCGAGGTCACCGGCAAGTCGAGCTCGGGCAATCCGACGCCGGAGCTGCAGGGCTTCGATGCGGTGGTGCGCAAGTCGCCGAAACTCAAATGGCTGCAGATCCACCCGGCTGGTGCCGAGCGGCCGATCTATCGCGAACTGCGGGCGCGCGGCGTCAAGGTCACCACGGCCTCCGGCGCGACCGCGGTCACGGTATCGCACAGCGTTCTGGGTGCCCTGATCGCCATCAACCGCCGTTTCCCGCTGCTGGCCGACGCCCAGCGCCGGCACGCCTGGGAGCCCCGGCTGGGCGAGCGCTCGCCGCGTGACCTCAGAGGTCAGTGTGCGGTGATCGTCGGCATGGGCCCGATCGGCCGCAACATCGCGCGCCTGCTGAAGGCGCTCGACATGCGCTCCATCGGCGTGCGCCGCAGCGCCGAGGCAGTGCCGGAATGCGACCGGACCGTCGCCTATGCGGAGTTACCGGCCGTGCTGCCGGAAGCTGATGTGCTGATCCTGTGCTGCCCGGCCTCAGCCGTCACACGCGGCATCGCTAATGCCGGCGTGTTCGCGGCGATGCCCAGGGGTTCGCTGTTCATCAATGTCTCGCGCGGCGAGATCGCGGTCGAGAAGGACGTCATCGCCGCGCTTCAAGGCGGCAAGCTCGCCGGCGCCTATCTCGACGTGTTCGAGCGCGAGCCGCTCGATAGAGCCTCGCCGCTGTGGGACTTGCCGAATGTGCTGATTTCGCCGCATACCGCCAGCCATTCGCTGGGCCAGAACGAGGCGATCTTCGATATCTTCCTCGACAACCTCGCGCGCTTCCAGGGCGGCCAGAAGTTGCGCAACGACGTCGACGACCTCGGCTGACGGGTCACTAGCTCTTGGCCGCCAGGCTCTTGAACAGCGCGTCGCTGCGCTCGTCGGCCGGGAAGAAGCATTCGATGCGGACTTCCTGCAAGGTGACGTCCTGCGGGGTGCCCAGGGTCGCGATCGTGGTGAAGACCGACAACGACTTGCCGCCGACGATGTAGTCGAGCGTCAGCACCGGCGGCGGGCGGTCCTCGAAGCGCAGCTTGCGGAACGAGGCCGGCACGTCGGGATAGGCCATCACCTCCTCGATGAAGGCGAGCGCCTTGGGCTCGCCGCCGGCGGCCAGGATCTCGGCATAGGTGGTCGAGACGAGGTAGCGCGCGACCTCCTCCCAGTTGGCGATCTTGGGTCGGAGCGCCTTGGGGTCGAGCAGCGAACGCAGGAGGTTGGGCTGCTTGCCGGGCGGCGGTGGCGGCGGCGGGCCTTCGTGCAGGAAGAGCGTGAAGGCGACCGCGGCTTCGTTGGCCTCCAGGAGGTTCCACAGACGGTCGATCACGACCGCTGGATAAGGCTCCTGCTGCTTCAGCATGCGGTCGATCGCCTGGCGCACCGGCGTGAGTTCGGGCGCGCCGAGATTGCTCTCGCGATAGACCGGGGCGAAGCCCGCCGCCAGCAGCATGGCGTTGCGCTGGCGCAGCGGCACGTCGAGGGCCGAGGTGAGCTGCACCACCATCTCGCGGCTCGGCCGCGCCCGGCCCGATTCGAGGAAGCTGACATGGCGCTGCGACACGCCCGATTGCAGGGCGAGCGCCAGCTGGCTGGCGCCGCGACGGCGGCGCCACGCCCGCAGCATGGGCCCGAACAGGTCGGGCTGGGACGTCGAGGTGACGGCTTGTTGGTTCGTCATGGGGAAACGCTACCATCCAAATGCGGGCCTGCCGATTACCTGGGGCGTAATTGCTGCCCCGTCGCCGAACCGATAGGAAGGGGCCATGGACAAGGTGAAATTCCTCAACGATCGCCAGCTGCCGTTCGCCAAGGTGTTAGGCCTGAAATACCTCGAAGCGAGCGAAACCGGGGTAAAGGCCGAGATGGTCGTGCGGCCAGAACTTTGCACGCGGCCCGACATCCTGCATGGCGGCGCCGTGATGGCCTTCGCCGACACCCTGGGTGCCGCTGCGACCGTCCTCAACCTGCCCGAGGGCAAGGGCACGACGACGCTCGAGAGCAAGACCAATTTCCTCGGCCCGGCGCCGGTGGGGACCACGGTCATCGGCGAGACCACGCCCATTCATCGCGGCCGGCGCACCATGGTGTGGACGACGCGCATCACCACCGCCGAGGGCAAGCTGGTGGCGGTCGTCACCCAGACGCAGATGGTACTCTGAGCTGGCGGACCGCTACTGCAGCAGGGCCGGCACGAAGGCGGCAAGCGCCTTGTCGGCATCGGCGAGCGTCGCGCTGTCGGCCTGGGTCCATTCGGCGATGATCTTGAGGTAGCTGTCGCGATAGCCGGTCAGCATGAACTTGCCGTAGACCCGGCCATTGCCTGCCGAGGCGCTGTAGACGGTGCAGCGGAAGGCGATGGCGCCGTAGCTGCAGGTGCCGGGCACGGCCGGCTTCTCGAAGCCGCTCATACCCGCGCCGCGCGCCTGTTGCTCGGCCTCGGCCATCTCGGCACTGAATTCGGAGGTCACGACCGGGCTGTTGCTGCCCGCGGGGACCCGCCGCCCGGCGTCGAAGACCTGGACGGTGATCTGAATTTTGCCGGCAATGTAGCGATAGCTGAAAGTGGCGCCGTTGACGGCCGAGCCCTGCATGGTCGCTCCGGCCAGAGTCTGCGGGAAGTTGAGCTTCGTGCCGGGATGAGTCGGGGGCGCTGCCAAAGGCTGGGCGGCGGCCGCGCCAACCCAACAGAGCGCCAGGAATGCCAGCCACGCCTTAGACATCGAGGTTCGCCACCTTCAACGCATTGTCCTGGATGAAGTCGCGGCGCGGCTCGACCACGTCGCCCATCAGGGTGGAGAAGATCTCGTCGGCCTCGTCGGCGTGGTTGATCTTGACCTGCAGCAAGGTACGCGCCTCCGGATCGAGCGTGGTTTCCCAAAGCTGGTCGGGATTCATCTCGCCCAGCCCCTTGTAGCGTTGGATTGCGACGCCTTTGCGGCCCGCTTCCAGCACCGCGGCGAAAAGCGCGGTCGGTGCAGCGATCGGCGTTTCCTTGTCCTTGGTGACGAAAACACCGGGCTGCAGGTAGACCGCTTGCAGAGCTTCCGCGAGGCCATCCAGCCGGCGCGCCTCCGCACTCTTGATCAGCGGCCCGTCGATCACGTGCCGCTCCTGGACGCCGCGCAGCCGGCGCGTGAAGACAAGGCCGCCGTCCGGTGTCGGCTCGCCCGTCCAGCCGCGCTCCAGCTCGGGGCTTACCCGGTTGAGGCGGCGGGCAATGTAGTCGGCGGTCTGCCGCGCGAGTTCGGCGTCGGCCAGGACATCCGGCTTGAAGGCGCCGGCAATCGCGGCTTGCTCGATGACGGCCTGGCTGGTGACGCGTCGCGACAGAGAGAGCGGCTTCACCAGATTGGCGACCGAACGGGCGATGTCGACGGTCTGGCGCAGATCGCCGCCCGCCTGCACGACGCCGTCGCCCAGCCGGAACGAGGCGCCTTCCAGGCCGCTTTCGATCAGATGATCGTCGAGCGAACGCTCGTCCTTGAGGTAGATCGCCGACTTGCCCTTGGCAGCCTTGAACAGCGGCGGCTGGGCGATGTAGAGATAGCCGCCGTCGATCAGGGTGCGCATCTGGCGATAGAAGAACGTCATCAGCAGCGTGCGGATGTGGCTGCCGTCGACGTCGGCGTCGGTCATGATGATGATCTTGTGGTAGCGGAGCTTCGCCAGGTCGAAGTCGTCGATGCCGATACCGGTGCCGAGCGCGGTGATCAGGGTGCCGATCTCCTGCGAGCTCAACATCTTGTCGAAGCGCGCACGCTCGACATTCAGGATCTTTCCGCGCAAGGGCAAGATAGCCTGATTAGCCCGATTGCGGCCCTGCTTGGCCGAGCCGCCGGCCGAATCGCCCTCGACGATGAAGAGCTCGGAGAGCGCCGGATCGCGCTCCTGGCAGTCGGCGAGCTTGCCGGGCAATGAGCTGACGTCGAGCGCGCCCTTGCGGCGGGTGAGCTCGCGCGCCTTACGGGCGGCCTCGCGCGCCGCGGCGGCCTCGACCACCTTGGTGACGATCTTGCGCGCTTCGGAGGGATGCTCCTCGAACCACTGGCCGAGCTTGTCGCCGACCACCGATTCGACCACCGGACGGACCTCGGAGGAGACCAGCTTGTCCTTGGTCTGCGACGAGAATTTGGGGTCCGGCACCTTGACCGAGAGCACGCAGGTCAGACCCTCGCGCATGTCGTCGCCGGCCAGCTCCACCTTCTCCTTTCGGGCGATGCCCGATTCGTTTGCGTATTTGTTGACGGTGCGGGTGAGCGCACCGCGGAAGCCCGCGAGATGGGTGCCGCCATCGCGCTGCGGGATGTTGTTGGTGAAGCACAGCATCGTCTCGTGATAGCTGTCGTTCCACTGCATGGCGACCTCGACCGAGATGCCCTCGCGCTCGCCGCGGATCGATACCGGCGGGCTGTGCAACACCTGCTTGTTGCGGTCGAGATACTTGGCGAAGGCCTCGACGCCGCCCTCGTAGAACAGCTCGGAGACCTTGGGCTCGGCGGCGCGCTCGTCAGCCAGCACGATGCGCACGCCCGAGTTCAGGAACGCGAGCTCGCGCAGGCGGTGCTCCAGGGTCGAGAAGTCGAACTCGGTCTTGGAGAAGGTCTTGGTCGAGGGCAGGAAGGTCACCTCGGTGCCGCGCTTGCCCTCCGGCGCATCGCCGACCAGCTCGAGATCCTTCTCGGGCTCGCCGTCACGGAAGCGCAGGAAGTATTCCTTGCCGTTCCGCCAGATGTGCAGGTCGAGCTGGGCGCTCAAGGCATTGACCACGGCGGCGCCGACGCCGTGCAGGCCGCCCGACACCTTGTAGGAATTCTGGTCGAATTTTCCGCCGGCATGGAGCTGGGTGAAGATCACGTTGGCGGCCGAGATGCCCTCTTCCTTGTGGATGTCGACCGGCACGCCGCGGCCGTTGTCCCGCACCGTGACCGAGCCGTCGCCATGCAGGATCACATCGACCCGGTCGCAGTAGCCCGCCAGCGCCTCGTCGATCGCGTTGTCGACGATCTCGTAGACCATGTGGTGCAGGCCGGTGCCGTCGTCGGTGTCGCCGATATACATGCCCGGACGCTTGCGCACGGCTTCCAGCCCGCGCAGCACCTTGATCGAATCGGCATCGTAGTCGTCGCCATTGCCGTTGCCGTTGGGACCTTGACCGTTGTCGCTCATTATCGTTGTCCTGAAGAAGGGTTCAGTTCGCCGCGATCGATCCGTCAGCCACGCGCAGAAGCTGCGCACGGCCGGCGAGCGGCTTGAAGAGGTCGGCGTCGGTGCCGGTCATCCAGCTCTGCACGCCCAGCGCCACCACCTCGTCGAACAGCGCCGCCCGGCGCTCGGCATCGAGATGGGCAGCGATTTCGTCCAAAAGGAGGAGAGGCGGGCGGCCGCGCGACAGCGCCACCAGCCTGGCGTGGGCCAGCGCAATCGACACCAGCAGCGCCTTCTGCTGCCCGGTCGAGCCCTCGGCGGCCGGCAGGTCGAGATCGAGATGGCGCACCGCGAGGTCGCTGCGATGGGGCCCACAGGATGTGGTGCCGGCCTCGGCGTCGCGCAAGCGGTTGGATGCCAGCTGGGCGCGCATCCTGTCCTCGGCATCGATGGCGGCCATCGCGGCGATCCAGCCGTCGATCTCGCCCGCCATGGCGAGGGCCGCACGCGGGAAGGGGCCGACACCCAGCCGCGCCGCCGCGTCGAGACGCTGCACGGTGTCGGCCCGGTTGGCGGCCAGCGCCACGCCGTGGCGCGCCATGGTGTCCTCGAGCGCCGTGAACCAGTGCGGATCGCGATTGCCTTCGCCCAGCAGGCGGGCGCGTTGGCGCAGCGCATTCTCATAAGCCGCCACGTCGCCGGCATGCTCGGGATGCAGCGCCGTGACCAGCCGATCGAGGAAGCGGCGGCGCTCGCCCGGCCCGTCGAGGAACAGGCGGTCGAGCTGCGGCGTCAGCCACACTGCCGCGACATGCAGGCCGAGCGCGGTCTGGCTGGCGGCCGGGCGGCCGTCGATGCGCACCACCCGGCGCGGCAGGCTGGCTTCGCTCCGGGCGGGCTCCAGGCCGGTGCCGATGGCGAGCCGTCCGTCGGGCGTATCCAGTGTGGCGGCGACTGCCCAGGAAGCCGGCGCCGGCTCTTCGCTACGCGTACGCCGGCAGACCTCGTCCAGTTTGGCCCGGCGCAGGCCGCGGCCGGGCACCAGAAACGACAGCGCCTCCAGGAGGTTGGTCTTGCCGGCGCCATTGGGGCCGACCAGCACCACCGGGGCGATGTCGCAGTCGAGGCGGAGCTGGCGGTAGTTGCGAAAATCGGTCAGGCGCAGCTGACGCACGGCGAGAAGCGCCGGCGCTGCACCGGTTACGGCGTCGGGAGAATAGGCGAGGGCGTTGATCGGCGGCGCCGTCATACCCGCATCGGCATGAGCACGTAGAGCGCGCTCTCGTCGGCACCGTCGCGCACCAGGGTGGGCGAGCCGGCGTCGGCCATCAGGAAGCGGGCCTCGGTACCGGCGATCTGCTCGGTGATGTCGAGCAGGTAGCGCGAGTTGAAACCGATCTCGAGCGCCGCCGCCTTGTACTCGACCTCGATCTCTTCGGTGGCGCTGCCGGCGTCGGGGCTGGTGGCCGACAGCGTCACCACGCCCTTGGCGACCGCGAGCTTGATGGCGCGCGACTTCTCGGTCGAGATGGTCGAGACGCGGTCGACGGCGTGTGCGAACTCCTTGCACGGCACGTTCAGCACCTTGTCGTTGCCGGTCGGGATCACCCGCTCATAGTCGGGGAAGGTGCCGTCGATCAGCTTGCTGACCAGGGTGACGCTGGCGCTGGCGAAGCGGATGCGGGTGTCGGACAGCTCGATGTCGACCGAGCCGTCGCTCTCGTCGAGGAGCTTGCGGACCTCGCCCACCGTCTTGCGCGGCACGATCACGCCCGGGATGTCGCCGGCGCCCTTGGGCAGCGGCACTTCCACGCGGGCGAGCCGATGGCCGTCGGTGGCGACGCCGCGCAGCACGTCGGTGCCGCCCGCCTTGGCGGCGTGGAAATAGATGCCGTTCAGGTAGTAGCGCGTCTCTTCGTTGGAGATGGCAAACCGCGTGCGGTCGATGATGCCCTTGAGGTCGGTGGCCGGCAGCTGGAAGCGGTGCGGCAGGTCGCCCTCGTTCATCGCCGGGAAGTCGGCCGGCGGCAGGCACTGAAGGGTAAAGCGCGAGCGGCCGGCGCGGATGGTGAGGCTGTTGCCGTCGCTCGAGGTCTCGAGCTCGACCTGCGCGCCATCGGGCAGCTTGCGCACGATCTCGTAGAGCGTATGGGCCGGCGCCGTGGTCGAGCCGGTCTTGGCGGCGGTCGCTTCGACGGTCTCGGTGATCGCCAGATCCATGTCGGTGGCGGCCAGACTCAACCGGCCCTTCTGGGCGGTGATCAGGACGTTGGACAGGATGGGGATCGTGTTCCGCCGTTCGACGACACTCTGCACATGGGCCAGAGCCTTCAGAAGCGCTGCCCGTTCGATCGTTAGTTTCATGGTTTTGGTCGCCGTAACGAGGGGCCGAAATAGCGGTTTAGACACCCCGTTTCGCGGGCCCTAAAAGGGCATTGCGGAACGGTTGCAGAGTATAGCATGCGGGGCCGCCGCGGGAAGCAATTTCGCCCGCAATTTGAGGCTCTTAACGCCTCATTTGGCGACGAAAAACGGGGCCTTTCCGGCCCCGTTTCGTCTCTCCCCTCCAGAGCGCCTCAGCCCTGCAACTGGCGCTTGAGCAACTCGACATCCTCTGCAATCGACAGGTCGGACACCTTGAGTTCCTCGATCTTGCGCACGGCATGCATGACCGTGGTGTGGTCGCGGTTGCCGAAGCGCTTGCCGATCTGCGGCAGGCTGAGCGTGGTGAGCTGCTTGGCGAGATACATCGCCACCTGCCGCGGCCGGGCGACCGAGCGGGCGCGCCGGGGCGAACTCATCTCGGCGAGCTTGATGTTGTAGTGCGCGGCGACCCGCTGCTGGATCTCGTCGACCGTGACTTTGCGGTCGGCCTGGCGCAAGAGGTCGTGCAGCACGTCCTGCGCCATCTCCACGGTGATCTCACGGCCGATCAGCTGGCCGTGGGCGACCACCCGGTTCAGCGCCCCTTCGAGCTCGCGGATATTGGTGCTGATCTTGTGCGCCAGGAACTCGAGCACCGCGACCGGCACCGGCACACGCGCCGATTCGGCCTTGGTCTGCAGGATCGACAGCCTGAGTTCGTACGTGGACGAATGAATATCCGCCACCAGACCCGAGCCCAGCCGGGACCGCATGCGCTCCTCGATGTCCTGCAGCTCGCTGGGCGGCTTCTCGGACGACAGCACGATCTGCTTGTTCTGCTCGACCAGCGAATTGAAGGTGAAGAAGAACTCGTCCTGGCTCGCCTCCTTGCCGCAGATGAACTGCACGTCGTCCACCATCAGCACGTCGACGTTGCGGAACAACTCCTTGAACTGATTGGTGTTCTTGGTCCGCAGCGCCTGGATGAAGCGATTCACGAAGCTCTCGGCCGTGAGGTAGAGCACGCGCAGCTTGGGATCGCGCTCGCGGATGACATGCCAGATGGCATGCATCAGATGGGTCTTGCCGAGCCCGACGCCGCCGAAAATGTAGAGCGGGTTGCGCTCGGGCAGCGGCCGGTCCTGCTCGGCGATGTTGCGCGCGGCGGCATAGGCGAACTCGTTGGGCTTGCCGACCACGAAGTTGGCAAAAGTGTAGCGCGCCTCGGGACCCTGGAAGATCTCGTCGACGCCGCGGCCGATCGATGGCCCGAGCCTTGGCATCGGCGGCTGGTAGCTGTTCTGCGGCGCGGGCACCGGCGGCATGGCGATGATGTCGTTCGGCCGGCGCGGCGCCGGCGGCGGCACGAGATTGACCTCGACACTCGCCACCGTGGTGTTGACGGCTTGCCAGTAGGCGAGCACGCGGTCGCCATAGTGGCGGCTCACCCAATCGCGCACGAAGCGCGTGGGTGCGTAGAGGCGGAGCTTGCCGGCCTTCAACTCGCCGAGCTCGACTTCACCGAACCAGGTCTTGAAGGCCTTGTCGCCGATTTCCTTGCGGAGCCGATCGCAGACGCGAGTCCAGTGCGTCTCCAGTTCCTTACGGCCCCCATCGTCCATCTCGACCCCCGCCATACTCTTTTGATTGTACGCTGCGTCGTTGCCCGACGTCGGAAATTGGAATTTGTTCACGTTTGTCTCCAGGGAAGTCCTGCTGCCTTCCATCCGCCCGCCGAACCGCGCTTGGCTTGCGCGTCCAGCGGACCCTCAAAGCCGTCCGCCACGTTGAAACACGTACTGTAGCCGGCCGCGGTCATGGCTTTCGCCGCCGCGGCCGATCGAGCCCCACTTCTGCAAAGGAACAGCAGCGGCGCCTGCTTGTCCGCGATGGCGCCTGACAGCGCGCTCACGAATTCGGGGTTGGGCTGCATGCTTGGAAAAACCTGCCATTCCAGCAAAGCCGGTTTCTTGGCAATCGAATCGAGGTCGGGCAGGCCGACATAGTTCCATTCGGCGCGGGTGCGCACATCGACCAGTATCGCGTTCTTGTGTTCGCTCAGGATCTTCCAAGCCGTCGCCGGCGCCACGTCGCCGGCATAGCCAGCGGCGGGAGACACTTGGTACGTGCCGGCGATCTTGTTGTCGTTAGACATGGCCCCCGCTTCATTCGTTCGTTGTCGGAGCAGGGCACAGGCGGCGAGCCATAGACCCGAGGATAAAACACAGCACAGCACCGGCGACGGAACTTCTCGATCGAGCGTCTTGTTAGAGGGGACGCCTTGGGATCGTCACTGGTGCTGTCGGCTGCGGCTCTCTCCCTCGTTGATCTTGCCAGCGAAGAGGCTGCCCCCGTCTCCGCCTTGGCTCGCGATCCAGCGCCCCACGCCCCGTCGCGATGCATCGAGTCTTAGACAGACTCGTTCAGCAGCGCAAATGCTTCACACAGCCATCTCCGCACGTGATTCAGATTTCTCGTAGCGCGAGTCGATTGACTTCTCGCGTGATTCGATTCCTCGATGCGCGCGATGTGCGTTCGATGCAGGATGCCGCTCAATATCTAGCGCTCGCGTCTCATCGCCCTTCGATAAAAGCGAATCGTATGCAATTCGCCCAATTGCCAACCAAGCTCTGTTGTCTGAACGGTGCCAAAAAAATTTTTAGAAATTTTCTTCAGCGCGTCGCAAAAAACAAAACGCCGCTCGATCGAGCGGCGTTCAGCATTCATATCCTCTGAATGAGAAGTTGCATCAAGCCATCGCCTTGATGCGCGCGTTGAGACGCGACACACGCCGCGCCGCAGCGTTCTTGGCGATCACATGGCTGGCCGCTCCGCGCTGGATCTCCGGCTGTGCCGCGCGCAACGCGGCGAGTGCCGCCTTCTTGTCGCCGGCGGCGATCGCTTCCTCGACCTTCTTGATCGAGCCGCGCACCCGGCTGCGGCGGGCGCCGTTCACTGCCGTGCGCCGCGTGGTCTGACGGGCGCGCTTTTCGGCCGACTTGTGACTAGCCATTCAATCCTCGTTCCTCGGAAGGGCGCGCTTATACGAACCACAGCAGGTCGGGTCAACCCCGCCGGAATGCCCGTTTTCAGCGGTGTTTCCAGGTCGCTTTGCGCTTGTCGGCGAAGGCGCTCATGCCTTCGGCGCGGTCTTCGAAGGCGAAGGTCGCATGGAAGGTCCGACGTTCGAAGCGCACGCCTTCGGCCAAGGTTGTTTCGAAGGCTCGGTTGACCGCCTCCTTGGCGACCATGGTGGCGGGCAGCGACATGCCGGCGATCTTTTCCGCCGTGCCGATCGCCTCGTCCATAAGTTGCGCCAGAGGAACGACCCGGCTGACCAGACCGCAGCGCTCGGCCTCGGCGGCATCCATCATGCGACCGGTAAGGATCATGTCCATGGCCTTGGACTTGCCGACGAAGCGCGGCAGACGCTGAGTGCCGCCGGCGCCCGGGATGGTACCGAGCGTGATTTCGGGTTGGCCGAAGCGCGCATTGTCCGCGGCGATGATGAAATCGCACATCATGGCCATCTCACAGCCGCCGCCCAGCGCATAGCCCGCCACCGCTGCGACGATCGGCTTGCGCACCTGGCTCACCTTTTCCCAGCCGACGGTGATGAAGTCCTCGAGGAAAACGTCCTGGTAGGTCTTCTCCTTCATCTCCTTGATGTCGGCGCCGGCGGCGAAGGCCTTGTCGCTGCCGGTCAGCACCAGGCAACCAATGCCGCGATCGGCCTCGAAGCTGTCGAGCGCCTGTCCGAGCTCGCGCACCAGATCGGCGCACAGCGCGTTCAGAGCCTTCGGTCGGTCGAGGCGGACGATTCCGACCCTGCCCTTGGTCTCGGTCTTGATGTTCTGGTAGGCGGCCACGTTTCCCTCCGGCTGTGGAGGCGCTCTTAACTAGCGCTGGCAGCGCGCGCAATAGAAGGTCGAGCGACCGGACTGCACCAGCCGCCTGACGGTCCGGCCGCAATCATGGGTAGGGCAAAGAGCGCCGGCGCGGTCATAGACATTGAACCGGGTCTGGAAATAGCCGAGCTCGCCGCCCGGCTGGACGTGGTCGCGCAAGGTCGAGCCGCCGTCGTCGATCGAGCGCAGCAAGACCGATTTCAGCGCCGCCACCAGCCGATCGGCCCGCTCGCCCTGGACGGTATGGGCCGACCGGCGGGGCGAGATGCCGGACAGAAACAACGCCTCGCAGGCGTAGATATTGCCGATGCCGACAAGTGTCTTCTGATCGAGCAGTGCCGCTTTTATAGGCGTTCGCCGTCCCTTGAGACGCGCCGCCAGGGCGGAGCCGTCGAAGGTCTCGTCGAGGGGCTCGGGTCCCAGTTCTTTGAAGAGCTTGTGCCGCTGCACGGTCTCGGACGGCGTCAGGAGCATCAGGCCGAACCGCCGCGCGTCGTTGAAACGAACCTGCCAGCCCTCGTCGGTCTCGATCACCACATGGTCGTGGCGCTGGAAGGGATGCTCGGCGGCGCTCGCGGCATCGAACAGAGTCATGCGGCCGGACATGCCGAGATGGGCGATCAGCGTCTGGCCATCATCGAGGCGGATCAGCAGGTACTTGGCGCGCCGGTCGATCGCCTGCACGGTGCGCCCCTCGACCTTGTGGGCGAAGCGGGCGGGCAGCGGCACCCGGAGATCGCGCCGACGCTGGATCAGCCGCACGATGCGGTGACCGACCAGGCGCGGGACCAGGCCTCGGCGGACAGTCTCGACTTCAGGCAGTTCCGGCATGTGCCTTCAATGGCGTGCCCCGAAGAGCGCACTGCCGACCCGCACATGCGTGGCGCCCAGCCGTACCGCGATCTCGTAGTCGGCGCTCATGCCCATGCTCACTTTGGCAAGGCCGTTGCGCGCCGCCATCTTGACCAGCAGGGCAAAATGCAGCGCCGGCTCCTCGTCGACCGGCGGGATGCACATCAGCCCGACCACCGGCAGCTTGTGGGTGTCGCGGCAGGCCGCGACAAAAGCATCGAGCTCGGCCGGCAGGATGCCCGCCTTCTGCGGTTCCTCGCCGGTGTTGACCTGGATGAAGCAGTCGGGGCGTCGACTCGCCCGCGCCATCTCCTTGGCCAAGGTCGCCGCCAGCCGCTCGCGATCGACCGATTCGATGACGTCGAACAGGGCCACCGCGTCGCGCGCCTTGTTGGTCTGCAACGGACCGATGAGGTGGAGCTGCAGGTCGGGGTAGTCGGCCTTCAGTGCGGGATATTTCTCCTCGGCCTCCTGCACGCGGTTCTCGCCGAACACGCGCTGGCCGGCCGCCAGCAGCTCGCGCACCTTGTCGGCGCCGTGGGTCTTGGAGACGGCGACCAGGGTGACCTGGCCGGGATCGCGCCCCGCCGCCCGCGCCGCCTCGGCGATGCGGCGCGTGACGTCCGCCAAGTGATCGGCACCCTCGCTCATGCGTCTAGGCCCGTGCGGGCCGCCAGCGCCTCGGCGCTGTTGGGGTTGGCGGCGAGTGCGGCGTCCAGCGTCTCGCGCGCCCGATCCTTCTCGCCCAGCGCAGCCAGGCAAATGCCGTAATTGGTGAGCAGGCGCGCATCGTCCGGCAGTCCGCGCAGGGCGTGCTCGTGCAGCGAGCGCGCCTCGGCGGCCCGGCCGAGATCGACCAGCACGCTGCCGAGGTTGGTCAACACCAGCGGATCGTCGGTCGCCAGTCGCGAGGCGCGCTTCAGCGCACGGCGGGCCTCGTCGAGCCGCTTCAGCCCGTGCAGCGCCAGGCCGAGATTGTTCAGCGCGCGCACATCGTCGGGCACCGTCTTGAGATAGGGCTCGAGCAGCTCGACCGCCGCCGCCGGACGGCCGCGCTCGATATGCAGGACCGACAGCCGCAACAACGCGTCGCGGTCGTGTGCATTGTAGCGCAGGGCCCGTTGCAGGGTGTCGACCGCCTCGTCGGCCTGGCCGGCGGCGTTCTGCGCCATTGCCAGCGTCCTGAGCGCCGGCATCAGCGTCGGATCGATCGACAGCGCTTTCTGGATCGGCGGCATGGCGTCGGAGACCCGGCCGGCATACAGCAGGACGAAGCCCATGACGTGGTTGAGCGTGGGGTTCTGCGGCATCAGGGCGAGCGCCCGCTCGGCTTCGGCGACGGCCTGCTCATGATGGCCAAGTCCGCTCAGCGCGAGCGCCTTGTCGCCCAGGATCTGGGCCTGTCGCTGCGCGTCATCGCCGGCGTCGGCCATGGCCATGTCGAGCACCTCGACCGCCGTCGAATGATTGCCCAGGCGATAGAGAACGTGGCCCAGCATGTTGCGGCAGCGTGCCGCCAGCGGCTTCAGCTTGTCACCCTCGGGCTGCTCGATCGCCTTCTCGACATTCGCGATGATTTCCGCGAGCTCGCGCTCGGCGGCGGTGAAGCGGTTCTGCTCGACATGCAGCGAGGCCAGCGCCAGCCGCGCCTCGATGTGGAAAGGCTGGCGGCGGATGGTGTCGCGGAAGCGCTTGGCGGCCTCGTCGAGCTTGCCCTGCTGGCGGGCGACCAGGCCGAGATTGTACGACAGCATCGGCTCGTTGGGATCCTTGGCAATCGCCTTGCGCCACAGCGTCTCGGCTTCGGCAAAGGCGCCGCGCTGCGACAGGCAGACCGCGAGGTAGTGCAGGATCTCCGGCCGATCGCCATAGCGGCCATGGGCGGAACGGAACAACGGCTCGGCGCGGTCGAACATGCCGGCACGCAGGAACTGCAGGCCGTTCTGTAGGTCCGGGTCGGGCTGGGGCAGGGGCTGAGCCATGGCGCGCTGTGTAGACCCGGCTAATGGCCAAGGCTACACGAAACGCTATGGCCAAGGACGTCGATCTGTTCAAGGCGGCAATGGCTGGGGTGCGGCCGATCAAGGGCCAGCGACGAGCCGCCGTGCCGAAGGTGACAGCCGCACCGCCGGGCCCGCCGCAAAAATCCTTGCCGCCGGCCGACACGGCGAAATTTCAGGCACCGCAGACCTTCGATCGCGACATCGGTCGCGCCCTGTCGCGGGGCAAGCGCGTACCCGAGGCCAAGCTCGATCTGCATGGCATGACCTTGGCGGCGGCCGAGCGGGCGGTCGCCGAGTTCCTCGCCGAGTCGAGCGAGCACGGGCGCCGCCTCGTGCTGATCGTCACCGGCAAGGGCCTGCGTCTGGAAGGCGGCCGGGTGTTCGGCGGCCGCATCCGGGCCGAGTTCCCGGCGTGGCTCGACCGGGCCGACAACCGGGCGCGGGTGGCGGGCGTGCGCGCCGCCCACCCTCGCCATGGCGGCAGCGGCGCCTTCTATATCCTGCTGCGTCGCCGCACGGTCCGTGCACGATAATGAGTGCATGAAGTTCCGGCCGCTCGCGGGAAGTTGAGCGGCCGTGCCTTGCGATCGGCCGATTCGAAATCGATCTCTCCTGCTGCGATAAATGGCGGAGGGACGAGAGATGCGTCGGATTGCCCTGATGTCTTGGCTTGTCTTGTTGACGGCGACGATCGGTGGCGGCGTGTGGGCGGCCGAACGGATAGCGGCCAAGCCGTGCACGGCCGTTGCACCGTCGGCCCATCTGGCGAGCCTGCAGCCGGTCGAGGAGTATCCGTTGACGGCCGGCAAGATCGTGGCCGTCGACGCCAAGGACGGTCGGCTCACCGTCCGGCACCGCGGCGTCGCGCGATTCTATCTCGATCCCGGCACTTACATCTTCCACGTCGAGGACCGCGCCCTGCTCACCGGGCTGACGCCCGGCGACAAGATCAAGTTCGACGTCGCGCGCGAGGGCAAGCGCCGCTACACCATCACGCGCATCGAGAACAGCAACTAGGCGCTACGCTGCGCGCCGGCTGCGTTCGCCGGCGAGCAGCCGCTCCTTGCGCGCCACGCCCCAGCGATAGCCGTTGAGGCTGCCGTTGGCGCCGACCGCGCGATGGCAGGGGATGACGCCGGCCGCCTGGTTGGTCGCGCAGGCGCGGCCGACAGCGCGGGCCGACGCGGGCTCGCCGATGCGCTTGGCGATCTCGCCATAGGTCCGGGTCTCGCCCGGCGGGATCTCGGTCAACGCCTTCCAGACCTTCCATTGGAAGGCGGTGCCGACGATGTCGAGCGGCACGTCGGGCGCATCGAGCGCCGACGGCTTGCGGCCGTAGAGACGCGCCAGCACGCCCTTCACCCGCGGCGCCAGCACCGCGTCGTTGCGTTCGATGTCTGCGGCCGGGAAGTTGTCCTTGAGGTCGCGCTCGAGGCTGCGATCGCTGTCGCCCAGGAACACCGCGGCGATGCCCTTGTGGGTCGCCGCCACCAGCACGCGTCCATAGTCCGACTCGACGGTCGTGAAGTCGATATGCGCGCCGGCGCCACCCTTGGCGTAGGTGGCCGGCGTCATGCCGAGCGCCTTGTCGCTGTTCTCGTAGACGCGGCTCGGCGAACCGTAGCCCGCGCCGTAGAGGGCGCCGGCGACCGACTCGCCCGACCGCAAGGCCTTGCGGAAGCGCTCGCGCTTCCTGGCCACCAGCCAGTCGCGCGGTGTCAGGCCAAGCTCGGCGACGAAGCGCTTGCTGAGCGTGTTGGCCGAGACGCCGACCCGGCGCGCCACCTCGGCGAGCGAGGGCGGGCTGTCGGCATCGGCCGCCTCGAACAGCGCGCAGGCGCGCGCCACCGGCTTGCTGAGGCCAGCCTCAGCCTGCCAGTCGCGCGGCTTGCAGCGTTTGCAGGGACGGAAACCCGCCGCCTCCGCCGCCTCGGGCGAGGCGTGGAAGTCGACGTTCTTGCGCAGCGGCGGACGCGCCGCGCAGGACGGCAGGCAATAGACCCCGGTCGTCTTGACCGAGAACCAGAACCGGCCGTTGAAGGCCCGGTCGCGCTGCTGAACGGCGTGCCAGCAGGAATCCGGGTCGGGGAACGTGCCAGGGTGGGAGATACTGGCGAGCGCCACTGGGGGGAGCGGGTGAACAGAGAAGTGTTGGGTCATGGGTGCCATATAGACACCCCTGCCAACCTGCTCTATCCGGCGCCCGCCGGCAATTCCCCGGCCCGGAAAGCCTTGATTTAGGCCCAAAAACCCTTGCCGGCCTCGTACCGGGCTTTGCCGCGGTCGAGCCCGATATCGCGCAACAGGCGGTCATCGAGCTCGGCGAGTTGGCGTCGCGAACGGTTGAGCTCGACGCGGGTCAACAGAGCCTCGACACCGACCACGACCGTCCCGGCCAGCAGCGCGAAGACGCGGCCGAGGGAGAAGGAGGGGGCTTCCGCGCGGGCGAATTCCCGCACGCTGGACAGGGTCGACATGACTTAGCTCCGTTTGAGGCGGCGAGGGCAGAATTGCCCGGTTAACCTCGTTTCTGTGCCTAATTTGCTGTATGGTTGCGAGACTCGCAAAGGATGAAAGCTCAAGCGAGACCTACAAAAACTATGAACATGTTGCCTTAAATGAGCCGTTCTCAATTGCCCTTGAACGCGTTGCGCGCCTTCGAAGCCGCCGCCCGTCACGCAAGCTTCACCCACGCCGCCGAAGAGCTGCACGTCACCCAGGCCGCCGTCAGCCATCAGGTGAAGGCGCTCGAGGAGCGGCTGGGTGTGGCGCTGTTCGTGCGCCGGCCGCGCGGCCTCGAGATCACCGGCGAGGGCCAGGCGCTGCTGCCCGATCTGCGCGACGCCTTCGACCGCATGACCAACGCGCTCGAGCGGGTCGGCCGCAAGGCCAACTCGGGCACGCTCAATGTCAGCCTGGTGACGACCTTTGCGCTGGGCTGGCTGGCGCCCAGGCTGCATCGCTTCCAGGCCAAGCATCCCGAGATCGAGGTGCGCATGACGACGGCGCTGCGCCGGGTCGATTTCGCGCGCGAGGATTTCGACTGCGCCATCCGCTTCGCCGTCCAGCCCGAGCCCGACCTGCACGCCACGCGCCTGTTCAGCGACGTGCTGACGCCGCTCTGCGGCAAGCGCTACAAGGACCGGGTCAAGACTCTCGAAGACCTCAAGCGCGTGCCGTTCATCGACATGACCTACGATCCCGAATGGTCGATCTGGCTGCGCGCCGTCGGCCTGGGCGACTTCAAGCCCAAGCGGGTGCTCACCTTCGACTCGACCATGATCGCGGTCGAGGCGGCGATGGAGGGAGCCGGTGTCGCGCTCGGTCCGCCGCAGCTCTTCCGCGAGGAGCTGGCCGAGGGACGGCTGTTCCAGCCCTTTCCGCAGATCGTCGACTCAGGAAAAGCGTGGTGGTTCGTCTGTCCGCCGGCTTCGGCCGGCCGGCCCAAGACGCGCGCCTTCGAGGAGTGGCTGGTCGAGGAGCTCAGCGCCCCGCAGAGCCGGTCCGGCCGCCCGGCGCTGGCCGCCACAGGACGACGTTGAACGGGCTGGCGTTGATCAAATGACACAAATTTTGCTAATGGCGGACCGACCATGACCATCGCCATCAGCCATCCCTGGGCGCTCACCGGATCGGTCTTCGTGGACTCCGGCAAAGAGCCGCGGGTCGCGGGATTCATGACCGTCGCCAATACCGGCGGACCGGCCGACCGGCTGGTCGCCGCGGCCAGCCCGATGGCCGAGAAAATCGAAATCCACGGCATCAAGGTCGTCGGGTCCGGCATCACCATGTGGCGCTTGGAAAATGGCGTCGGGTTGCCGGCCGACACGACCATAACGCTCAAGCCGCGCGGCTATCACCTCATGATGTGGGGGCCGAAGGCGCCGCTGGCCAAGGGACAGCTTCTGCCTGTGACTCTCACGTTCGAGAAGGCGGGAACCCGCCAGGTCGAACTCGTCGTCGAAGGCGAAGGCACGATCGGCAACGAGACGATGCACGAAGAGTAGCGTCGTCTCCTATTTTGGCGGATAGCGATGCTTTTCGCCGAACGCGTCCTCGACGAGGAGGGCGGGCGGATCATCACCAAGATAGGCGGGGCCGATCGGCACCTTGCCGTGGCCGCCGGGAACATCGAGCACATAGCTCGGCTGGGCGATGCCCGACAGCCGCCCGCGCAGTTCCTTCATCAGCGCCTGGCCGCGCTCGATGGCGACGCGGAAATGGCCGGTGCCGCGCACCAGGTCGGGATGGTGCAGGTAGTAGGGTTTTATGCGCGCCGTCACCAGGGCGCGCATCAGCTGCTCTAGCGTGTCGACGTCATCGTTGACGCCCGCTAGCAGCACGCTCTGGCCCAAGAGTGGGAAGCCTGCGTCGGCGAGTCGGGCGAGGGCGCCGCGCGCTGCGCTGGTGAGTTCGCGGGCGTGATTGCAATGGATGCCGAACCACAGGCTGGCGCGCTTGGGCTGCAGCGCCGCCACCAGCTCGTCGCTGACGCGGCCGGGATCGACGACCGGCACGCGGCTATGGATGCGGATGACGGCCACATGCTGGATGGCATCGAGCGCGGCCAAAAGCTCGCCGAGTCGCCGCGGCGCCAGCATCAAGGGGTCGCCGCCGGTCAGGATCACTTCCCAGATCTCGTCGTGGTCGCGTATGTAGGCGAGC
>Ga0306921_10001008_pt1 | contig 26705 bp, 43 predicted proteins | sample sta12Cox44000080_FD_203760 | JGI IMG/M metagenome (GOLD analysis project Ga0306921, IMG submission 203760) | Lab enrichment of tropical soil microbial communities from Luquillo Experimental Forest, Puerto Rico - statoxic.12C.oxic.44.000.080 (v2)... | ecosystem: Environmental > Terrestrial >...
CCTTCGCCATGGGCGAGATGGTCGCAGAGACGACCTGGGACCCGCGGGGACCAAGCGCAGCGAGATCAGGACCGAGAGCGACGGTGAACGGTCGAGCGCCGCTGGTCCGCGAAAGGCGTCCTCGACAGCGAGGTGACGTCGCGCGGCAAGCAGAAGCAGAGCGCCGTCTACTACTGGTCCGAGAGCGGTGCGAAGCGGGCGGAGGAGTCTTGGCGGGACGGCAAGCTCGACGGCGTGCAGCGGACCTGGTGGCCCAACGGCCAGCTCCACGAAGAAGGCGAGCAGTCGGGGCACAGGAAGATCGGCACCTGGAGCACCTGGACTCCCGAGGGAGTCCTGATGCGCCGCGACGTCTACGGCGAGCACGGTAGCTCGTCGAGCGAGTGGTCTCGGGTGGTGGAGCAGAGTCCTGAGGGATGGCCCTTCTGCGCGCGGCTGCGCGATTCCCGATGGCACGGGAGCGATCGAAGTGTTCGCGCAGCCATCGGCCGAGATCGAGTTGCAGCTCGTCGCGCGACACGGTCAGCTCCATGGATCGATTCAGATGTGGGACCCGAACGGAGCGGAGTCGCTGGAAGCGACCCTGCGCAACGGCGAGTACGACGGCCGGTTCGCGCGCTGGGACGGCGTGGGCGGCGTGCACGTGGCGAGCTTCTCCGCGGGCAAGCCCGACGGCCCGTTCGCGCACTGGCATCCGAACGGGGCGCCGAACTCCTGCGGCGGATATCGGGCTGGGAAGAAGGAGGGCGTCTTCCTCCAGTGCCAGCCTTCGGGCTATTGCCAGAAGCGTGCGGAGTACCACGAGGACCAGCTTTCGGGAACGTCGGTCGAGTGGGACGAAGTCGGACGGAAGCTCGCGGAGACCGGAAATCGCGATGGGAAGCTCGATGGGCCATACACGAAATGGACGCGCGAGGGGAACGTAGAGGAGCGGGGCCAGTATCTCGCGGGCCAGAAGAGCGGGCGCTGGGTCACCTGGGACTCCGAGGGCAGCTGGCTCGACGGCAAGCGCGACGGCGATTGGTTCCTCAAGGGGATGGCCGGCCAGCTGGTCGCCCAGGGCCGCTACGAGCGCGATCGCCGCGTCGGCGTCTGGAAGTTCTTCGACGATCGCGGCCACCTGACGGCGCAGGGGTCATATGCGTGGTGCGAGTCCACGCCCAAGCTCTCAGTGACGAACTACTCCAACGGCCAGAAAGGTTACGAGGGCGGCCCGACACCAGGCTGCAAGAAGGGGCGCTGGTCGTACTGGAACGCGCAGGGCGCCTTGTCCGCGACCGCCGACTTCGATGAGACCGATCCTCGCACCTGGGCCGACCCGCGCACTTCGCCGATGAGCATCGGCTACAACCCGACCTTCCCGGCTGCGCGCGCGAAAGGTGAGCGCTGACGGCAACCTGCCTCGACGCCTCCGCCTCGTCTCGTATAATCGCGCGGCTTTCGCAGACGGGGGTCGAGTGCCGGGCAAAGTGGTGAAGGTGCGGCGCGTGGAGCGGCTCGGCTGGGCCGAGCGCCTCTACCTGCCGACGATCTTCGTCGGGCTGTGGGTCACGGCGCGCGTCTTCTTCCGGAACTTCTGGGGCTACATGATCGGGCGGCCCTCGACGTTCGTGGTGCAGTATCCCGAGCAGCGGCTCGACTACTCCGACGCGTTCCGCGGGCATCCGGTGCTGGTGGCGCTCGAGAGCGGCGCGCCCAAGTGCGTCGCCTGCGGGCTGTGCGAGTTCGCCTGTCCCACCGACTGCATCACGATCCTGCCCGCCGGGACGGCAGATGCGATCGAGCGCATCCCCGCGGTGTTCGACATCGACATGTCGCGCTGCATGTTCTGCGGCCTGTGCGAGGAGGCCTGCCCCGAAGAGGCGATCGTGATGAGCCGCGACGTGGAGCTCTCGACCTACGAGCGCGGCGCGATGCTCTGGCACATGAAGGACCTGCTGCGCACCGAGGAGCAGCTGGCGCGGCGGCTCGACCTGATCCGCCGGGACTACGCGCGCTGATGGCGCCCGCCGACGAGCTGGTCGCGCAGGTGCGCGCGCTGCTCGGCGCCGACGTCGTCGACCACCACACGCACCGCGGCGACGCCACCGTGCTCGTCCCGGTCGGGCGCGTGCGCGAGTGCCTGCAGCGCCTGCGCGACGACCCCGCGCTCGCGTTCAACGTGCTGGCCGACCTCACCGCGGTCGACTACCTGGGCCGCGAGCCGCGCTTCGAGCTGGTCTACCACCTGGCGTCGTTCGAGCTCGCGCCGCCGCCTGGCGAGCCCTGCGGGCTGCGCGGCCGCCTGCGGGTGAAGGCCGGCGTGCCCGGGCCGGAGCCGGAGGCCGACTCCGTCACCTCGCTCTGGGACGCCGCCAACTGGTACGAGCGCGAGGTGTACGACCTCTACGGGATCGTGTTCCGCGGCCACCCGGACCTGCGCCGCATCATGCTCTACGACGAGTTCAAGGGGCATCCGCTGCGCAAGGACTACCCGAAGGAGCGGCGCCAGCCGCTCGTCGGTCCGCGGAACTAGGGAGAGCGCGTGACCGACGCATCGATCCTGCGCTCGCCGCGGCCCAAGGGCGACCTGCACACCGAGACCCAGGTCGTGTCGATGGGCCCGTCCCACCCGGCCACCCACGGCACGGTGAAGATCATCCTCGAGATCGACGGCGAGGAGATCGTCGAGATGGACGTGCAGGTGGGCTACCTGCACCGCGGCTTCGAGAAGGAGTGCGAGAGCGGGACCTGGTACCAGGCGATCCCGTACACCGACAGGCTGAACTACAACTCCGCGATCCTCGCGAACCTCGGCTTCTGCATGGCGGTCGAGAAGCTGATCGGCTGCGAGATCCCGCGCCGCGGCCAGTGGGTGCGCGTGCTGGCGAGCGAGCTGTCCCGCATCGGCGACCACCTGACGCGGCTGGGCGCGGCATGCCTCGAGCTCGGCGCGATGACGCCGTTCCTGTACGGGATCGAGGCGCGCGAGCTGTGCTGGGACCTGCAGGAGATGCTGTGTGGCGCGCGCGTGACCTCGAACTACGTGCGAATCGGCGGCGTGCAGCGCGACGTCACGCCGGGGTTCCACGAGCGGCTCACTCGCTCGCTCGCGCGGATCGAGGTGCTGCTGGTGGACTTCGACAAGGTCGTCACCGCCAACCGCATCTTCGTCGACCGCTTCCGCAACACCGGCACGCTGCCGGTGGAGAAGCTGATCTCGTACGGCGTCACGGGGCCGCTCTTGCGCGCGGCCGGGGTGCCGCTCGACCTGCGCAAGGCCGAGCCGTACCTGACCTACGGCGAGATCGACTTCGACGTGCCGGTCGGCTCCATCGGCGACAACTACGACCGCTTCCTGGTCTGCCAGGAGGAGCTGGCGCAGAGCATCCGCATCATCCGCGCGTGCGTGCCGGTGCTGGAGAAGACCGTTGGCGAGCCTGTGAACGTGGCGGACCCGCGCATCCGCTGGCCCGGCAAGGAGCGCGTGTTCGGCCGCATGGAAGAGCTGATCCAGCAGTTCAAGGGCGTGACCGAGGGCATCAAGGTGCCCGTCGGCGAAGCATACGCCGCGGTCGAGTCGCCGAACGGCGAGCTCGGCTTCTACGTCGTGTCCGACGGCAGCGGCAAGCCCTACAAGGTCCGGTGTCGGCCTCCCAGCTTCGCCAACGTCGCGCCGATGCGCGAGATGCTGGTCGGTGGAATGCTCGCCGACATCGTGCCCACCTTCGACATGATCAACATGATCGGCGGCGAGTGTGACCGCTAGCGAGATCTCGCACTACGACGTGCGCGAGCGCTTCGGCCTGCCCGACGAGCAGATCGGCAACGTGAACGACCCGCGCACGCGCGAGGAGAACGGCGTGCGCTGGAACGAGAAGTGGGTCTACCTGCTGCCGGGCGGCGGCCGCCGCATCATCTACTGGCACCGCTACGACTTCCGCGGCGCGATCGTCCAGGCGCCCGACGGAGCGGTGCGCAAAGAGGCGCTCTGAGCGCACCGCCGCTCGCGCCGTTCGGCCTCTCGCTGCGACGCGACGGCAGCTTCTGGCACGAAGGCGTGCAGGTCACCCACCCGCGCCTCGCGCGCGCATTCCGCCGCGGCGTGCGCTGGGCCGACGCCGAACGCACCTTCGTCGTGCAGGTGGGGCGCTTCCGCGGCTGGCTCGACGTCGAGGACACCGCGTTCTTCGTCGACGCCTGGGACGAGCGCACCGGCCAGCTCACGCTCTCCGACGAGAGCCGCGAGCCGCTCGCCGCTGCGACCCTCACCACCGACCCCGACGGCGTCCTCCGCTGCACCGTCAAATCCCGCTTCCCCGCCCGCTTCACCCGAGCAGCCCAGGCCGAACTCCTCGACGCCATCGAAGCCGACGGTGAGCGGCTCCTTCTTCGCTCTGGAAGCGAGCGTGTCCTGCTCCCCAGCTTGCGCTAGCAATCGTCCCCGGAAAGGACCGCAAGCGAGCGCCATAGGCGCAAGCGCGCAGCGAGGCGAAGCCGAGCGGAGTGCGCCTGGCGCGAGGCCGTCCTCGCGCCTTCGGCGCTCGGACCTGGAGGCGCCGCCCGGATTCGAACCGGGGATAAAGGCTTTGCAGGCCTCTGCCTTACCACTTGGCGACGGCGCCGAGAGAAGAGCGCGTAGCTTAGCGGGTCTCGCCTGCCGCGCGACGGCGCAGTACGCTGCCGGCGCCCGGATGGTGGAACTGGTAGACACAGAGGACTCGAGTTTGGGTCTCCCGCGCGGCGACGCGCGGGTAACAAACCGGGTGAACTCAGGGAAACCTAAAGCACTCCTGATGGTCGCATGGGCACCCGACCCATGCTCCGGTCGACGGTGCCAAGGCAATCCTGAGCCAAGCCGCAGTTGGGATGTGCCCTCGCGGGTCCTATTCGCGCAAGGGAATCGCGGATTCAGGTCCCGAGCGTGGGTAGGGTGCCCACGCGAGTTCATATGTACTGCGGAAGGTGCAGAGACTAGCGGGGTGAGCCCCAACGATAATCCCCGCCGAAGAGCGCCCGGCGTCCCGCGCAGCCTCGCTGCGCGGACGAAGAGATAGTCCGCCCCGGGGGGAAACCTCCGGATCCGCGTAAAATTCTCGGAAGCTCACGCTTCGTGCGGGTTCGAGCCCCGCTCCGGGCATGGCTACCGGAAGAACATCGACGAGCGGACGGTGGCCTCGGGAGTCGCTTCGAGCAGCGAGCGCAGCGTCTCGCGGTCGAGGATCGTGGTGCGCAGGTACGACCAGTCGGGGCGCTCGAGCTCGATGCGGAAGAGCTCGGGCCCCTTCATGATCTGACGCACGTAGGCGCGGCCGCCTTCGTCGAGGTCGCGCTGGATCGAGCGGATGATCGCGCGCACGCGCTGCAGGCGCAGCCGCTCAGGGTCGAGCTCGAACGTGCGCACCCCCCGGATCCAGCGGAACGTTCCCGGCGGCTTCAGGTCGCGCATCGCGGCTCATGCTATCGGCGGCCCTCGGAGGAGGCAACCGCCGATTCGGGTGTCGCAGCGTCGGCCGACGCAGCGCCGCGGGCGAGCTTTCCGAGCGCGCGACCGTAGCGTTCGAGCGCGCGCGGCGGACCGCCGAGCAGCTCGAGACCGACCAGCGCCATCGCGCGCGCGCCGTGCTCGCCGGGCACGTAGGCGACGCGCGACCAGCGCGCGAGACCGACGACGTCCACCGGCGCTTCGTCCGGCAGGCGCAGCTGCACGAGCACCCGCGTGCCGATCTCGGGCGGGCGCTCGCAGCGGATGCACAGGCCGCGGCGCGAGAGGTTGGTGGTCTCGTCGTCGCTGGAGACGTCGTAGAACAGCTCGCCGGTGACGGGGTCGCGCACGGCGTCGATCGAGCTGCGCTGGATGCGGAGCGCGAGGTCCGTGCGCTCGTCGCTGCGGCGCGACGGCCGTGCGTGCAGCTCGGCGCCAGCGCCGGTCGGCTCGGGAATCCTGCGCCAGCCGTCGGCGGCGGGCTCGGGGGCGGATCCCGCCGCTCGCTCGCGCGTCCGTTCGCTCTGCGTCCTCATCTCGCCCCTCCTGGCTCCAACGCTCGCTTCGGCGCCGCGCCGGGAGCCCTTGAGGGCGCCTAGACCGCGAGACCCCAGCTGCGCGCGAAGGCGCGGCCCTTGTCGCGGGTCTCGGCGAGCTCGCGCTCGGGATCGGAGTCGGCCACGATCCCGCCGCCGAGCGCGAGCACGAGCTCGCCGCGCTCGGCGACCGCGGTGCGGATCGCGATCGAGAGATCGACGCCGCCCGCGGCATCGATGCAGCCGATCGCTCCGGTGTAGACGCCGCGCGGCGCGGGCTCGAGCTCCGCGATGATCTCCATCGCGCGGAGCTTCGGCGCGCCGGTGATCGAGCCGCCGGGAAACGTCGCGCGGAGCAGCCCGATCCAGTCGCAGGGCGCGCGCAGCCGCCCGCGCACCGTCGACACCAGATGGTGTACGTCGCTGAAGCTCCGCAGCCGCGCCAGCTCGGGCACGCAGACGCTGCCGATCTCGCACACGCGGCCGAGGTCGTTGCGCTCGAGGTCGACGATCATCACATGCTCGGCCCGGTCCTTGGCCGAGGCCGCGAGTGCGTCGCGCTCGGCGGCGTCCTCGGCGGCGCTGCGCCCGCGCGGCCGCGTGCCCTTGATCGGGCAGGTCTCGACCCACGCGTCCCGGCTGCGCAGGAAGCGCTCGGGCGAGCTGGAGAGGATGGTGCGGTCGGGGCTCTCCAGGTAGGCGCAGAACGGTGCGTCGGTCGCGTCGGCGAGCCGGCGGTACAGCCCGCGGAGCGCGCGGGCGTCGGGCGCGGGCGACTCGAGCCGGCGGGAGAGGTTCACCTGGTAGACGTCGCCGCTCCGGATGTAGTCCTGGACGCGCCTGACGGCTGCCAGGTACGCAGGCTCGGGAGTGCGCTCCTTGGCCGCGAGTCCGGCCGGGCGCGGCGGCGCATCGAGCGGAGCGGGCAGCGCGGCCAGCTCGTCGGCGAGGTCCCGCCGCGCGCGCGCCGAGCCACCGCGAATGGCGCCGTGCCCGAGCTCGTCGCGGCAGCAGAGCGCGCGAAAGCCCGCGAGCGCCACCGCCGGCGCTTCGCCGTCGGCCGCCTTGCCGAGCCGTCCGTCCGCGAACTCGCGGCCGAGCTCGTACGAGAGGCTCCCGATCAGAACCGCGTCGAAGGGATCGCCGCCGCGGAACTGCGCGAGCCAGCGCTCCGCTTCCACGAGCGCCGCGGCGCCCCCGCGGAACTCGATCTCGGGCCGCAGCCCGAGCATGCTGGCGGCCCAGCCGCCCGGCGCGCGCGCTTCCAGGAGATGCGGCGCGCAGCCGTCCGGCAGGACGCCGAGTAGCTCTGCGAGGCGTAGTTCGCGCGGCGGTTGGTCCGGCACGGGGTAGATTGGCGAGCGATGTCGCTCGGGCGCGCGAACTTAGCTCTGATCGAAGGCGCCCGACCAGTGATCGAGGCGCTGCGGGCGGGCAGGCGCCGGATTCACACGGTGTTCCTCCCCGACGGCGACGGCAGCCCGGCGCGCCGCGAACTCGAGGCGATCCTCGCCGAGCGAGCCGTCGAGCGCCGCCCGGCTGCGCCGGGCGAGAAGCTCCATGCGCTCGCGGACCCGTTCCCCGAGGAGGAGTTCGAGGCGCTCCTGTCCGCGCCGCCGCCGCGCTTCCTCGTGGCGCTCGACCGGGTGACCGACGTGGGGAACCTGGGCAGCATCGCGCGCTCCGCAGAGGCCGCGGGAGCGAGCGGGATCGTGCTCGAGCACCGTCACGCGCCCCCCATCGCCGCGGGCGCCCTGCGCGCGAGCGCGGGCGCGCTCGAGCACCTGCGGGTGGGACGCACCCCGAACCTGGCCAAGGCGCTGGACCTCGCCCGCGGCGAGGGCCTGGTCGTGCTGCTGGCGGACCCGTCCGGCGCGACGATCGAGGACCTGCCCGGTTCCCTCTTCGCGGGCGACCTGGTCTGGGTCTTCGGCAGCGAAGACCAGGGTGCGCGCAAGGGCGTCCGGGACCGCGCGACCCAGGTGCTTGGAATTCCCCTCTCTGGCCTGACCCGGTCGCTGGGCGTGGCCGCGGCCGCCGCCTATTTTCTGGTCAGAACCGCGGAGATCCGTCGCGAAAGTGCCGGCGCCCGGGTTGCTGGCACGGCGGAAACCTCCTGATACAATCGCGGCTTGCGCTGGCGTAGCTCAATCGGTAGAGCAGCTGATTTGTAATCAGCAGGTTGGAGGTTCGAGTCCCCTCGCCAGCTCCGCGCCGTGGGCCGGAGCCGGCTTCGAACCTCGCGACCTGGTCGTCCTCCGGTCGAGTGCACGGGCTACACAGAAAAGAGACAACGGTTCACTCCTGCGCCGCGGGGAATCTGGGGTACTCGGCGGGGCGGGATCGTTTTGCTCGCGGGCGAAGAAGTAGAGGATTCGCGTTGGGGCGGAGACCGGGTTCTTCGGAGAGGTACCAAAGCGGTCAACTGGGACGGGCTGTAAACCCGTTGGCTTGCGCCTTCGGAGGTTCGAATCCTCCCCTCTCCACCCGCGCGGCGGGAGGCATACACAATAAAGTTTAGGGCGGGAATAGCTCAGTTGGCTAGAGCACAAGCCTTCCAAGCTTGGGGTCGCGGGTTCGAGTCCCGTTTCCCGCTCCAGGCTCGACGAGAGATCCCGCAAAACGAGCGCCCAAGTAGCTCAGGTGGTTAGAGCGCATCCTTGGTAAGGATGAGGTCGGCGGTTCGACTCCGCCCTTGGGCTCCGAAGTTCGGTGGATCGCGCAGTCATTCCATCTCACTGATCTGAGAGGTAAGCACACGAGCGATGTCCAAGGAGAAGTTCGAGCGAACGAAGCCGCACGTGAACGTGGGGACGATCGGGCACGTGGACCACGGGAAGACGACGTTGACGGCGGCGATCACGGCGCGGCAGGCGACGAAGAAGCTGGCGCAGGAGATGAAGTTCGATCAGATCGACAAGGCGCCGGAGGAGCGGGAGCGGGGGATCACGATTGCGACGGCGCACGTGGAGTACGAGTCGAAGAACCGCCACTACGCGCACGTGGACTGTCCGGGGCACGCGGACTACGTGAAGAACATGATCACGGGGGCGGCGCAGATGGACGGGGCGATCCTGGTGGTGAGCGCCGCAGACGGGCCGATGCCGCAGACGCGGGAGCACGTGTTGCTCGCGCGGCAGGTGAACGTGCCATACATCCTGGTGTTTCTGAACAAGTGCGACGCGGTGGACGACCCGGAGCTGCTGGAGCTGGTGGAGCTGGAAGTGCGCGAGCTGTTGTCGCGCTACGAGTTCCCTGGGGACGAGACGCCGATCATCCGGGGGAGCGCGCTGAACGCCGGGAAGAACCCTGCGGACGACGCGGCGAACAAGTGCATCGACGAGCTGATGGATGCCTTGGACAAGTGGATCCCGGAGCCCAAGCGGGCGCTGGACAAGGCGTTTCTGATGCCGATCGAGGACGTGTTCTCGATCTCGGGGCGCGGGACGGTGGTCACCGGTCGTGTGGAGCAGGGGAGGGTGCACACCGGGGACGAGGTGGAGATCGTGGGGATCAAGCCGACCGCGAAGACGGTGGTGACCGGGGTGGAGATGTTCCGGAAGCTGCTGGATGAAGGTCAGGCGGGCGACAACATCGGGTGTCTGTTGCGGGGAACGGGGAAGGACGACGTGCAGCGGGGGCAGGTATTGGCGAAGCCGGGGTCGATCACGCCGCACACGAAGTTCAAGGCGGAGGTGTACGTGCTGACGAAGGAGGAGGGCGGGCGGCACACGCCGTTCTTCAAGGGGTATCGGCCGCAGTTCTACTTCCGGACGACGGACGTGACGGGGAGCGTGGAGCTGCCGGAAGGGACGGAGATGGTGATGCCCGGGGACAACATCACGATCGGAGTGGAGCTGCACACGCCGATCGCGATGGACGCGGGGCTGCGGTTCGCGATCCGCGAGGGCGGTCGCACCGTCGGCGCCGGCGTCGTCGCCCAGGTCATCGAGTAACTCGTCATGGCGGAGATCGGCACCCCCAAGATCCGGATCCGGATGAAGGCGTTCGACCACAAGCTCTTGGACATGAGCGCCTCCGAGATCCTCGACACTGCGATCCGCACCGGCTCGCGCACGGCGGGGCCGATTCCGCTGCCGACCACGATCGTGAAGTACACCGTTCTGCGTGGACCTCACGTCGACAAGAAATCGCGCGAGCAGTTCGAGATCCGAACGCATCGCCGACTGATCGACATCCTCGATCCGACGCCGCAGACGGTGGACGCGCTGATGAAGCTCGAGCTCTCCGCCGGCGTGGACGTGGAGATCAAGCTCTAGGAACTCGTGATGGACCTCGACCCGAAAATCTTCGACGCGCCGATTCGCAGTGACTTGTTGTTCACGGTGAACGTGGCGCAGCTCGCGGCGCGCCGTTCCGGCACGGCGGCGGTGAAGAACCGTGCGCTCGTCTCCGGCGGCGGCCAGAAGCCGTGGCGCCAGAAGGGCACCGGCCGCGCGCGCCAGGGCACGACGCGCGCCCCGCACTGGGCGGGCGGCGGCGTGGTGCACGGCCCGCGCCCGCGCGACTACTCGGTCTCAGTGCCGAAGAAGGTGCGCAAGGCGGCGCTGCGCTCGGCGCTCTCGCTGCGCAAGCGCGAGGAGCGCGTGCTGGTGGTCGATTCGCTCGGTCTCGCCGAGCCGAAGACGAAGCTCCTGGTCGCGAAGCTGCGCGAGCTCGGGGCCGAGGACGCGCTGATCCTGACCCGCGAGCGCGACCGCGTGCTCGAGCTCGCCGGCCGCAACCTGCCGACGGTGCGGGTGCTGCCCGTGGTCGGGCTGAACGTGCGCGACGTGCTGCTGCGCAAGGCGCTGATCGTGCTGCGCGACGCGCTGCCGGCGCTCGGCGAGAGGCTGTCATGAAGGACCTGCGGCAAGTGATCCGGCGCCCGGTGATCACCGAGAAGAGCACGATCGAGCGCGAGAGCCACAACATCGTGACGTTCGCGGTGCACCCCGAGGCGAACAAGCACGAGATCAAGCGCGCGGTGGAGACGCTCTTCGACGTGAAGGTCGAGGACGTGCGCACGCTGCGCGTGCGCGGCAAGACGCGCCGGGTCGGCCGCCACGTCGGGCAGAAGCCGTCGTGGAAGAAGGCCCGGGTGCGGCTGCGCGCCGGCGACTCGATCGAGTTCTTCGAGGGAGTGTGAGATGGCGGTCCGCAACTTCAAGCCGACGTCTCCGGGCCGCCGCGGCATGAGCGTCCCCGACTTCGTCGAGATCACCAAGAGCAAGCCGGAGAAGCGGCTCACCAAGGGCAAGAAGAGCTCCGGTGGCCGCAACAACCGCGGCAAGATCACCAGCTACCACCGCGGCTCGGGCCACAAGCGCCGGCTGCGCGAGGTCGATCTGCGCCGCGACAAGTGGAACGTGCCGGCGAAGGTGGCCGCGATCGAGTACGACCCGAACCGCAGCGCGCGCATCGCGCTGTTGTTCTACGCCGACGGCGAGAAGCGCTACGTGATCGCGCCGACCGGGATGAAGGTCGGCGACGTGGTGCAGACCGGCGAGCGCGCCGAGATCAAGCCGGGCAACACGCTGCCGCTGCGGCTGATCCCGACCGGATCGCTGGTGCACAACGTCGAGCTGCGGCCCGGCAAGGGCGGACAGCTGGCGCGCTCGGCGGGCATGGGCGCGCAGCTGATGGCCTGCGAGGGCAAGTACGCGCAGCTGAAGCTGCCGTCGGGCGAGACCCGGATGGTGCTCGCCGCGTGTCTCGCGACGATCGGCCAGGTCGGCAACGCCGAGCACGAGAACGTGTCGGTCGGCAAGGCCGGCCGCTCGCGCTGGCTCGGCATCCGCCCCAACGTGCGCGGCGTCGCGATGAACCCGGTCGACCACCCGCACGGCGGCGGCGAGGGCCGCACCTCGGGCGGACGCCATCCGGTGAGCCCGTGGGGCCAGCCGACCAAGGGTCACAAGACCCGCAACAACCGCCGCACCGATCGCTTCATCGTGCGCCGACGAGGACAGAAGTAATGGCGCGCTCCGTCAAGAAGGGACCCTACGTCCAGCCGTCGCTCGCCAAGAAGGTCGAGCGGCTGAACCAGTCGGGCGGGCGCCAGATCATCCGCACCTGGTCGCGGCGCTCGATGATCACGCCGGAGATGATCGGCCACACCCTGCACGTCCACAACGGAAGGCTGTTCATGCCGGTGTTCATCACCGAGAACATGGTCGGGCACCGGCTCGGCGAGTTCGCGCCGACGCGCAAGCCCGTGGTGCACTCCGGCGATCGCAAGGTGAAGGCCGCGCCCGTGGGTGGGCCGCCTCCCGCCCCGGCGCCGCCCAAGGGAGCGCCGTGATGGAGGTGCGGGCCAAGCTGCGCGGTGTGCGCTTCGGACCGAGGAAGGGGCGCTTGGTGGCGGACCTGATCCGCAAGAAGCCGGCGAGCCGCGCGCTCGAGATCCTCGAAGCGTGCGAGAAGTCGGCGGCGCGCCCGATCGCCAAGGTGCTGCGCTCCGCGCTCGCCAACGCGGTGGAGCACAACGCGCGCCACCAAGCCGGGATCGACCTCGACAACCTGTTCGTGAAGCGCGTGCTCGTCGACGAAGGGCCGCGCGGGTGGCGCATCCGCCCGCGCGCACAGGGACGCGCCAACTGGATCAAGAAGAGCACGAGTCACGTGACCGTCGTGCTCGAAGAGCGCTAGGAGACCGCGTGGGACAGAAGGTACATCCGTACGGCTTCCGGCTGGGCGTGATCAACGGCTGGCAGTCGAACTGGTTCTCGGAGCGCAACTACGCGAGCTCGCTCCACGAGGACCTGCGCATCCGCGACTACATCAAGCAGAAGGTGTTCCACGCGGGCATCAGCCGGATCGTGATCGAGCGCCGCGCCGAGAAGATGTCGGTGAACATCCACACCGCGCGGCCCGGGATCCTGATCGGCAAGCGCGGCGCCGACGTCGACGCGCTGCGCCGCGAGATCGCGGACATGACCAAGAACGAGGTGTTCATCAACATCCGCGAGGTGCGCAAGGCCGAGACCGACGCGCAGCTGATCGCCGAGAACATCGCGCTGCAGCTGGAGCGCCGGGTGGCGTTCCGCCGCGCGATGAAGAAGGCCATGCAGGCGGCGCTGAAGTTCGGCGCGCAGGGCGTGAAGGTGAAGGTCGCGGGCCGGCTGGGCGGCGCCGAGATGTCGCGCGTGGTGCAGTACATGGAGGGGCGCGTGCCGCTGCACACGCTGCGCGCGCAGATCGACTTCGGCTTCTGGGAGGCGCGCTGCCCGTACGGCGTGATCGGCGTGAAGTGCTGGGTGTTCAGCGGCTACGTGCCCGACGCGAAGCTGCACGAGCACCGCCTGGGAACCCCCGAAGAAGCTCCGAGCCGCTGACATGCTCCAACCCAAGCGAACCAAGTTCCGCAAGGTCCAGAAGGGGCGCGTGCGCGGGAAGGCGTACCGCGGCTCCGACCTGGCCTTCGGCGAGTACGGCCTGCAGGCGATCGATCACGGGCTCGTGACCGCGCGGCAGATCGAGGCCGCGCGCGTCGCGATGACCCGGCACGCCAAGCGCGGCGGGAAGATCTGGATCCGCATCTTCCCCGACAAGCCGATGACCAAGCGGCCGCCCGAGACGCGCATGGGCAAGGGCAAGGGCAATCCCGAGTTCTGGGCCTGCGTCGTGCGCCAGGGCCGCGTGCTCTACGAGATGGGCGGCATCGACCGCACCACCGCGCGCGAGGCGCTGCGCCTCGCCGGTCACAAGATCGGGCTGCGCACGCGCATCCTGGAGAGGACGGAAACATGAAGCCGGCCGACCTGCGCAAGCTGTCGGATGCCGAGCTCGACGACCGCGTGCGCGAGATGCGCAACCAGCTCTTCGACCTGCGCATCAAGCACGCCACCCAGCAGCTGGAGAAGTCCGCGGGTCTGCGCCAGGCGCGCCGAGACCTCGCGCGCGCGCTCACCGTCCAGGCCGAGCGAGAGGAGAAGTCATGAGCACCCGGGGCCTGCGCAAGGTGCAAGAGGGCGTGGTGGTCTCCGACAAGATGGACAAGTCCGTCATCGTCGAAGTCAGCCGCACCGTGCTCCACCCGCTGTACCAGAAGTACGTGCGCAAGCGCACCCGCTTCATGGCCCACGACGAGTCGAACCTGCTCAAGGTGGGCGACCGCGTCCGCATCGTGGAGTCACGCCCGCTGTCCCGGCGCAAGCGCTGGCGCGTCCAGGAGAAGCTGGCGTGATCCAGATGCAGTCGATCCTCGACGTGGCGGACAACTCGGGCGCGCGGCGCGTGGCCTGCGTGAAGGTCCTCGGCGGCTCGCAGCGCCGCTACGCCTCGATCGGCGACATCATCGTGGTGTCGGTGAAGGAGGCGCTGCCCGGCTCGCGAGTGAAGAAGAAGCAGCTGCACAAGGCCGTGATCGTGCGGACGAAGAAGGAGATCGGCCGCTCGGACGGATCGTACATCCGCTTCGACGACAACTCCGTGGTGCTGGTCGACAACAACCGCGAGCCGATCGGCACGCGCATCTTCGGCCCCGTCGCACGCGAGCTCCGTGCCAAGCGCTTCATGAAGATCGTCTCGCTGGCCCCGGAGGTGCTGTGATGGCCGCCAGGATCCGCAAGGGCGACACCGTCGAGGTGCTGGTCGGCCGCGACCGCGGCAAGCGCGGCGCGGTGCTGCGCGTGCTGCCCGAGCGCGAGCGGGTGGTGATCGAGCGCATCAACCTGGTGAAGAAGCACCAGAAGCCGAATGCGACCACGCGCCAGGGCGGCATCATCGAGAAGGAGGCGGCGCTGCACATCTCCAACGTGGCGCTGGTGCACAAGGGCGAGACCACGCGCGTCGCCTTCCGCACCGTGGACGGCGTGAAGCGCCGCTGGAGCGTCCGGCACGACGAGGCGATCGATGGCTGAAGCCAAGGAGAAGAAGAAGGGCGCCAAGCAGGAGGCGGCGGGCGCCGCGCCCGCGGAGGCGAAGCCCGCGAAAGGCGAGAAGCGCGAGAAGAAGGGCGGCGACAAGCGCGAGGCCGGGAAGAAGGCCGCGCCGCCGCCCAAGGAAGAAGGCCCGCGCCCCGAGATCGTGATCGAGAACTACGTGCCGCGGCTGCTCGAGACCTACCGCAGCTCGGTCGCGCCCGCGCTGCAGAAGCGCTTCACGTACAAGAGCGCGATGCAGGTGCCGCGGCTGCTGAAGATCACGCTCAACGTCGGCCTGGGCGAAGCGACGCAGAACCCGAAGCTGCTCGACGCGGCGGCGGAGGAGATCGCGCGCATGACCGGCCAGAAGCCGATCATCCAGAAGTCGAAGAAGGCGATCGCGAACTTCCGGCTGCGCGAGAACCAGCGCATCGGAGTCACCGTGACGCTGCGGCGCCAGCGCATGTGGGAGTTCCTCGACCGGCTGGTGAACGTGGCGCTGCCGCGCGTACGCGACTTCCGCGGCGTCTCGCCGCGCGCCTTCGACGGGCGCGGCAACTACACGCTCGGCCTGCGCGAGCAGATCATCTTTCCCGAGGTCGACTACGACCGGGTCGAGAAGATCCGGGGCTTGAACGTTTCCATCGTGACGACGGCGACGACCGACGAGGAGGGCCTGGCGCTCCTCACCGGCCTGGGCATGCCGTTCAGGACGTGAGGATCCATGGCGAAGACTTCCAAGAGAATCCAGCAGCGGCGGCTCCGGGCCGCGCGGGTCGCGGGCAAGCTGCCGTTCCGCACCCGCTACTACAACCGCTGCCAGCGCTGCGGCCGCGCCCGGGGCTACTACCGCAAGTTCGACCTGTGCCGGATCTGCCTGCGCAAGCTCGCGCTCGACGGCAAGATCCCCGGCATCACCAAGTCGAGCTGGTGAGGGCGTCGCAATGGTGACCGATCCCATCGCCGACATGCTGACGCGGATCCGCAACGGCGGACGCGCCCGGCTCGCGCGCGTGAAGCTGCCCAAGTCGCGGCTGAAGCACGAGATCGCGCGCGTGCTCCACGAGAACGGCTACATCGCCGGCTTCTCAGACGTGGCAGAAGCTGCGAAGCCCACGCTCGCGATCGAGATCCGCTACGGCGAGGACGACCAGCCGATCATCGAGGGTCTGGAGCGCATCTCGCGCCCCGGCCGGCGCGTCTACGTCGGAGCGAAGAAGATCCCGCAGATCCGCAGCGGGCTCGGCATCGCCATCGTCTCAACGCCGCGCGGCGTGATGAGCGACGCGCAGGCGCGCGAGGCCGGGCTCGGCGGCGAGCTGCTGGCGAAGGTCTGGTAGCCATGTCGCGCATCGGCAAACAGCCCGTGCCCATCCGCTCCGGCGTCGAGGTCAAGGTCGCCGACGGGCGGGTGCGCGTGAAGGGGCCCAAGGGCTCGCTCGAGGAGGCGGTCGCACCGCACTGCACCGTCGAGATCGCCGGGGGCGAGGTGCGCGTGGCGCGCGACAGCGACGAGAAGCGCGCCAAGGCGATGCACGGGCTGATGCGGGCGCTGGTGGCGAACATGGTGAAGGGCGTGACCGAGGGCTTCACGCGCAGCCTCGACATCATCGGCGTCGGCTATCGCGCCGAGGTCTCGGGCAAGAAGCTGCAGCTCACCATCGGCTACTCGCACCCGGTGGTGATGGAGATCCCGCAGGGGCTCGAGGTCGTCGCGGAGAGCCAGACGCGGCTGCTCGTGCGCGGCGCGAGCAAGCAGCAGGTGGGTCAGTTCGCGGCGGAGATCCGCAAAGTGCGGATGCCGGAGCCGTACAAGGGCAAGGGCATCCGCTACGTCGACGAAGTGGTGCGCCGCAAGGTCGGCAAGACCGGCGTGGCGACGGGGAGCTAGCGGGCGATGGAGAACAGGCGAACCGCGTTGCTGGCGCGCCGCAAGCGCAAGGTCCGCAGGCAGCTCGTGCGCTGCGAGCGGCCGCTCTTGACGGTGTTCCGCAGCTCGAAGCACATCTACGCGCAGATCGTCGATCCGCTGAGCGGGAAGACGCTCTCCGGCGTCTCCACGCGCTCCCCCGGCGTGCGCGACGGGCTCGAGTCCACCAAGGACGTCGAGGCCGCCAAGCGCGTGGGCACCGCGATCGCCAAGCTGGCGCTCGAGAAGGAGATCCGCGCGGTGACCTTCAACCGCAACGGATTCGTCTACACCGGTCGGGTCAAGGCGCTGGCCGATGCCGCGCGCGAAGCCGGGCTCACCCTGTGATTCGAGGAAGCAAGACGTGCCGAGAACCGTGAAACGCGAACGCCTGAACCCGAACGACTACGAGCTCGAAGAGCGCGTGGTCGACATCAACCGCGTCGCCAAGGTCGTGAAGGGCGGGCGGCGCTTCGGCTTCACCGCGCTCGTCGTGCTGGGCAACAGCAACGGAGTGGTCGGCTCGGGCCTGGGCAAGGCAAACGAGGTGCCCGAGGCGATCCGCAAGGGCATCGAGCAGGCGCGCAAGAACCTGATCAGCGTGCCGCTCGCCGACGGCACCATCCCGCACGAGGTGATGGGCGAGTTCGGCGCCGGCAAGGTGGTGATGCGCCCGGCCGCGCGCGGCACCGGCGTGATCGCGGGAGGCGCGGTCCGCGCGCTGTGCGAGGCGGCCGGCGTGCAGAACGTGTTGACCAAGTGCCTCGGCACCAACCGCCACCACAACGTGATCCGCGCGACGCTCGATGCCTTCCGCCAGCTGCGCTACCGCGACGAGCGGCTGGGCCAGCTGCGCGCGCAGGAGCCGCACTGATGGCCGCGCGGAAGTCCGCGAAGAAGGGCGCCAAGAAGGCCGGGGCCATGCTGCGCGTGCGCCAGGTGCGCAGCGCCATCGGCTACGGCCCGGACCAGCACCAGACCCTGCGCGGGCTCGGCCTCGGCAAGCCGCACAGCGTGCGCGAGCTCCTCGACACGCCGGCGGTGCGCGGGATGATCCGCAAGGTGAGTCACCTGGTCGCGGTGGAGAACGGCTGATGCTCGAACGAATGAAGCCCGCCCGAGGCTCGCGGCGCCCGCGCAAGCGCGTGGGCCGCGGTGTCGGCTCGGGCAGCGCCAAGACTTCGGGCCGCGGCACCAAGGGCGCCGGCGCGCGCGCCGGCCGCAAGCACAAGCCGCACCGCGAGGGCGGTCAGATCCCGCTGATCATGCGCCTGCCCAAGCGCGGATTCACCAACCCGATGGCCGACACGGTGCAGGTCGTGAACGTGAAGGCGCTCGCGCGCTTCAAGAAGGGCAGCGAGGTCGACGCGGCGGCGTTGGCCGAGGCGGGGCTGGTGCGCAGCGCGCACGAGCCCGTGAAGCTGCTCGGCGAAGGCGCGCTCGAGCACGCCCTCAAGGTGAAAGTGAACGCGGTGTCGGGCTCGGCGCGCGCAAAGGTCGAGTCCGCCGGCGGAAGCGTGGAGCTGGTCGGAGCATGAGCAGCGGGGCGATCGGGAACATCACGCGCATCCCGGAGCTGAACCGGCGCATCCTGTTCACGTTCGCCATGCTCGCGGTCTATCGCATCGGCTGTGCGGTGCCGACGCCCGGCATCGACCCCAGCGAGATCCGCCACTACTTCGAGCAGTCGCAGGACGGCGGCGGGTTCTTCAACGTCCTCAACCTCTTCACCGGCGGTGCCTTCGAGCAGCTCTCGGTCTTCTCGCTCGGCATCATGCCCTACGTCTCGTCGTCGATCATTCTCCAGCTGCTCGCCGTGGTGATCCCCAAGCTCGACGAGCTGCGCAAGGAAGGCGAGGAAGGCCGGCGCATCATCACGCGCTACACGCGCTACGGCACCGTGGCGCTGGCGGTCATCCAGGGCATGCTGATGGCCACCGCGCTCGAGAACGGCGCGCTCGGCTCCAACACGGTGCTCTCGCCGGGCTGGGGTTTCCGCGTCACCACCGTGGTGTCGCTGGCGGCGGGCACCTCGTTCATCATGTGGCTGGGCGAGCAGATCAACGAGCGGGGCATCGGCAACGGCATCTCGCTGATCATCTTCGCCGGCATCGTGGCGCGGATCCCGTCCGCGCTCTCGCGGGTCTGGGACATGATCCGCACCGACCAGCTGCCGCCGCTGGCGCTGCTCCTGCTGGCCGGGTTCATGGTGCTGGTGGTGGGCGTGATCGTGTACTTCGAGCGCTCGCAGCGGCGCATCCCCATTCAGTATGCCCGCCGGGTGGTCGGCCGACGCCAGCTGGCGGGCGGCATGACCTACTTCCCGCTGCGGCTCAACACTTCGGGGGTGATCCCGCCGATCTTCGCGTCGTCGCTGCTCGTGCTGCCGCTGCAGATCTCGCAGTGGAGCGGCAAGGAGAGCATCGCCGACTTCGTGAACGACTACCTGGGCTGGGGCTCCTGGGGCCACAACCTCTTGTACGTGGCGCTGATCATCTTCTTCGCCTACTTCTACACCGGGGTCATGCTGGACCCCGACGACGTCGCGGAGAACGTCCGCAAGAACGGCGGCTACATTCCGGGGATCCGCCCGGGCAAGCGCACGGCCGAGTACATCCAGCGCGTGCTGAACCGGATCACCCTGATCGGCGGGATCTACCTCGCGGCCGTGTGCCTGCTGCCGAATCTGCTGCAGAAGGAGTTCTCGGTGCCGTTCGTCTTCGGCGGCACGGCGCTGCTGATCGTCGTGGGCGTCGCGATGGACACGGTCGGCCAGGTGGAAGCGCACCTGGTCGCGCACAACTACGACACCTTCGTGCAGGGCGCGCGCCTGCGCGGGCGGGGCGGGCGATGAGCGGGCAGTACAACCTGATCCTGATGGGGCCTCCGGGCTCCGGCAAGGGCACGCAGGCCAAGCGCCTGGTGGAGAAGTACGCCATCCCGCAGATCTCGACCGGCGACATCCTGCGCGAAGCGGTCGCCTCCGGCTCCGAGATCGGCAAGCGGGCGAAGGCGATCATGGACCGTGGCGACCTGGTCCCCGACGAGGTCGTGATCGAGATCGTGCGCCAGCGGCTCGCGCGCCCCGACTGCAAACAGGGCTTCGTGCTCGACGGCTTTCCGCGCACGCTCAACCAGGCGAAGTCGCTCGATGCGATCCTGGTCGAGCAGGGCCGCGAGCCCGCCCGCGTGCTCGCGCTGACGGTCGCCGACGACGAGCTGCGCCGGCGCATCCTCGTGCGGGGCGAAGGGCGCGCCGACGACAACGAGACCGCGATCAGGAAACGCCTCGAGGTGTACCGGCGCGACACCGAGCCGGTGCTCGCGCACTACGCCGCGGCGGTGAGCAGGATCGACGGGATCGGCTCGATGGACGAGATCACGGCGCGCCTCGTCGCCGCGCTGGAGAAGCGACCGTGATCCAGATCAAGTCCAAGCGCGAGATCGACAAGATGCGCGAGGCCGGCCGCCACGTCGGCGAGATCCTGGTGCACCTCGCGGCGCTGGTGAAGCCGGGCGTGACGACCGCCGAGCTGGACCGGGCTGCCCGCAACGAGATCCGCGCGCGCGGGCTCACCTCGTCGTTCCTCGGCTACGCGCCCGGCGCGGCACCGCCGTTCCCGGCGGTGCTGTGCGCGTCGGTGAACGAGGAGATCGTGCACGGCATCCCAGGCTCGCGGCGGCTCGCCGAAGGCGACCTCGCGAAGCTCGATTTCGGCGCGATCTGCGACGGCTTCCACGCCGACGCGGCGCTCTCGCTCGCGGTGGGGCCGGTCGACGACGAGTCGCGCCGGCTGCTCGCCGCGACGCGCGACGCGCTCGAGGCAGGGATCCGCGAGCTCGTCCCGGGCAAGCGCCTGGGGGACGTCGGCGCCGCGGTGCAGGAGGCGGTGGAGAGCCGCGGCTTCTCGGTGGTGCGCGACTTCGTCGGCCACGGCATCGGCCGCGCCATGCACGAGCCGCCGCAGCTGCCGAACTTCGGCAGGCCGGGCCGCGGCCAGCGGCTGCGCGAGGGCATGGTGTTCGCGATCGAGCCGATGGTGAACGCAGGCACGTGGCAGGTCGAGGTGCTGACCGACGGCTGGACCGCGGTCACCGCCGACCGCCGGCGCTCCGCACACTTCGAGCACACCGTGGCGATCACCGACCACGGCCCCGAGATCCTCACCCGCGTTCCGGGGACGCACTGAGAGACACCGATGAAGGTCAGAGCGTCAGTCAAGAAGATGTGTGACAAGTGCAAGCTGATCCGCAGGAAGGGCGTCCTGCGCGTGATCTGCGAGAACCCCAAGCACAAGCAGAGGCAGGGCTAGACGATGGCGCGCATCGCAGGCGTCGATCTTCCGCGCGAGAAGGCGATCAAGATCGCGCTCACCTACATCCTCGGGATCGGCCGCTCCTCGGCGCTGAAGATCTGCGACGAGGCGGGCGTGGGCCCGAACACCAAGACCTTCGACCTCGACGAGAGCGAGGTCGTGCGCCTGCGCGACGCGATCCAGGGCGGCTACAAGGTCGAGGGCGACCTGCGCCGCGAGGTCTCGCAGAACATCAAGATGCTGATGGACATCGGCTGCTACCGCGGCCTGCGCCACCGCAAGAACCTGCCCGTCCGCGGGCAGCGCACGCACACCAACGCACGCACCCGCAAGGGTCCGCGCAAGACCGTCGCCGGCAAGAAAGTCGCGACGAAGAAATAACGGGAAAGTCGGTTCGCAATGGGCGTTGCCAAAGCCAAGAAGGTCAAGAAGAAGGTCCGGAAGAACATCCAGACCGGCGTCGCGCACATCCAGGCGACGTTCAACAACACCGTCATCACCATCACCGACGTCGCGGGCAACACCATCGCGGCGTCGTCGGCGGGGATGGTCGGCTTCAAGGGCTCGCGCAAGTCGACGCCCTATGCCGCACAGACCTGCGCCGAGGACGTGGCGAAGAGGGCCATGGAGCACGGCGTGCGCCAGATCGGCGTGCTGGTGAAGGGCCCGGGCGCGGGCCGCGAGCCGGCCGCCCGCGGCCTGCAGGCCGCCGGCTTCAAGATCACCTACGTGCGCGACGTGACTCCGATCCCGCACAACGGCTGCCGCCCGCCCAAGCGGCGCCGCGCCTGAGGAGAAGGTTTGGCTCGCTACAACGACTCGGTCTGCCGGCTGTGCCGGCGCGAAGGCATGAAGCTGTTCCTGAAGGGGGACCGCTGCTTCTCCGACAAGTGCTCGATCGAGCGGCGCAACTACCCGCCCGGGCAGCACGGGCAGGGGCGGCCGAAGTTCTCGGACTACGGCATGCAGCTGCGCGAGAAGCAGAAGGTGCGCCGTATCTACGGGATCCTCGAGCGCCAGTTCCGCAAGACCGTCGCCGAGGCGGCCAGGCTCAAGGGCGTGAAGGGCGAGAACCTGATGGCGCTGCTCGAGCGCCGGCTCGACAACGTGGTGTTCCGGCTCGGCTTCGTGACCTCGCGCGCCGAGGGGCGCCAGCTCGTGCGCCACGGCCATTTCAAGGTGAACGGACGCCGCGTCGACATCCCGGCCTACCGCGTGCGCAAGGGCGACAAGATCGAGCTCACCGCGCGCGGCCAGAAAGCTGCGCGGATCGAGGGTGCGCTCGCGGCGCTGGAGACGCGCAGCATCCCGAGCTGGCTGTCGGTGGACAAGGATCAGAAGCAGGGAACGATCCTGAGCGATCCCGTCCGCGAAGAGATCACGCTCCCGATCCAGGAACAGCTGATCATCGAGCTCTACTCGCGCTGAGTCCCCCGCGGCGCGACGCAATCGACAACTGGAGGTCCCATGAACGTCGATCTCATGGTCCGGAACTGGCAGACGCTGATCCGCCCCCGCCGTATCGAGGTGGAGGACAGCCTCTCCGCGACCTACGGGCGCTTCGAGTGCGCCCCGCTCGAGCGCGGCTTCGGCCTGACGCTGGGCAACGCGCTGCGGCGCGTGCTGCTCTCCTCGCTGCAGGGCGCGGCGATCACCTCGGTCCGGATCGAGGGCGTGCAGCACGAGTTCAGCTCCATCCCCGGCGTGCTCGAGGACGTCACCGACGTGGTGCTGAACCTGAAGGAGGTCCGCCTGCGCGCGAACTCCACCGAGCCCAAGCAGATCGTGATCAAGAAGCAGGGCCCGGGGGCGGTGACCGCCTCGGACTTCAGCTCGCCCGACCAGACCGTGGAGATCCTCGAGGGCGGGCACCACATCGCGACACTGTCCGGTGACGCCGAGCTCTCGCTCACCGCCACGGTCGAGGTGGGCAAGGGCTTCGTGCTCGCGGAGAAGAACGCGAAGGAGGAGCAGCCGATCGGCACGATCCCGATCGACTCGATCTTCTCGCCGGTGCGCAAGGTGAACTACACCGTCACCAACGCGCGCGTCGGCCGCGAGACCGACTACGACCGGCTTTCGCTCGAGATCTGGACCGACGGCTCGATCGCCCCGGCGGACGCGCTCGCGTTCGCGGCGAAGATCCTGAAGGACCAGCTGTCGATCTTCATCAACTTCGAAGAGGACCTGGAGCAGCGCTGGGTGCCCTCGGCCCCGCACGTCACGCCGAACGAGATCCTGTTCCGCCCGGTGGACGAGCTCGAGCTGTCGGTCCGCTCGGCGAACTGCCTGCAGAACGCCGACATCAAGTACATCGGCGAGCTGGTGCAGCGCACCGAGGCCGAGATGCTCAAGACCAAGAACTTCGGGCGGAAGTCGCTGAACGAGATCAAGGAGATCCTCGCGGGCCTCGGGCTCGAGTTCGGCATGAAGCTCGAGAACTTCCCGTCGCGCAAGGAGCTCGACCGCTTGCGCGAGGACGCGGACGCTTGAGCGTGGGTAGGGTGCCCACGCGAACTTAAGAACTCAGGAGCGTGGGTAGGGTGCCCACGCGACCATAAGAACTCGCTCGAACTGGCAACACTCCCATGCACCACCGCAAAGACCACCGCAAGCTCTCGCGCAACACCGCGCATCGCACCGCGATGCTGCGCAACCTGGTCACCTCGCTCTTCGAGCACGAAGAGGTGCGCACCACGACCGCCAAGGCGAAGGAGGTGCGCCGGGTCGCCGAGCGGATGATCACGCTCGGCAAGCAGGGGACGCTCGCGGCGCGGCGGCGCGCGCTCGCGACCATCCGCAGCAAGGAGGTCGCCGCCAAGGTGTTCGACGAGCTGGCCAAGCGCTACGGCTCGCGGCCCGGCGGCTACACCCGCCAGCTCAAGATCGGCCCGCGGCGCGGAGACAACGCCGAGATCTCGATCGTGCAGCTCGTCGACGCGGTGAAGCGCGGCGCGGAGGCAGACGCCAAGACTTGAACCGGCCCGGGAGCGGAACGCTTTCCCTCCTGCTCGTCGCGGCCCTGTTCGCGGTCGGGGTCGGCGTGTACGCGGCGCTGCGCCCGCCTCCCGTTCCGGCGCTGCGCACCGGCTCGGCCGCGCCCGCCTTCTCGCTGCCGGTCCACGGCGCGGGCGGCGAGGTTTCGCTCGCCTCGCTGCGCGGCAAGGTCGTGTTCGTGAACTTTTGGGCGACCTGGTGCCCGCCCTGCCGGGCCGAGGCGCCGTCGCTCGAGCACCTGTACCAGAGCCTGCGCGCCGACGGGTTCGAAGTGCTGGCGATCTCGATCGACGCCCCGGACTCGGCGCCGGCGATCGACGCCTTCCGCAGCGATTACTCCCTGGACTTTCCCATCCCGCTCGACCCCCACAAGCAGGTCTACGACGCCTACCAGGTCGCGGGGGTCCCGGAGACCTTCCTGGTCGACCGCTCGGGCCGGGTGGTCGAGCACTTCATCGGCCCTCAGAATTGGGACGACCCGCGCTATTCTCGGGCCATCCGCCGCGCTCTCGGCGCGCCGGCGGAATCGGGGGGGAGCGCCGGTGGGTGAATCCGAGGCAGGGGGACTGCCGCAGCGGCGGGGCTGGCTGTGGATCGGGCCGCTGGCGGCGCTGGCGGGCGCGGCCTTCGCGCTCTCGTACGACTCGGACAACGGGCTGCGCGCGGTGTTCCGCATCCGGGACGAGCTCGGCCGCGCGGAGGCGCGGATCTCCCGGCTGTCGGACGAGCGCTCGGAGCTGGTGGTCCGAGCCGACCGCCTGCGCGCCGACCCCTTCGAGATCGAGCGCGTGGCGCGCGAGTCGCTCGGCATGGTTCGGCCGGGCGAGATCGTCGTGCGCCTTCGCGGCGGAGCCGCCGAGGGCAATTGACCCGAGGGCCCGGCCGGGCTACCCGAAAGTCCCATGCGAGACGAGGTCGACAAGCTGTTGCGCGAGGCCGCGGCGCGCGTGCTCCGCGAGCACGCGCCCGAGGCGCTGGAGCTCGTGGCGAGCCTGTCGGTCGTCCCGCCCAAGACCGCCGAGCACGGTGACTTCGCCAGCAACGCGGCGCTCGTGCTCGCCAAGGCGCTGCGCCGTCCGCCGCGTCAGGTCGCCGAGCTGCTGCAGCAGGCGCTGGGCAACGGCGGCGGGGCGCTCGAGCGCAGCGAGATCGCGGGCCCCGGCTTCCTGAACGTCTTCCTCGCGCGCTCGCGCTGGCGGGACGCGATCGTCCGGGTGTTGCAGGAAGGGGCGGGCTTCGGGCGCACCTCTTCGGGCGCCGGCGCCGCGGTCATGGTCGAGTTCGTCTCCGCCAACCCGACCGGCCCGCTCACCATCGGGCACGGCCGCAACGCCGTGCTGGGCGACTGCATCGCGCGCCTGCTCGAAGCGACCGGCCACAAGGTCGTGCGCGAGTACTACTTCAACGACGCCGGCCGGCAGATGCGCGTGCTCGCGCAGTCACTGCGCGCCCGCTACCTGCAGGTGCTGGGCGAGCCCGCGGAGCTGCCGGACGAGGGCTACCAGGGCGAGTATCTGGTCGAGATCGCGCGCGCGCTCGCCGCCGAGGTCGGCGCGAGCTGGCGCGACGGCGACGAGGCCCGCTTCAAGGCCCGCGCCACCGACGCCATCTTCGCGGACATCGAGCGCACCCTCGTCGACCTGGGCGTCCGCTTCGACTCGCATTTCAACGAGCACACGCTGTTCGAGCGCAAGCTCGTGGACCGCACGCTCGACGACCTGCGCGCGCGCGGCCTGGTGTTCGAAGAGGAGGGCGCGGTCTGGCTGCGCTCGACCGGCTTCGGGCTGGAGCGCGACCGCGTGCTGATCAAGAAGACCGGCGAGGCGACCTACCTGCTGCCGGACATCGCCTACCACCGCGAGTCGCTCGCGCGCGGTCTCTCGCGCATCATCGACGTGCTCGGCCCCGACCACATCGCCCAGTTCCCCTACGTGCGCGCCGCGGTCTCCGCGCTGGGCGGGGATGCCGAGCGGATCGAGCTGGTGATGTACCAGTGGGTGAACCTGCGCCGTGGCGGCGAGCTGGTGAAGATGTCGACGCGCAAGGCCTCGTTCGTGACCGTGGACGACGTCCTCGCCGAGGTGGGCCGCGACGTGTTCCGCTACTTCATGGTCGAGCGCCGCGCGGACTCGCACCTGGACTTCGACGTAGAGCTGGCGGTCGAGCGCTCCGAGCGCAATCCGGTGTTCAAGATCCAGTACGCACACGCGCGCCTGTGCAGCATCGCCCGCAAGGCAGACGAGGCCGGGCTCGGGCTGGGCGACGACCCGCGCGCACTGGCGCTGGGGCGGATCGACGCCCCCGAGGAGATCGAGCTGGCGAAGCTGGTCGAGCGGCTCCCCGACGTGGTGCAGCACGCCGCGCAGGCCCGCGAGCCGCAGGAGCTCGCGCGCTACCTGCTCGAGCTCGCCAACGCCTTCAACGGCTACATCTCGGACGGCAAACGACACCGAGTGGTGTCGGACGACCACGAGCTCTCGCTGGCGCGACTGGCGCTGGTCTCGGCGGTTCGCACCGCGCTCGCCAACGGGCTCGCGCTGCTCGGCGTCGCCGCCCCGGAACGGATGTGAGATGACCGATACGACCCAAGAGCAATCCCGGCGACAGAAGTCTCGC
>Ga0306921_10001009_pt1 | contig 26699 bp, 14 predicted proteins | sample sta12Cox44000080_FD_203760 | JGI IMG/M metagenome (GOLD analysis project Ga0306921, IMG submission 203760) | Lab enrichment of tropical soil microbial communities from Luquillo Experimental Forest, Puerto Rico - statoxic.12C.oxic.44.000.080 (v2)... | ecosystem: Environmental > Terrestrial >...
CGCAGCGGGCCCGAACTCGGGGATTCCTGGGACCGGATTCAGAAAGAAACCGACCGGCTGAACGAAATGATTTCGCAGCTTCTGACCCTGACGCGGCTCGAAAGTGAAACCAACGTCGCCGCGCGCGCCGACATCGAGCTTTCCATGCTGTTAGAGGAGATCGTGGCCGACGCCGACTTCGAGGCTCGCAGCCTCGAACGCTCCGTGATCCTCGCCTCTTCCGAGCCGCTGCTGGTTAAAGCCAACGTTCGGCTGCTGCGCAGCGCGGTCGAAAATGTTCTGCGAAACGCCATTCGTTACACCGGGGAAGGCACGCAGATCGAGGTCCGTCTACTGGCAGAGGCCAGAAAAGGCGTCACCACGGCGGTGATTCAGGTCGCTGACCACGGCCCGGGAGTGCCCGAACCGGACGTAGCGAACATCTTTCGTCCGTTTTATCGGGTGGCCGATGCCCGGGACCGCGACACGGGCGGTGTCGGACTGGGCCTGGCAATTACCGACCATGCGATCCGGCTCCACGGCGGAACCGTGTCGGCGCGCAATTCCTCGCTGCGGGGATTGATCGTAGAGCTCCGCTTGCCTTCAACCTCCCAGCCGCAAGCCGTTCCCGCCCCGGGTGAGCGCCGACCGGCCCAGTAATACGGTCCCTGGTCGCGTCGGCCGGCCTTCTCGACCGATCGAGAATTGGCGTTGCGGGCGAAGCAAGCCCTTCCCGCGTCCGCTATTCGCGGCTGAACGCCAGGTTGTCGAAGCGAAGGCCCTGTCCATTTTCAAAACGAAAAAGAACTTGCGAACTTGGATCGCGCCACCCGGTTCGGAATCGCCGCAACTCGCCCGCCTTTACGGTCACGGTCAACTCGCGAAGCTCGGGCGAGCGCAGTTCGATCGTGGCGTCCTTGCTGCCCTCGTTGTAAACGTCAAAGCCCAGAAAAATGCGATGGGGGCTCAATTGAAATTCCGCGGATTTGGCGGTGCGGTCCTTCAACAGCACATGGAAGGTCGGAAATTTCCCTTCTGGGGTCCCGATTTCCCACTGATTTGCGGGCCACTCCACGATACCGGCGGGATCGGGTCCGTTCAGCACCGTTCCGACCGCACGATGCGGATCGTCAAACGTAACGTAGTCCACGGGACCGCCCGACACTTGGCCCTGAATATCGATGTCGCGAGACGATCTGTGGCGAATGCGCAGCACCCTGGTGGCGGCATCGAAGGTAAAACCCTCGGCCGCCAGATCCTGACGCCGTTCGAGTGGCTTGCCGCCGGAAGTAACCGTGTCCGGGGAGAAGTCTAAGCGGAGCACGTCGGTCGACTCGGCGTCGAAAGTGGAATAGGTGACTCGGCCCGCTCCGTAGGAAATCTTCGTAACCGCGGAGAGCCCTCCCACCAGGTGCGACTCGTCCGCGGGCGCCCATTCCGGCACCGCCCAAAATGCGTCCATCATGCGCCGCGGTCCGTCGGAGAATTCGTCCGTAAACCACCATTGCGTGCTGAACGGGGCGTGCGCCGCTCGGGCCAGCCCCTGAAAATAGGTCACCCAGTTGTAAGTCCGATAGGCCGCTTCTTTGTAGGCGGGATCGCCCGTCTTCGCATAGTAGAGCGCTTCCACGGCGGCCAGGCGGGCGCTGTGGCTGTCGCAGCATTGATTCGGGAGGTTGCAGCAATATTGCTTGCCGTTGCCCTGCTCGGTGGTCACGGTCGCGCCATGGACGATATACTTCGGCCACTTGGGCGTAGTTTTCACCCATTCCATCAGCCTGCTGGCGTGCTCGCGCCACTGCGGATCCTTCTCCGGATGCAGCAGAACGTAGCGCGCGAACTCGAGCGGAATCACTTGGTTCATGTTGCCCATGCTGGCCCGTACGTCCTCGAAGTAGCCAACCCAGACGTTATTTTGCAGCGGATAGCTTACCAACCAGGTCCACGCGCCCGCGCGCACTCTTTGGTAGGAAGCGACGTCGCCTTGATCGAGCCCGATCAGTTCGTCAAACAGCATGATGGGTTCAATCACGTTCGCCGAGTAAGGGAACATTCCCTTCCCGCCTTCCAGGCTGCCGTCGCGAGCAAAGCAGCGGTAAGGCCAGGGCGAGTTCCGCTCGTCGCCCGGCTTGAAATTCCTCACCAGAGCATCCGCGCAGCGAATCGCCGCTCGCAGATATTTCGTATTGCCCGTCATTTCATAAAGGCGCAGATACCCGTAGCCGTCTGCACCCACCACGTGCGGTTCGACAAAGTCCTCGCCATGCTCGCTCCAACCCGTGTAGCGGCGGTCGCCTGGATTCGCGGACGGATAGGGAACTCGCGGCCAGACGTATCCTTCCGGCGTAAGGCCGTGTTCGAGTTCGTAGTCGACAAGAGCCTCCAGGAGTTCCAAAGTGCGCGGATCGCCGGTATAGGGATAGAGCCGTTCCACGAACCCTTCCATCATTGCGCGCAGGTAACCGGTCGAGTTGGCCCAATGCTGGTCGGGAAATAGCTCGAACGTGGAACGGTCAAAGTCGAAGCAGCAATAGAAGTAATAAAGGCGCTGGCGATGGTACTGATCCCAAAGAATGGTCCACTGCGATAGAAAATAACCCGCATAGGAGTATCCGGTGTCGTCGGGCATCGGCCAGGGCAGCAGCTTATGCTGCGCGTCCAGAGCGACGGCGCGGCCTGCGATCGACGGCTCATCCACCGTAGCGGTGACAGGAAAAGGCGCTGGCGCGTCTTGCGCGGCCAGCGTCGTCGACCCGATGACAGAGATTAGAAGACTCCTCGCGATGTCCGTAGCTCGTCTCATAGCGCTCCACCGGGAAAATTCGGATCCGCACGACTGCCGCACCGAGGATAGCCCGGGAATAGAAGAAAGCTCACCCGGACCACACCAGCCGAACGGCAAGACCGGAAGGAAATAGAACTCCATCGAGGCCGTGCCGGATCGGGAGATGCTCCGGCGCTTAAAAGAGCAGCAGCACCGGCGCGCCCTACATGATAGGGCCAAAACGCCGCCGTCCTCTTGGCAATCACGGCGAGGACCGTGTGCAGGTACCTCTTTTCCTAGCCTGAGTGCAAACCACTTTCGTAAAGGAAAACGCAGAAGTGTAAAGAATGATGAAATCTAGAGCCTTCCTCACAACCTTCCGGAGTTCATTTGCCCATCCAAACGATCGCAAGCCATAGCCGCACCGGCTTGCAAGATTTCCCTTGAAGGTCCAGGCCCTTATGAGCTCCAAGCTTCTTCGCTCACCCATCCTTGTGGTTCGACGCGCGACGGCGGTCTCTTTTCTCTTGGGCATCGCCCTGTGCGCTCAGGAGCCCAAACCGCGTCTCGGAAAAGAGATCGACAATTCCCTTCGCGTCACTCTCCCGGGCACGCACCCGCCCATGGCCCAATCGGAAAACGATGCGGGCGAGCTGCCCGCGGGAACCATGCTGCACGGAATCAGCATCGTACTCAGTCGCAGCGCAGCCCAGGAGTCGGATTTGGAAGCCTTGATCGCAGCGCAACAAACGGTCGGTTCGCCGCAATACCATGACTGGCTTTCCCCGGACGAGTTCGCGGCCCGATTTGGCGTGGCGGATTCCGATATTTCCGCGATCCGGCAATGGCTCGAACAGCAGGGTCTTACTTTTCTCGGGGTGTCGCCCAGCAAGAACCGCATCGTCGTCTCGGGCACAACCGAACAGCTCAAAGCCGCCTTCGGCCTTGCGCTGCACTACTACGCCGGCGGCGGCGAAAAACACTATGCGCCTTCCTCGGACCTCACACTGCCCGCCGCCCTGGCCCCGCTGGTTGAAAGCGTTGCCAATTTGTCGACGTTCCGCCCCCGGCCCCACGTGAAGTTCGGCAAACCCCGACGGGCTCAGGCCAACTTCACTTCGAGCCAGTCGGGAAACCATTTTCTGACCCCGAAGGACATCGCCACCATCTATAACCTCGACTCCGCCTATGGCGCGGGCTACACGGGGAGCGGTCAGGCCATCGCGGTCGTCGGCCAGTCTTCGGTCGTCCTTTCGGATATTGAACACTTCCAGACCGCGGCCGGCTTCAGCAAGAAGGATCCAACCCTGCTCCTGGTGCCCGATTCGGGCTCGGCCACGGTGGTTTCAGGCGACGAAGCCGAAGCGGACCTGGATCTCGAATACACGAGCACCATCGGAAGGGATGCGGCCATCTACTTCGTCTACGTTGGCAACAACCCGAACTACAGCGTCTGGGATTCCATCGCATACGCCGTCGATCATAAAGTGGCCCCGATCATCAGCGTCAGCTACGGAATCTGCGAGACTGCGCTCAGTTCGGGCGATTACGCCTCTCTGAACGGCGTCCTGGCTCAAGCGGCCGCCCAGGGACAAACCATTGTCGCCGCCTCGGGCGACAGCGGTTCAACCGATTGCTACGGACTGAACTTTCTTACCGCCGCCCAGCAGAAGGCTTTGGCCGTCGATTTCCCGGCCAGCAGCCAATACGTCACCGGAATGGGAGGCACCGAGTTTCGGGCGGACGACGTGGCCTCCTCGAACACCACGTACTGGACGTCGGCCAGCGGGAGCGACGCTGTCAGCTCGGCGCGCTCCTACCTACCGGAACAGGTTTGGAATGACAGCTCTTCGTCGAACGGGCTGGCAGCAGGCGGCGGTGGCGTCAGCAGTTTCACGGCAAGACCCGGCTGGCAGACAGGCGTCGCTGGCCTTCCTTCCGGCAACTACCGTCTACTGCCGGATATCTCGCTCGACTCCTCGGGGGACAACGCCGGCTACCTTTATTGCTCGAGCGACTCACAATCAACCGGCGTCACCGGCAGTTGCAGCAACGGGTTCCGCGACAGCAACAGCACCTACCTTACCGTGGCCGGCGGAACGAGTTTTGCGTCCCCTATTTTCGCGGGAATGTTGAGCTTGATCAATCAGAAGCTCAATTCGGACGGGCAAGGCGCCATCAACCCGATCCTGTACACTCTGGCCGCGAACGCCAGCACCTACTCATCCGCCTTTCACGACATCAGCAACGGAAACAACAAATGTACGGCGGGATCGACCTATTGCTCCTCGGCCGGTGCATCCGAATATTCCGCGGGCACCGGATACGATCAAGCCTCGGGGTTGGGCTCGGTAGACTTTTACAACCTGCTGATGGCCTGGCCCAACTCGAATTCCTCTGCCGTCCCTTCTTCGACAACCCTCGCTGCGGCGACCACCACTCCCTCGACCGGGGAAAGCGACGCCATCACCATCCGAGTCGCATCGGCATCGAGCTCCGTCACCACCATTCCCACCGGAACCCTGACGGTCTTGGTCGATGAAACCACGGTAAGTTCGGACCTGGCGCTCGCCAATGGCTCTGCGACCTACCTATTCTCCTCCGCTATCGCGGGTTCGCACACGGTCACGGCCACCTATTCAGGCGATTCGACCTTCGCCTCTTCGAGCGGATCGCTGTCATTGACCGTCGCCGGCGATTTGAAAGCCTTCACCCTTTCCGGCACTAACGTCACCGTCTCGGCCGGCAGCTCGTCCGGTTCGACCATCACCGTCACTCCGAAGAACGGCTACACCGGCACCATCGCTTTCACCGTCTCGAGCAGCCCCTCTTTCACGAACGGCTGCTTCTCGCTCGCGAACGCGACCGTTTCAGGCTCGAACGCCGTCACCGCGACCTTGAACGTATATACGAGTTCATCGGCGTGCACCACCGCGGCCATCCGCACGGCACCTCGGCACGCCTGGCTCGCGCCGGGGTTTCGCTCTCGAAGGAATTCCCGACCGTACGATGCGTGCGGGATCCTCCTGCTGTGGGCGGCCATCCTGTCTTCGCCGGTACGCCATCGGCCATCCCGCCGGCTCTCCCCGGCGGGCGCGGTCCTGCTTCTGGCCGGGGCGGCATTCGCCGCGGCGGGGTGCTCGAGCACAACTTCATCGACCCATAACGCCAGCAAGGGAACGTACACGGTAACGATTGTGGGCACCGACGTTGCCACGCCGTCGATCACCGCGACGACCACCATCCGTGTGACGGTCAACTGAGATACGCGCCGCGATGGCCCTCCGTAGCGCGGTCCCGCGCGGCTCAAAGTCGTCTGTGAGATCTGGGCGGGACGAAGCGTGCCGCCCATCGAGATAGCGGACCGCAACCGGCGCCTGCTTTTTGGCTCGCGCAAACAATTGTCAAGATTCGTTGCGGAGCGGGGCCGGAAGCTTTTCATTTTTTTACGTGAAGATTCGTCAAGGATCGAGGTTCAAGGCCAACGTATGCTCGGTCCCTCGCCTCCAATCCACTTGCTCAGAAACTCCTCGTGCAGGTGAGGTCGTCCGGTGCGTATCGAGCGCCAGGTCCAGGTTTTCTTTCTGATTGCCGCAGCAGGCGCGCTGGCAGGGTGTCCCAAATCTCAAAACGATTTAAAGCTGGCACGACAAGCGGAAGACTTGCAGGATTTCGATGCCGCCGTGAACTATTACGAACGCGCGCAAAAATCCCATCCGACCGATTCCCAGGTCAGAATTCGCCTGGCGTCGGCGCGATTTCAGGCGGCCTCGGCGCATATCGCCGAAGGGCGCAGAAAGCGCGCACAGGGAAGCCTGGAAGGCGCGGCCGTCGAATTCCGGCAGGCAGTTTCACTCGATCCCGCCGACAGCACGGCCAGACAGGAACTCGCGGCCACGCTCGAGGCCATCTCCTCGCAAAATGGTTCGCGCGGCGACCTCAATGACAGCACGCCGCCCACCGGCCCATCGGCCTATGCCGAGCAGCCGCCAAAATTGAAGCCGCTCTCGCGCTCGCCCATCAGCTTGAAGATGGTCAACGACACCAAAATCATGTTCGAGACCATAGCCAAGCAGGCCGGGTTGACCGTAATCTTTGATCCCGATCTTCCGGCACGCCGCATATCGGTCGAGCTCGACAACGTTTCCTTGCAGCAAGCGCTCGATATCGTCGCACTGGAAAGCAAAGCATTCTGGAAGCCGCTCGCCGAAAACGTCATCTTGGTCCTTCCCGACCAGCAGCAAAAAAGGAAGGACTACGACGATCTAATGATTCAGACCTTCTACCTGTCGAACGCCGTCCAATCGCAGGACTTGACCGAGGTAGCGAACGGGCTTCGGCAGCTGCTCGACCTCAGGAAAGTACAGCAGATCAACTCGATGAACGCGATCGTCATTCGCGACACTCCGGCCAAGCTGGCGATCGCGCAAAAATTCATCGCCGATCTGGATCGCGCCAAACCCGAAGTCCTGGTGCAGGTGGCGGTGCTGCAGGCGCGATCGGACGTGGTAAGGAATCTCGGAATCAGCCCGGGTACGTCCGCCACTCTGACCTTCTGCGGCAGCTCCAGCAGCAACTGCAGCTCCAGCAGCTCTTCGAGCGGTGCCGATACCCTCAGCCTGCAGCAGCTGGGACACTTGAGCTCGGCCGACTATAGCGTGACCCTCCCGGGTGCAACCGTGACGGCCCTTCTAACCAATAGCGCCACCAAGATCATCCAGGACCCTGAAATTCGCTCAGTCGACGGCCAAGTCGCAAAGCTCAAAATAGGAGATCGCGTCCCGGTCGCCACCGGAAGCTACAGTTCGGGCAGCACCACCTCGACCAGCGCGCTCGTTCAAACACAGTATCAATATATTGACGTCGGCGTGAACGTGGATGTGACACCGCGGATTCATCTGAACCACGAAATCAGCCTGAAGGTGGCGGTCGAAGTTTCTTCGGTGACCGGTTATTCCACCATTGGAACCTTGCAGGAGCCCATCATCAGCCAGCGCAGAATTGAGCATGACGTCCGGCTGAAAGAAGGCGAGGTCAGCATCCTGGGCGGTCTTTTCGAGCGCACCGAGACCAAGTCGATCAACGGCTGGCCCGGGCTCGCCAGCGTCCCTTTCCTGAACTATCTTTTCGCTCAGAAGGACCGGGAGACCGTCGACAACGAGGTCTTGATCGTGCTCACCCCGCGCATCGTTCGTCTGCCGGACTTTCAGAACACCAGCTTGTCGCCTTTGTTCACCGGCTCGGAAACCAACGTGCAGATTCGGCCCGCCGAGGGAGTCGAACCGATCACTCCTGCCAAAACAAATTCGGAAGAAAAGACCGGGCCGTCGGGCGGTCAAGGCAAAGTGCGCGGTCCCGCCGAGCCGAAGACCCCCGCGCCCCGCCTTCGCTTCGAACCAACGCAGAAACGCATCAAAGCGGGCGAAAGCCTGGTCATCAAACTTTTGGCGGAGGACGTGACCGATCTTTCCTCTTTGCCGGTCACGGTCGAATACGATCCGAAGGTCGTGACCGTCCTTGAGGTACGCCAGGGCGACCTGCTCTCAGAAGGCGGCGAACCCATCGCCGTGGTCGAGCGCAACGAGGAACCGCAAGGCCGGTCCGTCATACATGCATCGCGTCCGCCAGATGCCTCTGGGGTTACAGGAAGCGGCCCGGTGCTCGAGATCGTCGTTCGCGGCGTCGCGCCCGGTAGTTCGCGCCTCTCGATCGGTGCCGCTCATGCCACCACTTCACGGCGGGCCGGCATAGGATTCCTGGCTGACAGCGCAACCATCGAAGTCTCACCTTAGTTGCTGCTTTCTTTAGCGAACTTGACGCGAACGGCCCGGGCGGATCTCCACCACAAATAACGAGCCGCAGGCACCTACACGGAGGGTTGTGCCTGCGGCCCTGCGCGACCTCCGCCTTCCGGCGGAGGCCACGGTCTCGTAGAAGTGTTGACTCCTATCGTCCGACAGACAGTGCGGTCGGATGGTTAAGTTTGGTGAAGTCTTGTAAAGGCTGCGTCCGGCTCGGAAAAGGAAAAGCTTTCCTCAATAGCTTGCTGCCGGTCGAGACGGGGCCGAGCAGCTGCGCGCCGGAAGGCTCGCGTGCGAAGCAGGACGGAAGGAGCTTGTCTCTCGAATGCGCGTGCGCACACCGTCCAAATCCGCGGGAATGGATGAATGCGCCACGCCATGTTGAACATACACGACAATCGCCGCCTCGCCCGGATCGTCGGCGCTTTGCGCGATGCCCACGCCTTGAACGCCGGGAAGTCGAAGCAGTTCGAGAGCGTAGAGGGCGTGCACGGAGCTGGCCTTGGCGAGTTCCGCGTGAACCAGGACCGGACGCGGGGAGCTTTGCTCTGCGGCGAGAGCGAAAGCGTTGCTTTCTTCCAGCGTAAGGACCCGGTGTCCGGAATCCTGCTCGGTTCGAACGAGCCGCGTACGAATCCCATTGAGCTCCCGAGGAAGACTTCCATTCCCGTTCTCGGCTCCGGTCACCAGAAGCAGCGCGGGCTCGCCCGGATCGTCGAGGCTAGGAGCAATACCGACGGCCCTGATGCCGGCTCTACCGAGCAGTTCGGCCGCGAATTGGTCTCTCACCGCGGTGGCCGCTTTCATCCGCTCGTCGTCAACGACTGGGCGGGAGGTGGATGACACGGCGTTCGCCTGCGGGCCGGGTAAAGTACAGGCGGCAACGGCGTGGGGGTTAGAATCCCCGACAAATAGCGGAGTTTCTCCGCTATTGGGATCGGCCAAAGCCGACAGCACGCCCGCTACCGGGCTGCCTAGTGTGGCGCTGTCGGAACTTGCCACCAGGAGCGCCACCGGATCGGCGCTCTTCTGGGTGACAATCAGCGCTCCCGAATCCCCTTGCGCGCTGAAATCCCCTCCTTCGACGACGATGAGATTTCCGAAAGTCTGCTGAAATTCTGCGCCGTCGCATCCTTTTTGATAGGTGACGCTCGCCGTAACGTAGATCGCGCTGACCACAGAGCAGGTCAGACCGGTCGCCCGGCCGCTCTTTGCCACCTCGAGCGGGGTGAACCCGTCCGCCTCGAACAAGCTCGGCAGAACGCCCGCCCCGGCGTGAGGCGCGCCGTCGGTCGGTTGGCCATCGCTCGTGCTGCCGCCCAGTTGCGAAATCGCTCCCGACGCCAGAACCTTCCCCGCCGCAACCTGGGCCAGGGCCGCATCTTCTACCGAAGATCCGGAAGAAGATTCAAGATTCACAAATTGCGCCAGGGTCGCCACCAGGTTCGTGCCGGTGACAGAACAGCTCGAATCGGGCAGCCCCGGCTGGATGATCGCATCGCCCACGCCGCCTCGATCCGTTCGGGCCAGCACGTGGCTGGTCGAAAGAAGGTACTGCTTGCCTCCGCGTGAAACCAAAGCGCCCAGTGTGCCTCCACAACAAATCGTTCCATTCGCGTCGCCGGCATTTCCTCCGGATACGCCGAGGACAATCGGCAAATTCTGCGCCTTCTGGTTGCGGCTTGTAACCGTCACCGTGCTGGAGGCCAGAAAATAGGAATCCGCCGAATAGATGGCGGTGATGGTTACCGGCATGGTCTTGGAACCGCCGTTTGCGAGGTTGGCTCCGGAAGCGGCTGCCGTCGTAGGGACGTGGTTTGGCGCGGTGTAGAGTCCGTAGTGTCTACCGCTCGTGTCGGTGCTGTCGGTAATCGAACCGTAGGTTTGGTTTCCGCCGGTGATTCCGTTGACCTGCCAGGCGAAACTGGCGTTGGCGTCTCCCAAAACGGAAGCGGTAAATTTTTGCTGCGCGAAGGTTTCCACTGAGATGGAGGCCGGAGCGAGACCGACGCTGACGTTCTTGTGCAGGGTGACCGTGGCTTGCGCGGTCTTTGTCGCATCCACGGCCGCAGTGGCCGTGATGGCGATTCCCAGGGGCGTCGTTGAAACCGCGGCGGGCGCCGTATAAACACCCTGGGAATCGATGGTACCGACGGTCGAGTTCCCGCCCGCAATTCCGGCCACCGCCCAAAGGACGCCGGTGTTGGAATTTCCGCCAACGGTCGAGGTGAACATCTGCTGTTTGCCCGGCAAGACGTCGGCGGCGGCCGGACGGACGCTGATGCTGATGCCGGACACGATGATCACTCCGACGCTCGCGGTATCGTCGGTATTCGCTTGCGAGACCGCGGTGACCGTGACTTGCGCAGGATTGGGAACCGTTGGTGGCGGAGTGTAAAGGCCGTTGTCGCTGATCGTTCCGACCGCCTGGTTGCCGTTGTCGTGACCGTTCACCTGCCAAGTCAGCTTGGTGTTCGAGTAGCCCGAAACGTCCGCGGTGAACGCGAGCGTGCTGCCCAGCATCACCTGGGTGGTGGTGTCGGGATGGAGCTTGATGGTCACGGTGTTATGGGTCGTCCGGCAGCTGTTCTCGGCGCCGGAACTTGTGCTGCAGCTGCCTCCACACCCGTAGGACCCGATCGTTACGGCGACAGAAACGAGCAATAAGAACGCGCGGCGCATGCCTGATCTCTCCGTGGCTATCGTGGCAACGGCACAATCAAGACGCGGTTGTTCGCCTGATCGACGACCACCGCGCGGTTCGTGGAGGGATCAATCGCCACTCCGAACTGTTGTGAAACCGACAGCGGAATGACGGCTTTGACTTTTCCGGTCAGGAAATCCACGACGGAAAGGGTCTGACTGAGGGTATTCGCCGTGACCAGCGAGCTGGTCCGGTAGTTGTAGTCGAGCGACGTGGGGTTGAACCCGACCGAGTAGGCTTTGGGCGTCGCGTAGATTCCGGCAGTCGGGTCCACGTGAAACGAATAGACGTTGTTGGTGGTACTTGAGGCCACCATAAACGTGTCCGAGTCCGGGTCGTAAAGCGCTCCTGTCGGAAATGCAATGCCGGTGATCCTGGCCAGGATCTGCTTGCTGGCCAGATCGATGATCACGACCTTGTCCGATCCTCCCTCCGCCACAGCCGCAATGTTTCGCGTGGGATCGATGGCCGGTACGTTCGGTCCCACGTCCACATCGAGCGTCGTCGGCGTGGCCGGCGAACCGATGTCGAAAAAGCTGACCTGAGACGAATTACTTCCCGCGACCACGACCTGGCCCGTTCCCGGGTGTACGGCGAGGCCCACCGGCTTGGTGGCCGTCGACGAATTGTTCGAGCCGACCGCGATGCTGACGGTGCTCGCCAGTGTTCCGGAATCGAGACTGATGATGGAAACCGTGTCGTCGTCGGTGTTGGCGACGGCGGCCCGGCCGGCCAGAGAGGACAGCGCCACCCCTTGCGGAGATTTCCCGACCGTGAGGCGATATTTTTCCGTGAAGGAACCAAGGTCCACGACGGAAACGCTTCCGAGTGTGCCGTCCCCGCCGGCACCGCTGGTATTGGTGACCACCGCGACGTTGCGCTCGCGGTCGATGGCTACGCCCCGCGGCGCCGTGCCCACATGGATGGCCTTCATCACATAGAAGTCATTTACGTTCGAGACGTTTCCGTCGGGATTCTGCACATCGATCACGAAATGCGCGGGCCAGGCCAGCTTCGCCGCAGGAAGATTTGCCGTGAGAACCCGGGAGCTGACGAATTGCGTGACCAGCGGCGTGTCGTTGATGCGTACCACGGCTCCTGAAACAAAACCTCCGCCAACGAGCGTGATGGTCTCATCGGAAGTGCTGGTCAGTGCCGCGAGCGGGACAATCTGCGCCACCTGCGGTTGCGGCCTCGCGAGCGACGAGCGGATATCTCCCAGGGGAATCATGGTTACGGTCGCGTCGGTCGAATTCACCGCAACCGCCAGGTTCAACGGGGCGTCGATGGCGACGGCCGAGGGATTTCGCCCGATCAGAAATTGGCTCTGAACGAAGCGGTTTTGCAGATCGATGATCGAGAACATGTTGCTTTGCGAGTTCACGGCCACCGCAACGTCGGTCAGCGGATTCACGGCGCAGTCCGAAGCCGGGAGGGTCGCCCCATTGGCGCCCGATAAGAGGCTGGTGGTTTGATCGAGCAGGCTCATGAGCGTCTGCGAAACACTGTTCGGATTGCAAAGCAGCGCCATTTCCGTTTGCGTGTTGATGCCGATCCCCCTCACGTCCTTGTCGATATTGATCGTCGCCAGCGGCGCCGCGGCGGCGACCGAACCGTTGCCGCTCGGGTTGGTCTCGTTGTCCGGCCCGGACTGGGAGAAGGTGAACGAAGAGGATGACGGAACGGTCGCGACCTGGAAGTAGCCGTCAAACGAAGCATCGTTCACTCCGCTGATGGTCACGTATTGCCCGACCGTCAGGTTGTGGCTGCTGGTGGTGGTGATGGTAACCGTGCCGCCTTTGCGCAGCGCACCGCTCGACGAGGGCGCCGCGATGAGGGAAACGATCTGCTGACCGTTGGCTCCCAAATCCACCACGGCTCCGTCGCCATCGCCGCCAGGCGTCACGAAGGCCCAGTTCAGCCGCGGCTCAACCGCAATCCGCGGATAGGTGCCCCGGGTGGGGATCTGCCCCCTTTTGACCGTGATCTTGGTCACGTCCGCGGAAGCGGCGTTGGCCGCAAAATTCGAATAGTCGATGACGTCGACGTAGGAGGAACCTTGGAACACCACCAAGGCCTTCCCCGTCAGGGGATTCACCGCTACCGAATACGGCTGAACCGCGTCCAGGACGGGCGAGGACGAACCGGACGACCCTTGCGTGCCAAAGCTGATCGTAGCCACGGTCCTCGGAGAAGCCGGGAGAGCCGCCACAAGGCAGGTCTCCTGCTCTCGGCTCGAGCAAACGTCCAGTATCTGCAAGGAGTTGTCGCCGGAGTTGGCCACGAAGAGAAGATTTCGAAGAAAGTCGACGGCCACTCCGGTGGGCGTTTTCCCCACCGCATAAGGTCCGATCGCAGTGGGTACCTGAGCCGTTAAGTCAAAGAACGTGAGGTTGTTCGATCCGCTGTTTGCGATGACCGCCAGCCCCGTAGCGGGATTGATGGCGATCGCATTGGGGCTTGTGCCTTTGACCGGCTGCGTGGTGAGCGGCACGGGCGACGTGCTCTGGCTGATGTCCGGCCGAACGGCCAAATTGGTCGCCGCAATCTGCGCTTGCGTGCTCGTTCGCACGGAAATCGGATAGAGGCCCGAAGTGGCAAAGTTCACGGGGTCGATCGAGACCAGCAGCTGCCGCGAGTTCTCCAAGGTAGAAGACTGCGGTATGCCGTTGAAGTCCGCGCTCGTGGCCGAGGTGAAAAAACCGCCGTCGAAGGCCACGCTCAGGGCGCCTCCTCCTCGAACCACACTGTCCGGAGTTGAAGCGATCAGCGTCGGCGGCACCCGCGATACCGGAACATCGATGGCCTGGGATACGTCGGCGCCCGAAGGCCCGTATTGCGTCACGTCGATAAACAGCGTCCCGGTCCCGGAAGAAGTGTCGGCCTTGGCCAGATCGCTGGCCCTCAGCCGGGCCCGCAGGACATTGGTCGAGATGAAACTGGTTTCAACCGGCGTGGAATTCGCGCGAACCGAGCTGCTCGACCGAAAGTTGCTGCCGTAGAGATAGATGTCTTCAAAAAGCGCGCCTTGCGGCAGAGAGCAGCCGTAGAGCTGGCTTGAGCTGCTGTCGCACGGATAGACATCGGTCACGCTCGCGCCCTCGGGGGAGACAACGTTGACGCTGGTTTGTCCGTAGCTCGAGCTGTCGGACTGGAGCACGGCCTTGATGACGTGAGTTCCGGCGCTGGCCGGCGCCGTATAGAGGCCGGTGGACGTAATCGTCCCGTTGGCGTTGCTGCCGCCGTTCGTGCCGTCCACGTACCAATCTACGGTCGTCGGACTGTTTGCGTTCACCAGATTGGTAACGGTATCGGTGAATGGGTAGGTCTCGCCCTCGGCGATGGTAACGGTCGAGGTCGGAAAAACGGTTACCGTAGCCCCGGTGGTGACGGTAAGCGTCGCGGTGTCATATTTGGATGTGTCGGTGTTGCTGATCGCCTTGATGGTCACCGTGAAGGACGTGCTGCTGCTCGCGGGAGCGGTAAATTTCCCGGTGGTGTCGATGGTCCCGATGGTGCTGTTCCCGCCCAAGGTGTCGTTTACATACCACTTCACGCCGGCGGTGTCGGAACTTGGCGTAACGGAGTATGCGTATTGCTGCGTGCTTTGCAGCCTTACCGTCGCGGTTTTCGGGCTGACGGTCACCGTGATGGTCTTGCTCGTGCCGCAGCCCGCGCTTAGCCATAAGCCCAGAATCGCGCCCAGAAGCACCGCCCCGCCCTGCTGCCTTCTCCTAGACCTCATCAAGAAAACCCCCTGTTCACGATCTTTCCCCGCCTTGTCTTATCGCTCAGCACACCGGCACTAGAACGTTCTGCTCACCGAGAAACGGAATGTCGAACGCCGTTCGTGAAAATAGACTCTCTGCGGATCCTTCAACAGGTCGTCCATTTGCGGCACGATGTATTGTTCGTAGACCAGCGGCGGCAGGGAGCTGATGAAATCGGCGGGAAGCTGAAAGTTGCTCCGGGGAGCGGCGACCGTGTGCGCGTAAAGCGTCGGATTCACCGCCCAATAGATTCGGAAAGGGGCCTGTACGATCGGCAGCTGCACCACGAATTCGACCCCGGTCGAGGTGCGCGGCGCGAAATTGGAGCCCGGCGCCAGCTCGAGAGAATCCGAAAGCGAAGCATTCGGGAACTGCCGACGGAGTTGCGCTAATCCCGTGGGGTCGAGCTTCAGCTGATTGCGGCGCAGGATTCCGTTCACGCCCCCGTCGGCAAACAGCGTCATCGACACCGGACCGGCCAGAGGTATGCGGTACTCCAGATTTCCGACAACCTGCGTGTCGCCGCCCGGATACACGATGGTGTAGGTCAAAATCGGCACGTTCACGGTCTGCAGAACCGGTTGCCCCGTGCGTCCCCACTGGTTCGGGACGTTGAAGTTCACCGCGCGGGTGGTAGACACGGGCACGAAAGCAATGGGGGAGATGGTTCGTATATCAAAGCCCCGAATGCTGTCGTCACCGCCGGTGAAGAAGCGGCTGTTTGGCGCCACCTCCGTTCCCCCATAGCCGGTCGTGAAGACGGTTTGCAGGCGCAGTCCGAAGACATTTCTCTTGTTGTTCACGGGACGGAAGTACTTGGCCTCGAAGGTTGGCGTGATGGATCGCGCGTTCCCTCCGAGCCCTTCCCATCCGATTCCGTAGTAGAAGCTTTTTCCGTGCGTCGGATTCATGGGGTTGTCGATGGTGTTGTAGAGAATCGTCGGCGTGATCTTGCTCGATCGGATCCCTTTTAAGGCCGAAGGTCCGGCGATGCTTCGGTATTGCAGCGTTTCAAACAGAATTTGCGCGGCGTTACTCGATGCCCGGATGTCGCTTATGCTGTAGCCGTAGGTCACGCCGATGCGGGTGAACGAAAAACGGCGGGGCAGGAAACTCGCGAACACCGTGGCGCCCAGACTGTCTTGCGAATAGTTCTGCGCCGTCGCGGGATTGATGCTGATCTGCTGGTTATTGAGGATCGATAGTTCCTGTTGCTGATCGTAGCGAAAGCGCGTACGGAAAACGGTGAAGCCGGTGGAGATCGGCCGGTCGCGGAAATAAGGCTCGGTAAAGCCAAAAAGGAAGTTGGTCTGCCGGCTGCCGGTCTGCGCGGAAAACGTGAGCGTTTCGCCGAGGCCCAGGAAATTGTTGGTCTGGTAAGTCAGGCCCAGAAAGCCGCCGGCCAGCCCGCTGACTCCGCCCTGCAGACCGATCGATTGCTTGCCTTTTTCGTGGACCTTGAGGTGCAGATCGACGGTGCCTTGCCTTTCGTTGCGCCTGATTTCCACCGCCTTTTCCGGCTCCAGGCGTTCGAAATAATCAAGCTGGTTCAGGCGCAGAATGCTTAGTTCCCAGGCGCGGCGGTTGAAAAGCTGCCCCTCGTCCACCAGCAGCTCGCGGCGAATCACTTTGTCGCGCGTGGCGGTGTTCCCGGAAAAATCGATTCGCCGCACGTAGTACTGTTTCTGCTCGTCGAATTTCAGCGTGATGTTGATCAGCTTGTTTCGATCGTCGGTATCGAACTCCGGCTCCGGCGTGAAGTCGATGAACCCGTATTCGCCATAGAGGTTGGCGTAGTCCTTCAAGGCCTTGCGAAGCTTGGCAACATTCAGGACCTCGCCCTGTTTCAGGGGAAAGGCGGCTTTGAGCGCAGCGACGTTCAGCGACAGCCCTTGGTCCGGATCGGCGCTCACGATCTTTAGCGCGCCCATCTGGTAGCGCGGCCCTTCTTCGATGGGAATCGTGATGTTGGCGGCTTTGCCGCGGCTCTTGCCCGAGAGGGGAACGCCCAAGCGACGGCGGACCGTGTCGACGGTTTCCAACACCGGTTCCTTCACCAAAACCCGGAAGTAGCCGTTGTCCTGGTACAAACCCCGTATGCCGACTTCGAGGTCCTCGTTGAGCTTTTCGCGGTCGTAGGCCTTGGAAAAAACGCTCAGCTCGGTGAAGTAAAGCGGGATGGCGTAGGGCCGGTCATGCCGCATCGCGCGAAGCAGCTTGCGATCACTGAAGACGTGATTCCCGCTAAAGGCAATTTTGCCAACCCTGACGCGCGGCCCTTCCTCGACCCTGAATATCAACAGCACCGCATTGCTCGAGCTGATGCGCTCGTACTGCGGTGTAACCGCGGCAAATTGACGTCCGTGTTCGGCGAGCAGCTCCTGGAGCGCAACCTGGGCCCGTTTGATCCGGGTAGGGTCCAGCTGGCTTTCGACGGTGAGGCCGACCTTGCGCTCTTTGAACCGGTCCAAAACATCCGATTCGGAGATGGAATGGAGTCCTTGGTACTGGATTCGCCGGATGAGCGGCCGCTCTCGCAACTCGAAAACGACGACTTTTCTCAGCTGGCCGTTCGGCGCCGCGGGCGCATCTTCCACCACCAACTTCACGTCGTCGAAAAACTGCGTGTTCCAGAGCGCCATGAAGTCCCGCCGCAGCGTTTCTTCGCTAAAAACGTCGCCTTCTCTCGTGAACATGCGCGCCTTCAGAGTTTCCTTGCGAATACGGCGATTTCCTTGAAGCTCAATGCGCACAATGACGACACGTTCCGCAGGCCCGCCAGGCGACTGCCCGGGAGGAGTCTCAGAACGAAGTGAATGCGTGGCGGCAAGCAGGTAGGCCAGAAGCAGCCACGCCCTGACGGCGGGGCGATCCGAGAATTCCTCCCGGGCCGAACGCTGTCCTCGCTTGGCTCTAGACCCGATCTGCCGCTTGCCCCGACTTCCCGAATACCGCCGAACACGACTCGACATTCCGCCCAAGCTTTCACGAGGACACGTTCATTACAAAAAGCGAGGCTACAGGCGAACGTCGGAAATGAAACTGAAGATAGGTAAAGTTCTGCAAATGTATGTTCAGAAATCGCGCGTCGCGTTGGCAAAGCGCGGCAGCGTCCTAAGCCACCTCGAGCGCACCGTCGGCATCTCACATGCTGTCAACAGGTCAAAGGAGGTAGCCCTCGCTCGATGACGCGCGTGCTGCTGGTCGAAGACGATAGAGAGCTTTGCCATCTGGTCAAGGAATACCTAGCCATGGAAGGCATGGAGGTCACGCTTTCGCATGATGGCCGAAACGTTTTGGAGCTGGCGATGTCGGACAACTACGACGTGCTCGTCCTGGACGTGGTGCTGCCTGGAGGCAACGGCCTGCAGCTCCTGCGGAAGGTCAGAATCAAGTCGCCGATCGCCATTATCATGCACACGGCTCGAAGCGAGGAGAGCGATCGAGTGATTGGGCTTGAACACGGAGCCGACGACTATATTTCGAAGCCTTGCAGCCCTCGTGAACTCGCCGCCAGGATCCGCGCCGTGCTTCGCCGTTTGAAGCCTTCATCGGTGCCGAACCCTTTTCATCCTGTGCAACGCCTCGAAATCGGAGACCTAACGCTCGACAAAGGCTCCCGCCGCTGCTGCCTACGTGGACAGTCGATTCCTCTCACGGATACCGAGTTCCTGCTGCTAGAAGTTCTAGGCCGCTCGCGCGGAAATGTCGTCACCCGTAAGGAGCTCATGCAAAAGGTCTTCGACCGCCAACTCTCGCCGCTCGACCGAAGCGTCGACGTACACATCAGCAATCTCAGAAGAAAACTGGGATCGCACGCCGACGGAACCGAACGCATTCGCAGTATTCGGAATGTGGGCTATCTCTACGCGCTGCCTGCCGAGGCGTGTACCCCTCGTTAGGCGCCAGGGTTCCGAGCTTGCGCCTAAAAGCGAAAAACGATGCCGTGAAACTGGAAAGATGAGTTGAAGAAGAAAGACAATCTAGACGAACCTCTACGCAGGTGCGCCAGGCTTTCTAGTCCCTCTTGCGTTTGCGCTTAGAACTGCCGCTGCACGACGCCGGCCAGCACATGGTCCTTGTTGATGCCGACCAGAAAAACCGAATCGGTAGAGATGACAAAGACATCAAATGCGAACGACTTCGAGGAATCGGCGGTTTCGCTAATCGAAAAGGTGTTTTTCCCGGTTCCGTCGCCGGACAGACCCAGTGTCCCGGTGAAGGTAAGGTTCGGGCCCAGATTCCCTGCGTCGTTATAGTCGAGAGTTCCGCCGGCATTGCCGGAGTCGGTCGACCGCAGCTTCAGTTGTCCCTGAAGCCCGAAGGCTCCCGTATAGGTCTCGCGGAACGACATGGCGTAACTTCCTGCGAGCGAGTCCGTCGAGATGGCTCGATCGGTTTGCATTAGGAAGAGTCCGTCCGCCAGAAATCCCTTGCTCGTGTCCTGAAGAACTGCCTGGCCGTTCGCTGCCAAATAGAAAACGTATTTGTAGCTGCCTTTGTCAGGGTCGGTGATGGTCAGCGTCCCGCGACCCGAACCGTTCGAATCGAGCGTGTAGCTCCCTTTGTCGGTTCCGCTCGATGGCACGAGAATGGCGTCTCCACCGCTGTTTTCAACCAGGACCACCGAAGTCAAATTCCCGTTCCCGTCGGCAGAGAACCTGCCGCCGCGGACCAGATTTGGCCCGCTGACCAGAAAGGCATGGTTGCCCGTCAAAGCAGTCAGCGAACCGGAACCGGTCTGCTGACCGTACGCTTCTCCAACCGCTACCGCCGGATAGTCGGTCTCGAGAAACTCCGCCCGCGAACGATCCACCAGATAAACGACGAAGCTCCACCCGTTGATGCTCGCAACACAGCGTCCATAGAAAAAGCCGTAGGTGGCGTCCAATTGATAGGACGAAGCACCGAACGACACGGCACTCGTTAGGCTGTAGTTTTCGTTTTGGTCGAGCACGCCGTTGCTCAGGTGGCCGTTGCCATCGGAGGTAAACCGTCCAACGATCGAGATGGGATGGTTGCTGCTGTCGACTCCGGATACGCCGAATACGTAGGCGCCGGAGAACGACGACGCGGCAAAGGCGCTCGTATCCTGCTTGTAGATGTCTCCGCCGGCCTCGGCGCCCGCATCCGACTCCACCAGAAAACCGCGCGTATTGGAAGCCAAGGAAAGATAGAAGGTGAGGGTCCCGGTGGTGTTGTTGGTCAAGCTAAGCGTGCCGCGGCCGTCGGCTCCGACCGCATAGGTCCCGCTGTTGATGAGGATGGTCGAACTGCCCTTGGCGGTCGTCAGATCGAGCACTCCGGAAGTGACGTTGCCGACGCCGTCGGTAACGATACTTCCTACCCGGCCCATCGTTCCATTCGAATCCTTCCCTTTCACCGCGAATGCATATTGGCCCTTTAAAGCTCCGGCTCCAAAGACAATCGATACTGTAGCGGAGGCGGACTGCGAAGAATCCGCGCAGGAGGTCGCCGTGACCGTGACGGATCCGCCCGAAGGCGGCCGGAGCGGTGCCGTATATAAACCGCTCGAAGTAATGGTCCCGATCCTAGCCTCGCCGCCGCTGGTTCCGTTCACGCTCCAATCGACGCAGCCGCTTGTCGAGCCCTCGACGCTCGCGACAAACTGTTGGGTCGCTCCGCTGACTACCGTCGCGGCGGCAGGAGAAACCGTCACATCCGCGGCGGCAACGATCGTCACCGTTGCCGACGCCCCGGCATGGTTGTCCGCGTTCGATACCGCCGTCAGAGTGACGGTAGCGGGGTTCGGTACCGAGGACGGCGCCGTGTAAAGTCCGGTGGTCGAGACCGTTCCGACCGTCGCGTTTCCGCCGGTCTTTCCTTCCACTTTCCAGATCACGCCGGTATCGCTGGCTCCGCTGACCGTGGCCGTAAACTTTGCGTTTAGGCCTACGGTCACCTGCGCCGTTTGTGGCGACACCGAAACCGTCACCGACGACTTCGACGACCCGGAGCTGCAACCCGCCAGGAACACGCCCGAAAGCAGGAACAACCAAGCAAGATTCACAATTCTCAAACCTGTAGAAACACCACACCGGTTGCCGATGGCCCGCATCCTGACCTCGTTATCGAAGTTTTGCTAGTTTTTGGCTGTTCGCACGGCACGCCAAACGCCCGCGAACGGTCCGCGAGCCCAGCATGGGCCGTCGAGCTCTCACAAAACTGTTTAGAATGATTAGGATTTGTTAGCGGTAGACGATTCGAGCAACCTTGCGTGGTAGAAGTCAGCTAAGACACTGCGATACGCGCTTCTGTCTTTCTGCTGCAACGCGCTTTACAGCGCGGCCTAACATGAGCCTGATTGGCACTGGGGTCAGGCCGGTGGACGCGCTGAAAGCCGCGGTGGAGACAAGTGGGATCAGCCAGATGCTGAAGGATCCGGGAGCAAAAGTTGAACCGTCAAACGGCCGAACCCGGATCGCGGGAGAGGGAGGGAAAAGCGGGCCCGTCAATGCTTTTTTGAAAGTCTTCATCCGGCGCCACTACCGTCTTGAAGGTGAACGCAAACTGCGTTGGTCCGCGGGCGTCGAGATAGGCCAGACGCTTCTTTGCTTCCTCGACGCCCGGAATGTGGCCGATCGGAACCCACCACAAGGCTGCGTAGGCACCCGCGAATGTTTCAAACCAGTCATGGCGCTGGCGCAAGAGCTCCGCATGCACCGTGCGATAGACATAGTGCTTGAGCGCTTCGACCGTTTCCCAAACGGACATGTTGACTAGGATTCGGTCGTCGTCATAGGGGCGCAAGTAGGTGGCGTTCCCCGCAGAGGTTTGCAGGCGCCATACGAAGCCGGGGCTATGGTCGGCAAGCGCATTAATCTCCGCCAGTCGGCCGACGAAGCCCTCCATCACCGGGTCGTCGAGTGAAGCTTTAATGCGCCCGATATTGACCTGTGCGATGCGGTACTGCATCCCATTCCTCCCGGAGTCGTGCTCCGCGCTACCTCACGCTTTCGACCTGCTGGGGGCCAAGTTGGAACATCGAGCCTACACCGAAGGCAAGCGTAAGGTCCGAATATCATGAATTCAGCGCAAGGGAATACGGCTGATCTGCCGGAGCGAACCGTGTGTGGCGTTCCAGACGATGCCGAGGAGTGCGGCTGCATTCCAGGCCCACAAAAACAGGCGCATCTGAACGGTCGTGTATGGACGGCGCCCCCAGAAAATTGCTGCATCAAAAACAAACCAAAGCACTCCGGCCAGCAGAAAGGCCGCAATTACGCTGTCGCGAAAGAAAGAGTAGATTAGAACCGCTTCGCTCGCTAGAAAAGCGGCGATCAGCAGTTTTGTAGGGATTCGTCCCAGCACAAGGGCCAGCGTTTTACGGCCACTCTTGCGGTCGGGCTCGATGTCCATGACTTCGCCGAAAAGATGCGAGTGCATCGCGAACATGGCGCCGAACAGGAAAGCTTGCCACGGAAGTTGCGGCACTCTGTTGAGCCAGCTGCTCAGAACGAAGATCAGCAGATAGCTGGCTTGAATCAAAACGTCGAAGGGCGGACGGCCCTTCCAGGCAAACGGCCGCACGTTGTACACGAACACCGCGCCGAGAAGTGCCGCCAGCCACGTAAGAAGCTTCGGCCCGGTCCAAACCAGAAACAAAAACAGCAACGGAACCTGGATCGCAGCAATCTGCCAGCGCAGCGCTTTGAGCTGAGAAGTCTCTCCGCGCGATCCGAACATGTACGTGCCCTTGCGCGGATTGTAGCGGTCGTCATCGGCGTCCGCTATGTCGTTGACGCCGTAGAGCAGAAGACCAAGCGGAAACAGAGTATAGACGAGGCCGGCCCAAAAGCTTCCCGAGCGAAAGTGAAATTCCCGGCCGAGGGGCATGAGATAGAAAAGTGCCGTGGTAGCCCACAAACCGGGACGGGAAACCTGCACAAGAAAAAGAGGGCCGGAAATCTGTGCGCATGGTGCGCCTGCTGCCTGAGGTTGTTCGATGGGGATGTTCATCAGGGGGTAAAATGTGGACTCCGGCGCGGAATCAGCATCGCATAGAAACGGAACCGCGCAGAGACTGTTCCTGCATTTTGAAGCCTACGGAGAAACAGGAGATTTCATTCCAACCGCCGAAACTCTTACCTGAGACCGTCTCGACGCCCGACCGCGGAAGGAATCTCGGTTCCGTTTGCCGGCCGGGCGCCCGGTCACCAGGACCCCGGGCCCGACCTGCGGGTTTGAATTCGAGCAGTTTGCAACGCCTGTCGTTCTTCACTGAGGCGCCTCAGCACTCGCGAGCGAATTTCGTCCCACTGATTTTTCAGGCGCGCAGCGCTTAGCACCCGCACGATTTGCTGCCGGCTCGGCAATCGCTCGCCGGCCCCAACCACGCTTGCCGCCGCTGCGCCGGCCGCATTGGCTGCAAGCGCGGCTTCGGCAAAGGGCCAACGGCGCAGACGAGCCTGCAGAAACGCGGCGGTAAACGCGTCACCCGCTCCGGTTGAGTCCACTGCGCGCATCGAGAAGGAAGGTACCTGCCGCACCGTCCGGTCATCAACAATCAAGCATCCGCGCTTCCCCCATTTCATGACCACGCTCGGAATTCCAAGGCGCAAAAGACGGTCGAATGCTTTGGTTGGTTTCTGATGGCCGGTGAGCGCCTCTGCCTCCTCGTCACTTACGAAAAACAAGTCCGCACTCTTTGCCGCTTTTAAGATCTTCTTAGGAACTGTCTTGCTTGGCTCCATGCCTGCATCCAGAGATACCCAGCCGCCATTTCGGTGGACCGCAGCGATAACTTGTCGCGCGGTGGCTTCACTCCCCGCATTCAGAAAGCTGTAGCCCATAAGGCTGACTGCCCGAGCGCGCTCGAGTAGCTTCGATTGGCTCGGTACCAAGCGGCCGACCCATTGATTCGCGCCGCGGCTGCCAAAAAATGTTCGTTGTCCGTCGGGAGTCACGTTGATATAGAGCATTCCGGTCATTGCTCTGGCGGTCCGCTGCACAGAACGCACATGGATTCCGCGCGCAGCGAGAGTTTCGAGCAGAAATCGTCCGAAAACATCGGCGCCGACGCATCCAATCAGCTCGACTGAAACGCCCCATCGCCGCAAGGCCAGAGCGCAATTCGCTCCTACGCCGCCACAGTGCAGCTCCAGCCGCTCCGCCAAGCATTCCTGGCCCGGCTCCGGCCAGGATTCGACGCGGGCGATGATGTCCGCGTTGATGTCGCCTAAGACCAGGATTTCCGGGTTTTTGTGTGTCGACCTGCGCATCGAGCGGAATCTTATCATCGCGAAGGACTTCGGCGGCTTCACTGGCAGCGAGTTTCAGTCACCGCGCGTTTGTGGTAAGACCGTCTCACCAAGGAGGGCGTGTGGATCCTCTGATTTCTGTCCGCTCCGACATTGCCGCTGCCCTGGCCGCCAACGCTCCCGTAGTTGCGCTGGAATCCACAGTCATCGCGCACGGTCTGCCCCGCCCGCACAATCTGGACACCGCGCTAGAAATGGAAGCTGCGGTTCGCACAGCCGGCGCACTCCCTGCGACCGTGGCGGTTCTCGACGGGCGGCTCGTCGTGGGTCTCAGCGAAGCGCAAATCGCCTTTATCGCCGAAACCGCCGAGGTGGCCAAGGCCAGCAGCTCCGATCTCTCCGCCATCCTTGCCTCGCGCCGGACGGGAGCTACAACCGTCGCCGCCACCGTCTACATCGCTGCCCGCGCCAAAATAGGCATCGTGGCCACCGGAGGAATTGGAGGTGCGCATCGAGGCAGCGAAAGCACGTTTGACGTCTCGGCGGACCTTACCGAGCTCGCCCGCACTCCCGTGACTGTGGTCTGTTCAGGCGCCAAGGTCATTCTTGACCTGCCGAAGACCGTCGAGATTTTGGAGACCATAGGGGTCCCGGTCGTAGGTTATTCAACCAGCGAATTTCCCGCCTTCTACTCGCGCGAAAGCGGCCTGCCCCTCCAGCACCGTGTGGATACTGAGGATGAAGCCGCCCGCTTGATGTGTGTTCACCGGGCTCTCGGCCGGCTGGCCCTGGGCGGTTCCAGCGCAGGCATGCTCATTGTCAATCCTCCGCCCGCCCGGAAAGCGCTGCCGCGCGACCAAGTCGAAGCGCTCATCTCCCGTGCCGTGGCGGAAGCGGAAGCGGCTGGGATTCGGGGCAAAGCGGTGACGCCGTTCCTATTGAAGCGATTGGCCGACGACAGCGGTGGCAAAACCTTAGAAACCAATATTGCTTTGCTTGTGGCTAACGCCAGCCTCGCCGCGCGCATTGCAGTAGCCTACAGCGATCGAAGGCAGAACGAGGAAACCGGACCATGAAAGAGGATCTGCCGGCAATTGTCGCGCCGTTTGGGAAAGCAGCCGGCGCAAAGAAGTACCACCACCACGCCGTCCGCGACTGCCGGTCTTAACGCGCTCCCGCCTGGAATGCCATGAAAGCGTTGCTGCCCCTCTCGCACCATCGAATAACTCTGGAATCCGATCGCTTCACTTGGGTGAACCACAACAGTCCGGGATTTCCCGTCAAATCCGCACGTCGAAACCAGCCCGACGAATCGAAAGCGTCCGAGCAGTGCCCCAAATCCATCCTGGGACGCTTTCCCGCCGTTGCACTGCTGGGGCCTCGCCAAGTTGGGAAGACCACATTGGCATTGGCGTTGGCCGCGGAGCTGAAACCGCGCTCGGTCTACGTCGACTTGGAGCTGCCGTCCGATTCGGGCCCTGAATCTGTCAAGGTGCGCGGCACAAAGCGATCCACGAAATCGCAATCCAGGCGGGGTTTGTCGGAGGTCTGAGGGCCGGCGTCGCAAGATGAGTGCGGTCGAGCGGACTCGCCTGCTGCTCTGGCTGACGGTTAGCTTGTTTGCATACGATCATCGACCAGAACGTAATTCCATCCGTTGGATTGCAGACCGTCCGATTTACTGTGAGCGAAGCTATCGCATCGGGCAGACTCAGACTACCTCACTCCCAACTCAATCTCTTCTCCATGAAATTGAAATGGACGCGGCGCGCCTTGAGCGCGGCGATACCCGCAACGCCGTCAATTCCGGGAAGTATCTCTGGCGGCGGCGCCTGTGCGAGCAGTACCGGAGCATCTTTGCTGGTCGGACCAATCGTCACATTGCGTAGAGTTGTCGCCTTGGCGCGCAGGCGTTCACCCAACATCACGTTGTAGACAGTCCCGGTCGACCTAAGTTCGGGCGCTCTAGCGAAAAGACGTTCCTCAAACAGAAGAATCCCTGGGAAACCCGTGTCGACGATCAGCCGAACCGGATGCCCCTGTACTTGTATCAGGAGAGTAAGACCGCTAATGGGCGCTTCGCTGCGGACCTGCGCGGGCGGGGTTGCAGACGACTGAAAGATAATTTTTTTAGAGGCATAGTCAATGGTGAAGTCATGTAGGTACAGCAGATCGAGTCCTATGATCGCGTCGACGTTGCGCGCAAACTCCGAGTACTTGGCCAAAGGGCCCACGAGCATGACAGTATCCGCCGCGGTTATAGGGCCAAAGCGAACCTCGGGGATTGCCGCCTGGTCCCAGGCAAGTTTCCGGTCGAAGTTGAACGATTCCGCCGATTCACGACGCAGATTCATCCCATCGGCTATCTTAGTGTCTAGAATGCTCATCGATGCGCCGGTGTCCAGTAGAAACTTGAGGTGAGTTCGCGTGCCGATCGCGCCTTCGACCAGGATCAAATAC
>Ga0306921_10001010_pt1 | contig 26692 bp, 22 predicted proteins | sample sta12Cox44000080_FD_203760 | JGI IMG/M metagenome (GOLD analysis project Ga0306921, IMG submission 203760) | Lab enrichment of tropical soil microbial communities from Luquillo Experimental Forest, Puerto Rico - statoxic.12C.oxic.44.000.080 (v2)... | ecosystem: Environmental > Terrestrial >...
TGATGAAAGCGGTAGAAAAGTTTGAGTACCGCCGCGGTTACAAGTTTTCAACCTACGCGACCTGGTGGGTTCGTCAGGCAATCAGCCGCGCTATTGCCGACCATGCGCGCACTATCCGCCTGCCGGTTCACATGGTCGAGATCGTCAACAAGCTGGCCCGCATCTCGCGTCAACTGGTGCAGGAACTGGGGCGCGAGCCCAGGTCGGAAGAGATTGCTAAGCGCATGGACATTCCAGTTGCCAAGGTTCGCAAGGTGCTCAGGATCAGGCAGTCTCCCGTATCGCTTGAAACGCCAATCGGTGAGGAGGGGGGTACCCACCTCGGCGAATTTATTGAGGACCGTGCGGCGATCTCGCCCGCGGAGGCCGTCATCAACGTGGATCTGAAGGACCAGACCGCGAACATGCTGCGCACCCTGACCCAGCGTGAGGAGAAAATCATCAAGATGCGCTACGGTCTCGAAGACGGTTTGGAGCACACGCTGGAGGAAGTGGGCCGGTGCTTCGCCGTGACCCGCGAGCGCATTCGCCAGATCGAAGCCAAGGCACTGCGCAAGCTGCGGCGCCCCTCGCGCTCTCTTAAGCTCAAGTTATTTTGGGTGGACGTTCACGAATGACGCCGGAATCAGCGCAACGCTACAGATCGGCTTGATCTGCCTCGCAGCGATTGGATCGGCCCAATCGGGCAGGTTGAGGGGTCACCAGCAATTCGACCAGAGTTGGTCTGGCTTTCGTTCACCCCAACACTAAAGTGAACCCCTCTCCTGAGACAATCTGCCGTTGCTACATCCGCAGTTGCTTCCCCGGCTAAGTGGACGATGCCGAGTGTCTCATTCTGGGGTTAAGTCCATTCACCGGTGAAACTGTTCTGAACAGGATTGCGACCGCGGAGTCCCATTAGACGAATCGCGTGTTGCTCGAGCGCCTTGTCCCCGGACGAAGTCGGCTGCCAACTGGGTACGGGAGTGGGCCGCCCCTGTTCGTCCAGAGCGACGAAAACGACCAAGCACTCGGTGGTCAGAACGCACTGTTCGCTCTTCAGACTCTTGGAGCGAACATGCACGGCCACGTGCATGCTCGTCCGGCCGTTATATAGGATTCGGGACTGCACCTCTACCAGGTCGCCTATTGCGATTGGATGATAAAAACGAACGCCTCCCGCGTAAACCGCGACACTGGGCTTCTTACTCCAGGTGACTGCGCTGACGTACGCGGCTTCATCGATCCATCGCATCACCGTACCTCCGTGGACCTTGCCTCCCCAATTCACATCGCTCGGAGCAGCAAGGAAGCGCAGCGTTGTGTTGGCTGCCCCGCCCCCCTCATGGTACGTCTGGAGCTCCATCTCCTTCTCAATTTGTTTGCGAACGTCGATGCGTTGCATAGCAAACATCTGCAATTCGCGCTCTTCGTCATTGCCTGGTTCCCAGCAGGGGACCGAGGTGGAACGGCCGTGGGAATCAACGGCGACAAAAACCATCATGCATTCTGTCGCTTGTACGAAGGTGCCTTGTCGAGGGTCGGCAGAAAAGGTCTTTACGAGAATATGCATGCTGGTTCGACCGGTATAGATGAGCCGAGCATGCGCTTCGACAAGGTCTCCGATTTGAATCGGCCGAGTAAAGCGGATATTGCCCACGTAAGCGGTCACGCAATAATGCCTGCACCAACCTACAGCGCAGGCATAACCGGCCTTATCGATCCACTCGAGAATTTTTCCTGCGTGAACTGTACCGCCGTAGGAGATATCCGTCGGAGTAGCGAGGAACCGCAGAGTGATTCTTGATGTTCCGGCGTCCATCGTCTCCTCAGCGGGGCACCAGCAGCAGAAGTGAAGCGCCGAACGCAAGCAGTGAGATGGTGAATGTGATCACCATGAAACCCATTACGCGACGCATGGGAATTCCAGCGATGGCGAGAATCGGCAACGCCCAAAAAGGCTGAAGCATGTTAGCGACCGACTCCCCCATGGCGACAGCCATGGTGGTGGCGGCATAAGAAGCGTGGAGATCGCGGGCAGCGGGAATCGCGAAAGGCCCTTGCACAGCCCAGTGACCTCCACCGCTGGGAACAAACAAGGTAATAATCAGCGAGGTCAGATAGGTATAAAAGGGCAAGGTATGTGCCGTTGAGAAGCGAATGAACGCCTTCGCCAGCACACCGGCCAACCCGGTTCCCGTCATGATCCCCATCAACCCCCCATATAGGGGATACTGCAGGATGAGCGAGCCAGTAATTCGAGCCGCACGTTGAACCGCAGCCACGTAAGCTGCAGGTGTCCAGTGCAGCAGCAAACCGGCCAGCAACAGTGTCATAATGACCGAATTGAGGTCCAGGGAAAAGCCGTTCCGCATCCAGTCCCGAACCAATGCGGCAGTGCCGAACGCCGCGAGCAGTACGTTCAGAATCCACGCGTGATCGAGCTTCGAACCGATGGTGTCCGTCTTCTCCGTTCCCTTGTGCAACTGATCTTCTGCACGAAGTTTCTCTGGATCGGCAAATTGTGCAACCGCGGCTGGGGGCCCCAGATAGCGGAAGACGAACGGCAGGACGATAAACAGGACAAAAATCGGCAGCAAGTTGAAGCGAGTGAATACCGTCTGTGACAATGGTGTGAGCTGACCTGTGGCCTTTTCGACGATGTTCAGCGCTGACCCGTGCGTGGCCTGCGAAAGGGCAATTGAGCCCGACAGTCCCTCGGTGGAGATGACAAAGCCTGTATAAGCCGCAGCGACGAGCCACCCAAAGTCGATGCGAACGCGCTTTGCTATCTCGCGGGCAAGAAGGGCGGACACAACCAGGCCGAGCCCCCAATTTAACCAGCAAGCCACCATTGCGACAAAGACAGTAAGCGTAATCGCTGAACGCGCATTGGTTGGAATCGACGCTAATTTAGAGAGACCCTTTGCCACCACCGGTGCACTTGCCAGCGAGTATCCTGTCACGAGCATCAGGACCATCTGAAAGGCGAACGTCAGGATCTGAAACACCCCTACGTACCAGGACGACAGGATATTGCTGGGCGCAGCATTTGGCGCCAGCGAATAAGCAAGCGCAGCCGCGAGGAACGTGAGGATTACGGCGAAGACGTAAGGGTCCGGGATTAGCCGTTCAAACACATACACAAAGAAAGCTGTACAGCGACTGAGAAGAGATGGCCTCTCGTAGTCGAGCGATATCGCCGCTTGAGCCATGTCTGAGCCTCCACTCTTTAGGTCTTCGGGTGTCATTCTCGGAACCTTCGAACCCTCGTGTCACTTAACATCAAAAGTAAGCACTTTGGCCATCGCCTTGGTGTCGCCAGGAGAGACTGCGAGCACCAACTGCTTCTTCTCCTGCACCAGGATGCCGGTCTTTGCTCCCGGCGCGGTCGGCACCTTCGCGACCGTCTTCAGATGATCGGGGTTTCTGGTGTCATAGACCGCCATGTAGCCATCTCCTCCAGGCGAGTACAGCCGGTTTGCAGCCGGATCGAATAGAATCTGATCGGAGCGGAGAGGAGACGGCACCGAATTCGTCATTGCTCCAGTGTCGGAATTCATTACGACGACCGTACCGGGTTTGCGACATCCCACGTACAGGCGATGATGAGGCTCGTCAAAGATAACCATCGCGTTCTGTTGTGCCGCGAGGACGGGCCAAATCGAAATAATCTTCATGGACTTGCGATCGATTACTGCCATTTTGTTCGTCTGGGTCAGATTGATGAAGAGGCGGTTGCCATTGCGTTCAAGCGCCATCGCTTCAACGTGAGAATCGTCCAGCACAATGGATCTCTTCTTTTCGCCCGTGTCGGGATCAACAGCCGCCAATTGCGAAGTCTTCATGTCCACGTCTTTACCGCCAGTGACGATATAAACCACGTTTTCGGAGGGATCATAGCCGATGGAGTCTGCTCCCGGTACAAGGGTGACGGTACCCTTGAGTTCGTAGGTAGAGGCATCGAGAAGCTTCGACATTCCCTTGCCGCTGTCGGTCACCAGAATCGTACTTGCGTTGGGTCTTACGAGAATGCTGTGAGGTGTTTCGAAACCCGAAATGGTGCGGAGATGCTTGCCGGAACTGAGGTCAAAAACTTCAAGGGTGCCGTGGTCCTCGGCTGCCAGCAGTAGCCGGCCGCGAGCTTCGTCGGCTGCGAAGTGGTCGAAGTCGCCCGTATAACCGGGAAGGTTCACGCTGCCCTTCAGCGTAAGAGGGGAGGAAGTCTGTCCGGCTGCACTTAATGCTGAAATGCTGTACAAAAAGGCGGCCATAATCAAAGCGAAGATCTTTTGTTTCGACATGCCTCGAATCTCCGTGTAGATGCCCGAAAAGTTTCATTCCCTGCGTGGTGTGGGCGTCCGTATCTTCCAAAGGTTCGTTCAATGCCATTACGAAGCTCTGAAACGGGAATTAAATTGCATTCATCAAGGCCCGGGATGGTTAAGAGAAGGCTTGCAAGCTGCCCCGGCACTTGAGATATGCTTGGGCCGGTTGATTCCGGGGTGGGACATGCGCATTCTGTTGGTTGAAGATGAATCGAAGGTCGCCGGGTTCGTAGAGCGTGGTCTCGTGGCTGAACGATATGCGGTGGATGTTTCAGGAAATGGAATGGAAGCATGGGAGTTGGCTGACACGTATCCTTACGACCTCATCATTCTCGATCTGATGCTGCCAGGTTTGGACGGGGCGGACGTTCTACGGCGAATCCGCAAGAAGAACACATGTGTGCCGGTACTGGTTCTGACGGCCCGTGATGCCGTCGACGAGAAGGTGAGAATTTTCGAATTAGGCGCTGACGATTACCTCACCAAACCCTTCGCATTTGCCGAGTTGCTTGTCCGAACCAAAGCGCTTCTCAGACGCGGACCGGTAAACAGGTCTAGCACATTGCAGGTTGGCGATCTGGAACTAGACCGTCTTACACAGCAGGTCAAACGCAAGGGACATCGTATCGAACTGACCTCGAAAGAATACCAGTTGCTTGAGTACCTGATGCAGAATCCCGGACGTGTCTTGTCGCGAAATATGATCATCGAGCATGTATGGGACCAGGCCTTCGACGGTTTCACCAACATCGTCGATGTCTATGTTCGGCATCTGCGTGGAAAAGTGGATGACGACTACGACTTCAAGATGATTCGAACTGTCAGGGGGACTGGGTACATGATTCGGGAGAGTAACTCGGGAGAGTGAAATCGTGATACTGCCGTCCTTACGAATGCGGGTGACGTCGTGGTATGTGGGACTTCTGACGATTTCATTGGTTGTGTTCGGAGCCGGCATCTACCTCGGCGTGCAACGCTATTTGGAGACCTCTCTAAAGCATTCGCTTACCAGCGAGGCCCAGAGTGTAGCTGAAACGTTTGTCAATGAATTTGAGAAGAAGAGTAACGCATGGCTGACCCAAGAACTGTCCGAGTCATATCCCCAGGCGCGTAATGTACCCATGGTCCGCCTCTCTCGCATCGGACCGGGAGACGGATATCAGGTTTTGTATCCTGCGCCCGAGGAAAATGACAGTGCCTCGGAAAAGATCTCTTCGCCACCCGCTGTCCATCTGCAAACTGCCGAATTTCACCGCGAAAGAAAGGGCACTCAGACTGATCTTGTTGTTTATAGCTTTCCGTACCAATCGTCCTCTGGAACGTGCTACCTGATCGAGACCGCCATTTCACATCGTCCTATTTCGAACCTTCTACGTGACCTGCTAGTGATGCTGTTATTCCTGACACCCATCGTGGTCGTGGTTGCCGGGATCGGTGGGTACTTGCTGATGTCGCAACCATTGAAACCAGTGGTGTCGCTCACGGCGAAGGCCGAACGCATAGGCGTGGGAGAGCTGGGAGAACGCCTGCCTGTCATTCCGACAGGCGATGAACTTGAGCGTTTGTCACATGCCTTGAACCGCATGATTGGTCGCCTGGAAGATGCTCTGGATCACAACCGTCGGTTTTCAGCGGACGTTTCGCATGAGCTGCGAACACCTCTGACAATTCTTCGCGGAGAACTCGAGCACGTGATTCAATTGCGAGACCTGCAACCTGAAGTGAGTGACTCGGTGGGCAGCGCCCTCGAAGAAATTGAGCGTCTGGCGAACATCATTGAAAGCCTTCTGGCTATTTCGCGGCTGGACTCTGGTGGCGCCGGGATCGAGTACAATCCGTTCGATTTGAGTGCTCTGGCGCAAACGACGACCGATCAAATGCAGCTGCTGGCGAGCGAAAAGAATATTTCACTGACTTGCACCTCGGCCGGTCCTATTCAAGCAGCCGGGGATGAGACTCGCATCAAGCAGGTGCTGGTGAATCTCCTCGATAATGCGATCAAGTACACTCGAACGAACGGTCACGTCGTTATCATCACCAGTATCGAGGGGAACACCGCAGTTTTGAAAGTCAGCGACGATGGCGTAGGCATACCGGCAGAATCGCTGCCGCACGTATTCGAGCGATTTTATCGAGCTGAAAAGGCCCGTTCTCGTGATGTCGGCGGTTTTGGCTTAGGCTTGTCCCTGGTCGATGCAATCTGCAGGGCACACGGAGGTGCAGTTTCAGTCGAAAGTATCGAAGGACAAGGAACCACCGTCACAGCGAAGCTGCCACTAGGTTTAGAGGGGGCGGCGGCCGCTGCGGTAGCCGAACCATCTGCCTCGTTTTCCTGTCCACGAACTTAGACTTAGGCCAGTAGTCAGGAGCATCGGAATGCTCCTATTCGCACCCATGCTCGGGAGCACTCGCCTGCTACATGTCCGACTCACTTCGTAGGCGCGAAGAGGCTCGCCTTGTTGAAGGTCTGCGCCTTCCACTCGTCGCGGATCTGATTGGCAACCTTTTCCATTTGAGCTTTATCGTCTCCAGGCTTGTAGTTAAAGACAACCCCGGCAGCGCCGATTGTCGTGTCAGACTGATCCTTCATGGCGAATTCGACTTCGAAGTGATTTCCCGCCTTATTCAGCTCGAGATTGTTCTTCCCGGTCTCGATGACCCGCATGTCGTCTTCGTCGGCCTTCTTGCCGTAGCGGCCGATGTTCGAGGCTATGATGACGTTCTCGGTTTTTCCTGGAGGCGTGACATGCATAGCAATGATGATCACTTCCGGATGTTTCGTTAAAGCTTCGTCTACGAGCTTCTGCGCAAAAATATCCGGTTTCGCCTCCGTCTTTGTCTGTGCAACCAAAACTCCGGCGCCCAGGACGATTGTCAAGAGGACCGCTGCCGAGGTTATTGAACGTTTCATTGTTGGTTTCATCCTTCCGCATGAGGTAAGACTCGGGCCGGGGCCCGGTGGATAAGAACTTATGATCGCTCCATGAAGTGATCCTGAATGCAACATGAAGAACCGTTATCGAACGCTCTCTTGTATTACGTCGGCCCTTCAGCCCGGAGGACCGGAGGCTGGGTTTCGCGCGGGTCCCTATATATAGCCCAAAATCGGGAATTAGAACATTTTTTTATCTTCGATTCACAGTTGCTTCATTTGGCGGGCACGTAATGCACAAGTAGTCGAAGCACCTCAACGCCTCGGGACATTTTCCAGTGGTGGCAAAATCGAGGTCAGTCCAGCAATATCGGCAAGTGCTGATGGAGCGCTGAGGGCTCACGTCCGAGAGGAGATTCACATGTTCACAATTCAACATAACGCGAGCCGGTTGATCGCCCTGATCACTTTGATAGCGATCGGAGGGACGGCTGCGCAGGCTCAGCTGGCGACAGGCTCGATCCAGGGTCTCGTTTCGGACAAAAGCGGAGCCATTGTGCCTAAGGCTAGTGTCACAGTAACCAACACCGCGACTGGTCTTTCGCGCAACGCCGAAAGCAATGCGGAAGGTTTATATGACTTTCCGAATCTGCCTCCTGGAGACTATACCGTTACAGCTGAGGCCACCGGCTTCGCTAAACAGGTCTTCGAACACGTCGTACTGACGGTCAATGCTGAACAATCCATCAATATCGACCTCAGCCCCGGCGGCGCAACTGAGACGATGACGGTAACAGAAGCGGCCCCTGTGGTGGACGTAGTCAGCTCGACAGTCGCACCCGTAGTAAATGCCCGCACTATCGTGGATTTACCCCTGAATGGCCGAGACTGGGGCCAATTGGCCGTCTTGCAGCCGGGTGTGGCTCCGGCCAGGACGCAGCCGGCCGTGTCGGTGAGCAACCAACGCGCGAACCGCGGCGTCGGCAACCAGTTGACCGTTGGAGGGGCGAGACCACAGAGCAACAACTACAGGGTCGACGGGATCAGTATCAATGATTATTCGAACGGCGGTCCCGGTGGCGTTACCGGAACAAACTTGGGTGTTGACGCCATTCAAGAATTCTCGGTAATTACGAGCAATCCGACCGCAGATACAGGAAAAACGTCGGGTGGCGTCATCAACGCTGTTACCCGTTCCGGCTCCAACCAGTGGCACGGAACCGGGTACGAATTCCTGCGAAACAGCGCCTTAGATGCGCGCAACGAATTCGACAAGCCGGGACAGATCGCTGAGTTTCGTCGCAACCAGTTTGGCGGAGCAATCGGGGGACCGATCATCAAGAATAAGCTGTTCATATTCGGCAACTACGAAGGACTCTATCAATATCAGGGAGCCAACGTCAGCAGCGTAGTCCCCTCGGCGGCGGCCCGCCAGGGAGACCTGGTCAGCGGTCCTGTGACTGTCAGCCCCCTTGTTCAGCCCTACTTGCCGTTTTACCCTTTGCCGAATAGCACGGTGACGGGCGACACTGGGATCTTTTTATTCAATGATCCGATCACTGCCCATGAGAATTACTTCACGGTCAGGGGAGATTACACCATCGGCTCCAAAGATACCTTCAGTAGCACCTACTTTTACGATAACGGAAGCCTCGTAGCCCCCGATCCACTCAACGTCAAAGTTACGGGCAATTATGATCGCAGGCAGATGATCGGTCTAAGCGAGACGCACCTGTTTAGCCAAACCTTGCTTAACACGGTTCGCTTTGGCTTTAGCCGGGTGGTCTCTATTGCTCCCACGACGATAAGCTTGGTAAATCCTCTCGCGGGTGCCACAGCCCTGGGATTTGTACCTGGCCGTGCAGCCGGACTGATCAATATAGGCGGCATCGCCAACTTTCAAGGAGGCGCGGGAGCCGTAGGCGAGTTCGACTTCCACTACAACTCCTACCAGGTATATGACGATGTGTCGTGGTCGAAAGGCCGGCATTCTATCCAGATGGGATTTTCGTTCGAGAGATTGCAAAACAACCAGCTGGGCACGGCGAATCCGAACGGTCAATACACCTTCAGCTCTCTTTCTAATTTCTTGACGAACAAGCCAAGCGCCTTCAACGCACCTATTTCAGGAGTTATCTCGCCGAAAGATCTGCGCCAATCTGTATATGGCGTATATATCAACGACAATTTCAAGTTTCGGCCAAATCTGACCCTCAACCTCGGCCTACGCTACGAACCTGCGTCCGTGCCTTACGTGGTCGGAAACCAGATTTCGAACTTACGTGTTCTGACTGCGCCCACGCCTGTAATTGGAGCTCCATACTTCCAGAATTCTACGTATAAAAACTTCGCGCCTCGGGTGGGCTTTGCGTGGGATCTCTTTTCCGACGGCACAACAGTGATGCGTGCCGCATATGGGATATACGATGCGTTGCCGCTTAATTACCTATTCGAAGGAATAAGTATCTTCGCTGCTCCCTTCTTCCAGCAGGGCAGCGTCGCCTCGCTGCCGGTTGGATCGTTTCCTAAAGGAGGTTATCCACTTCTGGCCGGAAATAACCTGCGGTATAGCCTGGTTCAGTACAATCCCAGCCGCAGCTATGTACAGCAATGGAATGTAAATATACAGCACGAGTTTCCCGGCCAGACGGTCTTCCAGATCGGTTACTTCGGGACTCACGGCGTGCATCTGCCATACCGGATCGACGACGCTAATACGGTTTTCCCAACGACAGTAGTGAACAACAATTACTTTTTCCCAGTGCCGCGCGGTAGCGGTACGCGAATCAATCCCAGCGTCGGACAGATTAGTGCGCTATATTTCACCGGTGGCTCAACGTATAACGCATTGCAAGTGATGCTTACCAAGCATCTGGTGAAGAATCTCCAGGCGAACATCTCTTATACATGGGGAAAATCTCTGGATGACGGCTCGTCCTCAACATTCGGCGATACCTTCGCCAACAGCATCTCCAGTCTTCCGCTCTGGGCTCCACCAAGGAGGCGAGGACTCTCCGACTTCAACATCGCTCAGAGCTTTGTAGCCAACCTCACCTACAACCTTCCGATTTACCACAGTGCGAAGGCCTGGATTATTAGTGGCTGGCAGATAGGCGGCATCGTACTGGTCTCGACCGGCCTGCCGTTTTCGCCTTTGATCAGCGGCGATCCTCTCGGTTTGAACAGTGCGGACCCGTTCGATTTTCCAAACCGCCTCACGACTCCGGCCTGTCAGGGTAACCCTGTCAATACGCAGAACAGGTCACACTATATCAAGACGGAGTGTTTTACATTCCCGACTCCTGGCACCATGCTGGGCAGTGCCGGCCGCAACTCCATCATAGGTCCCGGGATTCGCGATGTCGATCTCTCGCTGATGAAGAACAACAAGATCACCGAGCGCCTCAATGCTCAGTTCCGGGTCGATTTCTTCAACATCTTCAATTTCGTGAATTACGCGACGCCACTCAAAGCCAGCACACAGTTGTTTAACCAGGCGGGAGCGCCGATCGCTTCGGCGGGAACACTAACGCAAACCTCAACTTCGTCGCGACAGATTCAGTTCGCGATCAAGCTGATTTTCTGACCTTCGGGATCACCGACCTCAATGGGGGAGCCCTTATCACGGCGCCCCTTCTTTTCGCCATTTGTCGGGTGGGCCCGGGTTGGACAATGCACGCGAGCTCGGCGGAGCTCGGTCCGGGTTCCCGTGCGCCGGTGAACGTGGCTATGAAGCGGTAATTCTGAACAGACTTTTATTGTGCATTAAGAACGGCATTATTTAACGTCGCTAGGCTTATGTCTCTACTGCTGTTTACTCGCGAGCTTCAGAATGTATCAACAACGAATCAAACCACTGCTGTTAGTAGTTCTTGCTATCACGACGACCGGATCGACCCCGGTGGCGTGCCAGCAGAATACAGCCGGGCAGATGAGAGTCGTGCGAAAACTCCCGCTGGGGGGTGATGGGCGGTGGGACTATTTGACGGTTGATTCTCAGGCTAAGCGTTTGTATATTGCACGCGCCAACCGCTTCATGGTCGTCAACACCGAAACCGGTGAACTGGCAGGTGAGATCCCCGACACACCCGGAGCTCACGGAGTGGCGATCGCAACCGATCTGGGCGTGGGATTTACCAGCAACGGCCAGGCGAACGATGTGAGCGTTTTCGATCTTAAGACTCTATCGGTCACGAAGAAGATTTCGACAGGCCAGAACCCCGACGCCATTCTCTATCACGCGCCTACTCAATCGGTATTTGTCTTCAATGGGCAGAGCCACACTGTCAGCATCATCGATGCGGCGGCGCTGACCGTAACGGCCACCATACCTCTTGCTGGCAAACCCGAATTTGCCGTTGCCGACGACCACGGCAATGTGTACGTCAATATTGCTGACAAGAACACGATTACGCTCATCGATGCGGCTTCGCGCAAGGTAAAGTACGTGTGGCCGCTCGGTCCCTGCGAAGAGCCGACAGGACTGTCGATCGATAAGAGTAAAGGCGTGGCGTTTGCGTCTTGCGGTAATCAGAAGCTTGCAGTTGTAGATCTTAGCTCAGGCAAGGTCATACAGACGGTTCCTATCGGCGACGACTGCGATGCGACCGCATTCGATCCGAAGACGCAACGCGTATTCGCTTCGAACGGGGAAGGCAATCTGACGGTAATCGCGAGAAACGAACACGGCTCATACCAGGTGCAACAGACCCTGGCCACTCAAGCCGGCTCCAAGACAATGGCATTGGACTCCAGCAGTGGACAGATCTATCTTCCAACAGGGAAATTCAGCGGGCCTCCTACGCAGAAGCCGAGACCAAAGCTCATTCCAGGCTCATTCGAGGTTTGGGTTATTTCGGAATAGCTGAATCAGAGCGAGAGTCATGGTTCGATTCGAGAATAGTATGCCTCTACCAAGAGCTCTACAACTCGTCGTCTGGTTCCTTGTGCTGACCTTGATGGGTTTGCATGCCCAAGCACCCCAGGCGGTGCCGCAATCGGTATCAGCAGCGCCGTCGAGTTCTTCACCTGTGACCCTGACACTGGCGGATGCCCTGAATCGGGCCAAGGCGAACAGCCCGCAATTTCAGACAGCGTTGACTCAATTCGGGCTAGCCAAAGAAGACCGCGTACAAGCCCGCGCCGCGCTCCTACCAAACGTCCAGTACATAAACAGCTTCATTTATACCCAGGGCAACGGAGCTACGAGCATTTACGTCGCCAACAATGGTGTCCATGAATACATAAGTCAAGGGATCTTTCACGAGGCGCTAGGGTTTGGGTCGTTTGCCGACTACCAGAGGGTCGCGGCACTGCAGGCCCTCGCGAAAGCAAAGGCGGAGGTCGCAGCGCGCGGCTTAGTAGTCACGATCGTGCAGCTTTTCTATGGATTGTTGGCAGCGCACGAAAAGACTCTCAACGTTGAGCGCGCGAGTAATGAAGCGCGGCATTTTCTCGATCTCAGCAAGAAACTCGAAGCAGGTGGGGAAGTCGCGCACTCCGATGTGGTGAAGGCACACATTCAGGCTAACGACGCATCCCGTCAGCTCCAAGATACAAGGCTAGGGGAAGAGAACGCCCGCCTCTCACTGGCGGTGCTGATTTTCCCAAACTTCTTTCAAGACTTTGTGCTGGTGAACGACCTGGCATCGCTTTCTCCGCTGCCGAACCAAGCTTCTGTTGAGCAGTTGGCGAAGAACAATAATCCTGAACTGCAGGCTGTTTTTGCGGCCATGAAAGCCGCCAACAAGGAAGTTACGGTGGCACGTGCAGGCCATCTGCCCTCGCTCACGGTCGACTTTTTTTACGGCATCGATGCCAACCAGTTCGCGACGGAGGATCGCAACGGCTTCCGCAACCTGGGATATTCCGGAGCAGCCACGTTAAACATCCCAATTTTTAGTTGGGGAGCGACCCAAAGCAAGGTTAAGCAAGCCCAGTTGCAACGGCATCAGGCCCAAGTTGAACTGAGCGCTGCGCAGCGACAGGCCTTGGCCGACTTTGAGGCCTTTTATGCAGAAGCCCGCACATCGTTTGGACAGGTCGATATCCTTCGTAACTCAGTCGATCTCGCGGCCGACAGTTTACGGCTTACAAATCTACGGTACAAGGCAGGCGAAGCTACCGCACTCGAAGTGGTGGACGCGCAGAACACCATGACCCAAGCCCTCAACGCGTTACACGACGGGGAGGTGCGCTACCACCTTGCGCTCGCAAATTTACAGACCTTAACGGGACAGTTCTGACATGAACACGAAAACACTCTTTGTGCATATTTCCTTGGCTGTTATGGCGGGCGCGCTCGCCACCGGGATGACAGCCTGCTCCAGCAAAGAAAAAGAGGAGCAGGCGGAGGTAACCGTCCAGGTCGCGCAGGCAGAGCGCGGCAAGATCGAACAAGTGATTCGGACCGAAGCGGTACTTTTTCCTAAGGACCAGGCGGCGCTGACTCCGAAGATCGCTTCGCCAGTTCGCACTTTTTACGTGAACCGCGGCAGCAAGGTACATCGTGGACAATTGTTGGCGGTGCTCGAAAACCGCGATCTGGCAGCCTCGGTTACGGATACGCACGGCGCTTACGAGCAGGCGCAAGCGACGTACGGTTTGGCTACTTCGTCAGGTCTGCCGGAAGAATGGCAAAAAGCGGAGTACGACTTGAAATCCGCAAAAGAGGTGTACGACGCCCAGCAAAAAGTGTTCGACAGCCGGAAGGTACTGTTCGAACAGGGCGCGCTCCCACGCAAAGATTACGACCAGGCCGCCGTCGCCCTTATCCAAGCAAAAGCTACGTACGACATCGCGCAGAAGCATCTTGTGGCGCTTGAAGCGGCTGGAAAAAAGGAAGAACTCAAGGCCGCTAAGGGTCAGCTAACTTCCGCACAAGGAAAATATGAAGGGGCCAGTGCTCAGCTGTCGTATTCCGAAATAAAGAGTCCCATCGACGGCGTGGTGACAGACCGTCCAACCTACCCCGGCGAAACCCCACCGCCTGGTACGCCTATCTTGACGGTTATGGATACATCCTCCGTGATTGCCAAGGCTCACATCCCGCAACAAGATGCGGCCCTGCTGAAGCCTGGCGATTCCGCTACGCTGTCCGGTCCCGGCGGTGTGGAGGCAAGTGGGAAGGTCTCGCTAGTAAGCCCAGCACTTGACCCCAACAGCACTACGGTCGAGGTCTGGGTGACCGCGCCGAATCCAGAAGGTGCGCTCAGGCCGGGCACAACCGTGACGGCGCAGATCACCGCCCAGACAGTGAACGACGCAATACTAGTTCCCGTCTCAGCCCTGTTGAAAACACCCGAAGGGGCCGAAAGCGTGATGGTAGTCCACGCCGACAACAAAGCACACCAGGTGAACGTTGAGGCCGGCATTCGCGAGGGCGACCAGGTGCAGATTACGAAAGGCCTAAATGGTAGCGAAAAGGTCATTAGTAGCGGTGCGTATGGATTGCCGAACGATACCAAGGTGAAAGTCGCTGAAGCAGAGCCACCCGAAGGCGAAAAACCAGCATCGTCAGGTGCTGACAACGATAAAACCTCTTCCGACGACAAGAAAACCGATGGGAAAGCAAAGGAATAGAAGCGGCATGAACTGGCAAACCATGCTCGAGCGCATTCGAACTACCGGCCCGACAGACGAGCGGTACTGGTACACCCGCTATTCAAAGGCGCTGCTTTTTCTCACCATCATCCTTGCCTTGGCCGGCTTCTACCTGGCGCTCACGATTCCAATCTCGGTATTTCCGACGACCGATTTCCCTCGCGTAATCATTGGCGTTGATAACGGTGTAATGCCTACTGACCAGATGATGGTGACGATCACGCGCCCCATCGAGGAGGCGGTCAACAGCGTCCCGGGGTTGCAATCAGTCCGCTCTATTACAAGCCGGGGCTCCGCAGAAATCGATCTCTTCTTTGATTGGCACGTAGATATGGTCACTACGCTGCAGTTGGTGGACGCCGCCCTCGCCCAGGCACGCGCAGTACTTCCCAACACGGCCGTCATTACCTCGCGTCGCCTTACCTTCGCCAGCTTTCCCATCATTGGATACAGTCTCACGTCCGATATTGTTCCTCAGACGCAACTGTGGACAATGGCCAATTACGAGTTGAAGCCGCGGCTGAACCGGCTCAACGGCGTCACTACAGCTGTCGTGCAGGGTGGGCAGGAGCCGGAATTCCAGATCACACCGGATCCTGCCAAGCTTCTGGCAACCGGTATCACTGTGTCCGACATTCTCGACGCAGTCCGCCGGACGAACCTCATCGATTCGCCTGGTCTGATCGAGCAAAACCATCAACTCTACCTCGGATTGGTAAATGGTCAAGTCGTTACTCCGGACCAGTTGGGGCAGATTGTTATTAAAACTACGCCGGCAGGTGTTCCCGTCCGGGTTGGAGACGTCGCGGCGGTGGGTCCTGGCGTGAAGCCGGTGTATACGATAGTGACCGCCAACGGTAAACCAGCGATCCTACTGAGCATAAGCCGACAGCCGGACAGCAACACTGTTGATGTAGCGAACGAGGTCCATGACGAAATAGCACGGATCCAGAAATCATTGCCGCCCGGAATCAAGCTCGCGCCCTTCTACGATCAATCGGAGATCGTTGTTGAGTCGATCAAGAGTGTTCGTGACGCCATCCTGATCGGCATCGTTTTGGCGTCGCTGGTGATGGTGCTGTTTCTGCATGACTGGGGTACTTCGATCGTCGCCGTGCTGGTGATTCCGGTTACCGTGTTCGTCACCTTCATCATTCTCAAGCTGCTGAATCAAAGCTTCAATCTGATGACTCTGGGGGGATTAGCTGCCGCAGTCGGGCTGGTGATCGACGACGCAATCGTTGTGGTCGAGAATGTAGCGTTACATCGCGATGCCGGGCAAGGACGCCTTGAGGCGATCAACAGTGCTTTGCGTGAAATCACCAAACCGCTGGTTTACTCCACGATCACGCCCATTGTGGTGTTTGTGCCGCTGATCGCCACCACTGGCGTGACCGGAGTCTTCTTCCGCGCGCTGGCTGTAACAGTCGGCGCCGCACTCTTCACGTCCTTAGCACTGGCTCTCAGCTGGACGCCTACGCTGAGCCAATATTTCATTCGTGAGCGGCAGGACCACGATGGGGAGAACGATGAGAACCTGAGTGAGGCAGATCGATTACTCGCTGCGGAAGAAGCGTCCATCACGGGGCGGTTCCGCAAAATCGTGGATTTCTACGAACGTTGGCTCCGCTTCGCCTTGGAGCGCCCGTTGTGGATCGCGGGATTCGCGGCCGTCCTGATTGTTGCATCGTACTTTTGCTACAAAGAACTTGGGAGTGACTTATTGCCGGCGATGGACGAGGGGGGCTTCGTCATCGACTACATCATGCCAGCAGGAAGTTCGCTGCAAGAAACGAACCGAGTCATCAACCACGTCGAGCAAATGGTTCGCGACATCCCCGAGGTGCAAGGATACTCGCGGCGTACAGGGCTTCAGCTCGGCTTGGCGGCAGTCACCGAAGCAAACACTGGCGATATTGCGGTCAAGCTGAAGAACAAGCGAAGCCGCAACGTCGACGATATCATTTCCGACTTGCGCGCTCAGATCAAGCAGCAGGAACCCGAACTCGACGTCGAATTCATCCAAGTGCTTCAGGACATGATCGGTGACCTGTCCAATGCTCCTGAGCCTGTGCAGATCAAATTGTTTTCTTCCGATGCTGCCCAACTGAACAAGCAGGCTCCCCAGGTCGCCGATGCAATCTCCAAGCTTCCTGGTGTAGTCGACATCCTGAATGGCATCGATAACACCATTAGCAATCCAGCTACGATTTTCAACGTAGACCCGATGATAGCTTCGCGTGCCGGCTTTACGCCTGAGGAGGTCGCCATAGATGCGACCGCGATTCTCGAGGGCGAGCCGGCAGCAACTCCCGTGGTTGCAAACGATATCGCTTACACCATTCGTGTACGTTATCCGCAAAGCAATCGCAGCTCTCTTGAGGCAATGGGCAACACGCTTTTGAACAGCAGCACCGGTCATACTGCGACCTTGAACACTCTAGCTTCGATAAGAGAACTACCCGGCCAAAATGAAATTCGGCGAGAGAACCTGCAGCGTGATGTAACTGTAACGGCCCGGTTGGAAGGAACAGACCTGGGAAGCGCGATAAAGGCCGTGCAGAAGTCAATTGATGGCATGCATCTGCCATCCTCTATCCGGGTTGTATACGGCGGCACGTATGAGGAACAACAGAAGTCGTTTCACGACCTTATGTTGGTCCTGCTGCTTGCCATAGTTCTGGTCTTCATCGTCTTGCTATTTGAGTTCCGTACTCTTGCCGCGCCGATCTCGATTCTTGCCTCGGCAATTCTGTCCACCTCCGGCGTGTTCCTAGCCTTGCTGATCACTCGCACCGACTTCAACATTGCTTCGTTCATGGGATTGATTATGGTGATCGGCATCGTTGCCAAGAACGGTATTCTGCTGCTCGACGCGGATCAGAAGTTTCGCCTGGCCGAGTTCTCCGCTGAAGATTCAATGATTCAGGCGGGGCGTCGCCGACTGCGTCCCATATTGATGACTGCTCTGGCAGCCATCGCAGGAATGTTTCCCCTGGCCCTAGCCTTGGGCGCCGGATCGCAAATGCTGCAGCCGCTCGCCATCGCCGTGATCGGAGGGATCACCATTTCCATGGTGCTGTCACTGATTATTACGCCCGCCGTTCACTACTATCTGAGTCACGCGGCGCCAGGGCTAAAAGAAGAGCAATAGCCCGGCTCTTCTCATGCCGAGACGCATTTGCGTCGATTGGGGATTGAGCAAAGGTTAGGCGACGGCGGAACGCAGCAGCGATCTGCCGCGGGAGGTCGATGTGCACAATATTGTCAAGGCAGCGATGATCTCAGGAATTGGAGCGATGCTGGCATTGGCGATCGGTTGCTCCCGGCATGACAACTCTGAACGATACATTCTTGTCACGGTCAATACGAGACTACCCTATTGGAAAGCTGCGGCCTCCGGCCTAGCCAAGGCAGCGGCGCAATACGGGGTCAAGTTCGACGTGAGGGGCCCTGAGACGTATGATCCGGCCGCCGAGGCACAAGAGCTACGGAATACGCTTGCCCTGAAGCCAGCTGGACTCCTCGTCTCAGTCTCTGATCGCAGCCTGATGGGACCGGCCATTGATGAAGTGGTGAATGCGGGGATACCGGTTCTCACCATTGATTCCGACGCTCCCGAGAGCAAACGCCTCTACTTCATCGGCACCAACAACATGCAGGCCGGTGTTCTAGGTGGCAAGAGACTGGCGGAGAAGCTGCACGGCAAGGGCAATGTCGTCTTCTACTCTATGCCCGAACAGCCCAATCTGGAGGAGCGGCTCAGAGGCTACAAGGATGTTTTTGAGGATTATCCCGGTATTCAGATCGTGGAAGTGTTCAATATCAAAGGAGATTCCGGCAACGCTTTTGATCGCACGATGCATTACCTGGCAGATAAGAGTTTGCGGCGCGTTGATGCGTTCATCTGTTTGGAAAGTTCCGCAGGAAGGGATGTCGCTGAAGCCCTGAGGAGGTTGCATGCCAGCGATCGTATTGTCATTGCCATGGATGTCGATGACGATACTCTCACCGGGATTAAGCAGGGCTTCATCGATGCAACCGTCACCGAGAAGCCTTTCACAATGGCATTTTACGGGTTGAAGGCGCTCGACGACATTCATCATTATCCGGCAGACTTGAAGCGAAGCTATGCACCAAACTCATTTTCGCCTTTTCCCACATTTGTTGACACTGGATCTACGTTAGTGGACAAAAGCAATGTGGACGAATACCTCAAGGCAGAACAGGAGTCTACGTCTAAGTAACAATGAAGCGCGACCTCCGCGGCGAAAGCTGCCGCTTCTCCAACTGCTCGCCGATACTTACAGGGTTGGATTTGCCCATAGAGGACGGAGGGACCCTTGAACCCGACCATGGAATACCTGCGCAGATCATTTCTCTACCCGTGACTTATACGATGCATTTGGCGACAGTCTGCCAAATTTGTGAGATGCAGCTTCAACAGTATGGTGGGCGACGAATAGCGTTTGGCAGAATTCGAACGGTGCGGTGTCTGGGCGACAATCTCTTGATCCGCCAAATGTTGCAAAAGAAAACGGACGGGGATTTCGCGGTCAAAGCGCTGGGCTCGAATCGACCGAAGAGCGAGAAGTATCGTACGGGATGTATCGATGCAGTGGTTTCATTCGGGCGTGTAAGCTTTACGCCCGGGCACTGGCTTTACACTGACGCAGATGGGATCCTCGTGTCGAGTCGAGCACTGCACCTCTAATAGGCCGTGATTCTTGCTGCTGCGAGCACATTTACTACGCCGCTTTTGTTCTTAATCCAAAGAAGCCTCTGAACTCACTTACTACAGCGCCAGGTAATGTGGCGGTGTTGCTGTCGGTAAGAAGTTCGTGTCGTGCGTTCTCCACTACGTCAAGTTTCGTCGGCGCGGGTATAGCATCCAACGCGGAACGAAGTTCGTCGGGAGTTCCAAACGGATCTTTGGATGCGTGCACAAACATGGCAGGAGTGCGAAGAGATGAAAAGTGCTGCGTCCGCAAGGGAGCTGACTGCTTGGGGGGATGCAGCGGATAGGAGAGCAGCAGAAGACCGGTAACTAAGGTTGGATCCGACGCCGCTAAAAGACTTGCTTGGAGTCCGCCGTAAGCATGCCCGCCCAGATAAACTCTCGATGCTCGCGGTTTCATCAACTGGACCGCCCTTTTCAGGCCGGACTGATCGCGTGCAGCCAAACTAGCCGTCGGTCGTCCATTTGGGCGCGCCACACGAAACGGCAGGTCGCAACGGAACACCGCAATGCCGGAGGCACTGAAGGCTGTCGCCAGCGCAATCAATAAAGGAGAGTTGCAATTTCCCGCAGCCGCATGCGCCAGGATCAAACAATCTCCTGAACCGCACACTGGATGGTGAATAAAGCCGCATACGGTAGGCAGATCGGGATGCTCGTCTCTGAATGGTTCCACATTCATGGGCGTACGCGTTGGCTCCTAATGTTTGTGCAGCCAGCGTCTGCATCGATTGAGACGGATGGTCTTGGAGCCCGGCATATATCGCAAAGATGCCACCGGTAGATGGAAGGCCGCTGAAGCGAAAATTAAAGCCTCTTCATACAAGCATCGGAGCCGTGCCTAGGACCGCAGGAATTGTGATGACCGCAAAAACTGATGCAGGGTGCGATCGACTGCTCCCTTCTGAACGCTACGGAGCCTCCGGAGACGACTTCAAGGCGTGTGTGTACTCCACAGATCCACAAAAGCCCATGGCCCGATTTAAGGCCTCTTGGGAGAAGGCTAAGCGCGACGCTGGCATTGAGTGCCGTTTTCACGACCTTCGACACACTGCCGTCTCGCGCATGATCGACGCCGGCGTACCCCTGCCAAAGATTGCGAAGATTGTCGGATGGGCACCAGCCACGATGGTTCGCATGGCGGCGCGGTATGGACACTTCAATCTCGACTCTCTTAGGGATGCGGTCGCGTCAATCAGCCCCGAAATTCGAGCGGACTCCCCGGGAAATCCCCCGGGTGCGAATGCCGGTTCGGTTGGAAGAGTGAACTAACTGCAACAAAAGAATGGCTCCTCAGGTAGGACTCGAACCTACAACCCTCCGGTAACAGGGGAAAATCCAGCCCAACACCATACGACGCTGGCATATCAACGCCAACGAAACGCTCGGGATCAGCACTTCCCTCTTGGCTCACCCTGGACGGTTTAGGTTGCAGTTCACGTACAGTAAGCGGACAGATAAGACCCAGACGCAATCGCTTCGACTTGTGCATTGAGTTGAATCCGAAGATCTGTATACTCTACTGGCGATGGAGTGGCTGAAGCTCGCCTTCGATACGCTGGTCGTGGGTGCGCTGGCTATGCCTTGGCTATGGCTGTTTGTGCGCATCTTTTTCCAGCGTGGCACAGGCACAAAGGACGACATTAAGTTTCCCCTCATCGATGCTCTGTCTGAGGAGACGCGGCAGACCATCGCCGGAGTTCGGATCATTGCCGTGGGGTTTTTTTTGGTACCGCCGTTTCCCGCATTTCCAGCGACCTTTTCGATGATAAAGACATCCTCCACATACTACCGAACAAATCCTCCATTCAGCGGCAAGTTTACCGACACGAGTATTGTGGCGACGACAGCGTTCTTGCAGCGATCCCACTACCAGCCAAGCCGTCGGGCGAACATGCCGCTTTCTGCGGAGAACAGAAGTTGAACCAGTTAATCGCCGAGTTTTTCCGCCTGCAAGAGGGCAAGCTGCTGCTCGAGGGCGAAGACAAAACTGGGCGCCTGCACGAGCTTCATGACCAGATTGAAATTCTTCGCGGTGCCACTCTCAACGGCGCAATCCTATTCACACTGTCCTTGTTTGGACTGTGTGCGCTCTACAGGGCCCAGGACAACAAGAAGATCCCGGCGGGTACGCTGCGAATCTTGCTGAAGTATGCGTCGTTCCTACTAGCCGCGGCTTGCCTGCTCCTAGGTCTGTGGGAAATGCACCAACACTTTGGGCGTGGCGAAGGGCACGCAGATCCTCCGTTGGCAGAGGCCCTAATATTCCTTCTTGGGGTAGGCGGGCTCTGGCTCTGCCTGCGCATTCCCGACGACAAACCGCGATTGTTTCGCAACGGCTGCCTGATAGCGGCGGTCCTGACCTTGATCGGTTACGGCTCGTGGTGGTGGACCGAGGTTTTGTACGACCAGCAGGTAATACATTCGACGATCAATATTCAACCGAATCTCAAATAGTTGGGATGGTTGAGAATCACGCTCAAGCAAACCGTGCCGCTCAACTGGCGCTTCAACGCCGCTTTACGTCTTGTAGCACCATTTCTAGGACAGATTTGTCTTTTTGATGCGAAGGTCATTCAGTTCGACAGTCACAGCTACTGAGCATTGAATAATATAGTGACGTTTGCCTGATTTCTATGCTATGTTGTGGGCATGGGAAACCCAGCGGGAGTTCGCAGAGATTTCGCGGCCTTGGAGCGGCGGCGGATGCAAGCCGCGCGGCTGCTGGAGAAGGGCTACAGTCAGTCAGAAGTGGCCCGGCGGGTGTAGCGTTGTCTGTCCGAAGAGTGCCAGCTTCCTCCAAGGGGGCCAAGATTATTCTTGGACCTGTTCGTGTAGTTTGGTCCCCTTCGCGCTCCGCGCAACTTAAGCAGATAATTTGACCTCTCCCATCACTTAGTGTTTGCGTTCAACGGGGAAGTGAGAGGGCATCGCAGCCCTCAGCCGATTCAGTAAGCTCTCCAGATTTCAGGCACACCTCACCCTTACCCTGTGCTCATATGGCTAATTAACCTCCGCCAATCCGTGAACTGACAACCCTCTAGCTGATACACGGATTCCTGTCAAAAGCCGGTGGCGTCCGGGTATCACATTCCCATCAGACGGGGAGTGGTTGGTACGAGTGATGGAGTCGGAAGGACAATTCGTGTTCGGGATGTACCGTCGTCACATGAAGACGATCGGGTATCTGGCAAAGGTCGCAAATACTGTTTGCCTACGTTGCAACCGTTCTTTTGCGGGCGTTTGAGGCAGATGCAGCCCGCAGTGCGGAGACGCCATCCCAGCCATTCGTGCCGCTCATCTATCGGTAACTGATTTACCGGGACGGCAGGAAGCATGAGGCAGACGATCTGATAGACCTCGAAACAGGCGAGCGGGTTGCACTGCCAGCCGCCGACGTGCCCTGCGCCCTTCCAGCTCCTGCTCCGTCGGCAGCACCCAGAAGCCTCACAACGAAACATAGAAGTCGAGGTGGAGATCCCGGATGACTAGACGGTTCCAGCCGGGGTTAGGCCCTTGCCACGGTAGCAGCGGCCGCCTTATGTAGCCCAAGGCAGTGCAAGCCGCACCGCTTCGGTTAATGCCTTTATACCTTCATTCTTGTGGCTTCCGATGGCTTAAGCCGTGGGGGAATGTGCGGTGCCCGGTGTCTATATCCGTCAGGGCAAATACAGCGAGGCGGAGCCGCTGTGCCAACGAGCCCTGGCTATCGATGAGAAGGCATTGGGACCGAACCACCCGAATGTGGCTACCAACCTCAACAACCTGGCGGAGCTGTACAGAGCTCAGGGCAAATACAGCGAGGCGGAGTCGCTGTACCAACGAGCCTTGGCCATCGATGAGAGCATTGGGGCCGAATCAATGGACCTCCCGCTCCCTCATAAGAGGGAGTTCGAAGTAGTAATCATGATCGAAAGTGCGACCGGAGAGATGGTTGGGACGGACCGAAATACCGCCCGCAAGATTACACGCGAGCCTTGGTATCGGTTGTGGCATGGATTGATTCAATTAGAGCGAAATGGCGCTCTTCTCCGAGTGCATACGGTAGTACGCCCACAACGACCCTTGACAGAGCCGACGTTGTTAGAGATGGACGTGTGACCGTTTCTTTTGCTGCACAACCAATTGCAAAATGCCCCGCCAAAACGTTCGATACGCCGTAAGCGCAAGCGAGAGTGCGAAGACCAGGTAACTTGCGAAGAAGATGACGTTGTTTTTTGTCATTGTCTTTGCAGTGTCCGTCTTGATCCAGATCCGTACTTGGCCTGAGATCTGGCGTGAAACACTGGTACTTGGATCAAGTCCTTCGCAGCCGTCACCCACGACGTGGCTTGCGGCAGCTACCATCGTGACCGCGATTGGCGGCGTGATCGGCACCATCTCTACGGTAATCTTGGCGTGGCGAGCGGACCGCCGAAACGGCAAAAGAATCTGAGCTTAAGGCGAAAGAAAATCGCTGTGATCGTCGCTGGAACTCGCTGATCTGCGCGTCGCAAGTGCGTTGATGCCCCAACAGCAACCGCTTGCTTCTGTGCTGTCGCGGTGCTACGTTAAGGGCAACACTCCAAGAGCCGTCTAAACCGCTGAGACCGGCTGGCTTCTCTTGCACCAGAGAGGAGCCGCAATGGCCTCACATCTCAGCTATTGCTCAGTTCGTTATGGCCTTGAAGAGCGGGGCTGGATTCTCGCTAGTGGGCTTTCCGCAGTCACAAGTCGCCTCATGAAGTTGGTGGGGAAAGATCATCAACGCTTCCTTGCAACTCAAAGGGAATGCAAAGATATACAGAGCAAGATTGCTGCGAGCAGAAAAGACTTGCAGAAGCACCGAGCACTCCACAACTGCTAGCAACACAGGTTTGGAACGGCGCCGTTCAATCCGCATGGTCTCACAAAATGGCGCCCCTGCCGACGTAAGCGGTGTCGAATAAGAGGCGATCAGGTGGCCAGGCTTTCGGGCACACTTCACCCTTACCCTGTGCTGATGGGGCTAATTACCCCCCCGGCATTCGCGAGCGGTTTACAAGTGTGAAGGCGATTTCTCGACAGTTGGAGCGATACAATGCCTGTACGCGTGGAAGGAGCCGCTAAAATCGAGGGGCACAATGTGGGGCCTGATAGCCAAGCTAACGATCCTTCCCGGCAGGCGCGACGAAATGATCGGACTCTTGAAGCAAAGTGCAGCAAAGATGCCGGGGTGTTTCAGCTATGTCGTGGCAAAAGACTCAGCGGACGAGAATGTCATTTGGGTCACGGAAGTGTGGGACAGCACGGCCAGTCATGACGCTTCTCTATCGTTGCCTGCTGTGAAGAATGCAATACCACTTGGCAAAGCTCTCGTATCGAACTTCGAAAGAGTTGCCGTCACAACCCCGGTGTGGGGAGCTGGTCTACCAGCAACTCACTCTCGCTAAACTGGACTGCAACTCGCGTCAGCGATTTGGATAACCGTCGTGAATAGGCGATAGAAGCTCTCAAAATCCCTGCCCGGCCATTTTGAGTGAAATGGCGATTTTACGCCAACCAACGGTTGGAACAGCCGCGGTGGCGAAGTATGAACGACCGGGTTCTTTTAGCGGATCAATTGTGTCGTTGGCCAAGTCCCCGAGTAAAGTAAGTCGGGACGGCGCGACCACCGTCCCGAGCGATTGTGATACTTCGTGTAGTTCTACTTCGTCGTTGTCGTCGGCAGTCCCTGTACGGATCCTGCGATGCCCTTGTTAAGCAGCGCCCGAACCACGACACGACGATTCTCCGCCTGACCTTGCTCGGTCTTGTCGTTACCGACCTGGCGGCTCTCACCCATGGCTCCCGGAGCCAGCATGTTGGTCAAAGGGATATGCCCCTGCTGCGCCAGGATGTCGCTGACGTTCTCGGCCCGCTCTTCGCTGAGCTCCTGGTTGAAGGCGGCATTGCCTACCGCGGAGGCGTAGCCTTTCACCTGAATGTTATAGCCGTTGTACGTCATCGCCTTCTGCGCCAGTGCCATCAACGGTTCAACGTACTTCGGATCTACCTTGGTTTGACCGTTGCCGAACAACACAGTCACTTCGTCGAGGATGTAGTAATCGTCGAGCTGGCCGAAGCGGGCGCTGTTGGCGGCGATAGCGGCCTTATTCGCCGCGATCTCCTTCTGCTGCTTGTCGAGGGCCTCCTGCTGCGCCTTCAAGGCTGCGTTCTGGGCAGCCAGTGCGTCAGCCTGCTGCTTCAGTTCAGCCTGATTGGCCGCAGCCTTGACGGCCGTCTCGTGCACCGCAGCTTGCGCAGACTGTGCCTGCTCGAGATCTTCGCCCGTGAACCTGACCCAGGTCGCGACGAGCTGGTTTTGTGCGTTGTACGTGCCTTGCACTTCACATGCCAGGCCAGGGATTAACGCAGCCATGGCCATGTCTTTCTTGCGGGCCTTTAAGACACCCTCTAGCTGCTGCACGTCGGTGGTGTCATTCAGCACGACGACGAGATTCGGGGTATCTGCCGTCTTCATGGTCATGTCGTTGCCGGCACGACTGATGATGACGCCCTTGACCTTTACGGACTGGGCGAAAGCGACGGTGCTCAGTGCCACCGTTGCGAGGAGTGCGGCAACTGCAATCAATTTCGTTGCGTTGGTGCGGTATCTCATGGATCTTGCCTCCAAGTCGGGTTCTGCTGGTGACAGGTGACAACTACGGACACTGCCGGGTTGGGATTCTGGACGTCATTTTCGTTCACGTCCGAGCCATGGCGCTATCGCTTACAGCGCCTTACGCACATGGCTGGGGCTAGGACAGAAAAGTAGCGGTACTGCGGATACTAGCATAAGTTACAGGTGCCGAAAAAAGGTTTTATAGGGTCGCGGCGGGTGCCTGACATGAACTTTGAAGTGTGAAGGCGATATTACGACAGCAATGGCCAGGATTCAGGGGGCAATCCTTTTCAAGTCATGGCGCATGATTGGTCGGGAGGGCAGGCGGCGAGCGACGGCGCTGAATCCGAGGCGCCTGAACGTGGAAGCCGTCCCTGTGAACAGGTTGGACGTACTACCCAGTAGCGCAGTGTCGACCGGATATGCTTCCAGTGCAGGCGCATTGGCGCGCTTGGCAGCTTTCAATGCCTCGGTGATCAGAGCCGCCATGACGCCCCGTCTGCGGTACCCGCGCCGGATATAGAAACACGAGACGGCCCAAACCGGCACAT
>Ga0306921_10001011_pt1 | contig 26667 bp, 24 predicted proteins | sample sta12Cox44000080_FD_203760 | JGI IMG/M metagenome (GOLD analysis project Ga0306921, IMG submission 203760) | Lab enrichment of tropical soil microbial communities from Luquillo Experimental Forest, Puerto Rico - statoxic.12C.oxic.44.000.080 (v2)... | ecosystem: Environmental > Terrestrial >...
GAAGCGGTCTTCGTGGGCTCGGGCATCTTCAAGTCGGCGGACCCGGCCGTGCGCGCGCGCGCGATCGTGCGCGCGACCACGCACTGGCAGGAGCCCAAGGAGGTGCTCGAGGCCTCGCGCGGGCTCGGCGCCGCGATGCCCGGGCTCGCGCTCGAAGCGATCCCCGAGGCGGAGCGGCTGGCGAGGCGCGGCTGGTGAAGGTCGGCGTGCTCGCGCTCCAGGGCGACTTCGCCGCCCACGCGCGCGCGCTGGCGGCGGGCGGGACCGACGCGTTCGCGGTGCGGTCGAGCGCCGAACTCGCGCGCGCGGACGCGCTGGTCCTGCCCGGCGGTGAGTCGACCGCGATCCTGCGCGGCATCGCCCGCGACGGCCTCGCGCCCGCACTGCACGCCCACGTCGCGGCGAGGCGACCGGTGCTGGGCACCTGCGCCGGCGCGATCCTGCTCTCGCTCGGCGCGCTCGACATCTCCGTCTGCCGCAACGCCTACGGCACGCAGCTCGACTCGTTCGTGTGTCGCGCCGAGGTCGAAGACCCGGGCTCCGAGTTCGCGGGCCTCGAATGCGTGCTGATCCGGGCGCCGCGCATCACCCGCGTCGGGCCCGGGGTCACCGTGCACGCGCGCGTGAAGGGCGATCCGGCGCTGGTGTCGGCGGGTCCGCTCTGGGCCGCGACCTTCCACCCGGAGCTGTCCGGCGACCCGCGCGTCCACCGCGCCTGGCTCAGAAGCGCGACTGCTCCAGCTTGACGTCGGCGGCGGCCCACGCCCCCGTGAAGCGGTGCTCGACCTCGACCGCTGGCTTCTGTTGCGCGCGCAGCGCCGCGGCGAGGCCGAAGAGCGACCAGCCGTTCTCGGGATACTCGACCAGGTCGTCGCGGAAGGCCGCCTCGGCGTCGGCGGCGCGTCCGAACTCGAGCAGCGCCGCGCCCTGGTACTGCCGCACGGGCAGCGGCCAGCCCGGCGGCTCGGTGTAGCGCAGCGCGGACTCGGCGCGCTGCGCGGCGTCGAGCTCGGCGAGCGCCCGGTCCGCATCGCCTTGCTTGCGCGCGATCTCGCCGCCGAGCAAGTGACTCGCGACCCCGAGCACCTGTGCGGCGGTCCCCTCGAGGAACTCGAGCTTGGCGACCGCATCACCGGCCGCGATTCGCTCGAGCGCGCTCTGCTCCGCGCGGGCGTCGTCGAGCTTGCCGGTGTTCGCGAGCGCCATCCCGCGCGCCCAGTGGTACATGCCGAGGGCGTACGGCAGGTCGTCGGGCGGAGCGGACTCCGCCAGCACCTGCTCCCATTTGCCGAAGCGCACCGGGGCGAAGAAGCGGACCGCGTAGATCTCCTGCGCCGGCGCAGCCTGGCGCGCAACGTCCGCCGTCACGGTCTGGGCGAGCTTCTTCGAGGTGGCGAGCGACGCCGCGCTGCGGCCCTCGAACGTCTCCGAGGTCCACAGGAAGTGCAGGTTGTGCGGGTAGTAGGCGAACGGGTAGAAGCCGCCCGCCTTGCACCACGCCATGTAGGACTCGTCCGCGCGCGCGCCGCGCTCGTTCGCGACCGAGGCCTCGTGGTAGCGGCCCACGCGCATGTAGGTGTGCGCGGACATGTGCACCAGGTGCCCCGCCGTCGGCGCGAGGCTTTCGAGCCGCTGCGCGCTCGCGAGCGCCTTGTCGGGCTGGAGCGACGCCTCGGTGGCGTGGATGTAGTAATGATTCGCGCCGGGGTGGCTCGGGTCCACCGCGAGCACGCGCTCCAGCTGGGCCACGATCTCGGGCGTGCCCTCGTTCGGCTTCCCCTCCTTGGTCCAGTAGTCCCACGGGCGCAGGTCCATCAGCGCTTCGGCGTAGAGCGTCGCCGCGTCGAGGTCGTCGGGGTAGCGGCGCGCGAGCTCGCCCATCGCCGCCGCGTAGCTCTGGTCCAGCGCCGCGCGGTCGGCCCCGGGAGCGTCGGAATAGCGGGTGGCGACCGCCGCGACGTAGCCCTGCTCTCGCTCGCTCGCCTTCGGCGCGCGCTTCTTGGCTTCAGCCACCGCGGCCAGCGCGCGGGGATTCACACTCGGATCCATCGGCAGGTTGATGTTCGGCCCCAGCGCCACCGCGACGCCCCAGAAGCACATCGCGCAGTCGGGGTCGAGCTTCTGGGCCGCCTCGAAGGCGCGGATCGCCTCGTCGTGATTGAACGCGTAGATGAGTCGCAGCCCCTGGTCGAAGTAGCGCTGCACCAGCGGCGAAACAGCCGTGATCGCCATGTGGTGATCGGACAACCCTTCGATGAAGGGGCGCGAGCCGGGAGGCGCTTCCGCGCTTTCGCGGCGCCCACATGCGCCGAGGGCGAAAGCCGCCACGAGTAGCAGGGTGACTGGAAAACTTCCGTAGTGACGCATCGTCCCGTGAACCTCCCGCGTCAGCGCCCGCCAGCCAATTCTAGAGACACTTAATCCCGGCAGCATCGAAGCCTCGTATGGACCTGATTTAAGGTACTCCCCGCGGTTGACCTCGATCTCCCCTTTTGACATCGCGCTGCTGCTGCCCGCGGTGGGTGGCACGGTCTACGCGCTGCTCTGCCTGCTCGCAGGCCTGTGGTTCATGCGGCGTCCCGCACGAACCCTGGAGCCCCTGCATGCCTGGCCAGCGGTGAGCGTACTGAAGCCGGTCTGCGGGCTCGAGAAGGACCTGGGGATGGACCTGCGCAGCGCGTGCGTGCAGGACTATCCGGCGCCCCTTCAGGTCGTGTTCTCGGTGCAGGATTCCGCCGATCCGGCGCTCCCGCTGCTGCGCGCACTCGAGCGCGAGTTCGGGCCGGAGCGCGTCACCCTCGCGGTCGGCGGACCCCGGCTCGGGCCGAACGGGAAGGCGAGCAACCTGGCGCTCGCGCTGGCGCACGCGCGCCACGACTGCCTGGTGATCAGCGACAGCGACATCCACGTGCCCCCCGACTATCTGCAGGCGATCGTCGCCCCGCTGTCCGACTCCCGAGTCGGCTACGTCTGCACGCTGTACCGCGCCGTCGGCGCCCGGAACGTGTGGGACGAGCTCGAGCTGTTGACGGTGAACACGGAGCTCCTGCCGAACTTCGTCTTCGCGCGCGCGACCCGCGCCGCGCCCGCCTGCATCGGTGCGTCGACTGCGCTCCGCCGGGAGACGCTCGAGCGGATCGGCGGCTTCGAGGCGCTCGCGAGCCATCTGGTCGAGGACTACGAGATGGGGAAGCGCATCCGCGCACTCGGACTGCGCGCCGTGTTCCTTCCCTACCTGGTCGACACCACCGTCGATCTCGACTCGGCCTCCAGCTGGTGGAAGCACCACGTGTACTGGGAGCAGAACACGCGCGCAGCCAATCCCGGCGGCGCGACCGCGTTCGTGCTGGTGCGCGGGGTGCCGTTCGCGCTCCTGTTCGCGCTCGCGCGCGGGCTCGACCCGCTCGGGCTCGGAGTCGCGGCGACGGCCGTCGCGGTGCGGCTCGTCTGCGCGGCGCTGTTCGCGCGCTGGGTCGCGCGCGAGAGCGAGACGCTGCGCGCGCTGTGGCTCCTGCCGCTGCGGGACGTGGCCGGGCTGGCGTCTTGGGCGGTGGCGCTCTTCTCGCGGACCGCGCACTGGCGCGGGCGCGAGCTCGCGCTCGACCGGGCCGGCCGCATCCTCTCGGCTCCGGCACGCGAGCGGGCGCTCGTGATCACGGGAGACGACTTCGGCCTCGCAGTCCCCGTGAACGAGGCGATCGAGATCGCGCACCGCCGCGGCGTGCTGGGGAGCGCGAGCCTGATGGTGGCGGAGCCCGCGGCGGGCGACGCAGTCGAGCGCGCGCGTCGCAACCCCGGGCTGCGCGTCGGGCTCCATCTCGTGGTCTGCGACGGACATCCCGCGCTGCCGCCGAACGAGATCCCCGCGCTGGTGGACGCCTCGGGGCGACTGAGCTCTCACGTGCTGCGAACGTCCTTCCGCGTGTTCCTCTCCCCGGGCGCGCGGCGACAGCTCGCGCGCGAGCTGCGGGCCCAGTTCGAAGCCTTCGCCCGCACCGGGCTCGCGCTCGATCACGTCGACGGCCACGGTCACCTGCACCTGCATCCGATCGTCTCGAAGATCGCGCTGCGCGTGGGCCGGGACTTCGCAATGCCCGCGATGCGCGTTCCCCGCGAGCCGGGCGGGCGCTCGGCGCGCGCCGCGCGCCGCGGCTGGGTCAGCCGCCAGCTCGCGCAGGCCTTGCTGTCGCCGTGGGTCGCTCTGCTGCGCCGGCGGCTGCGCCGCGCGGGCGTGCGCTGCAACGATTGGATCTTCGGCCTGCACGACACCGGCCACATGCGCACGGCCCTGCTGGCGCGGCTGCTCGCCGACCTGCCGCCCGGCACGACCGAGATCTACTTCCATCCCGCGACACGGCGCTGCCCGGAGCTCGATCGGACCATGCCCGACTACGAGCACGAGCGCGAGCTCGAGACGCTGACGAGCGCGGTGCTGCGCGACGCGGTGATTGCGAGCGGGGCAGAGCTCCGCTCGCTCGGGTCCCTGTGAGAGGAGTGGTCGTCGTCATGAAAGTCCCGGCAGCGAGGATCGAGTTCCGGAAGGAGGACCGCGACTGGGTGGTGCAGCGGATCGACGAGATCCTCGCATCCGGCCAGCTCACGCTCGGCAAGTTCGGCGAGGAGTTCGAGCAGCGCTTCGCCGAGCTGTGCGGGGTGAAGTACGCGGTCGCGACCAACAGCGGCACGAGCGCGCTCGAGATCTCGCTGCGCGCGCTGGGCGCGGAAGGCAAGGACGTGCTGGTCCCGACCAACACGTTCTTCGCTACGGCGGCCGCAGTGGTCCACGCCGGCGCACGGCCGGTGCTCGTGGACGTCGAGCCCGAGTCGCTCGGCATGTCTGCGAAGGACGCCGAGCGCCGACTCACTCCCGCAACGGCCGGGATGGTGGTGGTACACGTCGGGGGCCTGATCGCGCGTGAGCTGCCCGCGCTGCGCGAGCTCTGCCGCAGCCGGGGCCTCTGGCTGCTCGAAGACGCCGCGCACGCCCACGGCTCCACGCTCGGCGGGGTGTGCGCGGGCGCGTTCGGCCGCGCCGCCGCCTTCAGCTTCTACCCGACCAAGGTGATGACCTCGGCCGAGGGCGGGATGATCGCGACCGACGACCCCGAGCTCGTGGCCGAGGCGCGCATCCTGCGCGACCAGGGGAAGGCCAGCTTCACGCAGAACGCCCACGTGCGCCTGGGCTACAACTGGCGGCTGTCGGAGCCGCACGCGGTGATCGGCCTGCGCCATCTGGAACGGCTGTCGCAGATGATCGCGGACCGCCAGCGCGTCGCCGCGCTCTACTCGAGCGAGCTGCGCGGTCACCCGAAGCTGCGGGTCCTCGAGCCCGCACCCGACTCCACCAGCAATTTCTACAAGTATCTCGTCGTCGTCTCCGAGCTCTCGGATCGCCCGGGACTCAAGCGCTGGCTGCGCGAGAAGTTCGACGTCTCACTCGCCGGCGAGGTCTACGAGGCGCCGCTGCACCGCCAGCCGGTCTTCGCGCACCTCGCGCGGGGAACCTACCCCGTCGCCGACGACCTCTGCGCCCGCCACGTCTGCCTGCCGATCTACTCGGGCATGAGCGATGCAGAGGCGCGCCACGCCGTGCGCTCGCTGCGCGCCGCATTGGACTGACCGAGGATTTCGATGAGCAAGATCGTCGTCACGGGCGGAAGCGGGTTCATCGGCTCTCACGTCGTCGACGCGCTGGCGGACACGGGACACGAAGTGACCGTGCTCGACCACCGCGTGAAGCCGCAGCGCGGCGACGTCGCCTTCGAGGACGTGGACCTCCTGGATCTCTCCTCGGTGCTCGCGGCGACGCGCGGCGCGGAGTTCGTGTTCCACCTGGCGGCGGAATCGAACGTCAATCGCGCGCACCGCTACCCGATCCACACGCTGGCGCTGAACGTGATGGGCACCGGCAACGTGCTCGAGGCCGCGCGGATCAACGGCGCGCGGCGCGTGCTCCTGGCCTCCACGGTGTGGGTCTACAACCGGACGCCAGCCGAGCGGATCGCCGACGAGACGACGCCGTTCCCGCTCGACGGCGCCGGGCACGTCTACACCTCGTCGAAGATGGCTGCGGAGATGGCGTGCCACAACTACCGCGAGCTGTACGGCGTCCCGTTCACCATCTTGCGCTACGGCATCCCCTACGGTCCGCGGATGCGCGAGGAGCTCCTGATCCCGGCCTTCATCCGGCGCGCGCTCAGCGGCGAGCCGCTGCTGGTGAGCGGCGACGGCTCGCAGTACCGGAGCTTCCTGTACGTGGCCGATCTCGCGGCGGCGCACCTCCGCGCGCTGCGCACCGAGGCCGCGAACCAGGTCTACAACCTGGAGGGCCCGCGGCCCGTCACGGTGATCGAGGTGGCGCAGCGGATCCGCAGCCTGCTCGGCGATGCGGTGCAGATCGAGCTCGTTCCGGGTCGCGCGGGCGACTTCGCCGGGCGCCAGGTCTCGGTCGCGAAGGCCAGCCGCGAGCTGGGCTGGGAGCCGGAAGTCGACTTCGACGAGGGCCTGTTCGAGACCATCGCCTGGTTCCGGAAGAAGTGGGGTCTCTGACGCGTCAGCGGCGCGCAGTCATCTGGCGCACGATCCGGCGGTAGAGGCCCGGGGCGACGCCGCGCACCAGCTGCGCCCAGCGGAGCTGGCTCGGTGCGTAGAGCTCGCGGTCTCCGCGGGAGAGCGAACGGACGACGCGCCGTGCGAGCTCCTCGGGCTCGCGCAGCATGCGCAGCGCGACGGCGGGCAGCTGCGACCACGCTTCGGCGTCGAACAGCTCCGTGCGGTACGTGCCCGGCACCACCGTGAGCACGTGCAGGCCGCGCGGCTCGACCTCGTGCGAGATCGACTCGGCGAAGCCGACCAGCGCGAACTTCGAGGCCGCGTACGCGCTCTCGTACGGCGTTCCGGTCTTGCCGGCCGCCGACGCCATGAACACCAGCCAGCCGCGGCCGCGCTCGAGCATCTCGGGCAGGAGGGCGCGCGTCCAGTAGACCGCGCCGAGCAGGTTCACCGCGAGCATCGCCTCGGCGTCGTCGAGGTCCCAGTCGAGGAACTGCGCATGCCGGGCCCGGCCGGCGTTGTTGACCAGGAGCTCGATCGGCCCGAGCTCGGCGCGCGCGAGCTTCGCCGCGTTCTCGACCTCGGACCGCGAGGAGACGTCGGCGCAGAGCGGCAGCGCCCGACCGCCCGCCCGCGCGATCTCGCCGGCGACTGCGTCGAGCCGGGCCCGCCTGCGAGCCACCAGCGCCACTCGCGCACCGTGCGCTGCCAGCTCCAGGGCCAGCGCGCGTCCGATCCCGCTCGAGGCACCCGTCACGACGGCGCCGATGCCGCGGAACGTGCGCAGCTTCACCGCGCAAAGCTGCCTCAGCGCGCGCGATGCGCGAGAGAAAGGAAGTCCGAACTCATCTCGGACTCACTGGGGATTCGCCTCAGCGGCGAATGGACTTCCAGGCAGCGCGCACCGCCGCGGGCGCGATGCCCTCGCGGATCACCACTGCGCCCACGCGCTCGGGCAGAACGAAGCGGATCTTCCCCGCGGCCACCTTCTTGTCGAGCGCCATCGCCTCTTCGAGCCGTGCGTCGTCGGGCAGCTCGGCCGCGCAGGGCAGACCCGCGCGCGCGACCACCTCCTCGATCTCGCCGCGCAGCCCGCGCGCGGCGACGCCGACCGATTCGGCCAGCGACGCCGCGGCCAGCAGCCCGAGCGCGACCGCCTCGCCGTGCAGGATCCGGCCGTAGCCGACCGCGGCCTCGATCGCATGGCCGAAGGTGTGGCCGAGGTTCAGGTGCGCGCGCACCCCGGTCTCCTTCTCGTCCTCGATCACCACCGCCGCCTTGATCGCGACGTTGCGCGCGACGAGCTCCACCAGGGCGTCGGCGTCGAGCGCCAGGAGATCGGCCATCTTCGCGCGCGTCCAGGCGAACAGCGCGGGGTCGCGGATCACCGCGTGCTTGATGCACTCGGCCATGCCGCAGCGGAGCTCGCGCGCCGGCAATGTGCGCAGCGCGCGCGGGTCGGCGACGACCGACACCGGCTGGTGGAACGCGCCGATCAGGTTCTTCCCCTGCGGCACGTTCACGCCGACCTTGCCGCCAACCGACGAGTCGACCATCGCGAGCAGCGTGGTCGGACACTGCGCGAACGGAACGCCGCGCAGGAACGTCGCAGCGGCGAAGCCGACCGTGTCGCCGAGCACGCCGCCGCCGAGCGCGACCAGCGGCGAGCGGCGCTCGAAGCGGTGCGCGAACAGCACGTCGTAGAGCCCGCGCACGGTGTCGAGCGTCTTGCGCTCCTCGCCGCCCTCGAACGGGACGGCGACCAGCTCGTAGCCTGCGCGCACCAGCGAGTCGCGCGCGACCGGCGCGTGGGTCTCCGCGATCGCCCGGTCGAACACCAGGAGCGCCGACGGCGCCGGAGCGAGCGGCCGCAGCGTGTCGCCCAGGCGCTCGAGAGCCCCGGGCTCGATCACCACGTCGTAGCGGTGGTGCGGCAGCGCGATCGGAACGGCCGGCATGGCGCGAGCTTAACCCGCGGGGCGCTATGCTGCCGCCGTGCTGCGCGGGATCTCCGCGGTGCTGGCGCTGGCGCTGGTCAGCGCGCAGGCGGCTCGCGCCGCGCCGAGCGTAGAGGATGCGCTCGCCTCGGTGCGCTTCGTCGCCTATACACCGCGCGGTTTCGACCCGGGAGCGGGCGGGCCGCCGCCCCAGCGCGCTGCGCTGCGCGCGGATCTCGCCCTTTTGCGCGGGCACTTCGACGGGCTCGTCACGTACTCGTGCGGGAACGGGCTCGACGCGCTGCCGCGGCTCGCGCGCGAGGCGGGCTTCCGCGCGGTGGTGCTGGGCGTGTGGCGGCCCGCCGACCCGGTGGAGCTCGGCCGCGCGATCGCGGCGGCGCGCGCCGAGCCCGGAGTGGTCGTCGCGCTCGCGCTCGGCAACGAAGGTCTGTTCTTCCACCGCTACGATGCGGCCGCGCTGCGCGCGGCCTTCGCGCGCGCGCGGCGCGAGCTGCCCGGGCTCGCGCTCGCGACGAGCGAGCCGTTCTCGCTCTATCTCGACGCCGCGCAGGCCGAATCTCTGCCGCGCCAGGACCTGCTGCTGCCAAACGTCCACCCCGTGGACCAGCCCTGGTTCGGCAGCCTCCCGCCCCAGGCATCCGTCGACTTCGTGGCCGAAGTGGTCGCGAAGCTCGAGGCGCGCTTCGCGGTCCCGGTCCTGGTGAAGGAGACCGGGCTTCCCAGCGGTCCGCGCGAGGCGGGCTTCGACCCCGCCGCGCAGGCGGCGTTCTGGTCGGCGCTCGCGCGACGGCTGCCGCCGACCCGCTCCCATGCCTTCGCCTGGTTCGAGGCGTTCGACGGCGCCTGGAAGCCCGCGCGCTCACCCGACCCGTCGCCCGCGAAGCGCGAGCGCGAGGCACACTGGGGAATGTTCGACGCCGACGGCAGGCCGAAGCCGGTGGTGAAGGAGCTGCCGCAGTGAGCCTTTCCGATCGAGGCTACGTCGCCGAGCAGTACCGGAGCTCGGACCACTTCGACGCGCGCGTCCGGATCTACGAGCTGTTCGAGACGCGGGCGGAGCGCTGGCCCGTCTGGCTGTTCTCGCGGCTCGGGCTCGCCAGCGGCGAGCGCCTGCTCGAGCTGGGCTGCGGGACGGGCGTGCTGTGGCGCGAGAACGCCGCGCGCATCCCGGCCGGTGCGTCACTCACGCTGGCCGATCTCTCGAACGGAATGCTCGACACTGCCCGGGCTCGCCTGGCCGGCCTCTCGCCCCAGCCTCACTTCGCGCGCGCCGACGCGCAGTCCCTGCCCTTTCCGGACGGCCGCTTCGACCTGGTGATGGCGAACCACATGCTCTACCACGTGCCGGATCGCGGACGGGCGCTCGCCGAGCTGGCGCGCGTGCTGGCGCCCGGCGGCCGGCTGGTGGTGGCGACGAACGCCTGGACCCACCTGCTCGAGCTGCGCGAGCTGGTGCACCGCCTCGGCATCGGCGCGCTGCTGCCACCGCGCCGCGACGCGAGCGAGTTCGACCTCGAGACCGCGGCGGACGAGGTCTCGCAGGTGCTCCCGATCGAGCGCGTCGAGCGGCGCGACAGCGCGCTCGAAGTCACCGACGTCGAGGTGCTGGTCGCCTACGTGCGCTCGGTCGAACGCGCGCCCACGCCCGAGGCCGCGCTCGCGCGGCTGCGCGCCCACGTCGCGCGCCAGATCGAGCTCGCCGGCTCGTTCCACGTCGGCATTGCAGCCGGCTACGTCGCGGCGAGGGCCAGGATCAGCCGCCACAGGAAGTCCTGACCTTCGTAGAACTGCTTCACGCCGACGCGCTCGTCACGGCCGTGCGCGCGCACGTCGTCGATGTCGGTGAAGATCCCCGAGACGCCGTAGGCGGGGATCCCCGCGATGCGGAAGTACTTCGAGTCGGTGGCCCCCGAGCTCATGGTCGGCACGACGGGCACGCGCGGGAAGACTTCAGCGCTCACCGCTTCGACGGTGCGCAGGAAGTCGGGGTCGACCGCGGCGCGCGGCCCCGCCACCTCCTTCTCCTCTGCCTTCACCTCGACCTTGGAATCTGCGAGCGCGCGCACCAGGGTCTCCTGGACCTCGCCCGCCGAGTGGCCGGGAAGAATGCGGCAGTTGACGTTGGCGTGCGCGTTCTGCGGCAGCGCATTGGGCGCGTGGCCGGCGTCGAGCTGCGTGGCGACGCAGGTGGTGCGGAGCAGCGCGTTGTAGCGCGGCTCCTTGGTGAGCGTGCGCGCTGCCGCCGGGTCCTTCTCGTTCGCGGCGAGCGCGCGCATCGCCGCGCCGATCTCCTTCGCCTCCGTGCCCGCGGCGCGCTGCAGGAACTCGCGTGTCACCGGGTTCAGCTCGATGGGGAACACCAGCTTCTGCACGCGCAGCAGGGCCGCGGCCAGGCGGTAGATTGCGTTCTCCGGCGTCGGGAGCGAGCTGTGCCCGCCCTTGTCGGTGACGCGCAGCGAGTAGTCCATGTAGGTCTTCTCGCTCGACTGCACCGGCAGCACGAGGTACTGGCCCTGGCGCAGCCAGCCCCCGCCGCCCTCGTTCAGCACCAGCGACCCGTCGACCAGGTTGCGGTGCTCGCGCAAGAGCCAGTCGACGCCGTTCTCCCCGCCCGACTCCTCGTCGGCGGTCAGCGCGAGGATCACATCGCGGCGCAGCGGGGTGTGCTCGCGCGCGAGCCGGATCACGCTGGCGGTGAAGATCGCGGCCATCGCCTTGTCGTCGAGCGAGCCGCGGCCGTAGAAGTAGCCGTCCTGCTCGAGCAGAACGAAGGGATCGACGGACCAGTCCTCGCGCTTCGCCTCGACCACGTCGAGGTGCGCGAGCAGGACCAGCGGCTTGTCGGACCCGCTGCCGTGCAGCCGCGCGACGAGGTTGCCCTTGTTCGGCGACGGTCCGAGCTGCGCGATGTCGGCGTCGGGGATGCCGGCGGCGCGCAGCCGCGCCGCCATCTCCTCTGCGGCGCGCGTCGTGCTGCCGGTCGAGTGGGTGGTGTCGGTCTCGATCAGCTGCTTGTAGATCTCGCGCACCAGCGCGCGCTCCGAGTCGGGGACGGGCTCGGCTGCGCGCGCTGCGGCCGACAGCGCGAGTGCGAGGGCGAGCGCGAAGGCGGCATGCTTCACGCGCGCGAGTCTAGTGCAAACTCGCGGCGTCGTTCTCGAGCACGCCGTCGTGGAAGAGCGACCAGGCGGCCACCACCCGGGCGACGTTGCCGTTGGCCGACACCGCGAACACGCGCAGCCGCAGGTGCGCCTTCTCGCCGGCGCCGACGAGGTCGATGCGCGCGAAGCCGGTCGAGACGAGCTTCCAGATCTCGCCCGGCAGCGGGTGCTCGCGCGACTCCCTTCCGCCGCCGCCGCCTGAAATCAGCTGAACGACTGGATAGGGCGGCTCCAGCGCGCTCGCGCGCAGGTCGTGGATGTGTCCCGCCAGCAAGAGGTCCGCGCGCTCGTCCGAGTTCGCGATCGCGAGCTCGATGCCCTTCGACGCGACGTCCGAGTCGAGCGGGTGGTGCGCCACCAGCACCCGCCACGGCCCCCTGGCCGCGCGCAGCGCTTCGGTGAGCTTGGGCAGGTCGGGCGCGCCCGGCGGCAGCCGGAGATGTGTCGAGTCGTAGAAGATCAGGCTCACTCCCTCGGGCAGCTCGAGGGTCTCCACCGGCAGCCCGAGCAGCCGCCAGTTCGCGACGAGCTTCGAGACGCCGTGCGTTTCGAGCTCGATCGATTCCCGACTGTGATGGTCGTGGTTTCCCAGCACCACCCAGAGGGGAATCGGGTGGCGCTCGCCGGGCGGCTCCCGGCAGGCGTCGGCGAGACTCGCGCCCGCCGCCGCGGTGAGCTCGATGAAGTGGCAGTACGGCTCGACCAGGTTTCCGCGCACCCGCGCCTCGAGCTCGTCGGCGGAGAGTCCCTTCGGGTAGAAGTTGTCGCCCACGAAGAGCAGCGCGTCCGCCGGCGCATGCCGGTCCTCGTCGGAGAGCGCCTCGGCCACGCGCAGCTGCGGATCGATTGCACGGCCATTCACCAGCCGGCGGCCCCAATCGCCCACCACCAGCAGCGAGAAGCGAACGTCGGGGGAGCGGGCTTCGTAGACCCGCGGAACGACCGTCGCGCACGCCAGCGCGAGCGCGACCGCGGCGAGCGCTCCGGAGAAGGCGCGACGCTCCTCTCGCCTTCCGCTGCGGACGGTTGTCAGGGCCACTTGCGGGCGCAGTATACGGGCCAGGCGCCGGCAGGGGACCGGCGGCGCGAGAGACGCGCCTGGCATGCCGATCCAATGGAATGTGGGATATACCACACAATTCCTGGGTGTGAGGAGCGGCTAATGCGTTCGAAATCCGAAGCGACTTGCACGGATTCGCGATCGCGGTCACTAATCAAGCGCGTGAAGGGGAATCGCTCTCGGGCCTCGGCCTTTCTTTCGGTGCTCGCCGCGTTCGGCCTCGTGGTCCGGGCGGGTTCCGCCTTCGCAGGCGACCCTGCCTCCACTGGCACCGACGTCGCGACGGTCAGCGGGCCTCCGCCGCACGCCGTTCCGGCGGTCAGCACGGGCAGCGACGACGCGATGATCGATGCGCTCGACGCCGCGGAGACCGCGCAGGTCTGGGATCCGCTCGAGCGCGGCAACCGCGTGGTGCTCGGCTTCAACGAGTTCGTCGACCGCTGGGCGCTCGGCCCCGTCTCGGACGCCTACGGCTACGTCATGCCCGACCCGGGCGCGCGCGCGGTGCGCCGGATGTTCCGCAACCTGACGGAGCCGATCTCGTTCGCGAACCACATGCTGCAGTTCCGGCCCGACGGCGCAGGCCACAACTTCGTGCGCTTCTTCGTGAACTCCACCGTCGGAGTCGCGGGCATGTTCGACGTCGCCAACAAGCTCGGCATCGGGCCCGCGCCGACGGACTTCGGCGGGACGCTCTACCGCTACGGCACGCCGGCCGGCCCCTACCTCGTGCTGCCGCTGATGGGCCCCACGACCGCGCGCGACACGGTCGGTGACCTGGTCGATTCGAGCGTCACGCCGCAGAACTACCTGCTGTCGACGGTGCTGCAGCTGGTGCTCTCCGCCGGCAACGGCATCACCGCCCGCCACGAGGCGAACGACGGTCTCAACGCGCTGCGCGACGGCGCGGTCGACTTCTACGCGGCGCTGCGCTCGGCCTACTGCTTCAACCGCGAGTCGGAGTTGCGCTCCGCGGGCGCGCCCGGCGAGTCGGCGATCTTCCGCTCCAGCGCGGAGACCAGCGCGTCGAACCCGTCGCGTTCGAACAGCGAGGTGTACTCCGACCTGCGCAGCGCGAGCTCGAAGACCGTTCCGCTCAAGTAGACGTCGATCACGCGGAACCCCTCGGGCGTGTCGCGCATGCGGTAGTCGAGGTGGACGTCCTCGTCCTTGGTGTGCAGCACGCTGCGCACGATCACGGTGTTCGCGATCGACGGCTCCTCGGCGAGGGTCTCGAAGCGCTCGCCGTCGTAGCCGTCGAAGCGAGTCGCATACGTGCGCAGCGTCATCGCGCGGAAGACGTCGATGAAGCGCTCGTGCTGCTCGGGCGTGAGCTCGGCCCAATGCGTCGAGAGCGAGCGCTGCGCCATCGCGGGGAAGTCGTAGGTCGCGTCGAGCGCGGGCGCGAGCTTGGTCTTGCGTCCCTCGAGCCCGAGCGCCGCCGCGTTCTTCATCACGTCGATCAGCACCGCGTGGAACCGGTCGATCACCGGCGAAGCCGCCAGCGGCTTCGCTGGAGCCTCGTCTGCGGAGGCGAGGCGCGGAGCCGCAGAAGCAGCCAAGACCACGGCAAGCAGGGCCGCGCATCGGCCGAGCAGACGTTGATGCATGAGCTCCTAGTCTTACGTACTTCCCTCGCCCGAGCACACACCGTCCGGAGCGCCGCGCTTCACTGCATCCCGTAGCGCCGGAGCTTCTTGTAGAGGCACTCGCGGGTGATCCCCAGCTCGCGCGCGGTCGCGATGCGGCGCTCCTGGTTCCGCTCGAGCGCCTGCTTCAGGTACCACGACTCGAAGCGGGCGACCGCCTGACGCAGCGTCTCGCTCGACGCAGGAGGACGCGGCGCGTCGGGCGCGCCGCCGCGCAGACGCGGCGACAGCATGCGCGCGGTGACCTCGGCACCCGACTCGGCGTGAGTCACGATGCGCGCGACCTCGTTCTCGAGCTCCCGCACGTTGCCGGGCCAGGGATAGGTCTCGAGCAGGTGGCGCGCGTCGGCCGCGACCCCCCGCAACGAGGTCAGCTCGCGGCTGCGCTCGAGGAAGTGCAGCACCAGCGGCACCACGTCCTCGGCGCGGGCGCGCAGCGGCGGCAGCGAAATCGGGAAGACGTTCAGCCGGAAGAAGAGGTCGCGGCGGAAGCGACCCGACTCGACCTCGCTCTCGAGATCGCGGTTGGTGGCAGCGATGATGCGCGCGTCGACCGGCTGCTCGCGTCCCGCGCCGAGCGGCCGCACCTTGCCCTCCTGGAGGGCGCGCAGCAGCTTCACCTGGAAGCCGAGCGTGGTCTCGCCGATCTCGTCGAGGAAGAGCGTTCCGCCATTGGCCTGCAAGAAGTGGCCGGCGCGCGCGCGATTCGCGCCGGTGAAGGCGCCCCGGTCGTGCCCGAACAGCTCGCTCTCGAGCAGCGTCTCGGGGAACGCGGCGCAGTTGATCGCGACGAACGGGCCGCGCGCGCGTCGCCCGCCCTCGTGCACGGTGCGGGCGAGCACCTCCTTGCCGGTGCCGGTCTCGCCGAGCAGGAGCACGGTGGCGTCGCTGCGCTGCGCCTTGCGCACCAGCTCGAGGCAGGCGCGCATCGCCGCGCTGCGCGCCACGACGTCGCTCGCCGGCCCCGTGGGACGCGGCGCCGCGGCAGGTGCGACCAGGCCCGCGACGCGCGAGCGCAGGCTCGCGTCGCTGGAGGCGTCGCGCACCACGATCTCCTGCACCCCGCAGGCGAACAGCTCGCTCGCGCGTGCGACGTCGGCGGTGTCGACCAGCGCGATCACCGGCAGCCGGTTGCGCCGCCGGCGCAGCCAGCGCGCGTCGGCGAGCGCCTCGTCGACGCGCACGCGGTCGAGACAGATCGCGCGCCAGTCGCGCGCGCCGAGCACGCCCGCGACCTCGTCGCGGTCCGCGGCGACCGCGCGCGCAGCGGACGGCGCGTCGCCGCCGGGCGCAGGAGAATCGGAGAGGAACAGGATCGACTCGTCCACCACTCACCTCCTCGGGGCGCAGCCGGGAGAGCAAGCGATGTGCCCGCGGAGCGCGCAGGTGCGAGCGCGTGCGCCGCGGGGTCGCCACGCCCGCGTTCTGCCGCTGGCCGCCAGAGAAGGCGGCGCTAGGACACCGCTCCGCGCGCCAGCTCGGCGAGCTCGGCCAGGCCCTGCGCGCCGAAGAAGTGGTCGGCCTTCGGGATCACGTCGAGGTTGGCGTTGGGCAGACCCTCGAGCAGGCTCGAGAGCTGATCGAGCGGTGCGAACTCGTCGCGCCCGCCCGCGATCACGTGGATCGGCCCGCGGAAGCTGTCGAGCGGCAGGCTCTCGATCATCCCGACCGGCGGCGCCACCAGCAACAGCTCGGAGATGCGCCCGTCGCGCAGTCCCACGCGGAGCGCGGCCGCGGCACCGAACGAGTAGCCCGCGGCGATCACCGGCGGCGGCATGGTCGATGCCACCTGCTCGAGCGCCGCGAGATAGTCCTCCTCTGCCGCGGCCCAGTCGCCGGTGATGCGTCCCTGGCTCGCGCCCACCCCGCGCCAGTTGAAGCGCAGCGAGGCGATGCCGGCCTTGTACAGGCCGTAGGCGAGCTCGCTCACCACCGGGTGCTCGAGGCTCCCGCCGTACTGAGGATGGGGCGGCGCGATCACCGCGCCGCGGCCCGAGCCCTTCTGCCAGACGCCCTCGAGCACGAGGCCGTCGGCCGGCACCGAGATCGGAACCGTCTGCTCCTTCCACGACATCGGCGAGAGGGTACACGACGCGCCGATCGCTCTACGGCGCGAGCTCCGCCTCGAGCAGTGCCTCGCCGCCGAGCGGCGCGAGGTCCAGCTCGCGCGCCAGCGCCTCGAGCCCGTAGGTCGTGCCGGTGCTCCACAGCTCCTTCAGCAGCTCTCCGGCGCGCCGCACCTTCCAGTACTCGCGCCCGTGGCGCGCGCGGAGCGCGCGGGCGAGCCCGGTGCCGAAAGCGGCGGCGCGCAGCTCGTCGAGCGAGCTGAGCGCGGGGCCGACCTGCGCCAGGAACCCGGGGGGTCCGAGCTGGGGCGCCCCCGCGCCGGGCGGCAGCTCCGCGAGCACGAGCTCGTCGCGCACCCGCCCGGCGACGCGGGCGAGCTCGTGCAGTCGTCCGCGCAGCGCCGCCGCCGCGAAGTGCTCGGCGTCGACGCGCGCGAGCTCCGCGCCGAGGACGGGCTCGCGCAGCAGCGCCTGCACGAGCTCGCCGAAGCCGCCGCCGAGAGCGGGATCGCCCAGACAGCGGCGCTCGAGCGGCAGCGCCGGCGACGTCCACGCCGCGTGGAGCGCGGCGCCCGCAGCGGCGAAGAGGGCGCCGTGCGCCGCTGCGCCGGCCCGCGGCACGAACGCGAGCCAGACCTCGCCGGGGACGCGCGGCGCGCCCGCGAACGCCAGCGGCCTCTTGCCCTCGCGCGGCTCCGCGTCGACGCGGAGACCCGGCGCGCGCTCGAGCACGAGGCCGAGGCCCTCGAGCGCGAAGTCGAGCGCCGCGCGCATCCGCGCGGCGGGAAGCTCGAGCTCGAAGCTCGAGCCGGCGCCCGGCGCGGCGTCGGCATCGCGCAGCGCGCGCTCGAGCCGACCCGACAGCGCCGCGGCCTCGCGGCCCCAGCGATCGAGGTCGACGCCCGGCCGGAGCGCCTCGGCCCAGGCGCGCCCGCTCGCGAAGCCCAGCCGCTCCAGGCAGCGGCTGCGCAGGGCGATGCGCTCCGAGCGCAGCTCGTCCAGCTCGTCGGGCTCGGCGCCGGCGCGGCGGCGCGCCTCGATCTTCGCATCGATGGCGGCCAGCTGGCTCGCCAGCACGGCCTGAGCCACGCCCAGCGCGAAGCGCGTGCGCTCGCCCCGATCGCGCTCGAAAGAGGCCGCCGCCGCATCGGCGCGGAGCACGGGCAACGCCTCGCCGCTGGTGACGTCGCCGTACTCGGCATCGATGCGCTCCGGTTCGAAGTCGCCGGCGAGCCCGGCCGCGTGCTCGAGCCGCGCGCGCTCGCGCTCCTCGCGGAACGACTCGAAGCGCGCGCGCAGGTCCGCCATCGCGTGCGGATTCTAGGCTACCCTCGGCGCCGATGACCGAGGACGACGCGCGCGCACGGCTCGTCGAGCGGCGGGTCCTCTGGAAGGGCAGCGTCGGCGAGTTCGGGCTGGACACCGTGGACCTGCCGTCGGGCGAACGCACCACGCTCGCGCTCTTCCGCCATCCCGGCGCTGCCGCCGTGGTGCCGTTCCTCGACCGCGAGCGGATCGTGATGTTGCGCCAGTTCCGGCACGCCGCGGGCGGCGTGATCTGGGAGGTCCCGGCCGGAAAGCTCGACAAGGGCGAGGATCCGACGCTGTGCGCCGCCCGCGAGCTCGAGGAGGAGACGGGCTACCGCGCGGGACGCATCGAGCGGACCGGCTCCGTGCTCACCACGCCCGGCTTCACCGACGAGCGCATCCACCTGTTCTGCGCGTACGACCTGGTGGAGGGGAAGGCGAAGCCCGAGCCGCACGAGGTGCTGCAGAGCGAGATCGTCCCGTTCGAGCGCGCGCTCGGCATGATCGAGAGCGGCGAGATCTGCGACGGCAAGACCATCGCCGCGCTGTTCCTCGCGGCGCGCCGCGGTCGAGCGAAGTGAGCGGCGGCGCGCCGGCGCCGCTCGGCGTGTCCTTCACCGGTCACTGGCTGCCGATCGACGCGGTGCTCCGTCTGGCGCGGCGAGCGGACGCGCTCGGCTTCGCCCTGGTGCTGGTCGACGGCGATGCCGGCGTGGCGGCGCCCGACCCCGGCCGGCCGACGTACGACCCGACGGCACTGCTCGCGGCGGTCGCCTGCTCCACCCGCTCGGCGCAGATCGGCGCGATCCACGTCGCCCACTTCTGGAACGCGGCGCTGCTCGCGCGCAGCCTGGCGACGCTGCAGGAGCTCGCGTCGGGCAGGCTGGTGGCCCCGTTCGGCGTGGGAGCGGGTCACGACACGGGGCGGCTCGGGCTGGCGCAGCCCGGCGCGGGCGAGCGCGTCCGCCGGCTCGAAGAGACGGTCGGCGCCGTGCGCGCGCTGCTCGCCGGCGAGACGCTGACCCTGCGCGGCAGTTTCGTCGCACTCGAGCGCGCGCGCATCACGCCGCCGTCGCGGCCCGTTCCGATCGCGATCTCGGCGGCGGGGCCGCACGCGCTCGCCGTGGTGGCCCGGCACGCCGACGTCTGGGACGCGAACGTGCCGCCGCTGCCCGAGCGCGTCGCGCCGCTGCGCGCCCGGCTGGGGCGCGCGCTGCCGACCTGGATCTGGGTGTTCGCGCGTCCCGGCGCTTCGCGCGACGCCGCGGCCGCGGCCTACCGCGCGACCGCGCCTTGGTTCGGCGACCTTCCTGCCGAGGCCGCCGGTCGCGCCGTGCTCTTCGGCGACCCAGCGCGCTGCCGCGAGACGCTCGCGCGCATGCGCAGCGAGCTCGGGATCGCGCTGCCCATCGCCGACCTCGCGGGCCTCGACGAAGCCGAGGCCGGCCGTGCCCTCGACGCGCTCTCGGCAGCGTCGGCCGCCTGAATTTCGTAGCCTGCCGTCGTGTACGGGCGGAACCGAGGCTTCGGCGGTGGCGGCGGCATCCCGGGCGCCACGCCGATGGTGCAGCGCATCATCATCGCCAACGGGGTGATGTGGCTCTTGCAGATCCTGCTCGGCCGGATGGGTGTGCCCCTCACCGAGCTCGGCGCGGTCACGGTCGACGGCTTCCTCCACCACCTCGAGATCTGGCAGCCGCTCACCTACATGTGGCTGCACGACCCGAGCTCCCCGCTGCACCTCCTGTTCAACATGCTGTTCTTCTGGATGACCGCGCCGCCGCTCGAGATGGTCTGGGGCTCGCAGCGCTTCCTGCGCTTCTACCTGCGCTGCGGCATCGGCGCAGGCTTCGCGATCGTGGGCTGGAACTGGCTGCTGGCACAGTGGAATCCGGTGATGGCGTTCGTGCCCACGCTGGGCGCGTCGGGCGCGATCTACGGCGTCGTCACCGCCTTCACTCTGCTCTGGCCGGACCGCACGATCCTGCTCTTGTTTCCGCCGATGCCGATCAAGGCGATCTGGTTCGTGCCGGTGCTGTTCGTGCTGCAGTTCGTCATGGGCGGGAACAGCAACGTGAGCTACGTCGGTCACCTGGGCGGCGTGCTCGTGGCCGCGTTCATCCTGCGCAGCGAGCTCCGGCGCGCGGTGGGCTGGCGCTCGCTCACCTACCGCTGGCACCGCATGCGCATGCGCAACCGGCTGCGCGCCGTGCGCCGCGACGAGTTCGAGCGGCGCCGCGACTCCGACGACAACCGCACGATTCACTAGCGGCCCGAACGGTCGGTCAGCGCTTTCGAACGATCGGTGTGGATCGGGGCCGGAAAGTGCGACGGGTCCTGCGACCCTTCGTCGCAGGACCCGTCCCAGGACTCACCGGAAGTTTCTCTCCGACCCGCGGGGAAGCGACTCGTCGCAGCTCCGACTCCGATCCGAGATGCGCGCTCCCTCGAACGCGCGGCCCGCACTGCGCAACGCAATCATGCTCGGCAGATGTTCGGTTCCCCGCACGCGCTCTCTACCGACGGGCGGGATTCTATTTTTCTCGTCGGAGCGGTGTCAATGCAGATCGAGCGCGGCGACCAGCTCCACGTGGTGCGTCTGCGGCAGCGCGTCGATCAGCACCAGCCGCGCGATGCGAAAGCGCGGGCCGATGCGGCGCAGATCGCGCGCCAGCGTGGCCGGCTCGCAGGACACGTAGACGATGCGCCGGGCAGCGCAGCGCGCCAGCACCTCTGACACTTTTTTGTGACAGCCGACCCGGGGCGGGTTCAGCAGTACCAGCTGCGGCGCGAGCCGCACCAGCTCGCGCGGCGCCCACGCCTCCGCCGGCGCGCACACCACCTCGGCGGCGCTGTTGCGCGCGGCGCAGGCCGCCGCCTCGCGCGCGCCTTCCAGCGCCACCACGCGCGCGAAGCGCGCCGCGAGGCCGGCGGTGTAGAAGCCGATTCCGCAGTAGAGCTCGACCGCGCGCTCGCCTTCGCCGCACAGCTCGAGCACCCGCTCGACCCAGCGCTCCCAGAGCGAGGCGTTGGCCTGGAAGAACCCGCCCGGCGCGAGCGCGAGGCTCCGCGCGCCCACCGGCAGCGCAGCGGCTACGCCGCGGATCTCGCGCTCGCCGGCGCCGCGGGGCGCCTCCGCGCGCAGCCGCGCCAGCGCTTCCTGCGTAGCCGGCTCGAGCACGGCGCAGCGCTCCACGTCGACCACCTCGTGCGAGCCGCGGGCACGGAAGCCGATCCGGCCTCCGGCATGGGCGACCCGGGCGCGGGCGCGGTAGCCGAGCGATGCCGGCGAAGCCAGCACCTCGATCGGGGGCAGCTCCGCACGCCCGCCGATGCGCTCGAGCGCCGCGCGCGCGATCTCGACCCGCGCCCGCCGCTGCGCCACCTCGTCCAGGTGCAGCCACGAGCAGCCGCCGCAGCGGGCGTAGTAGGGACAGGGCGGCTCGCGGCGCGCGGGCCCGGGCACGAGCACGGCGGCGATCTCCGCCCGCGCGAAGCGCGGCTGCGACTCGCTCACGCGCACGCGCAGCCGATCGCCGGGTGCGGCGCGCGCGACGAACACGGCGAGGCCGTCGCTGTGGCCGACGCCGTCGCCGCCGGCCGCGAGCCGCTCGATCGAGAGCTCGATCTCGTCGCCCGGCGCGAGCTTCAAGGAATCGGGCGCACCACCCGGCTGCTGGAGCCGATGCGCAGCTCCACCGAGCCGGGATCGATGCGGTAGACCGTCACGCCCCCGACCACGTCGCCCTCGTGCGCATCCCGCACGTCCTGCTGCTCGAAGTGCAGGCTCGCGACCCGCCGCGCCGGCAGCGGGTGCCACCGGATGCTCTCGACGCGCACGGGCGGGAACTGAGGCTGCAGCGTGTCCGTGGCGTCAGCTCCGCTGCTCGCGACGATGTCGGGCGGCGGCTCGGACGGCGACCTCGGCGCAGGCCTCGGCTTCGCCTTCGGCTTCGGCGCAGGCTTCGGCGTCGAAGCGTGCGCGGCGGCGCTCGGCGGGGGCGCAGCCGAAGCCGTCATCGCCGGTGGAGGAGGAGCGGGGACCGGTACCGGCACTGCGGGCGCCGGCGGAGCCGCGGCGGCGCGCGCCGCGGTCTCGGCAGCCTGCTGGGCCTGGAGCGCCGCGAGCGCCTGCTTCTGGGCGGCCTCGAGGCGCGCGCGCTCGGCCGCCGCTTCGTTCTGGGCGCTCGGCGTCGGGGCGGTAGTGGCAACTGGGTTCTCCGCTGGAGTGGCCGGCTCCGCCTCGTCGTCGGCAGCCGTGGCAGCGTCGGCCTCGCGCTCCGCCTCCTCCAGCTCCGCCTCCGTGGCTCCTCCGCCGGTGTCCGCCGGCTCGGCGGCAGCGGATGCTGCTGCAGGAGCTGCAGCGGCGGGGGGCGGCATCCGAGCCGCGGCCGCTGCGGGCGCGGGAGCAACGGCGGGGGCGCCGCTCGAGCGCCAGTGCAGCTGCGGAAGCTTGCCGCTGCGATAGAGCCACGCGCCTGCGCCTCCGGCGGCGACGAGGACGGCCAGCCCGAGCACGAGCCCCCGGCCCCGCCTGCGCCGCGCGCGAGGCGCGAGCGCGTCGGTGACCGAGCCGCGCAGGTCGCGCGGCGGATTCGCCGCCGACCTCTCGCGCTGCAGCTTGCGCAGCGCGTCGAGGATCGTGCTCACGAGTCGTCTCCCGCGGCGAACAGGCGAGGCGTGGTGTAGTCGAGCGCCTGGTATAGCGCGATCAGCGTCTCGGGCCCGACCTCGCCCGACGGCGCCAGCGAGCTCGCGGTCTGGAAGGCCTTCACCGCGTTGGCGGTGAGCTCGTCGTACTCGGCCGACGCGTCGCCCGCGTGCAGGTAGCCGAGCTCGGTGAGGCGCGCCTGCAGCCAGCGCACCGCTCCGCCCTTCATCCCTCCCGAGAGCGCGGGCACCGACTCGAAGTTGGTCCACAGGTAGAACAGCCGTCCGGTCCACAGCCGCTGCAGCTGGTCGCGGTCGAGCTCGAGCTGGTCGCCCGCCATGCCGAGCCGCGCACGGCCGGCGTCGTCCACGCCGATCAGCGCGACGTAGCGCCGCTCGCCCGGGCGCGGCTCCAGCTCGAGGATCGCCGGCAGGTCGATCGCGGAGAGCATCTCCGGCGTCCCGCGCGTCGCGAACACCGACAGCGGCGACACCGAGCGCACCGCGTCGGGATAGAGGTTCGGGTCGATCTCGCCGCCGACGGTCTGGCGGTAGCCCCACGCGCCGAGCAGCGCTTCGAGCGCGTCCGCTGCGCTGGCGTTGGTCGAGAGCCCGTCGATGCGCGCCGGCAGGAGCGGCGGCGCCGACGACACCGGGGGGTTCGCGCTCGCCGCCGCCGGGCTCGCGGGCGCGGCGGCCGGGCCCGCGCCCGGGGCGGGGTGGCGCGGCAGGAACGCAGTCGACGCCAGCCCCACCAGCACCCCGGTGGCCACCAGCGCCGCGGCGATGCCCCGCCGCAGGCCGGTGGCGGCGCGCCAGCCGCCGAGCTCGGTCGCCGGCAGCTCCTTCGCGGCGCGGCGCACCAGCCGCGCGTCGATGTCACGACACCCTTCGGTGTAGCCCGCGAGCAGCGCGCGGTCGGCCAGCGCGTTGATCAGCCGCGGGATGCCGCGCGACGCGCGGGTGAGCGAGCGCAGCGCCGCGGGCGTGAACAGCCGCGGGTCCTGGCGGCCCGCGACGCGCAGCCGGTGCTCGAGATACTCCGTCACCTCGGAGCGCGACAGCGGCCGCAGCGTCCAGCGCACCGTGATGCGCTGGCGCAGCTGGCGCAGATCGGACCGCGACAGGTTCTCCTCGAGCTCCGGCTGCCCGATCAAGACGATCTGCAGCAGCTTCGCGCGGTCGGTCTCCAGGTTCGAGAGCAGCCGGACCTGCTCGAGCACCGCCGGGTCGAGGTTCTGCGCCTCGTCGATCACCAGCAGCACGCGCCGGCCCGACGCGTTCTTCTCGACCAGGAACTGGTTCAGCGCGTCGAGCAGGTCGGTGCGCGTGCGCGCGGCGGTGGGCAGGCCGAACTCGCGATTGATGGCGGAGAGCAGCTCCACCTCGCTCGGGCTCGGATTGAAGATGTAGGCGATCTCGGCATCGCTGCCGATCCGGTCGAGCAGCGTGCGGCAGAGCGTCGTCTTGCCGGTCCCGACTTGGCCGATGACCTCGATGAAGCCCTCGCCCTCCTCGATGCCGTAGAGCAGGTGCGCCAGCGCTTCGCGGTGGGACGCCGACAGGAACAGGTAGCGGGGATCGGGGGACAGCGAGAACGGTTTCTCGCGCAGCCCGTAGAACCCGAGGTACATCCGAGAGCTCCCCTAACCGCTCGTGCAGCGACGCCCGGTGGTGGGGCAGGGTGATATTCTGCCCCGCGTATGTCCAACCAAATCCGTGGCGCAGGGCCCGGAACGGGCGCCACGGTCGGGGCCGACGCCGGCGCGACGCTGTGCAAGCTCGTGCTTCCCGCTCCGACGGGACTCTACACCGTGAAATTCCCCTCCACCGACCTGGCGTCGGTGCGCGCCTGCCTGGGCGAGTGGCGGCCGCGGCGGCTGGTCGCGACGGGCGGGGGAGCGGCGCGGCTGGCGCGCGAGCTTCCCGGCCTCGAGGTCCATACCGTGCCCGAGTTCGCGGCCTGGGCTCAGGGTGCGCCGATCCTGGCCCGGCGCATCGGTCTCGCGCTGCCCGAGCGGTACCTGGTCGCGGTGGTCGGCACGGGCACGTCGGTGCTCGCGCTCGATCCCTCGGGCGCCAAGCGGATCGGCGGGAGCGCCCTGGGCGGCGGCACCCTGCTGGGCCTGGGGCGGCTCCTGCTGGGGGTCGACTCGTTCGACGAGATCTGTGCGCTCGCCGCGCGCGGCGACCGCCGGCGCGTGGACCTGCTGGTCGGCGACATCTATCCCGGCGGCGAGATCGCGCTTCCCCCCGATCTCAACGCGGCGAGCTTCGCCAAGCTCGGCTCGCGCGCGCCCGAGGACCTGGCGCACGCGCTGATCGGCATGCTCGGCGAGAACATCGGGCTGATCGCCGGCAACCTCGCGCGCTCGTTCGCTGCGAGCGCGGTGCTGTACTGCGGCTCGACCCTGCTCCACAACGCGGGGCTGCAGGACATCCTGCGCTGGGTCACCGCGATGCACGGCGCGACGGCGCACTTCCCGGAGCACGGCGCGTTCTGCGGCGCGCTCGGCGCGGTGGCCATGGTCGACGCGACGGCTGCGCATCCCGGCTAGAGCGCCTCGTCGCGGCGGCGCTCCACCCGGTGGACGCGGTCGCGCAGCACCTTCAGCTCCTCGCCGGCCTGCGCCAGGCGCTCCTCGAGCGCGACGCGCGCGCGCACCTCCTCGTCGAGGCGTTGCTCGAGCACGCCGGTGGCCTCGGCCGCGGTGCGCAGCTCCGCGGGCGTGATCGGGTCGACACCGGATGGTGTCAGCCCGCCGGCCGGGCTGCGCGGCAGCCGCTGCGGCTCGGCGGGGCGGTCCAGGCGCTCCCGCACGTAGAGATACGACACGACCAGCGCCGCGATGAACGCCAGGGTGCCGAAGGACAGCGCCCAGGGGAAGCCGGGGGCGGGCTCCGGCGCGACCGCCCGCGGGGGCGGCACGACCGGAGGCTGGACCGCGGGGGGCGGCGGAGCGGGCGGCGGCGCTGCCGCTTCCGGCTGGGACTCCGGCGGCGCTTCGGGCGCGGGCGCCGGCTCGGCCTTCGGCTCTTCGGGCTGCGGCGTCTCGGCGCTCGGCGGCGCCTCCGGCTCCTCGGGTCCGCTCTCGGGCGCGACCTCTTCCGCGGGCGGACCCGCTTCGGGCTCGGGCTCGGGCTCCGCCTCTGGCGCCGCTTCGGAGCGCGGCTCCACCGACGTCGCGGGCTCGAGCGGCGTGATGCCCTTCGGCACGGCGAAGGGCTCGGGCCCGGGCGCAGCGAGATCGATCACCAGCCGCGTCGGCTTGGGCAGCACGTAGGCGCGGATGCGCCGCTCGCGCGGCTCGAGCTCGACGCGCGTGCCCACGCGCATCGCGGTGAGCCGGACGTCGCCCACCCGCTCGAGCGAGGTGTGCACCAGACGGCTGCGCCGGCCGAGGTCGGCGTCGAGGTAGAAGCTCTCCGCGCCCGGCTGCGGCCCGCGCTCCCAGGTCACGTCGGTCGTGCCGTCGAGCTCGACCACCACGCGGTCGAAGTCCGGGTGCGCGCCGACGCGCACCTCGTGCACGTGCACCCGGTGCTGCGCCGCTGCGGTCGCCGCTGTGCCGACCAGCGTGGCGAAGATGAACCCGGCTGTCAGCGCGCGTCGCATTCGTCCCTCGCGGAGCGGCTCGAAACTCCGCTTCAGCAGTCGGCAACGGAGCCGCTGAACTATAGTCGCCGCGTGGCGGGGCCGACTTCGGGCGAGACCGGTGTCGCGGTGATCGGCGCCGGCGTCGTGGGGCTGGCGTGCGGCGCCGCGCTCGCGCGCGCTGGACACGAGGTGCTGGTGCTCGAGCGCCACGGCGCCGTGGCGCAGGAGACGTCGTCGCGCAACAGCGGCGTGATCCACGCGGGCCTCTACTACCCGACCCGTTCGCTCAAGGCCGAGCTCTGCGTCGCGGGCCGCGAGCTCTTGTACGCGCGCTGCCGCGAGCGCGACGTCGCGCACCGCAACACCGGGAAGTTGGTCGTGGCTGCGGACGAGAGCGAGGTCCCCGCGCTCGAGTCGCTGCGCGCGCGCGGCAGCGCGAACGGAGTCCCGGGGCTGCGGCTGGTCGATGCCCGCGAGCTCGCGCGCATGGAGCCGCGCGTGCGCGCGCACGCGGCGCTGTTCGTGCCGGTGACCGGGATCGTGGACGCCCACGAGCTGGCCGGCAGCTACCAGGCCGAGCTCGAGTCCTGCGGCGGCCACGTCGTTCTACACACAAAAGTATCTAGTCTCGAGCGTGCCGGCGGCGCCTGGCGCGTGCACGCCGA
>Ga0306921_10001013_pt1 | contig 26661 bp, 23 predicted proteins | sample sta12Cox44000080_FD_203760 | JGI IMG/M metagenome (GOLD analysis project Ga0306921, IMG submission 203760) | Lab enrichment of tropical soil microbial communities from Luquillo Experimental Forest, Puerto Rico - statoxic.12C.oxic.44.000.080 (v2)... | ecosystem: Environmental > Terrestrial >...
CGATCTCGGTCAGCCCTTTGGCGAGGAAGGCGAGATTGGCATCCGGCGTGCGCCCGGACAGGATCTCGTTGCCGATGATCAAGACGCAGGCGGTGACGATTTTCGGCTCGGGGTTGCTGGTCGTGATTTTCTCCTCCGGGTCGTGCGCGCGTCGTGCGGCGTCAATTTCATAGGCAAAAGTCCGCGCCGGCACAATCGTCGGCGGCGCCGCTTGGAGGATTGCCGCACGGCGGCCAAATGCCTACCTTGACGTTGCGGCAAAGAGCCTCCTCGAGTTCCGAACGACGATGCGAAATACGCTTGGCATGCCACAGAATTTGATGATGGGCCTCGCGCCCTCAGAGGCTCGCGACAGCCGAATCAAGATCCACGGGCCTGAAGCATTCGAGGGCATGCGGCAGGCCGGAATCCTTGCCGCCCAGACGCTCGACTTCATCACCCCTCATGTCCGTCCCGGGATCAGTACCGGCGAACTCGACCGCCTGTGCCACGGCTTCATCGTCGACCGCGAGGCGATCCCCGCGCCTCTCAACTATCGCGGCTTCCCGAAATCGATCTGCACCTCGATCAACCATGTCGTCTGTCATGGCATCCCGGGCGAGCGGCGGCTGATGGAGGGCGACATCCTCAATATCGACGTGACGGTGATTCTCGATGGCTGGCACGGCGACACCAGCCGCATGTTCTTTGTAGGGGAGCGCGTCCCCCTCAAGGCGAGACGGCTCGTCGACGTCACCTACGAGGCGATGATGCGCGGCATCGCCGTCGTGCAGCCCGGCATTCGCGTCGGCGCGATCGGCGACGCGATCCAGCGTTACACCGAGAGCCACCGCTTTTCGGTGGTGCGCGACTTTTGCGGACACGGCGTCGGACGCGTCTTTCACGACGCGCCCTCGATCCTCCACTACGGCCGTCCCGAAGAGGGACCGGTCCTGCGCGAGGGCATGTTCTTCACGGTCGAGCCGATGATCAACGCCGGTCGCTGGGAGGTAAAAATCCTCAGCGACGGCTGGACAGCGGTTACCAAGGACCGCTCGCTCTCGGCGCAGTTCGAGCACACGATCGGGGTGACCGCGACCGGCTACGAGATCTTCACGATCTCGCCCGCAGGTCTGCACCGGCCGCCCTATCCCTAGGGGGAGAGCCGCACCGTGCTGTGGGCGTTGCGGCCCGCAGCGTCGATCACCGAGAACTGCACGAAGCCGATGCCTTCGGGCTGCCAGTAGATCCCACGGCGCGGCGTACCTGGCGCTAGCGGTCTACCATCGACCAACCATCGCAGCGGCTGCTTAACGCCCATCGCCTCGAGCGGTACTTCCTCCCCACGCCATTCGATCAATGCCCCGTCCGGCGGATAGACGATCTTGGGACCGCCGGGTTGTGATGTGGCGAGCGCACGCGGTTCGAGCTGCCGTAGTCGCGGCGGCAGATCGTTCCGGCCGACCAAAAGGGCGCCAGAGGGCGGTGGGCTGGCCTCGCGTGACCGCGACGGACCGAGAAGGTCTGCGATCTTGAACAGAATCGGTGCCGCGGTCAGCCGGCCGCTATGGCCCGGCATCGGCGTGCCGTCGGGCCGCCCCGCCCACACGCCGATCGTTACCTCCGTGTCGTAGCCGATCGCCCAGAAATCGCGGTAGCCGTAAGACGTCCCTGTCTTGAAGGCGAGCCTGCGGCCGCGGCGGATTTCGGCCGGCAAAACACCGGCCGGGGGCGGCGCCGCGGCTAAGATGTCATTGACGTACCAGGCGGCGAGCGGCCCAAAGATCGCTGTGCCCGGGCTGATAGGATCATCCTCGCGATAGCGCAGCGGCGCAACTTGGCCGCCATTCGACAGCGCCGCATAGAGCCGCACCAGGTCGGCCAGGGTGATCCCGGCGCCGCCGAGCGCTACCGCCAGACCCGGCTCGGCGGCTGGTTCCGGCAGGCGCAGCCGAATCCCCGCAGCGGCGAGCGCGGTCGTGAACCGACCGGGTCCGAGCCGGTCGAGCAACCCGACCGCCGGCAGGTTGAGCGAATATTGCAGAGCTTCCCGTGCGGTCACCTCGCCCTGGAAGCGGCCGTCGAAATCAGCGGGTGCGTAATCGCCGAAATCCCGCGCGCGGTCTTCCAGCACGGTCTCCGGGTGAATGATCAGCCGATCGAACCCCATTGCATATATAAACGGCTTCAGCGCCGATCCCGGCGAGCGCAGGGCGCGCGCCATGTCCAGCGTTCCGCGGCGCGCCACGGAGGCAAAATCGGCGCCGCCGACATAGGCGAGCACCCGGCGATCGCGGTTGTCGACAACGACCGCGGCGAGGCTAGCCTCCCGCTCGAGCCCCCAGACTTCGCGTCTGAGAAGGGCCTCGACCCGTTCTTGCAACAGCGGGTCGATCGTCGTGCGGTGGACCAGTGCCGCCGGCCTCTCGTCCAGCAAGTCCCGTGCGAGGTGAGGGGCCCGGAACGGCATCGCCAGCCGTGCACGAGGAACCCCTTCCTCGCGGGCCTCAGCAAAGGCGGCCGGCGAAATCACGCCGGCTTCGGCCATGCGCAGCAGCACACGATTACGGGCATCCCGGGCCGCGTCGGTATGCCGGTCCGGGCGCAGGCGCTCCGGCGAGCGCGGGATGGCGACCAGCAATGCCGCTTCGGCGGCGGAAAGCCGGGCCGGCTCCTTGCCGAAATAGGCGAGGCTCGCCGCCCGTACCCCTTCGAGATTGCCGCCGAACGGTGTCAAGGTCAGGTAGAGGCTCAGCACCTCTTGCTTTGACGACAGCCGTTCGAGCGCCAATGCCCTGGCCATCTCGGCGAGCTTGGCGACGAGCGAACGCGGGTGGGGCTCGAGCAGTCGCACGGCTTGCATCGTCAGGGTCGAGGCTCCCGATACGATGTGGCCGCTGAGGCCAAGCTGGAAGAGGGCACGCGAGGCGGCGATCGGGTCCACACCCGGATGCCACGCAAAACGCCGGTCCTCGGCCGCGATCAGCATGCGGCGGTAGAGCGGGTCGACGGCCTCCGGCTCGACCGGCAGCCGCCATTTGCCGTCCGCCGTCAGGAACCCGCGCAGGATCGATCCATCGGCCGCAAGGACGAGCACTGAAGCGCTGCGCCCGCGATCGAGCGCCGGTGGCGGCACGACGTATAAGACCGCGACGGAACACGCGATCAGTGCTACGGGCACGGCCAGCCAAAATGCTCTCGTTTCCCGGTTTTGCGGGAAAAACCGGGTAAAAAACCGCCTACCCGCGAAAATGAACCGCAAAATCATTTTTCTTTCAACTATTTACGAGGTATTCCCGGCCGTCGGAAGCGGGAATTTTGCAGCTGCAAAACCGGGAACCGAATCGGCTAACCGGGAAATAGCCGGGAATTGGCCGAAACCCTCCCAACCGCACGATCATCGTGGGGCAACGGTCAATTTACCCATCGCGGTGCGCCCGCTGGTTTCGGGCTCATACATGTCCTCGACCACCAGCGCAGGATAGATGAACTCCCCGGCGGTCACCGCGCGCACGACATAGGCTAAGCTAAAGTCCTTGACGCCGCCTTTGAGGTCGAGCGCCGCGACGAATCGGTCGTCGCGCTCTTCGCTGTAGGTCGCCCCGGTCAGCTCGGGCAGCCAAGAATAATCCGTCGTAGAACGCCCCTTCGACACGGTCGCCGTCTCGATCTCAAATCCGGCCGGCAGGAGATCGACAACGAGGGTCTGCACCGCTTGCGCCGGGTCGCTTCGCGTTCCCTCGATCACGACGACGAAGAGATCGGTCTGTCGGGCCTTGCGAAGATCGGCGTCCGTGCCGTCCGGCCGGTAGATCTTGCGGGTCACCGTATAGCCCTTCCTTTCGGCCGGTAGATCCGCCGCCGGCACCCCGGTAATCGACACCGAGCGCCACAGCGGCGTGTTTCCCCGATTGGTTACCGTCTGGTCGGGACCGCCGGAGCCGAGCGGCCGGCGCAGATAGACGGGCTCGGCGCGGGTCTCGGGCGCGGCATCGCCGACCGTCACCGTCATGTCTCCACCGCCGGCGCGAACCGCCGCCTCGGCGGCCATCAAGAGCCATGCCTGTTCCTGCGTGCTGGTTCGCACAGCCCGCGTGAAGCGCTCGGCGATCCGGTCGATCACCGCGGTCAGTCGTGCCCGGTTACCGGGATTGGCCGCGGCAAAAGCGAGAACGGCAGCGCCGTCGCGCAATTCACTGCCATAATCCACATAACGGACCCCAGCGGGCCGCGACAGCCCCGCTACGAGTGCCGCGTCGTAAGCCGCCGCGGCGCGCGCGGCATCGCCATATTGCGCCAGTGCTGCGGCGACCTGCGCCTTGGCGAGCTGCGTCGGCAGCCGTGCCAATTCGGTGTCGCTGAGATAGCGCAGCCCGTCGAGGTCGTCGGATTTGGCACGCGCCAATACGTAATGGGCATAGGCCACCGCCGGCAACTCGGCGATTTCCGAGTGGTCCTGGCGGACATAATCGTGCAACCAGGCGACCGCCGATTTGACCGCAAAATCGGGGACGTTCTTGCCGTGCTCTTTGGCGCGGATCAAAAAATCGGCCGCATAGGCGTCGAGCCAGGGCACGGTGTCGCCGGTGTCGCTCCACACCCCGAAGCTGCCATCCGAACGCTGCAATTCGACGACATGGCCGATCGCGCGCTCGAGCGTCTCTGCCGTCGACGCTCCCGGATCGGCGTGCCACAACCGCGCGACGTCCTCGACATAAAGCAGAGGCAACGCCCGGCTCGTTGTCTGCTCGAGACAGCCATAGGCGTAGCGGTCAAGCGCCCGCAACAAGCCCGGAACATCCCAGTCGGGCCGCGGGCTGACGCTCAGCAAGGCTTCCGCCGTGCCCGGTAGGAACTCACCCGCAGCGCCGTCGTCGAGGGTGACGCTCTCCCCCGGCTGCAGCCGCCCGACGAAACGCCGCAGCTGGTAGGCTTGCGCCGGCCGGACGCCCAGCGTGAAATCGCGCACGACTTTCAGATCGCCTGGCCCGGTAAGCTCGAGTTCGAGGGACGCGTTTCCCGGCGTCGTTGCCGACAAGGGAAAGCCGTCGGAGAAAGTGCCGCCCGAAGCGAGGTGTATCGTGCGGTTCGGCGGTGTCACGAACTCGGCAGAGCCGTTTGCGGACAGGGTCAGGTGATAGTCGCCCGCTACGCCTTCGAGATTATTGATCGTGACCCCGACGCGTCCGCTGTCGCTCGGCGCGAGAAAGCGCGGCAATGAGACGGTCGTCACCACAGGATCGCGCACCGTTATCGAACCCACCCCGGAGCCGACCTTGCGCGCCGAGAAAGCGACGGTCATCAGCCGCAGCTGGCCTTGGAAATCGGGAAGGTCGAAGCGGACCCGCGCCGCTCCGTCGCCGTCGAGCCGGACAAGGCCGGAGAACAGGGCGACGACCTTGCTGCTCTTGTCCGGTAGCCCGGCGATCGAGCGCTTGGCAAAGCTGTCGCCGCCGCTGCGCAATACTCCAACCGTGTTCGCGCGCGCGTCGATCAACCTGCCGTAGAGGTCGCGCAATTCGACTCCGAGCTGGCGTTTCCCGAAATAGTATTTTTCGGGTGCCGGGCTCTCGAACTCGGTCAATTTCAGCACCGCCTCGTCGACCGCGGCCACGGTGACATAGGCCTCCTCGCCGGCGGCGAGCCCTGTCACCTTGACCGGGATCTCGACCGGGCTGCGCGGACGCGCCACGGCGGGCGCGGCCAGCGCCGCTACAAGTGTGTGGGCACTGCTGTCGATTCCGAGCCAGGCGATCCCGACCGCCCGCCCGGGGCCACGCTGTTGCGGCCCGGGCATATCGGACGGGCGATAGGCGCTGACCAATGCATAGACCCCGCTGCCCCATGCCGCATCCACGGGAATGTCGATCGTGATGCCCTCGGCCGGCAGGCTCAACGCGCGCAGTGACAGGATTCGGTCCGAGGCAACCGCCAATTCGGCCTCGCCTGCGAAGGGCGCCTTGACGAACAGCTTGGCGGTCTCGCCGGGTCGGTAATTCGACTTGTCGAGCACCGCTTCGAGCTTGTCGGGCACGTCCGGCTGCTCGGCCTCGACCCACCAGCCGACGGCAAAGCGAAGGCTGGACTGCGCTCCGCTCGCAGCATCGGCCACCTCCCACCGATAGCGTCCTGCCGGCAATTGGCGAGCGAGCTTCGCCGGACCGTCGGTGCCGACATCGACGACACCGGCGTCGATCGGCTGGCTGCGGATATTCGATTTGTGGCGCCACATGCCGTTGACCGAGTACCAGCGGTATTCCCAGCTCTCGCGCAGCAGCTCGAAACGCAGTCCCTTTGCTGCGATCGGCGTGCCCTTCGGGTTGAGCGCAATCACCTCGAGCGCCGCCTCGGCGCCCTCCGGGACCGCATCGGCACCGGCCGGCAAGCGCAACCCGATCGCCAGCGGACGCTGGCGGATCGGTCGGGTCAAGGTCTCGGAGACGGCACGCCCGCTCGGCTCGAAGACGCCGACCCGGATCGTCGCCGCCAGCGGCCGGGTCAGGTCCGGCAGATCGTTCAGCGCGATCGACAATTGGGCCTTGCCGTCCTCGTCGGTCGTCGGCGCCTCGAGGTCGCGCCGGTCGGCGGTGAACTCTTCGCCGACCAGACCGAACTGGAAGTCCGGATAGCTCGGGAAGGGGTTGTCATCGAGAGCGATCACCGCCTCGGCCTCGATCCCCAGTCCGGCCCCAGGCGCGCCATAATAATAATGTGCGTTGATCTCGACCGGGAAGGCTTCGGCCGGGCGGATCGGCTCCTCGGGGGCGGACAACTCGATCTTGAGCTGCGGCGGGACGAAATCCTCGACCCGGAACTCGGCCGCGCCGATCGGCGGCGCTTTCGGGTCGAGACGCAACTCGACTTGCCAGGCGCCGATGCGCGCATCGCGCGGCAGCGCAAAGCTCTGATGATAAGCCCCCAGCCGATCGCCCGGAGAGTTTGGCGAGAGCACCCGACGTTCGACCTCGATCCCATCGGGGCGCAACAGCCGCACGCCGATCGGCAGGCCCGACATCGCCTTCGCCTTATCGTCGCGCACCAACGCCACCAGCTCGACCGTCTCGCCGGGCCGGTAGATGCCGCGATCGGTGTAGAGGAAGGCATCGACCGGGCCGGGTTGAGACCGGCCGCCGACCCCGCGGTCGCTGAGGTCAAAGGCGGCGCGGCCGATCTCGAGAAAGTTGAAGTCGTGATCCGCGCCTTTCGCAGTAACGACGAACGGCTCGTCGCCGCCAGGCCCGCGCAGCAACCCGCTGGGGATGCGAGCAATACCGCCCGTGTCGCTGGGCAACTCCGCCAGCACGCCGTTGTTGCGCGCGTAGAGTTGGACCGCGACGCCGGGCAGGGGCTTGCCGTCGGCGAGTGAGCGGACATTTACAGCGAGACCGTCGGTACCCTTATAGGCGGCGAGCCCGAGGTTCGAGACGAGGACCCAGTTGGTCGCCGGCTCGGCATATTCGTCCTGCCGCAAGTCGCTGCGTTCGGCGACCGCGAGATAGACGCCGGGACCCTTCTCGTGCAGCAGGTCCTTGAGCGGGATCGCCGTCGTCACCGCGCGGTTGCGTTCCCCCGATATCGCCATCTCGCCTTGCCAGACGAGGCTGCCGGTGCGGTTGATGATCTCGTCGACCTCGTAGGACGAGAAGCTCATCGTCAGCCGCTCGGCGTCGATGCTCGGGACGAGGTTGCGCTCGTTGACCCGCAACAGCCGCAATTTGACCTTGTCGACATTGATCGTGGTCACCGGTAGCCCCGAGGTGTCTTGCTTCGGCAGTACATAGCCGGCGCCGGAGAAGCGGATCTGCGGCTTCCGGTCGGGAACCACGATCCGGATCGCGAATTTCTCGCGCATTTGCTCGCCGGTGGCGGCCGGGAGCCCAGTGAGGATTTCGACGTTGTAGATCGCGCCGTGCTTCAAGCCTTCGAGGCACAGCGTATCGCCGCGGGCGGTGACGATGCCGTCGAGCTTTGGCTCGCTGCGCACAAAGGCACCGTAGGAGATGTCGCTCTTTGCCGCGATTTGCTCGTTGAAGCGCAGGCAGGCGCGCGCCGCCTCCGCCTCCGCCTGAACCTCGACCTTGGTGACCCGAAAGGCGACGAGCCGGCGCAACTCCTCGGCGCGTTCGGCGATTGCCGACAGATGAGTGAACCCGAGCCCGGCGTCGAACGCGGCGAGTGCCTCCTTCTGCTTGTCGTGGCGGTCGTAGTCGCGGCCGATGACAAAGAGTGCCGCACCGCGTTCGACCGGGTCGGTCGATTTTAGATAGGCGTTGTAGGCGCTTGCCATCGCATGGTCGTCGTTGGCGGCGAGCTCGCTCTGAGCGAGCCGCAGCCAGACGAGGCCGTCATCGGCGCCGTTGGCGACGGCGCTCGTCAACTTGCCGATCGCCGCTGCGTAGTCCTTCGCCTGGTATTCGATCTCGGCCGTCCGCCGCAACGCGGCCACCAGGTTAGGCTGCTTCTTGTTCGCCGGGACGCTGTCGATCAGCTCCTGGCGCCAGTCGCGCGCCGCGTCGGCCAGCTCCTTTGATTGGTACTCCTGCGCCAACGTCGGCGCGGTGACGCAGACCAGGCAAAAGACCATCAGCAAGCGCAGCATCGATCATCCCCGAGAAACCGAACCTTTGATGCTACCACGTCTCGCGTCAGCCGGCCGCCCGCTACAGAGCCTATGTCTGGCAGCAGGCTCTTGGCGCTCGTCTCGCCAGGTGCAATCTATACTTGTGTCGACGATCGGCCTCAGCTGCATCTGCAGCAGATCTACAGCAGGAGCTCTCGTTTAAGTAGAGGACGCCGGCTCGGGTGATGATCTTGTCCACCCTGTCAGCCGCCCGACATTCATGTGCCTCTAACAGCCAACTCGGCAATGTACCATTCCCCCGTCAATCAGCCGCCCGACTTTGTAGTAACTCACTTCGAAATTGGGGAGGCGAACGCCGTCTTTCCGACTGCCGCCAACAGAACACATCCCAGAAGCACCTTCAGGAACGCGACCGGAGCGTAGGCAACTGCAAGCCCGCCCAGCGACGCGCCGAGAATCGAGCCCGCAGCCATAACGCTGGTGATGCGACGTGCGCCTTGCCAGGTGGGGATCGCATCGGCGCGCCAATAGCGCCATAACCCGATCGCTACGATCCCGAGCGAGATCAGGATACTCGCAGAGCCGGCTGCCTTAATGTCTGCACCAAAGATCAACATTAGCGCGGGGATCAGCAGCTCGCCCCGGGCAACCCCGAGAACGCTACTCACGATGCCGACTGCGAGACCGATGGCGAAGCCTGCCGCTAGGTGTGCGCCCGCACTTGGCAGTAGGAGACCACCGGATGCGAACGGAAAGAATGCTTCACACAGCAACAGCACGCCGAGGCCCGCTAGGAGCGCCGCAATCAGGGCCACAAGTCGCCTGTCGCTCAACCGCTGCACCAGCCGCGTTCCGTAGGATGCGCTCACCATGCCGCCAGCAAGCAGGCCGATCATCGCCGGCGCATAGGGAATGACCGCATCAAGCGATATGGCCCTGCTGCGCACGACCAGCGCGAAGGCCAAAGTCACAAGGCTCGTGACCAAATTCAGCGGCACGGCCGTTCGGGCGTCGAATCCGATCCCATACATCAGGACGGGAAGGCGGAACTCCCCACCGCCTAGACCGATCAGACCGCCGAGCGCACCGATCGGCACACACCAGCCGAACGCACGGCGGAAGTAAGAGCAGGCGACCGCGCTGATCATCGGAACTCTCGCATGACGGCGTGCGCTCCTAAATATGCTTGAGGCCAAGCAACCTTGAAACCGCTGATGCCCACAGGACCGGAAGGCCAGCCCGATCAATGGACCTGGCCGGACGGGGCTTTGGTGTCGCGCCGATCCGGCCAAGGGGCGCCCTCATAGAAACGGCGTGCTTCGCGCATCGCCTCCGTGAGACTCTCGCGGGTGCGCACGGCGGCTGACAATCCGGTAAAGCGGAGTTTGATCATTGGGCCGGCAAACGACAACCTCACATGCGCGGTCGTCGGAATAGCGGATCGTCAGATCGACATCCATGCGGCCAGCACCTCCGCGTTTCCTTGTCCGCACAATACGGTGCTTGAACAATCTTCGAAATGCTCCTCTTGACAGAGGCTGTATGGAGCATGATTTGATGTTCGTTAAACGATGGAACCTATCTGCATGGACGAGAAAGACGCCATCGCAGCCCTCGGCGCACTCGCTCAGGAAACCCGGCTTGCGCTATTCCGGCTGCTCGTGACTTGCGGGCCGGCAGGGTTGCCGGCCGGGGTGATTGCCGAGCGACTGAGCGTTCAGCCGTCGTCGCTCTCCTTTCACTTGGCACAGCTCGTCCATGCCGGCCTGATTAGGCAGCGCCGCTTGAGCCGGCACCTCATCTACTCGGCCGAGTACGGCACGATGAATGACCTGCTCGGGTACCTGACCGAAAATTGCTGCGGGCGCGATGCCGCCTGCGCGCCGGTATGTGATCCGGAGGCTGGCTCCACCAGTGCGACGCCGAAGACCACAGCCGCTTAAGGAGACGGATTGATGGATGACGTTCAGATCAAGGAAATGGTTCGCGCCCGTTATGGCGGGATCGCGACCGCAAGCGAGACGAGCTGCTGTGCGCCGGCGGCCTCGTCCTGTTGCGGCCCGGAAGCCACCTCGCACGATAAAGCGCGCCGGATGGGCTATTCGGAAGCTGAGCTTGCTGCCGTTCCCGAGGGCGCCAATCTCGGGCTTGGTTGCGGCAACCCGCAAGCGATTGCCGCGATGCAGCCGGGAGAGACTGTGATCGATCTCGGCAGCGGCGCCGGCTTCGACTGTTTCCTGGCGGGAAAGCAGGTCGGCGAAACCGGTCGCGTCATCGGCGTCGACATGACCCATGAGATGCTCAAAAAGGCGCGCGACAACGCCGATCGTGTCGGCGCGGCGAATGTCGAATTCCGCCTTGGCGAGCTCGAACACCTGCCGATCGCCGACAATACCGCCGACGTTGTGATCTCGAACTGCGTGATCAATCTCGTCCCCGACAATCAGCAGGTATTTCGCGAAGCGTTTCGCGTCCTGAAACACGGCGGCCGGCTTGCCGTCTCGGACATCATCAACACGGCGCCGCTGCCAGCCGAGCTGCAATCCGATCCCGCCCTGCTGTGCGGGTGCGTGGCGGGTGCGGTGCCCGCGGATCGTGTCCAGAATTGGCTCGCAGCAGCCGGATTTGTCGATGTACGCGTGACGCCAAAACCGGAAAGCCGCGAGTTGATCAAGACTTGGGCGCCGAGCCGCAACCTCGAAAATCACATCGTCTCGGCCATGGTCGAAGCACGCAAACCATGACCAGCCGGGCGGAATATGACTGAAGGCGGAATCTACAATGTCCTGTTTCTCTGCACCGGGAATTCAGCAAGGAGCATTCTCGCCGAAGCGTTGATCGATCGTTGGGGCAATGGGCGGTTCAAAGGCTACAGCGCCGGCAGCTTTCCCAAAGGTGCCGTGCATCCGCTGGCGCTTGATCTCCTCGAAAAGGCCCATCTCGATACGAGGGGGCTGCGCAGTAAAAGCTGGGACGAATTCGCCAAACCCGGTGCTCCGGTGATGGATTTCGTGTTCACCGTCTGCGACCAGGCCGCCGGTGAAATCTGCCCGATGTGGCCGGGGAACCCGGTGACCGCCCATTGGGGCGTGCCGGACCCGGCCGCGGTCGAGGGCCCGGCGGCTGAGAAAACCCGGGCGTTTCGTTACGCCTATCAGGCGCTCGAGAGCCGTATCAAGCTCTTCACGAGCTTAAGGCTCGAAGCGCTCGATCGTATGGCAATCAAGCGCAAAGTCGACGAGATCGGCCATCTGCGGATCGTCGAGAGCGGGGAGCCGGCGCCGTGACGTTTTTGGAAATTGCCACGCGTCGGCGCGCGCTAAGCCGTCCCATTGTCCACGAGGCCTTTACCGAACTCGTGGCGACGGCCTTTCTGCTCATCGCCGTGGTCGGGTCCGGCATCATGGCCGAACGCCTATGCGGGGGAAAGGTCGGCCTTGCTTTGCTAGCGAATGCGATCGCCACCGGCGGTGCATTGGTGGCGCTGATTCTCGCCTTCGGACCGCAGTCGGGCGCCCACATGAACCCGGTTGTGACGCTGGCGGCGGCGGCAACCGAGGGCTTACGCTGGCACGCAGTGCCGGCCTATATCGCCGCCCAGATAACGGGCGCCATCCTTGGCGTGTGGCTGGCGCATATCATGTTCGATCTGCCGGTCTGGCAGCTCTCGCAGCACGTGCGCACAGGGCTTCCTCAATGGGTTGCCGAGGTTGTCGCGACGTTCGGTCTGCTGACGGTGATCTGGGGCTGCCGCGCGCACAGGGATCCGGTCACGGCGTTCGCTGTCGGGGCCTACATCACCGGGGCGTACTGGTTCACCGCCTCGACCTCCTTTGCCAATCCTGCGGTGACGATCGCTCGTGCGCTGACCGATACGTTCGCGGGGATTCGTCCCGTCGATGCACCGGGTTTCATCGTGGCGCAACTGATCGCTCTTTTCTTGGCCCTTCCACTTTTGCACAGGTATGCGTCAAAATCGGGGGCAGTGTGATAAAACAAGTTTAGACAAGGTCACGTGGAAAGGCTGAGTTGACCCGACAAGGGAGAATGAACAGTGGCTCAAGCACAGAGGAAAAAGATCGAGATCTTCAGCGCCGGTTGCTCGGCGTGTAACGAGGCGGTGGAGATGGTCAAGCGCATTGCGGGCTCGGCGCACGACATCGAAATTCACGATATGCATCAGGGACATGTCGCGGCGCGAGCAAAGCAGCACGGCGTTAAGAGCGTGCCGAGTGTCATCGTCGACGGTAAGCTTGCGGATTGCTGTTCTGGGCGTGGGCCTGACGAAGAAATTTTGAAGCAAGCAATCGGCTAAGCGGCCAAGATCCACGCCGACTGGGCGGTTGGTCTTTCCAGGCATGCGCAATCCATCTCGGAATCCGGCCAATATCGATGGCGGACACAACCGGATTGAGGACGCGGGCGGCTACACCCGCCGACGCGGCAGCGATTGCCGGGATCTACAATGAAGGCATTGCCGATCGTATCGCGACCTTCGAGACCGAGCCGCGCTCGGCCGGACAAATTGCCGAGTGGTTCAGCGGACGGCGGCTTGTCATCGTCGCTGAAACCAAGATGGCCGGACCCGTCGCCTTTGCGGCGTCGTTCCCTTACAGCGACCGGCCCTGCTACAGCGGCATCGGTGAATTCTCGGTCTATGTAAGACGGGATTACCGCGGCCACGGTGTCGGCCGGGCGGTTCTCTCAGCCCTGATCGAGGCGGCGGCCGCCCGAGGCATGCACAAGCTCCTGAGCCGAGTGTTTCCGGAGAACCTTGCTAGCCGCGCCCTTTTGAAGGAGCTCGGTTTCGAGGAAATCGGAACTCACCGCCGCCACGGACAGTTGGATGGCCTCTGGCGCGATTGCGTGATCGTCGAGCGGTTGCTGGATACCGGCGGCGCCCAGGATCAGGGATGAAGCGCCCGGTTGTCGTTGCCGCCATTGGCACCGCGCAGACGCTCGCCTGGGGATCAAGCTACTATCTACCGGCGATCCTGGCGGACCCGATCGCGCAGGGTCTCGCCCTATCGCGTACCGCTGTATTCGGCCTCTTCTCGGGCGCGCTGCTGCTGTCGGCCGTGCTGGGTCCCTCCGTCGGCCGCGCGATCGACAATCGTGGCGGTCGCGGCGTGCTCACGCTTTCCAATCTGGTTCTCGCCGCGGGGCTCCTCCTGCTCGGTACCGCACAGGGATTTGTTACTCTCGCTATCGCCTGGGCTATGCTTGGCGTCGGCATGGCCATGGGCCTCTATGACCCGGCTTTCGCCACGCTGACCGGGCTTTACGGCCGCGCGGCGCGGGGACCGATCACCGGCATAACTTTGATCGCGGGTTTTGTCGAGCACGGTCGGATGGCCGCTATCGGCCTTTCTCGATGCACAATTTGGTTGGCGCGGGGCATGCGTCATTTGGGCGGCGCTGCACATTGTGATGGGGCTGCCGTTGAACCGGTTGTTGATCCCACGCGCACCGCCGCCGATCCGGGCCTCGGAAATACCGGCGGAGAGTTCGCCGGTGCCGCGCGGGGCGATGGCTATCCTCTCTTTCGTGTTTGCGGCAACCTGGTTTGTCACCGGCGCCATGGCGGCGCATCTGCCCCGCCTCCTCGAAATCGCCGGCGCCAGCACCATGGCGGCGATCGCGGCCGCCGCCTTGGTCGGACCGGCGCAGGTCGCGGCACGCCTCGTGGAATTCGGGGCGCTACGTATGGTGCATCCTCTTGTTTCGGCGCGTTTGGCGGCTCTACTCCACCCGGTCGGTGCGATAATGCTTGGATTGCTTGGGCCGGTCGCGATCACCGCCTTCGCGGTCTTGCATGGTGCCGGCAATGGCCTATTGACGATCGCTAAGGGGACCGTGCCGCTGGCGATCTTCGGACCGGTGGGCTACGGGCTGCGCAGCGGCATTCTCGGAGCGCCTGCGCGTGCGACGCAGGCGGCCTCGCCATTGCTCTTCGGTCTTTTGATGGACCACATGGGCATCGGGGTGATCGCCGCTCGGCCGGCCTGAGCCTGAGCGCGTTCTTCGCGCTCTTGCTCTTAAAGGCGCGGGCGGCGGCTCCCGCACCGGCATAAGAAGGCTGCCGCTGCAAGGGGGGAACTCTAGCGTCGCTGTTGCCAGACGTCTCGGGACAGGAAAATCGTCGCGGCCGCGCCGGCCATGCAAGCGAGGCCGCAGGTGCCGAAACTCAGTATCCATGCCGCGAGACGCGACGTGCCGCCGAATTTATCGAGCGTGACACCGAAGAGGAGCGTTCCGAGGAACCCGGCGGCAAAGCCGACGCAGGAATATACTCCTATTGTTGCGCCCCGGTGCCGCGGGACCGCGACGGCGAGCACACCCGAAGTAAGATTGGAGAAGTTTCCCTGCACGATGAAGCCGGTTACCACGGACAGCCATAATACGGCGGTGTAAGGCAGCGCCGCCGCGAAGCCGAACAGGCCGCCCATAACCATCGACAGCAGAAAGATCAGGGTGGCGATGTTGCGCAGGCCATGGCGGATCGATAGCTCGTTGCCGAGAAGGCCGGCGGGGACGCCGAGGAAACTGATCAGCGCGCCGACGACCAGGATGATCCAGGCTTGCGCGGGAACACTAGCCTGGTCCGCTGCGCAAAACGCGAGAAAGACAACGATCCACTGCCGCAATCCGACGGAACCCCAAATTGCCGCGGCATAGCCGACAATCAGGACGAGGGCGTCCCGGTTTGGAAGAACGGGACGAAACTCCAGCAGCGGGTGCGGCTCTTTGGCCTCGCTGGCGTTCTCCGTCCGCGGCATCACGGCCCAGGCAATCAGGACGCCGGCGGCACTGAGAATGCCGGCGAGAACAAAGGCTATGCGCCAGCCCAGGAAAGTTCCGACGCTGCCAAACAGAAACGAGAGCGATGCACCGATGGTGAACGAACTAGTGTACCACGCCGCGATGCGCGCGCGCATCGCCCCGTCGACACCGTGCGTGAGAGCTTGCAGGCCGGGCATGTACATCCCGGCCATTGCGATGCCAGCCACGGCCCGGAAGCCGAGCGCCGGGAGCAAACTGTCGCAAAGTGCCATGCCGAAATTGGACAACGCATTGAGTGTGCTCGACGCAATATAGATGTGTCGGGCGGGGTGGCGATCGGTCAGGCTGGCGAGAGGGACGACGGCGAGCATATATCCGGCGGACACCATTCCGGCGAGCCAGCCGGCTTGTGTGTTGGTCAAAGACCAGGCCCCGATGAACTGCGGCAGAAGCGCCGGGATCATCGAGTATCCGAGCAGGCTGAGGATTTCGGCGCCGCATACCGCAGCAACAATGGCTGCCGAAGGTCCAGCCGGGGCGGAGCTAGCCGAAGTCAACCTGTACCACTTTCGCTCAACGCGGGTGGACTCCCCGCGGTCCACCATAATCGGAGTGGGTATCGCCGGTCAGCCACATGCCGATGGCGAGAGGGGTCCCCCACCCTCCCCGACGAGTGCCCTGGCGGTGGGAGGCGTGGCGTTTCCGGGGCAAGGGGGAATTCGCGATAGAATCTCTTATAAAGAATAAACGACTCGGCGAAGGGGAGAGGGCGCGATCCGGATCGTGAATTTCTCGCGCAACTGCTCGCCGGTCGTGGCCGGGAGCCCGCTCAGCAGCTCGACGTTGTAATTATCCCACAAGCGGCGCAGGCCTCGGTGGCACTCTGAGCGCGTTCACTCGGCCGCGAAAGGAATCTCGAGCGAGCCTATGGCTGGTATCGATCCGCGGGCAGTCCGGAGCATGTCCATCAGTGCGCGCAACGCGACCGGCACCTGCCGGTGACCGGGATAATAGAGGAAGAGCCCTTCGAAAGAGGGCGACCAGTCCTCCCACGCGCACCAGCTGCCCGCTACGCAAGAACGGGTCGACCTGAGCTTCGACTGTATAGACTATTCCTAATCCGTCGATCGCCGCGCGAACCGCCAAATCGGGATCGTTGACGGTAATCCGCCCATCCACCGAAATTCGCCGTGACTTGCCGTCCCGCTCGAACGCCCATTCGAACACGGCACCGTCCCCCGCCAAGCGGTATTGAACGCAGCTATGCTGGGCGAGATCGTCCGGCGTGCGCGGCAGTCGCCGTTGCGCGAAATACGCCGGCGCGCCGACCACGGCCGCCTTCATCGGCCCAGTTACGCGAACGGCGATCATGTCTGCGGCCGCTTGGAATTTTGGTCCGATACCGGCATCGAACCCTTTCGCCACGATATCCACCAGCGCCTCGTCGGTGTGGACTTCGAGCTGGACGTCGGGAAAGGTCGATAAGAAGCGTGCCCAGATGGGCGAAATGACCGCTACGCCGGCGAAATGGCTCACATAGAGGCGCAGGCGCCCGAAGGGATGCCCCTGCTCGCTCTTGAGGTCGTCGAGTGCCCGAGAGATCTGCTCGACCGCCGGTCGCAGCCGGTCGAGCAGGCGCAAACCCGCATCAGTGAGCGAGACGCTGCGGGTCGTACGGTTCAACAATCGAACCCCGATGCGCTCCTCGAAGTGCCGCATCGTGTGGCTGAGCGCCGAAGGTGTGACGCCGAGACGCGAGGCCGCCGCCCGGAAGCTGAGATTTTCGGCAACGGCAACGAACGCGGCGAGATCTGCAAGGTCGGCGCGGCGCATTGCTGAATTCCGTTCAACACCTAATGCAACAAATATCGGATTTGATTTAGGCGGTTAATCAACACTTTTGAAGGGTTCAAAAGTCGCGTCTCGGCTGTCTCGGACCCGACATGCGGCTGGTGCAGATGGAGCGGTCGATGCAACAGTCAAGCGAACGTAGAGGCCGGCCGAGCATGGGACGGGCTCTGGCAGTTGTAGCGGCTCTGCTGTGCGCTGCCGCGCTCAGCCAGCCAAATCTCGCCTACGCCGGGCCACACGGCGGGGGCGGGGGCGCAGGTTTCCACGGCGGGGGCGGATTTCACGGCGGCGGGTTTCACGGGGATCGATTTCACGATGGCAGGTTCCACGACGGTCGATTTCACGATAACAGGTTTTTCTTCGGTGGATCGTTCGGATATCCCTGGTGGGGCTATTATCCAGACTATGGATATTATGATTACAATCAACCCTACTCCTCGCAGACTTGGTATTACTGTTCCGACCCTGCCGGCTATTACCCCTATGTGACGCAGTGCAACACCGGCTGGCAGGCGGTTCCGGCTAGCTGAGAACTCACGCAGGGTGCTGGCGCTTAGCGCCTGACCCAAAAGCCTAGATGCCCTTGATGGTCAAAGGACTGCTTTCGAATCCCACAGCGGCCGCTCAGCTTTGGCGGTAGGAACTGGTCCACATGCCCCGAAACCGACCTTCGCGATATCCGTGCCAACCTGCTCGGCCGGCCCGGCAAGCCGCCATTCGGCTGACCCCGCGAGCACTTAATTCCCAGCAGTTGATCAAGTTCGCGCGGCGGAGCAAACTCGTTCGCGGACAACCGGTCTGCGCTCGAAGCTGGTTGTCTGCGGGAGGCGACCTTGAGCGAACAGCGGGTCGAGCGTCGTTTGGCAGCGATATTCGCGGCCGATGTCGTCGGATATTCACGACTGATGGGCTCCGATGAGGAGAAGACGCTCGCTGCGCTAAAGGGGCATCGGCGTGAGCTGATCGACCCGCTGATCACGCAGCATCGCGGCCGCATCTTCAAGACTACCGGCGACGGCATCCTGATCGAATTCGCCTCGGTCGTCGACGCGGTGCGCTGCGCCATCGTCATGCAACAGGGGATAGAGGACCGCAACGCCAACCTGCCCGAAGCGGAGCGCATTCGCTATCGCATCGGCATCAATATCGGTGACGTGATCGTCGCGGACGGCGACATCTTTGGCGACGGCGTCAATGTCGCGGCGCGTCTTGAGGCACTCGCCGAACCGGGCGAGATTTGTGTTAGCGCCTCGGTGCGCGAGCAGGTCGCCGAAAAACTGCCGATCGGCTTCTTCGACAGGGGAGAGCACGGCGTCAAGAACATCGCGCGCCCGGTGCGCGTCTACCGAGTCGGCCAAGAGGTCTCCGGCGTACCGGCCGCTGCGCCGGAAGTACCACGGCCGACGCCTGCGCCCCCCGAGAAGCCGTCGATTGCGGTACTGCCGTTTCAGAACCTGTCGGACGAACCCGCGCAGGAATATTTCACCGACGGCATTGTCGAAGACATCATCACAGCGCTTTCGCGTAACCGCGCCTTCTTCGTGATCTCGCGCAACACGACCTTTACCTACAAGGGACCGGCTGTCGATGTCGCCAAGGTCGCGCGCGCGAGTTCGGCGTCCGCTACGTGCTCGAAGGCAGAGTGCGGCGCGCCGGCAACCGAGCGCGGATCACCGCGCAGCTGATCGATGCGGCCAGCGGGCGCCACCTGTGGGCTGACCGCTACGACCGCGAGCTGGCCGATGTTTTCGAGGTGCAGGACGAGATCGCGCGGACGATCACCGGCGAGTTGGCACCGGGTATCATCGCCGCTGAGGTGCAGCAGGCGCGTCGCAAGGATGCCAGCCAGCTGGATGCCTGGGACCGGACGATGCGCGCCCATTGGCATCTCCGTTGCTTTACTCGGGAGGATTTGGCCGAGGCGCGGCGCCTGCTCAGCGAGGCGATTGCACTGGATCCGGCAAATGCGATGGCGCTCAGCGATTTGGCCCTCGCCCATCACTTCGATGGCGTGTTCGGTTGGGCTGAGGACCTAGCTCAGTCATTTGTCCGCTGCGGTGAGGCGGCGCGGCGCGCCGTCGCGATCGATGACGAGGACGCCAACGCGCATACGGCGCTGGCGATCTACGAGCTGTTCTCGGGCAGACATGAGGAAGCCCGGCGCCGGCTGGGTCGCGCGCTCGACCTCAATCCGAATTCGGTATTCGCGCGCGGCTATCTCGGCGTGAGTTGTGCGTTCGCCGGCGACTGCGAAGCCACATTCGCAAATGCAGATGAGGCGATCCGGCTTAGCCCACGCGACCAGCTGTTGATCATTTGGCGCTTGTGCAAGGGCTGGGCGGCCCTGCTCTCGGAGCGCTATCAGGAGGCCGTTGAGTTCGCGAACCGAAGCCGCCGGCGCCAATCCCGAGTTTCCTGACATCTATACTGTATTGGCAGCGGCCCACGGCCACCTCGGCAATGCCGCTGCCCGCGCGGCACTGGACGAACTCTTGCGGCGCATGCCGGGTTTGACCACCGGCGACGAGAGACTGGGCCGCCCGTTTGGCAGCCCTGCGCAGCGCGAGCTTTTCCTCGAAGGCCTGCGCCTTGCCGGCATGCCGGCGTGAGGAAGGAGCCGGTCGCGCTCCGCTTCAACGAAACCAACGACAGGGACCCGTCGGGCATCGGCTGGCTTATACCCAACCAACCGCGGCAAAAACGGGCCCAGCATAAAACGCATCGGGGGACTCGCCCCAGGCTTGCAGGCCTGCGGCCATTTGCTCCAGGTCTTCCTTAGTAGCCCAGCCCTGGGCGAGCGCTAATTCGCCCGGCACTCCGCGGTGCCGAATTACATGGTTTTGCGCGACCTTACGTGTCTCATCCAACGAGCCAGCTGGCGGGCCCATCTCGGTTCTCAGGGTCCCCGATGCGTGCGAGCGGGCGAAACCAGCCTCTCGTAGCAGGGCGCGCAGCGGGAGCATGTCGGTTGACCGGCCAGTGTTGTACCGGCGTTTAAGGCGCCGGAGCTGGTCCCACATTTCCAGAGAAGGGTTTGTCGGGTACCGAAAGGTGATGGTCGAAGAGCCATCGACAATGCCTATTACCCCTCCTGGCTTCAGCACCCGCCGAATTTCCTTGAGGGCCGCAAGCGGCGCAGTCAGGTGTTGCAGGACCGCGCAGGTGAATGTTGCATCGACTGAGCAGTCAGCAAAGGGCAACTGATAGATGCTTGCGACCAGGAACTCGATATTCGCGAGCCCTCGCTTACGGGCCAGCATGCGCCCCTGAACTACGGCTTCTTCACGAAGGTCGATGCCGATCGTGTCGCCTGGCTTAACTGCCCGGGCGAGATCAACAGTGATCGAGCCCGGCCCGCAGCCGCAGTCAATCAGGCGCATTCCTGCCTGCAGATACGGTAGGAAAAATCGGGCCGCCTCGCCGGTGCGGCGAGCAAATACGTTACGGCTCCATTCGTCGTCTATTCGGTATTGCCGCTCCGTTCCCGGCCGCGGATCAGCCATGGGTTTCGTTCGCAGCGCATCTGACACCGTAGACTATGGCTGACGGGACGGAAAAGGAAGAAGCCATCCTGACGCCGCGAGGTGCGGTGTCACCAAAGGTCCGCATCCGGTCGGCTTGACCGGTTCGATGCACTCCGAGGAAAAGGGCGTTTACGGCGCGTCTCACCCGTTGCCCCGCGTCCCCACGAAGGTGCGTTGACTGAACCGACAGCGGACGCTCAGCCTTGGCGGCGGAACGCGTCCTCATGCCCCTATACCTGCCGTTCGCAATACCCGTCGGAATCGGCTCAGTTCGGCGGTAGGCGGTCTGACGCCTTTGAGAATACGGCCGACATAGGCCCCAGGCTCCGCGATACCAGGCCCGAAACGGCGCGCCATAGCTGATCAGGCCGCCGGCCATCACGAACGAGCGGAGATAACGGCGGATCATCCAATTTGCTACGCCATTCAAAATATTGCTAATTATACAGCCCCACACCGCTATTTCCATCTTCTTCCGAACACTATTCGGCCAGCCAATCGCCGCCTTGACTCGTGCTCTCGCGCCGGAACTCAGGGAGAGTGTCGAGACGCTGATGGACGGCCAGACACCAAGATTCCCCGGGGTCGGTTGGGTCTCTCGTTTGCCACGGCGGCGGGGATACCACACTTACTCTAAGAATTAACTATAATTTAGGTTGATTTTAAGATTAAATTTACTCAATCTAAAATGGGTAACTCAGGGAGAAAAAGATGATCAGGTTAACCTCTGTTCTTGCTACAGCGTTAATCATAATTCTCGGCGGGTCCGTCGTTAATGCCGACGAGATCGGCCTCGGTGCTGGGACTGGCGGGATGGAGTTTGGTCCTGATGGGTCTGGCGGGCTCGACGTATCGTCACCGGGTGGTATTGTCATTTCCTCGCCGCTGGCGACATTCCAGTCGCCTACCGGAAGCGTCGTCGACAGCGGTTCGGCGATCTTTGGTCCGTTCATTGGTGCTATGACTGGCCCAGAAACCGGTGGTGTCTTCTACTTTACCTCGATTAGTCCGGTATCGTTTCAATATACCGGTACGACCGACTCTCTTGCCGGCACAATAACTTGGGTCGGTGTCAAAGATAACGGAAACACACCGCAGTTTGACGTAGGGTCAACATTACTTGTGACAAGCGCGGCCGGGGACCCGGCTTTCCTTGCGGACTTCCCGGTCGGCAGCCATTCCGAGATAGACATGACCATCTCTCTACAAGACTCTCTATCCTACATCGCGGCGCAGCCGTATGAATTCGTCGAGGACGATGAGTTTCTCTCGGGTAAGATCGTCCCGGAGACTTCGCCGGTTCCGGAACCCAACATGCTGACGCTTCTCGCGGTTGCTATGTTCGGCCTCGCCTGGTTGCGTTTCAAATCAGTAATATAATATATCGCCACAACAGCGTGGTGCGCTAACAATGCCACTAGCTGTTCGCGGGGCTAGGTGAAGAATGGATCGTCGCCTACGACGAGCGCGCCAGTATGCTCGCCGACGAGGGAAGCGACAGCCCCATCGATCTCGTTCGTGGCGGTTCTCTGGTTGGTAATTCGTCCAGCCATTGACGCCAGTTACGGACGCCACCACGCCGCTAAGGCGAGCGCCACGCCTTAGAGCGGATCGTCATCGATCGCTCGCCCGTTCAGTAGGTCAAGGGCTTGCAACGCGTCATCCTACTCGGAAAGGCGGAAAAGAGAGGTAAGGCAAGGCTGCTGCTCTACGACCGCTAACGGCGCAACCCTGTCCTTCCTGCGCCTTCCGGAGAAGGTCCCTTCAGCGTCGGATTGCGGACCTTCCGCATCGTGCATTGACGACCGTGGTTTAGGTGTCGGCGGAGACACAGTAGACGCATCGACCCGGCCCCCACCGTTGGGGCCGGGCGAATAGTTCCGTCCCGACCCACGCTCGCAACTAGCATCAAGAAAGGAATTTCTGATGAATCACCTCACACCCTACGAGCAGACTACGTTGGCAACTGGCATCAACATGCCCACGCCGGTACCGTAGCGGTCGTAAAGTTACCAGAGCTAACGTCGGAGCCAACGATCGACACGTTTTGCTGGATCAGCTCATTTGAACAAAGGCCAACCAATCGGCCCTCTTGACTGAAGTCCTTATAGGTGAACTGACCTGAGCCGCTTATTGTAGTATTGGCGATTAAGACAGATGAAGGCTGACCGGGTACTCCCAAATAGCTAATACGCGCTTGACCTCCTGGCGAAAAGCCTTGACCGCTGATGCAAATGTCGGGACCGGTCTGTGTCTCGGTGACGCCAACGGTGATGCCAAAGTTTGGTGGTGCCGGAGTAGTGGGACATCCTCCAAGAATTGATGCAAAGACAATCGCCAGACCAATTGTTTTGAGTTCAGCGAGCCGCTCTCTCGTGTCATTCTGACCCCCTAAGCTGAATGAACGAGACGATTTTTGGTCGCTTACCGGCATGGCTCAACGGGAAGTGTAAACTACCCTCTACAGAATTAGCCTGTCAAACAAATTCCGGATGCATAGTTGGCGAGACACCACCGCTTCCGATGAACTTAAACGACGCGGCGCAGCGAAGTCTCGGACAGGGCATTGAGGTGCGGGTGCCGAAAGACCGCGGCGAGATCGTCCTCCGGCTCGCGCTGACCGACGACGTGCTGCCGACTTCATGGCAGACCTAGATCTTGGCGGGATCTGGGCCGGGACGGTGCCGCGCATCCGCCACACGCTCTCCAGCGGCGCATACATGCCGTACAAGCCGGAGTGCATGTAGGAAAGGCCATCGCCATTGGCGAGATGAGCACCAAGTGATCGGTCATGCTTACCCCAGGCGGGCGCGCTTGGTCGCGGAATTCGCGATCAGCCGACGATGTCCTCGGTATAGCGGAGAAAAGCGCCGGTTCGGGGCACTGCGCGAACGGGTCGCCAGACGTTCATGCGCCAGCGACAAGGCGACGTCGCGCTGGCCGGCGCGGACGGCCGCCTCGGTCATGATCCAGTCGATGACGTCGCGTTGCGCGTGGCTGCCGCCGATCTGCCACAGATCGAAGCGAACCGGCAGCAGCAACTCGACCGCCTCGGTGTAGGCGCCGCGGTGGAACGCCCTGAGGCCCTCGGTGCGATAGAGGCTTGCAGCCTCGACGGCGCTGGCGGCCGTCGCGCGCATCGCCTCGAGTCGTCGCTCGACGAACGCTTCCCGGCCCGACCACAACTCGGCCATCGCGGCGTGGATGTCGGTGAACATGAGGCATTTTCCGTCGGCATGGTCCTGCCACAAATCCGCCTGCTCCGGCCAGCGGTCGCCGGTGTCGCAACCGAGCGTGTCGAGGCGCCACAAGAGTGGGTGGCGTTGGTCAGGCTGAGGGCGACCGGGCGTTGCGTCGCGCGCATCGGCCCGTCATAGAGTGCCAATGCCGCGTCGTATTGCCCGAGTTCGAGGTGGAACAGCGCCTTGTGCCACCAGATATGGACCTGGTTCATCCATCACGTGTGCCACCGTGCGATGCGGCCAGAAACTGAACGGTTCGAGTTCGGCGGCTGCGCGCGACACGTCCTCGGCGCGAAACCCGTTTGACGGATTGACAAATCTGGGTATAAATGCTAATTTCGTAACAAAAGGGTTAATTCGTTGCTCCAACGAAAACGGGGATCCAAGGACCCAAGGACTGGCGGAGTTGCCCCGGTTAAAGCCAAGGGGGAGGCTGTGGATCCGTGCCTTCGCGGGGCGACGGTAACCCATTGCTCTCGTCCGGCTGTTCTCTGGCTTGCGGCCCCGCCCAGACTCCAGGATTCCTGCGGAGATCGGGGATCAACCGCTGATAATTTCTTGTAAATAACAGCGAAAACAGCCGCGTCGTCGGAATTTTTTCGGCCGGTTCGGACTCGATATAGTGGCGGCGCTATAACCAACCCCGGTTGAAAGGGGAGGAACGCTGATGGGCAAGCTCGACGGCAAGGTAGCAATCGTCACCGGTGCGGCGCGCGGGCTCGGCCGCGCTTACGCCAGGCGGTTGGCCGGGCTTGGTGCGAAGGTCGCGGTCGCTGACCTCGATCTGAAATCGTACCGGGAGTTCGACGCCGAGGCGAAGGACATGACCGCGGAGAACACGGTCGCGGAAATTGAGGCCTCGGGCGGCGCCGCGTTCGGCGTCGAATGCGATGTCTGCGACCACCGGGCGGTCGAGACCATGGTCGCCCGCGTCGTCGAGCAATGGGGCCGGGTGGATGTGCTCGTCGCCAACGCCGGCGGCGGCCGCGGGCGGCCGGTGGACACCAAGGCGAGTACGATCGATCCGGCTCTGCTCGATCTCGTCGTCAGCATGAATTTGTTCGGCACCGTCTACAGCTGCAATGCCGTGGCGCCATTCATGAAGCGCCAGCGCTCGGGCAAGATCGTCACGGTCAGCTCGGTGGCCGGGCTGTCTCCGTCGGCCGACGGGGGTTATGCGCATTATGGCGCGGCCAAAGCCGCGATCGCGCATTACACGCGCTATCTGGCGCAGGATCTCGGTCCCTACGGCATCACCGCCAACTGTATTGCCCCGGGGGTCATCGCCACAGGGCGGATCATGCAGACGGTCCTTCCGGGGAGCAGCGACAGCAATCGCGACCGGTCGGAACTGGTCGCGCTGCGACGCCTCGGGACCGTGGAAGATTGCGCGAAGGTGGTCGAATTTCTCGCCACCGATCTCTCTGACTATGTGACCGGGGCGGTGATCCCGATCGACGGCGGATCGCGTCGCAGATGATCAATGGGAGGATGACATGAACTCGACCGTGCGTTTATCGGTCTTTGCGTTATCGGCATCGCTGGCGCTCGGGGCGAGCGGAGTTTCCTCGGCGCAACAGACCAATATGAGCTTCTTCGTGACCAGCGCCGGCTCCGGTAAGGGTGTCGACCTCGGAGGCCTGGAGGGCGCGGATCGGATCTGCCAACAGCTGGCGCAGGCCGTCGGAGCCGGAAACCGCACTTGGCATGCCTACCTCAGCACGCAAACGGCCGACGGACAGCTCGCGGTCAACGCGCGCGACCGCATCGGGCATGGTCCATGGCAGAACGCCAAGGGGGTGATCATCGCCAAAGATGTCGAGGAATTGCATGGCGACAACAACCTCACCAAGCAGGCGGCATTGACCGAAAGGGGCGATGTAGTCAACGGTCGCGGCGACACTCCCAACCGGCACGACGCGCTGACCGGCTCGCAGCCCGACGGCCGAGCCTTCCCGCCGGGTGACGACCACACCTGCCATAATTGGACGAGCAGCACCCAAGGGGCCGCGATGGTCGGGCATATCGACCGGCAGGGCTTGCGTGACGATGCCCAGTCGAAGTCGTGGAATTCCTCGCATCTGTCCCGCGGGCCGGACGGCGGTTGCAGCCAGGCGGATCTGCGCAGCACCGGCGGCGACGGCCTATTCTATTGTTTCGCCGCCAATTAGAGTTCGAGCTCTTGATTTCCCCTGCCGATCCGCTGCCAAGGCTCATTTCAATGCTCAAGATTCCGCTGCCGGCCAACGGCATCCACCGCCACCAACGACCTGATTTTGCGTGCTCTTTTGCTGTCGATAGGGTGAATTTCAAATGTTGAAGCGGTGTTTTCCGCTGCCGTCAGGGGAAATGCGACGGCTAACGGTATTCGTCGCCGCAGTCGCCGATCAGCTTCATCAGGTCGCGCGATTTCGCCAGAACCATTTCGACGGCCGTATGATCGTCGGTGTCGAGCTCAAAGCCGAAGACCCGGGCATTGTCGGCAATGTGCTCCGCTACGCCGAGCCGCGCACCGACGATCACGCCGGCCACCGCCGGTCGGTCCAGTATGTAGCGGACCCCGACATTGGCGATGCTCACCTGATGCTTGTCGGCGATTTGTTTCAGCACCGCGAGCAGCTCCTGGAACAGCGCCCAGCCGCCCCAGGCGTCGATCATACGCTTGTACTTCTGTAACGAGGCGGTGTTGAGCTCGGCCCGC
>Ga0306921_10001017_pt1 | contig 26606 bp, 17 predicted proteins | sample sta12Cox44000080_FD_203760 | JGI IMG/M metagenome (GOLD analysis project Ga0306921, IMG submission 203760) | Lab enrichment of tropical soil microbial communities from Luquillo Experimental Forest, Puerto Rico - statoxic.12C.oxic.44.000.080 (v2)... | ecosystem: Environmental > Terrestrial >...
CAACACGTCAATGCGGCCAAGGAACTGAAACTGATGGCAAGCCACAAAATTCGCCGTATTGATTAGATAGGTCGAGCGAATCGGATCCGGTCCGAAGCGCAAATGAGAAACCGTCACGGCGCCGGCCTTCTTCGAGTCATACACAAAGTAGCCCTGGGCGTAGTTGTTTGTTCCCTTTCCAATGATCTTGATGGAGTTCTTGTTAGCCCCCACCGTTCCATCGGAACCCAAGCCAAAGAAAAGCGCGCGAACCGTTCGTGGATCTTCGGTCGAGTAGTCGGCGTGATAGGTAAGGCTGGTGTGGGTAACGTCGTCCACAATCCCAACGGTAAAGTGATTCTTCGGCTCGGGCTTTTTCAGTTCGTCAAGCACCGCCTTGACCATCGCAGGCGTAAATTCCTTCGACGACAAGCCATAGCGTCCGCCGATCACTCGTGGAATCCCAGCGCCCGGGTTCATTGAATACCGCTCCGCATAGGCCGTCAGCACATCCTGGTACAACGGCTCGCCAAGTGCCCCGGGCTCCTTCGTCCGGTCGAGAACCGCGATGGCCCCCACGCTTGCTGGAATCGCCTTCAAGAATGCCTCCGCGGCAAACGGCCGAAAAAGCCGCGTTTTCAGCAGCCCGACCTTTTCGCCGGACTTCCTTAGCGCGTCCACCGCTTCTTCGGCGGCCCCGACGCCCGACCCCATCAGAATAATCAGCCGTTCCGCGTCGGCCGCACCGTAATAGTCGAACAACTGATACGCGCGCCCGGTCCGTTTTGCGAAGCGCTCCATCACCTCCTGCACGATGGTCGGACAGGCGCGGTAATAAGGGTTCGAAGCCTCACGAGCCTGGAAAAACACATCCGGATTTTGCGCGGTCCCGCGCAATACCGGGCGGTCCGGCGTCAGCGCGCGTTCCCGGTGCTGGCGCACGAATTTGTCGTCGATCATCGCCCGCAGATCGTCGTCGCTCAGCGGCTTAATCATGTTCACTTCGTGCGAAGTGCGGAAACCGTCGAAGAAATGAAGGAAAGGCACGCGAGACTCGAGTGAAGCCGCCTGTGCAATGCAAGCCATGTCGCTCGCTTCCTGCACGGAATTCGAAGCCAGCAGCGCAAATCCGGTCGCGCGCGTCGACATCACGTCGCTGTGGTCGCCGAAAATCGAAAGCGCATGTGTCGCCAGCGTGCGAGCCGCAACATGAATCACCGTCGGCGTGAGTTCGCCCGCAATCTTGTACATATTCGGGATCATCAGCAGCAGTCCTTGCGAGGCCGTAAACGTTGTGCCGAGCGCGCCTCCCTGCAATGCCCCGTGAAGCGCGCCAGCCGCGCCACCTTCGCTCTGCATCTCGATTACGTCCGGAATCGCCCCCCAAATATTCCTTTTGCCTTCCGAATTCCATTGATCGGACCACTCCCCCATCGGGGATGAGGGCGTGATCGGATAGATCGCGATCACTTCGTTCAAACGGAAGGCAACCGATGCGGCAGCTTCATTGCCGTCGACAATAGACATTTCTCTACTCATTGGGTTCTCCGAGGCCAACAGAAGGATTCAAGAAAATGGTAGGCCGCGCAGAAGGTGAAAGCAATGGAAAGAACACGCAAAAAAGTACAAATACACCACGTGCAAGGAGTCATGCGGGATTGTGACCTGCGTCACTGCGCCTGGTTCACTTCTTCAGACTGGTTCTTCCATCTCCGCTTCGCTCAGTGGCAACCTATCCGTATCCCGTGCCACCCATACATACATCGTAGGCAGCAGATAAATGCTGATGAACAGGGCCGCCAACAGCCCGCCCACAATCACGATCGCAAACGGCCTCTGCGCGTCCGAACCGATGCCACGAGACAACGCGGCTGGAAGCAAACCCAAAGTGGCCACCAGCATGGTCATCATAATCGGCCGCAGCCGCAGGATGGCTCCCTCCACCGCGGCATCCTCGATCGAATATCCCTGGGCGCGTAGGTGATTGATGTATTCGATCATGATGACCCCAACCTGCACGGAAACGCCGAAAAGCGCCAGAAACCCCACGCCGCTCGAAACGCTGAAGTGCGTCTCGGTAACCAGGAGCGCCAGAATGCCGCCGATCGGAGCCATTGTCACGTTCGCGAGTGTCAAAGCGGCCCATTTCGCCGATTTGAACATGGTGAAGAGAATGATATAGATGATGAGGATCGTAATCGGCAGCACAATCATCAGTCGCCGTTGCGACCGCTTCTGGCTCTCATATTCGCCCGCCCAGTCGATGTGATAGCCCGCTGGCAGTTGCACCTTCGCCTGCACCTTTTGCATCGCTTCTTCCACGGCACTTCCCAAGTCCCGGCCGCGCACGCTGTACTTTATGGCGATATAGCGCGAATTGGATTCGCGATAGATTTCTGACGCGCCGTCCGTCACCTGCGTATTGGTAAGCTGTGCCAGAGAAACACGCGCTCCCGAGGGAGCGACGATGCGGATATTCTCAATGGCCTCGCGCGTATCGCGATCGGGTTTGATGTAGCGAACCGTCAGGTCGTACCGCTGCTCGTTTTGCAGTACTTGCGTAACCGCCTTGCCGCCGACGGCCGTTTCAACCGCATCCTGTACGTCGCTCACATTGATTCCGTAGCGCGCCGCCTTCCGCCGGTCGACCCTCAGGTTCAGGTTGGGCTGCCCCAGCACGCGAAACAAACCCAGATCCTGCACGCCCGGCACCCCGCGCATCACTCCGACGACTTCGTCGCCCTTTGCCTCCAGTTGCTTCAAGTCGTCGCCGTACATCTTCACAGCCAGTTCGCCTTTCACGCCACTGACCGCCTCTTCCATGTTGTCGGAAATCGGCTGCGAGAAGTTCCAAAGCACTCCAGGAATCTTGCTGAGTTGCATGTCCATCGCCGTGATCAAAGCGTCCTTATCCTCGTGAAACACCGGCCGCCATTGTTCCTTGGGCTTAAGATCGACGAAGTACTCGGTGTTGAAAAATCCGGTGGTGTCGGTGCCATCGTCCGGCCTGCCTACCTGCGACACAACCTGCTTCACCTCCGGGAATGCCGCCAGCATCACGCGGGCCTGATCCATGATTCGCGTTCCCTCGGTCGGTCCCGTGCTCGGCGCCAATGTGCCGCGCGCCCAGATCGCTCCCTCATCGAGGTGAGGTAGAAATTCCGAACCCACGATCCCGCTGATCAGCAGCAGGAACGTCGTCAGAATCACCGCACCCGCCGCACTCAGCGTCAGCTGGCGATGCGCTAAGGCCCACCGCACGCTGCTCCGGTACCTTCCCCGCAGAAACTCCATCACCGGGTTGCGCCACTCGCTGACGCCTTTGCGGAAAACAATTTCTGCAAGAACCGGCCCGATCACAATCGAGAAAATCAGCGCGCCGAGAAGCGCGAATGAAACCGTCCACGCCATCGGCTTAAACAACCGCCCTTCGACGCTCTGCAGCGTAAAGATGGGCATGTAGGCCATGATGATGATGGCCCGGGCGAAAAACACCGGCCGCAACACTTCGAACAGCGCTCCTTGAATGCGCTCGAACGGTGTTTTGCCGGCATTGCCCTCGAGGTTGTAGTGCCGGACGATATTTTCAATCACCACCACGGAGCCGTCGACCACCATCCCAAAGTCGAGCGCGCCGAGTGACAACAGGTTCGCCGGAATTTTGTTCAGATCCAGGCAGATCGATGCGAACAGCAACGAAAACGGGATCGTGAGCGCCACAATAAGCGCCCCGCGAACGTTTCCCAGAAAGAAGAACAGGACGATCGAAACCAGCAATACGCCTTCGGTCAGGTTATGCAAAACCGTGCGCGTGGTGAAGTGCACCAGATCGCTGCGGTCCAGGAACGGCACAATCCGTACGCCCGGCGGCAGAATCTGCTCGTTCAGTTGCTTCACCTTCGCGTGAATATCCTCGATGACGCCGTCCGCGTTCCCGCCCTTTCGCAGCAGCACAATCCCTTCCACCACGTCTCCGCTGTCGATGATTGTGCCGTCGGCGCGCCGCAGTGCCTTACCGATCTGTCCCAGCCTGATCTTCGGCCCCTGCATCACGGTGGCAATATCTCTGACGCGCACGGGGGCGCCGTTCTGCGCCTTCAGAACCGTCTCCTCGATGTCCTCCACATTGGTGATCAATCCGACCGCGCGCACGTTGATCTGCTGCAGCCCGGACTCGATAAAGCTCCCGCCCGCGTTCACGTTGTTATTCGCCAGTTGCTGTTCAACTTGGCCGATAGTCAAGCCATAGGAAATTAGCTTTTGGGGATCGACACGGACCTGGTATTCGCGCGTTATGCCGCCAAAACTCACCACATCCACGACGTTTGGTATGGACTTGAACTGTTTCTCGAGGACCCAATCTTCGATCGACTTCAACTGCATCAGGTCCACCTGGGGATTCGTGCTCCTGAGCGTGTACCAGTAAATCTGCCCCACCGGGCTATAGTCGGGTCCGATCGCCGGCTGCAGATTACTGGGGAGTGTGAGCGGCTCCAAGCGTTCCAGCACCTTTTGCCGGTTCCAATCGTTCTGCGAACTGTCGTCAAAGATCATCGTTACGCTCGACAGTCCGAACAAGGACACCGAACGCAGATGTTCCAAGTGAGGCAGGCCGTTAACTTGGGTCTCAATCGGGATTGTGGCCTGCTGCTCAACTTCTTCCGCGGCTCGCCCAGGCCACTGCGTGATCACCGTAACGTAGTTGTTCGCCACGTCCGGATACGCTTCCACCGGCAGGTTATGGAAGGAGACAACGCCCCAGACCAGCAACAAAATGGTCAGGGCCAGCACCATGAACCGGTTGTTCAGGGCAAATTCCACCAGGGCCGCGATCATCGTGGGACCTTGAGTCCTTCCATTCCCGCTACCCTACTGCTCCGCCGGGTTTTGAAGGACCAGGGCGTTCGTCACGACCTCCTGCCCGGGTTCGATTCCTGACAGTACTTCCTGCTCCTTGTCCGGCAGGTTTGCTCCGGCACGCACTTCCACCCGGCGGAACCTGCCTCGGCCCGCCGGCACATAAACCCAGTCCCGATCGTGCAAGTGCAAAATGGCGGAAGCAGGCACGGCTGCCACGCGTTCTTTTCTTTGCCCGTGGAACGTAGCCGTGACGAACATCCCCACACGCATGAGCAGAGCTGGATTAGCCACCTGCACGCGCACCTTCGCGGTGCGAATGTTGGGATCCAGAATGGGTCCAATGTTGCTGATTTTTCCGGTATACAGCTTGTCCGGGTACGCGTTCAGCCGGATATCGGCATTCTCTCCCAAGTGCACATCAGAAAGATCATTCTCATACACATCGCACAGAATCCACACGCTGCTCAGGTCGGAGATTGTGAACGGATTGGCTCCCGTAAGTCCTTGCACTCCTGCTGCGTTCGTCACTTGCTGGTCGGTGATCACTCCGGAGACGGGAGCCTTGATTTCCACGATTCCGCTCGGGTGATCCTTGTCCACCCCCAACACGCGAAGGTGCTCCAGAGTTGTCTCCACATCCACCTTCGCTTTGTCTTCCGTATCCTGTGCCAGCTGCAGATTGCTCAGCGAAATGGCTCCCTTGTCGTAAAGAACCTGCGAGCGCTCAAGCATCTTTCGCGCCAGAACCTCATCCGCAACTGCCTTGCGGTAATCAGAAAACGCCCCCGCGATATCCGCGCTCTGCACCCGCAGCAGTACCTGCCCTTTCTCGACCGTGTCTCCCAGCCGCGCCCGAATCTCTACCACTCTTCCGGTCGCAAGGGAAATCACCGGAACCGTCCGGCTGATATCCGGACTCACCGTGCCCGTCACATTCAACCTGGACGTCGTGGTGTACTCGACGACCTTTACCAGGGGGAATTGTTCCGGGTGGTCCACCTGTATTACGTTTACATCCTGCTCTTTCTCCACCTTCGCCGGTGGCGGAGCACCATCGCCCGTCTTCGCCTTTCCATCGCAACCGGCAACCAGCAGGCCGGCAATCGCCACCCACGTGGCCTGCAAACCCCACTTACAATTCATTGCAGAACCTCACGCCCCACCGCGAGATTTAACTGGCCGGCTGAAACCAGGTAAGTGCCGACCAGGTTCAGATAGTTCAATTGCACGCTCCGGTATTCGCTCTCGGCGCTGATAAAGTCGAGCAACGACGCGCCTCCGTGTTCATAGGAAAATCGCACCGTCTCGCGTACGCGGACGGCCAGGTCCAGGTACTTCGACTTGTACGGCCGTAGCAGAATCAGATTGCTGTTGACCATCGCATAGGCCGAATCAACGTCATTGAATACTAGGGCCTCGGTGGCATCGAAGAGCTTTTGGTTGCGGTCGATATCCAGCTGCGTGCGCAGCTTTTCACCCTGGTTGCGGTCGAAAATACGCAGCGGAATGCTTACGCTGACGCCAAAGTACTGGTCAATTGGTGGGTTCCGGCCAAAATCAAAACCAAAGGTGGGGTCGGTCGACCCGTTCGAAACGGCGAGCCTATGGTCGGTCGTCGCCTTGTCCACAGACTGCATCGCCGCCCGCAAGTCCGGCCGGTTATCGAGTGCGATCTGCCGGAAATCGTCCAGCGGCGCAAGTTGGTCTGTGTATTCATAGAGACCGAGTACGTCGAACTGATCAATCGGTGTCCGGTCATTCAAAAGCATCAAGAGCTGAATCTTTGACGTGCGCAGGTTCACTTCAGCTGTCTGCACGTCAGATTCAAATTGCACGCGCTGCAACTCCAGGCGGTTCAGATCGATTTGCGCGATATCGCCCGCTTGGAACCGGTCGCGGCTGATCTTCAGCACCTGGTCCCAATAGCTCAAGTTATCGACCGTAAGGCGCAGCACGGCTTTTGCCTGCATCATTCCCACAAACGCGCTTCTTAAATTGAATAGAAGGTTTCTCTCCAGGTCCGCTTGACTCGACACCGTAATCCCGGTTGCCTTTTCCGCGCTTTCCAACCGCAACTCCCGCTTGTGTTGGCGTTCGTGAAGATAATTCACGGTTGCCGACGTCAGCAAATAGGCGAAAGGTCCATGAGAGGGACCACCGGGAAATGGATCGATCTGGTCGGCGAGAATGGTTAACGTGGGATTCGGTCGCAAGTACGCTGTAATTTCGTTGGCTTTCGATTCATCAATTCCAATTTCGCCGGCTCGCAAGGTCGGGTTGTTCGTTTCAAAGCGCGCTTTCACTTCCTCCCACGTTAGTGGTTTCGGTGCCTGCGTTGGTCCTGGCGCCTGCCCTCGCGCTTCCGACAGTGTCAAACTTGCGACCAGAACGGCTAAAAGGCATACCCCGCTGATAAGTCGCCGCATGAACCCACCCTCATCCTTTAATTACGATGATGCTATCTCTCGACAATACCAGCTTTTTCGGCATGGTTGAGCGTCCCCAGGATCGCGGACGCTCTTCGAATAACTGGATGTACGGAACGATAGTCGCAGCCGTCTAAGGAATTTATTACAGGCCGGTAAACGAATGATTACGCGCAAACTACGGCCGGCGGAGAACGGCCCAGGTTGGCAAGCATCGCCCGCCGCAGCAACCCACTTCTGCGAGTCTTTGGCAAAAGATGAGAAACGGCTCCAACGTTCCTGCCGGTAGCTCCGATCGCCTCTTCTCCGAATGCTGCGCGGCTTTGCAGTAAAGAGCGCTCGTCCCCCATTTGAGCCCCAAGCGCGCATCCCACACGTCTCGGTCCTCGCTCCAGACTTGGAAATTGGCTCGGTTTCGCAACCACAAAGTTCCCGCCGCCCTCATTAACAAGAACCGCTACAATTTCCGATCCGGTGAGTGTCGAGATAACCAAATCCTTGCGATCATCCCCGTTTACATCGCGCCAATCGATCCGCAGGCCGCCGAGCGGCGCTTCGATTCCTAGGGCCGCCCCTGCTCCTCCGCTGAATTGCAGCCGAATGGAGTATTTGCTTTTCGGTGAGCTGAAACCGACCACTTGCACTACCGCCAGGTCGGGCGTCTGATCGCCGTCCAAGTCGACGATCGTAAACTGAGACAGAAAATGGTTCGGGCCGGCACCGTTCCGCTCGGTCGTTGCGCGCGCCGGCGCCACACCCGCGAGGGTGCAGCACACCCAAACCAGGAACAAACTAGCTATGTCAAAAACGCTTCCCTTGGGGTTGAACAGCCGAAGCATGTTGCTTCGCTCATCCTCATTCTCAACAGCGATTTACGCCCAAACTACCAGAAGAGGATACCATTCACTCTCCGGGCGTCAAACGAGTTCCCCGCAAGGTGCACCGAACTCGCTCCGATGGCCATGTGACCCACGTCACCCTGTCCCGTGACGTCTGCCGCGGCACTCTGTGCCACCTAAACATTACCCTACCCTTGCCACTTCTCTTCGGCTCCTGTTGCCGCGACCCAACCCCGCGGCAACAGATTGACCGGCATAGCTTTAGTGGTACAGGAAGGAATTCCCGGATTCTCACGACGATGGCAACTCCTGCGCAACCAGCCGCGCCCCGCCCGCGGGCCTTCCGCACCCCTCAGGTCTATTTTGTCTGTGTTGTTGCGTTGCTCCTGGGCTTCACCCTCGGCTATTTTGCTTTCGGGAAGCGTTCCGCTTCGTCAACCGCCACCGCTGTTCCGCGCACACCGACCTCGACGAGCACGCCTGCCACGTACTCCGGGGTTCATCCGGCGCTCACGGTTGATCAAATGAAGCAAATGGCCGACGTTCAAGCGTCCGCGCTGATCGAAAAATCCCAGGCCGAGCCCAAAAACACCTCCCTACTGACCCAGATAGCCGCGAACTACCAGGGCGCGCACCAGTTTCAAAAAGCTGCCGACTATTACCAACAGGCACTGAACATTGACCAAGAAAACGCAAATGCGCGCACGCAAATGGCTTCCTGTCTCTTCTATTCGGGCCAGGTCGACGAAGCGCTTCATCAATTGCAACTGGCGCTGAAGTCTGACCCCGAGAACGTAAACGCTTTGTTCAACCTCGGCATGATCAAATACAAGGGCAAAAATGACGCAAAGGGCGCCATCGCGGCGTGGCACCAACTGCTCAAAATCAACCCCAAACTCGACCGCAAGCCGATCGTCGAAAAAATGATCGCCGAAGCTCAAGCCACCGGTGCGGCAGGTAAGTAAACAATTTCGCGCGAAGGGAAGGAGAAGTCAGTGTGACGACGGAAATCAAAACAACCACGAGCGACACTTGGAGCACGAAACAGACCTTTGCCTTTGCGGCCGTTTGCCTGTTTCTCGGAATTTGTGCTGGCTGGTTGCTTCGAACTGCTCAGGAGCGTTCCAACCGAGTTGCAGTGACGGCTGCGGCTCGCGTGGCAGCGCCAACTTCGGCTGCACCCCCCAACCTCGGTTCGCTCGCGCCGTTATCCCTAGCGCAATTGCCGCAATCGACTGATATCCAGGCTGCTCGCCTGCTTGAGAAGTTGAAAGCCGATCCGACGAATGCAGGGCTGCTGGCGCAGCTCGGCAATCTCTATTACGACGCGAAGCAGTACCCCACGGCCATTGCCTATTATGAGCGCTCGCTGCGATCGCAGCCCGATGATACCTCCGTGCGAACAGACATGGGCACAGCCTATTGGTATGAGGGTAACGCGGACGCAGCTATCGCAGAGTTCCAAAAGGCTTTGTCGTACGAGCCAAGCAAAACAAACGCCCTTTTCAATCTAGGTATCGTTCAATGGAAAGGAAAGCTCGATCCCGCGGATGCTATCGCGTCGTGGCAGGAACTGCTCTCGGCGAATCCCAGCTTCGAAGCAAGGGCCAAAGTGGAAGAGATGATCGCGGAGGCCCGGGCTTCCTTGAATAAGAAGCCTTAGTCTTGCCGTTTCGTTTGTCATGCGCTCCATTACCCTCACTCCGTCGTCCTCGTGTTATTGGGCGTGGCGCCGCTCATCTGGTCTCAATCGACTTCCATGCGCGAGTTCATCTCTTTCGAAGAATCCCTGCCTGTTCTTCAGTCTACAGCATGGGTTCAAAGACAGGGCGCCGAGATTCGCGGTCGACTGGATCGAGGCGAAGAAGATACGCTAACCAATCGGCTACGCTTCGGGGTCACCTCACAAGTTTTCGCCCGAAATCCAGACCGGGAGGAGTATATGTTCACCTACCAGCGCTGCCGGTAGTTTTTCATGCCTCTGCCATCTCCAATTGATGAACTTTGCTAGACTCAGTTAGTGCTGACGAATCGAACAAAAACGCCATCATTCCCGTTGGCTGTAAATCGCATTCATCTCTCGTCCTGGGCAGTTCATGAATGAGGGACCGCAGGAATAAGGCCGTCATTGTGGGCGCTGGACCCGCTGGCCTCACAGCGGCCTACGAACTGTGTAAACGAGGGCAAGCCGTCACGGTGCTGGAGAACGACCCGCAGTATGTTGGCGGTATCGCGCGCACCGTAGAGTACAAAGGTTTCCGATTCGACATTGGAGGCCATCGCTTCTTCTCGAAGTCGCGTGAGGTCGAAAATTTCTGGACGGAGATCCTTGGCCCGGATTTGCTCGAGCGGCCTCGCTCGTCCCGGATTTATTACGAAGGTCAGTTCTACTCCTATCCTCTTCGGCCAATTGAGGCTCTTCGTAAGCTCGGCTTCTTCGAATCGTTGCTATGCATCTTGTCGTTCCTCCGTGCCCGAACGCGGCCGACAATTCCTCCAAAATCGTACGAAGATTGGGTCGTCAATCAATTCGGCCGGCGCCTTTTCGAAACATTCTTCAGGAGCTACACCGAGAAAATCTGGGGGATGAGCTGCCGCGAAATCTCCGCGGACTGGGCGGCCCAGCGGATCAAGGGACTTTCGCTAAGTTCAAACATCGGGAATGCTCTCCTGCCTGCTTTCGCGCGAAACTCACGTTCCGCTGTGGCTACGACGTTGATCGACAACTTTCGTTATCCTCGGCTTGGTCCCGGTATGATGTGGGAGACTTGCGCCGAGAAAGTTCGGAAGCTCGGCGGCGAAATTCACCTTGGGCGCAAGGTTGTGCACTGCAAGTTCAGTGAGGCGGATCAACATTGGACGATTTCCGCACGCACTCCCGAGGATACAATCGAAGACTACCGAGGCGACCATCTCGTTTCGTCCATGCCGATTCGCGAACTCGTCTCGATGATCGAACCCCACCTTCCAGACACAGCCCTTCACTCGGGCACCTCCTTGCGATACCGCGATTTCTTAACCGTGGGGTTGATCGTCCGGGACAAGGATCGCTTCCCTGACAACTGGATTTACATCCACGACCCAGACGTCAAGGTAGGTCGCGTGCAGAACTACAAGGCGTGGTCGCCCGAAATGGTACCCGACACACGATTTTGTGGTTATGGGATGGAGTATTTCTGCTTTGAAGGCGATGGGCTTTGGTCCGGGGCGGATGCGGAATTAATCACCATGGCAACGAGAGAATTGGTCAAAGTGGGCCTGGCTGACATCGAGGATGTGGTCGACGGTTGCGTCATCCGTCAGCCCAAAGCCTATCCAGTTTATGACGACGGCTACAAACTCCATGTTCAAGTCGTTCGTGAGGCGCTTGATCGACATTACCCTACCCTTCACCTTGTGGGACGCAACGGCATGCACAAGTACAACAATCAGGACCATGCCATGATGACTGCCTTGCTTACGGTTCGAAATATTGTCGCCGGTGCCAAGAAGTATGACGTGTGGACCGTAAACGAGGAAGCGGTTTATCACGAAACCGCGAATCCTCTCGAGGGATCTTTCTGCGACTCGCCCTGACTTACACTGCCAGCTCGCCAGCCTAGGAATCTACCTTAGCCATGTGCGTGATTGTGGCATGTTAGGGTGCAGGAGTTCTTCGCCCGGTTATATGTGATCGGAAGCGCTCCGTTGCGTGCAACCACGCTGACGTCGAAATTCACCAAACGTTCCCCGGTCACGTTCGGATTGACCGCTCCCATCCCATGCGCGACGTGACACGCTGAGCAGGAGAAGCCGTCGTTGATGTGCCGGGCGTGCTCCGAAAATGTCGAGTTCTGCACGATCTTCAACAAATCGTGGCATTTCCCACATAGAGCGTACGGTCCGTTGACGCTAAGATCCGGTGTCGGAAAGAGATTAATAATCAACTGTCCCGAAACCGGAGTCCGGCTGAATTCATAGCGTCGTTCTAAAATATGCGACCACTTGGAGCCGTGAGGTCCGTTCGGACCCGCACCACCGAATTCACGGTTGTCATCGCTGTTGTGACAGTCAGTACAGAGCATTTGCGTCCCCATGCTGCGCCCTTGCGTCACCCCGTCACTGTTCAGCATGTTCGACAAAAGACTTGGCTGGGGAAACGCGCTGTTTCGCACATGCATGACGGGGTGGCTCGATGTGGCCGTCAGGACAAACTCCGGTATGACGTTCAACGGATCGCCCGACGACACCAGTCGCACGGGCAGATAACCGTATGCGATATTGGTGTTCTTTCCCACGCTCGTGCCGTGGCATCGCAAACAATTTTCGTAGGCATTGACGGCTGGATTCAGGACTGCCGTGCCGTCTGTTGCGCTGATCCCCGGGCTTCCAGCCTGCGAAACGCGGAGGACCGGCGGCATTGGAAACGATGCCACCTGCAGAGCTGAGTGACTCTCGTGACAGTCAACGCATGTTGCATGACGATTCTGGTTGAGCAACACAGCCTCTCCCGCATCGTGTGTGTTGTTCCCAGCTGGAAATGGGTGTCCAATCTTGCCTGTACCATATTCCGCGAACACATTCGGCGCGGTAGGGGCCACGTTGCCGCCCCCACTGTGACACGCCACGCAGTCCTGTTCGTTTAGCCCCCTCAAGAGACGGGCTGCGCCCGGGGCGTTGTGAGGCTGATGGCAACTATCGCATGCGTTCTTTGCAACGGTCGGATAGTTGCCCACCGAAGCCGACTTAACGACCGTGTTTGTCGCAATCGCATGCACGCTAGTGCGCCAGTTTGCCAGCGCGTTCGTCTGCCCGACCGTCACCCGGCCCGGATCATGGCACGCAAAACATAACTGCCCACTCGATCCGTCCTTAACCAAAAAATTGGGAGACAGCTTGTCGATGCTTTGAACGTGGGCGTTGTGACACGTTGTACATTCTATGTTCCCGTTGACAAGCTTGACGGCTCCGGTGGGATCTGCGGTCGCACCACTCGACGCCACTGTCGCGACAAGGTCGGGCGCATCCTTAATGGGCAGTATGAGACTAAAGGGATGAGAACCCTGTAAGTTGGTCCCGAAAACATCTTGCGCGTTCATCGCTCCGGATACTCTCAAATTTCCGTAGGCGACGCTCAATCCCGGGGCAACCGTTCCATCATGACAACTCAAACAGAGCGTACTTGTTTCGCTCACCAAAGGAACCGCATTCCCCTTCTGGTTGTATGTCGTACTGCCATACGGTGTGTATGTTTGCGTCGATAATGTCTGGTTCCAAAGCGGCGTGCTCCCTCCGACACCCGAGTGCGGCGCGTGACAGTACAAACAAGATGCGGATACACCTCCCTTCACCGGAGATGAACCTTGAGGTGTGAGGTCGTGAGCACCCAGCACCTCCGAAGTGATTTGGCCGTAGGTGGTGGCCGCACAGGCGGTCACGAGAACCACGAGAACCATCATTCTGTGAATCATGGTCGCGCCCCAGCTGGTCCAGGCGCGCCAAAATAGTGAAACTCCTGAATCCGGCGGTTCTGCATATCCGCGACAAAAACATGGTCCTTCGAGTCAATAAACAGGCCAGCCGGCAGTTGAAAATCGCCGACGGCGATTCCTTTTTTTCCGAAGTAGTACAAAAGATTTCCGTCCTTATCGAACACCTGGACTAAGGAAGATACTCCGTCAACTACGTAGACATGCCCTTCGGAGTCCATCCCAATTCCCTTCGGCCGAAACATCATTCCGTGACCATCCCCCGGCTGACCGATCGCGTACTGGAAGGTGCCATCTTTCCGAAATACCTGCACGCGGAAGTTCATTGCGTCGACCGCTAGCAGATTATCGCCTTGCAGGAGCAACTCCGTCGGGAAGTTGAATTCCCCTTGTGCCGTACCCCCTTTCCCGATTGTTTTCAGCACGCTTCCCTTCATGTCCATCACGAGAATCTTGTTGCGCAGGGTGTCCGTTACGTATACGCGCTGCTCAACCGAATCTACGGCCACTCCCGTCGGCCTTTTAAAATACCCCTCGCCCTTTTTCAGGCTGCCGATCACCCGTTCGAACCTCCCATCCGCTCGAAATACAAACAGCATGCCGCTCTCGGAGTCCGTGACATAAATGTTGTCCTGGGCATCGACAGTGATGCATTGCGGTGAAACCAGCGCCGCCTCCTTATTCTCGATGCGCGAAATGAACTTGTATTTTTGGGCCGCGAAATCGAATATATGAATGCCTTTGGCCCCTGGGTCGCTGACAATGATTCGTCCGTGTGAATCGCTCACCACGCCATAGGGACGAACCAGTTTGTGGTAGTAGGGGTCGCCCGCCACTACGTCGAGCACCTTCTTCCAGAAACCCTTCTTTGCCTGAACGTCTCGCTGGTCACTGATGCTACGCTCAAACGTCAGCTTCCTTCCGCCGGGCAGGAGCAGCTCCGGAACATTGACCACGTTCGGTATTTTATCCTTGCCCCCGCCGAAGCACGGCCCGGCACTCATAAAGCCCAAAGTGTTTAGGAGGATCCCCGAAAGCAGGAATTTCGTTCTGCGCCGCCCTAAAAGAAATTGAACCATCGCGATATTCCAGCATAATACGAATTCGCACTGGCTGGAGGCACACCTGTTCCGCTGAAGCCCTGAAAAATACGCGTGTATCCTGCATTAAAGTACAGTCGTCGGAACGCGTATTGCATGTAGAACGTAGCCAGCTCTCCTGTATTGTTGGAATACTGTGACGGCGCGGATGTGGAGCTCTTGTATCTCGTGTACGATCCTGAAAAGGTCAGCCGCCGCACAGGCTGGCCTCCTACGCCGAAACTGAAGGACTCGCCAGCGTAGACCAACTCTGGCACTGGAATGATGGGGCCGGGCAGAGGTGTAGGTACAACCCCGCTACCGGCCAGCAAGCCATTTCCGTTGGATTTGTTGTAGTTCGCGCTGGCTCCAATTTTGTGCGACGTTAGCGACATCGTATAGTTCTGGTTGTAGTAACCCCAGCCGGACTGATTGTTGTAGAGACTCTTGGCGCCGCTGGCCCCCAGGCTCCAATAGCTCTTGTAGCCCACCTTTCGCCCCAGAGTGGCGGAATATCCATACCCCGAATTCTGATACATAACCAGCAGCGTCTGTTGGTTCTCGAAGAAATTGAAGTTGCCCGAGGTGTTCCATGGTCCGAAGCTTCGCGAGTAGCCGATGGCGGTTGTCAGCCCGAGCTGAGACTGGCCGTTGTAGTTGAAGACAGTTTCCATCACGTTTTGCGTGAAATTGAACACGCCTCCCCGCAAAACATTCACATAGCTGACCACGCCGCCGAACGAGTTTGAAGCATAGCTGCCGGTATCGTAAGTTTGCACCCGATGGTCGCCGCGTCCAATCACGCGCCACCGATCGTTGATGGTGTACACGGCGCTGCCCGAGAAGCTGAACGAAGAACTGGAACTACCCGGTGTGCTAATCACCGCACCCCCCGCACCCAAAATCCTTTGATACAGCGTCCCGATCAGATTGTCGGTATAGTACATGTTTGCGTCCAAGGTCAGCTTCGGACTTGGATTGACACCCGCGTTGGCTTCGACTGAATTGATGCCACCCGAACCGTTGCTCAGACCCGAATCGTATGCATAATCGCTGTGGGTAAACGTCGCAGAAGCGTTGCCTTTCCATGGAATGCTGTGCGATCCAGTGAACGCGAAAGTGCTGTTGTTGGAGTCAAACTTGCTCGGGTAGAGAGGAGAGATGAGCTGCGGATAGTCCGCATGCGAGTCTCCGTGCTGGTAGTTGCCATTCAGATGGAATCCCGCAACGATATCGGAAACGTTCGCCCCGAACGACTTGTAATGAACGTTGCTGGTGCTGTTCGTCCCGAAAACGGAGTAGTCACTCGTTCCTTGTTGGTAGGTGACGGTAGCCAGCGGCCAGTTCGGCTTCAGCTCGGACCAACCCACCCCAAACGTGCGCGCATCGCCGTTCGCTACATAATTGGGGAGCCCGGGCACCGCATAGGTTCCCGAGCCGTTGAACGTTTGACTGAAGTTCACCCAGCCGGGGTACTCGCTGCCTCCGAAAATCGCCGCGCCGGCGTTCACTCCGCTGGCACTCGTAATCGACTGAAAGTTGGAGTTCTCGCGAGACTGGTTCAAATACGGGTTGACGTGAAATGACAGGAACTTGGGGTCGTAATAGGACCCGCTTAGATCAGCCGTTCCGCCATACGTAAAGCCGTGCCCCGAAGGAAAATTATCCCCATAGCTCGCGCTGTACCCGGCGGCAAGGCTGCCGTTCAGGTTCAGCTGGACGTCGCTACCCACCTGAACTTGTGCCTTGGCCGTTGCTTCCAGACCCAGGGTCGCTATCGACAAAAGAAGCCATCCGCGGTACCGGGTTGACAATCCCACAAACCGCCTCTTTCCAAACCTATAGCTCTTCCACCGTTGCGGTCTTCCGCAGTTGTTTGTTGAGGCTGGCACGGAGCTGTTCGGTCTTGTTCTGCTGCAAACGCGATTTCAAATCATTCTTGATATCGTCGAACTTCTCGATGCCAGCCGGCGTATGCGCGTTAAGCCGTGCGATGGTGTAGCTCTGCTCCACCTGTACGATTCCGGTGATCTGGCCGACCTGCAGCCTGCGCAGTTCCGCCAGCAATGGCTCTGGAATCCGTGCAACGTCCACGGCCCGATGGTCTCCCATCATCACGCGGTAGTCGTCCTCGGAAACCCTCTCCGCCAGCACCCCAAATGTCTCGTAGTCTTTGGTTGCGTTTGCTTGTTCCAGCGCCTTCTCCGCCCGCTTTTTCACGTCGGCCAGATCCATGGCGGAAGGATTTTGGGGTGGCATCATGGTGATCGTCTGCAGCGCGAATGTCTCAGGCACCTTGAACTTGTCCGGGTTCTTGTCGTAGTAGGCTCGCGCCCGCGCCACGGTCACTACGGCCTTGTCCGTCACCTCTAGTTTCAACAGGTCTTCAATCAGCAGCGAACGCTCGACCTTGGTCCGCAAGACCTTCTCCGACCCTTGGGCTTCGCTATCAACGTACAGTTTGTACTGTTCTGGCGTCTTGAACTGCCCTTGGAACTCCTTGACCGCCCGGTTCAGCCGCGCTGGTGCCACCGTCATTCCCCGCCGCTTCGACTCTTGGTACACCAGTTCCTCGAACACGATCATTTTCATCGCGCCCTTACGGATATCCGGCTCCATGGCTTTGGGGAACGCCCCGTTGTGTTGTTGAGCATAGGGGAAAATCATGTACATCTCGCGCAGCAGGTCGTGATCGGTCAACACCACGCCGTTGACGCGCGCCACCGCCCGGCCCGTGGTCTGTATCCTTGGCGCGGCCTGTTCGAAAACCGACTCGTGCGAGTCCAGCATCTGTGCCCGCACCGGAAACGCGGCCAGCGTGAGAGCGAGGATGATGACTTGGCGTTTCATGTTTTTCTCCCGTTTCTTTCCCTTACCAGGATTTGATCCCTACCGTTTGGCAAGACATGCATCGGGAGGGAGGACTTGAAGTCCTCCCTCGCCGGGAAGGATTTAGTAAGTGGCCAAATTGATCCCATGCATTTCGTTGGACTCGCCGCCATGGCAAGTCCGGCAGAACTGTGCGGCAGAGTTGCCGCTCTTGGGGTTATACCAGCCGCGTACAAAGAACATGGTCGGTTTGTTGTTGGCAACCGTGCCGTCCACACTGAACCAAGTCATGCTGTGCTGGTCGTGGCAGGTCGTGCAGGTGACCCAGCTCTTGCCTTGAACCTTTGTGTTCACCAGGTGGGCGATTGGGCCGGTCAACGTCACGTCGAAATAATCCTTGACGAAAGCGGAGGAGCCCGGTCCATTGAACGAGATCGTGCCGTCTGCATTCAGGGTGCAATCCCAATCGTAGGTTCCCCCGCAGCCAACGGTTGCGTTCGGGCCTACCGGGTGGTCGTTGTTGTAGTTCCCAAGTGTTGAACCATCCGCACCGAGGAACGTGGGGGCTGTCGGGCCTGTAGCGTTCGGCAGTGTTTCCACCGTCGTACCCTTCATCATCGCTGGCTTCGCCAAGTTGCCGTCGTGGCAGCTCAGGCATGCGATCACTGCGAACGGACCGCTAAACTGGTCGAAGTTTCCAGGTTTGGTCGGTGGCTGCGGCGGATTCCCAGCCGGTCCCGTGCCATAGTTCGGCAATGTGATCGTCCAGTTGCCTCGGACATCGCCGAACGATAGGGTTTGACCATACAACGGGGAGAGATCCTGACCCCACAACGCGTTGTTGCCGCTGTAGGGGCTGTTTGCATTGGAACCGCCGTTGCCGGCAGCGCCGCTGTGCGGAGCGTGGCAGGCAACGCAGCCCCGGCCATAGACCAGGTGCGCGCCCAACACGTCTTGTGCCGAGGCCCATCCTGCTAGGGCCAGCGTCACAAGTAGAACGAGCAAGACTTTCTTCATTGTCAAACCTCCTGAGTAGTTACCGCGGGTACCCGATACTTCCTGCGTTTACTTGCCGAAGTAGGCGGCTTCCGCCTTCTTCGTTTCGGCTGCTCTTCGCAGCTAAAACCGTTGCGAGGCCCCTCATGATTTGGCACTCTCCTTCTGCGTTAACTGCGCCTTCCGAGCGGCAGGCGCTGCTTTCTTGGGCTCCTCTTCTTGCTTGACGGGTGTAGCCTGCTCTTTGGCCGCCTCCGCCGCTTCGGCTTCGGTCACGTAACGGAAGACCTGCAAACGTCCCGGCCATTGCTCCGACGTAATGACGCGGTTCTGTTTGTCGATTGCGACGCCAAAAGCCGCCATGAACTGCCCGGGATAGTTGCCATGGTCTCCGACGTAGGCCAGCAGGCGCCCTTCCTGGTTGTAGATCTTCATGCGGTCCTGGTAGGTGTCGATGACCCAGATGTTCTTGTCGACATCAACGGCAATTCCCTTTGGTCGCGTAAAATCCGCGACGCCGTCGCCGTTTTTGCCAAACATGCGGATGAAATTTCCATCCGCGTCGAAGATCTCAATGCGATTGTTCAACGTGTCGGTCACATACACATTTCCTTCGTTGTCGACAGCGACACTGGAAGGCAGCGAGAAGGTACCGGGTGCGGTCAGGGTGTGCTTCTTCCCCGGTGTGCCGATGTGCCGCAGCAGCTTGAAACTGTCCGCGTCAAACACGTCCACGATGTCTTTCTCGGTATCCACGACGTAGAGAAACCGGTTTTCACGGTCAATGGCGATGCCGCCTGGGCGGCCCAGCACCTCGTTGCCAAACGCCGTCTCCTGCTTATGGTTCGCGTCGAAGACCATGACTTGGCGCAGCTTCATGTCGGTGACGAAAAGGCGATCATCGTCGTCGACCGCCAAGCCATTCATCATTCCGAAATGGGCTTCATAACCGTTGCGGATTAGCTCGACCTTTTGGTTGTCCGCGTCGAAGATGAAGATCGCGTCCACACCCTGGTCGGCCGTGTAGATCCGGCCTTTGGAATCCACAGCCACTCCGTACGGACGGATCAGCTGATAGGGAGTCTTCTTTAGCGTTCCCGCGTCGGGATCCGTGCCCGCCAGCCGGTCCATCCAGCTCTGCTTCTTCTTGCCCTTCGGCGGCTGCAGAGCTTCCCAGTCGATCTTTTCGCCGGTTAACAGGTTCACGTACTTGATGCGTGCAACGGCCGGCGGATTCGGCCACACCAGCTTGCGGACATCAAATGCCAACCGCTGTTGCTTGAAAGGATCGGGCGCCTGTTTTGCGTTCTTTTTCGGTTTAATCTGTGCATCGGCAACGGGTGCGCTCAGCACCATTACCAGCAGGCCGGCGAGAGCGACCCAGGTCTTCGGTCGAATTGTGATTTCCATTGCCATGCCTTCCGCCAGACTCCTTATTGAAGTGCTTCGACTGTTCCTTCCTTGTGACAGCCCTTGCAGAAACTCATGTTCGGCTCCTGATCCTTGACCAGCAGTGCGTTTGCGCTGCTCGAATGCGGCTGGTGACAGGAAAGGCAGGTCAGTTGTGTGACCTTCTTGGTCTTAATGTTGACGGCATCCGCGACCGGATGGCGGCTCGTGGGGTGCCCTACACCATACTCCAGTGGCAGAACGAAGACGTTTCCAAAGTAGTCTTCCGGCAGTCGAACCTTGCCGTCGAAGATCGCCAGCAGATTTTGCGCCTCCAACTTTCTCGGATTGCGGTCGGGACCATGGCACTCGAGACAGAGAGCATTGCTGGTCGCCGCGCGAAGCAATTTCGGATTGTCGTTCCCGTGCGGGTTGTGGCAGGTCCCGCAGCCCTCGAAGTATGCCGGTTCGTGTCGGTGCGACTTCTTTCCCTGCTCGGCTTGTTCAAAATGACAGCTTAGACAGATATTTACGCCATTGGTTCTGGGCAGACCGGGCTGTTGGCTGGCATGCGGGTTGTGGCAATCGGTGCAATCACCAGCGGCTCCGGGATGTTGTACTTTTGCGGTTTCAATGTGCTTTGCTTTTTCCTCATGGCAGGTCACGCAGAGTGACTTGGCGTCGGGTTGCGTCAGCACGACTTTTCCACCCTTTGCGGGCGCGTGGCACACTTCGCACTGCTTGTCGGCGAACGGCGGATGGAGGAACTTGGCCATCAATTTGGGGGCGTTGGACTGGTGCGGGTCATGACACTGCAAGCAATCGGCGGTGCCGAACGGTTGATCCTCGTGTACCTTTTGCAGGCTAGCGTCCCGAGGATCGTGACAATCGATGCACAGCGCCGGAGACGCCTTTGTTAAATGAAAGTCAAATTCGGCCTTGCCTGCTTCTCCGGTCTTGTGGGTGATGTGGCAGGTTTCGCAGCCCAGGTCGAGCGCCGGATGGCGGCTGCCCTTTTCCGGAACGTTTACGCCGATTTTGTGACAGCTTAAGCAAAGATTCTGTTTCTGATCACCGGACGTCGGCCTTAGCAGTTGCTTTGTGTTATCGGATGTGTGGGGATCGTGGCACTTTACACAGTCGCGCACCGCCGGCCGGTGTACTGTCCCCTTCAGCTCCGCCGCATTTTTGTCGGCGTGGCAAGTCAGGCAGAGACCGTAGGTAGTCGTCGTAATCAGCTTGACGCGCGTAACGTCGCGGTTCACGCGGATTTCGTGGCAGCTCGTGCAACCGGTGGTTACGGCCGTGTGCACACTCTTGCCCTTGGCTTTATCGCCATGGCAGTCCAGGCACGTCGCCGAATCCGCGTTCTTGTCCAGGGGAACCGGGTGAATGTCCGCCAAGGCGGGCGCTGCCATTACGAAGGTGACGAAGATCAGCACCATCAGACACTCCAGCAACGCGGCTGGATGCGAGACGGATACCTCGGTCTGCGTCAACATCCCGCGTCTCCGGCGGAGATCCTCGCGGCGGAGAATTGAGAAGACCTTTGTTGGTTTGGGGTGCGTTCGGCGGCGAGAACCAACGCAGTTGTCAAGGCTACGGCGAACACCAACAGAACCACCAGGTAGGCGATTCGGGGCGAACGATTTGTTGTAATCACCGTCACGCTCAATTACCTCCTGGCGTACTCACGGCGCGACTCTTTCTGTGCGGGGAGCCCAGCCAACTCCGCACGAGACCAAACTCGGTGGGAGGCCCGGATATTCGCCCGAGACAAATGCATCTGCCTTGCCGAATTGGCTTCAACGATCTGAAACGGACGTGGGCCTATAAGTTGTTGCGTATAGGACACTTATCGCAAAGTTGCGGCGCGACGGAGAGTCTATTCTGAGACCTCCATCGGGCCATTCTGTGTTATATGCCCCAAATCTGAAGCAAAATCACACACGCAGCCTGTTGCGTTTTTCAGCAGACTCCAGGAGATTCTTTATGCAGAGGAAACCCCAGCTTTCCCCGCGGCGTCAAACCTAGTACGGAGGGTCAGTGATCTTTAGGGTCGTTTCTCTACGCACAATCTTCGTCTTATTGTCTAGTCTGCTGGCCGCGGACGCGCTCAATCCTTCCCGCGCAGCTGACGATTTCGGTACCCAAGAGCGCCACATTCGGCTCTATCACACACACACGGGCGAGCGCATTGACATCGTTTATCGTCGGGGCGACAACTATCTTCCTGACGCCGAAGCACTGCTCGATCATTTCCTTCGCGATCATCGTACCGGTGACGTGAAACATTACGACCCGCACGTCTTTGACATTCTTTCCGATTTGTCTGCTGCGGTTGGTCATCCTAATGCCGAGATCGACATCATCTGTGGCTACCGCACCCCGTGGAGCAATGAGTTCCTTCGCGCCCGCTCGTCTGGTGTAGCGCAAAACAGCCTTCACATGCAGGCGCACGCCATCGACATTCGTATTCCCGGTGTCGACACGCTGACCTTGCGCAACGCCGCCCTGGCCTTGCATCGCGGAGGAGTTGGCTACTACCCGCGCTCCGGCTTCGTCCACGTTGACACCGGCCGGGTCCGCACCTGGTGCTACGGCTGCTCCACCTCCCAGGCCGCCGTCACCGAGTAATCACGACGCATTTCTCTTGGAACTGCTGAGTTTCGCGAACCGTTCTGCTCGCTGAGCGGGCGCACACCTGCTGGAGCCGGCCTTCTCATGGACCTAGGGGAGGAAACCCAGATTGCCTGCGTCGCATCCATAGCAAAACCATGAAGTTCAGTCTATTTCTTCTCCTTTTTGCCTCATTCGGCGGCGTTCTAGCCGCGCCGAGAGCAAACGCGCAGGGTCAAGAATCCATTCAGCCCTCGACCACGAAGATCAAGATACAAACGATACTCGTAAACGAGCCGGTGACAGTACGCAATGCCGCTGGGGGGATGGTGCATAACCTCGAAGCGAAGGATTTCCGGATTACGGATAACGGTGTCGAGCAGTCGATTACCCATTTCGAGCTTGGCGGTGACGCTATTTCGCTTGTGGTGCTAGTGGAGACAAGTTCCCGGATTGATTCGATTCTCCCCGATTTGAGGAGGTCGGGCAGTGTGGTCAGCCAAATTGTCATGGGGCCAAACGCCGAAGCAGCGGTGGTAGGCTTCAACGATTCGCTGGACAAGCTCCAGGATTTCACCTCCAGTGGGGATGCGATCGAGAATACTTTCACGCATCTAGACGGCGAAACTTCAGGTTCGAGACTTTATGATGCCATGGAATTGGCGGTCGAGATGCTCAGTAGCCGCCCGGTACCTACCGCAACAAATCCTGGGCGGCGTCGTGTCATGCTTGTTCTTGCGGAAGCAGACGACAAAGGAAGCACGGCAAGACTTGGAGCGGTATTACGCGAAGCACAGTTGGAAAACGTAACCATCTGGAGCGTTGGGCTCTCTACGGTGCATGCGGTGTTCTTGAATCGGGCAAAAATGAAGCCATCCGATCCCGGCTGGGGAGACAACAACTTGATCCCGGTGGCGGCTTGGGCTGTGACAAACATCAAAGATCAGATTTTCAAAAATGGTCTCCAGATCGCTACCGCCGCAACCGGCGGCACTCATTTCGCCACTTGGAGAGACCACTCAATTCAAGCCGCCATCGACGAAATTGGCGGGGAATTACATTCGCAGTATCTGCTGATGTACACACCAACCGGGTCGAGCGCCGAGGGTTACCACGAAATCAAAGTTGATGTGCACAAATCCAATGTCAAGGTGCGGTCGCGTCCTGGTTATTTCCTGGAAGGGCCAAAAAGCTAGCAAAAACTCCTGGGGCGTCCGGCCGCGGGAGCGAGTGGTTTGTTTTCGATTTGGCGAGGAGAGCAGCTGGATCTTTGCAATTGAAGGTCCACTAAAACGCCGCTTACACAGTTGAATTTGCGTTTCCACGTTGCAAGCGGTATCCAGTATACGAATGACTCGCGTGCGTCCGACATTGTGAGACATTTTTCATCAGCGAGCCGCGGGCGGTCCTAATCGCCTGGCATTCTAAGTCCCAATCCTATCTTCCCGACGCATACGCTCGCCGAAACAGCGTTTCGAGTTTCTTATCGTTTCCGTAAATGTCGTCGAAGAAGTACGTCTTTCCGTCTTCTTTTGTGACCGCAGTTCCGTAGACGATCAGCACCGGAATCGGGCTCGGCAGGTTGACCTGCTGCTGCTTTCCCGCGGCGAACGCCGCATCAACCTTTTCCCTCGGCCAGCCCGGGTTGTTCCGCAACACCCATTCCGCCAGCGCCTTGGGATCCTCAACTCGGATGCAACCGTGGCTGAAATCCCTCCGGCTCTCGGCGAAGAGCGCCTGCGAGGGTGTTGAATGGAGATATACGTTCTGGTCGTTGGGAAAAATGAATTTGACCAGCCCCAGCGCGTTCTTTGGCCCCGGCTTCTGCCGCACCATCAGCTTGCCGGCGCGCAGTTGTGCGAGCACGTCTTCACTTACCGTTGTATCCGTTACCAGTTGGCCCGAAAACGTCACGACCTCGTAGTTGTTTTTCTGCAGGTACGCCGGGTCCTTCGTGATTTTTGGAACCACCTCTCCGCGCAGGATGCTCGGTGGTACGTTCCAATACGGCCAGAACACGAGGTACTTCATCTCTTCATACAGCACGGGTGTCTGCGTCCGCATCGCCCGGCCCACCACGACCGGCATCATTACCTGTGGTTTCGCCTGCTCGTTGTAAGCGCGCAGCAGAAATTCCGGTATGTTCACGATAATCGGCGGCTGCTCGAAAGTGCGCGGCAGCCAGCGATAGCGCTCCAGCATCAACTGCAACTGCTCCACGCGGTAGCTCATCGGACGGTTCAGTTCCGTAATCGTCTGCGACCCAAGTTTTCCCGCTGCTTCCAGGCCGTGCCGCTTCTGAAAATTCTTTACGCCGTCCACTACTTCCCCGGAATACGTCGTCGCTCCTTCCGACACGTTCACTGTAGCGGGGAGGTCTCCGAGAAACTGCAGCCGACGCGCCAGCTGCGGAACCGCCTCGTAGTTTTGCCCCGGAGAAATCGGCTTCTGCACTTGCGGTAGCGGATCGGGCTTTTCCTCCTTCGCAAGCGCCTCATATTTTTTCAACGCCACGAGTGTCCGCTGGTATCCCGCGAACGGAGGCTCCACCCGCGCCAAAGCTTCTTTGACGCTGCTCGCTCCGGTTACCCTCTTCCGCAAAAACTCCCCAAGATCGTACTTGTGACGCTCCGGGTCGAAATCCTTGTGTAGCGTCTTCGGATTCACTTTTCCCAGGTGCAAATCCGAGATATAACGCATCGCCGAAACGGTCAGGGCCACATCGAATTTGACGAGCCCCGCTTCCGTGTCGGCGCCCGCGCCTTGTATCGCGGTCAGCCTTCGCTGCCACCTTTCACCGTCATAGTCGATCTCGTCCAAGCCCTTCTCGTCGGCATTCTCGAGCAGCGCAATCATCTCCAGTGCCTGCGGAGTCGGTTTCCCGCCCTGGCTCCAACCTAACTGGTAAGCAGCCTCGTCGTAGAATTCCTTCACCGAAGTGCCATAATCGGAAAAGTTCGGCCACTGCATATCCTCCAGGCGCCCGCTCGCCACAATGCGCCGCAGTTCCTGCTCCCCAGCCGCGCTCGGCGCCGCTGCCGCTCCTTGTTCACTCGGCGCTCCTTTCGTCGCACTTCCTGACGGCGAAACACCGCCAGCACACGCCGTTGCCAGCAAGCCAACCCATAGATACACCGCCAATCCTTTCTTTTTTTCTGTTTTCACCGGTTTCACCTATGAGGTCAGGAACTTACTCGCAGCACCGCCGCTCCGGAAATCCCGTCATTCTTTAATTCGTTCAGCGCCCTGTTCGCTTCAGCTAGTGGATACACCTGCGCCTTGGTCTGAATCGGGATCTCGGCGGCCAACGACAAAAATTCCTCGCCATCGCGTCGTGTATTGTTGGCTACGCTGCGGATCATGCGTTCCTCGTACAGCAGATCATATCCGAAAGATGGAATCGGACTCATATGGATTCCGCCCAGAATCAGCCGGCCGCCCTTGCGCAATGCCAGCAGAGCAGCGGGCACGATCTCTCCCGCGGGCGCGAACACGATCGCCGCATCCAGCTTCACCGGAGGGGCGTCGAATGTTCCGCCCGCCCATTTCGCACCAAGGTCCATCGCCAGCTTCTGATGCCTCTTGTCGCGCGTCGAAGCATAGACTTCTAGACCCGCGTGCCGCGCAACCTGAATCGCTACGTGGGCCGCGGCGCCAAATCCATAGAATCCCAGCTTTTCGCCACGCTTCACATCCGAAAGTTTCAGGCAACGGTAACCGATAATACCTGCGCACAGCAGCGGCGCCGCCTGGTCATCCGGAAAGCCGCTCGGCAAAGCGTAAACGAACGCCTCGGGCGCTACAACGAATTCGGCGTAACCGCCATTCACGCTGTAGCCCGTGAACAGCGGCGCGTCGCAAAGGTTTTCCTCTCCGCGCCGGCAGTATTCGCAGGTCCCATCGGTCTTGTGCAGCCAGGCAATGCCCACAGCCGTTCCAACGGTAAAGCGTTTCGCGCCGGCGCCCAATTTCTCGATCGTTCCAACCACTTGATGTCCCGGAATCACCGGCGAAACCTTCGGCGGAAGTTCTCCTTCGATCACATGCAGGTCCGTCCTGCAGACCCCGCACACCTTCACGCGCACCAGAACTTCACCATCGTCCGGACTGGGGTCCGGAAAT
>Ga0306921_10001019_pt1 | contig 26594 bp, 28 predicted proteins | sample sta12Cox44000080_FD_203760 | JGI IMG/M metagenome (GOLD analysis project Ga0306921, IMG submission 203760) | Lab enrichment of tropical soil microbial communities from Luquillo Experimental Forest, Puerto Rico - statoxic.12C.oxic.44.000.080 (v2)... | ecosystem: Environmental > Terrestrial >...
TCCGACCCGCACCCCGTACTTTCCTATCAGAAGGAAGTAACCCACCATAGCCAGGATCACATTCTGCAAGGCGACCGCGACCCCTGCCGTCATCAGGCCGGCAAAAGTTGCCAGTGATCCCAGCTGGTTCATCAACCCAAGGGTTATGACCAAGACAATGACAAACCACAGGGCTATGCGACGCAGCAGCAGGAATTGATAGCGTCGCCTCGTATCATGTATGTAGCGGAGGATCGCCCGCTGCCAAAGGGCGAACATGGCTAAGACGATGCCCAGCAGTACCCCTAAGCCCAGAAGCCGAAGTCCAAGGCCTTTGAGGCTGACTGAGTACTGACTCTTGGCGGCAGCACGCCAGTTGTCCAGGTTCCTCTTATAAACCTCCAGCAAGATCGACTGTTTACTCAACGGTAGAATTGCTGCAGCGATGAGCTTGTATTGCGCCGTCAATGCATCGAGCGTGCTCTTCTGCTGCGCGAGTACCGCCGGATCCTGAGAGTCCGGCTGGTTCATGATGGTTTCACTTCGGCCCGCCAGCTCCTTGAGCTGGTCTCGTAATGGCGCTTGCATCTGCTTCACGCGATCTGCCAGCTCTTGAGTTTGTCCAATACTGCTGTCAATGTCCTGGAGCTTGCCGTAGAGTCCGAAGATCTCGCGCATGACGCCCCAGATGCCCGATGCCTCGCCCCGCTGGGCGGAGGCTGCCGCCAACGCAGTGGCCCCTGCCCTGTTCGACGCCCCCGCACTTGCCTGGCTTTCACTTGTGGCTTCGATTGGGACAGAACGCTCGAGAGTGTCAATCTGTGCGGCAAACCCGCCAGGCTCGGCAGCACCCCCCATGAACTGCATCATGTTGCGTACAACATCCTGGCGAGCCTGGAGGACGCTTAGTTCGCTCTCCACCTCCGCAATCTGTGCCTCCATTGCCTTCCGCCGGCGGGGCGGCACGGTTTCCAATTTCTGGCGCAGACCGTCGAGTTCCGCCCGGGTTTTGTTGTATTGATCGTTCAGCTTCGCGGCAGACTGCAAGACGGCCTGCCGGCGGGAATCGCCGGAAGAAGCCAAGTTCTGGGCGGGGCTGGGGTTTTTGCCCGCTATCGGGGCTGACGCACGAGCGAAGTCAAAGGACAGACGCAGGATCTGGCCCGCCACCAGTCGATCGTCATTGGCGAAGAAAAAGTCCCCAGGACTGGTTGCTATCTGTTGTTCGACGATGCGGTTCTGGTACCACGCCACGCTCTTGTCGAGAAATTCAAGGACCTCCCGTTGATCCAGGGCACTGGGCGGCTCGCCCTGCGAAAAGGCCTGTCCAGGAATGATTACTGTAACGACAAGAAGGAGGCAAAAGTCCAACATCCTTCGCATGCAGCGATAGATTCGACTCGTTCCGATGGTTGGGAAAAGCATCGATGACATTTGTTACCACGTCTTGGGCCAGGAAGAATAATTGAAGACAAAAGGGCGACGAAGCAGTCCGCTTCGCCAGACTGGTAACCAGGCGAAAAGAGGCCCACTAAACCTTATCTTAACTGACTCAGAAGGAGACTGCTACGATGAACCACCCTGTTCCGTTGGCGGGGAGAGTGAGGATATGATTTCTCGCCTGGAAACCCCCACTTGCCAGCAAGCATGCAGAAAATTTGCTCGAGTACGCCTGAATTTCGGGCACAATACCAACGAAACATCAAACGGTTACTCGCGTGCACCCGGCAGACCGATCAAACCGACAGTTGAAAGCCCGGTTACTGGCGCTTCTCACCGCTGTTTTGTGCTCTCCCCCGTTGTATTCCCAGGTTCCGATCGCTATCAACCCCGCTCCCGAAAGCCTGAGCGGCACCGTGCTGAACAGCATCACCCACGAACCCATTGGCCGGGCACTGGTGTACTCGGCGGACGAGCGCTATGCGACCTTCACCGACGATCGCGGGCACTTCGAACTGCATTTCTCCGAACCCGGGCAAGCTGGCGAGGCTCGCGTTTCGTCGGATACCCAGGTTGCCTTGCAGGCAAGAAGGCAGGGTTTTCTGCAAAACCCGGGACATCAGGGCCGCGTACTTGTCAGGCCGGGCGAGAAAGAAGTGACCCTGTCGCTTGTTCCTGAAGGCTTGATCGTAGGACGGGTAAAGTTCCCCAGCGCAGAAGCAGGCGATCGCGTGCAGGTGCGGCTTTATCGCCGTGAAGTACGCGGGGGATTCGCACACTGGGAGCCAGTCACCATCGCTGCCACGCGTGCCGACGGCGATTTTCGGTTCGCAGATCTGCCTGCCGGAGAATACAAGTTGTTCACTCTCGAGAACCTGGAGCAGGATCCCTTGGTTAATGCCCCTGACGGCCCGGTCTATGGATTTCCGCCGAAATACTTTGCCGCCGCCCGCGACTTCGCCACTGCCGATACGGTTCAACTCCACGCCGGAGAGACGTTCACCGCGAACATCGCTGCGGAACGCCAGAGGTACTATGAAGTCAAGGTCCCGGTCATGATTCCTGACCCGGCCGATGCCGGGCTGGCGGTCTCCGTTTACGCGCAAGGCCATCGCGGCCCGGGATTCGCACTGGGATTCAACCGGTCTGAGCACGCCATCACGGGTTCACTTCCCAGCGGCAGCTACACCATCGAAGCTTCGAGCTTCGGACCAGCAGCGGCCACCGGCATCACCAACCTCACGGTATCGAATGGACCTGTGAATGGGCCGCTGCTCACCCTGGCCCGGAACCCATCGATCGAAATCAATATCCAGCAGTATTTCTCCTCTGCCGACAACGCTCGGTCGAAATCTGACTATGGTGACCGAAGCGGGCCGACGGCCTACGTCACCTTGCAATCGGCGGAGGAGTTCTCGGTCGACAGGGGCACGGGGATTCACTAGCATTCACAGGGCAATCCTCCTACGTTATCGGGCGTAAGGCCGGGCCCTTATTGGGTGCAAGTTGAGGCGGGGCCGGGCTATGCCGCCTCGGTGACATCGGGCGGCAAAGATCTGCAGCGCGAACCCCTGATGGTGCCCTTTGGAGGCAGTGTTCCGCCGATCGAGATCACCGTGCGCTACGACGGTGGGGAGATCGAGGCGACGATTGAAAGCGACCCGAATGGAGATCTGCTCGCAAGGTCCGGGCGGACGACAGATGACCTCCCCCCGCCTAATTCGTATCTTCGAGGCGGATGGTATCTTTACTGCCTTCCTCTCAGCAACAGCGGCGGCCCGGTAAGAGGTTTCAACGGGTGGTCCAACGGGAACTACCTTATGCAGCAGGTTCCGCCAGGCGACTACCGTATTCTCGCCTTCGACGCTCGGCAAGAACTGCAATATCGCGACCCGGCTGCCATGCGCGCCTACGAATCAAAGGGACAGGTCATTCGCGTTGCCGCCGGGCAGAAGGTGCGGGTTCGAGTGCAGCCGATCACAAGCGAATGAACATGCAGATATCGCGCTACAAAGCCGGCAATTTCGTTCTTGCTGCTCTGCTTCTTGGCGCGTCGCCGGAGCTTACCTTGGAGGCGCAGGTTCAGGCGAGTGGCGCTCGCATCGCCGGGAAAGTCGTTAGCTCTGTTTCCGGGGAGCCGCTGTCCCGTGCCCGCGTAAGCGTCGCCAACCTGCAAGAACGCGGCCAGACAAAATCGCTAATCACCGGAGATGACGGCATATTCGAGTTCAGGGGCCTCACCGCTGGCAAATACTCCCTGTCGGCCGCACGCCGAGGCTTCATCGAGTCTTCCTTCGATCAGCACGAACGCTACTCCACGGCGATCGTCACCGGTAGCCAGGCCGACTCCGAACACCTCGTCTTTCGTCTGAGTCCCCAGGCGGTACTGACCGGCCGCGTGCTTGACGAGTTCGGTGACCCGGTTCGCAACGCCAACGTGTCAACTTACCGTCAGGACCAGAGCACGGGCGTAAGTCTGATCTTGAGAATTTCGAGCACCCATACGGATGATCGGGGCACCTACGAGTTTGCCGGATTGGCGGCAGGCAACTACTTTGTCTCGGTCAGCGCGGAGCCCTGGTATGGGCTGCGTCCCCGACTGCTCCCCAACGCAGGCGGAGCTGCTGCTGCTGCTGCTTCGCCAGAACCGAGCCCTTCCTTCGACGTCGCCTACCCCACAACCTACTATCCCGACGCCACCGATTCAGATGACGCCGCCCCCGTTCCTCTGCACGGCGGAGAACGCCTTACAGCAGATGTACACCTGTCCGCCGTGCCGGCCATCCGCATCTTCGTGCCAATGCCGGAGACACCCGAGCAAGGACTTGCCATGCCTGTACTTCTCAGGAAGTCATTCGACTCGATGGAAGACGTCCTGGCAGCGCGCATGGAGGTAAGATCCGATTCTCCGCAAGAAGCACCTGGGCCCGACATCGCCCTGGCCGCACCTGGCAAGTTGGAGATTTCCGGCATCCCTGCGGGCAAGTACACGGTGTTTATCCCCGACGATGCCACGGGAACGCCGGGAACGCTGGCCGAAATCAACCTGACCCGTGACGGCCAGGAACTCAATGCAACGTCCGGCGAGCCGTTGAGCCGCTTAAAATTTGCCGTACACATTCTCGGAGAGGGCCGGATTCCCGAGCGTCTCCGACTCGCCCTGCAGAATGGAGACCACAGAGTCGTGGTGTCTTCTCTCGTCGATGCCAACGGCAACTCCCAGTTTGTCCACATACCTCCCGGCAAGTACAACCTTCTTGCCGCAACACCGAGCAAAGATTACTCCGTGACGCAGATTACAAGCGATGGCCACCAGAGCAGTGGTCATTCGTTGGAGATCGTTCCCGGGTCGACAATCAAAGGCGACGTCACGCTCCTAAGCGGCACGGGAACCATCGAAGGATTCGCCAAGCGGGCCGGCAAGGGGTTTCCCGGTGCGATGATCGTGCTGGTGCCCAAGGATGCAGAGGCGCATGGCGAGCTGTTTCGTCGCGACCAGAGCGACCTGGACGGAAGTTTCAGCCTGGCAACTATAGTCCCCGGGGAATACACCATCGTCGCAATCGAAAATGGCTGGGACTTGAATTGGTCGCAGGCAGGGGTAATCGCGCACTACTTGCCGCGAGGACGGACCGTAGCCGTCGGCTCCGGGCTTTCCCACCTGCCAGAGCCAGTGGAGGTACAAACAAAATAATTCCGGAGCTGTTAGCGGAGCAAAGCTATTTCTATTCTCTCACTCTGAATCTGTCAGCACCCAAAACTGCAATCTGCACAAGAGACCGCCTTATATGGGGTGCACATGCCGGGCGACGCTGACGAGCTATTAAGGTTCAATGCGGGGACGATCCGCCTACGGTAGTGGGAACGATCATGAAGGGCGCTGTGCGTTTCGGCCCAACGCCCTTCACGTTTGACTAGTCGCTGTCTGGCAGAGGCAATACCCCGATAAATGTGCCCCAATTGGTCAAGAGGTCTCGCTTTTTGGGTCCGACATATTCCGTTGCAATCCAAACCGAGTCGTCGGCCACAGCTACCGCAGCAGAATAATCACCCCAGCGGCCAACCCCGTTGGTGGAATAGGGTGGATAGACCGTGAATCCGTCGTCGGGCAGAACACCGGCGGCCGCTAAACGGACAGCCCTCGCCGTGCCGGTCAACTTGTTAATGGGAATGTAAGCAGCGCTGGGGAAGTAACTCGGGCCGGACAAGGTGAAGACCATGACCCCATAGCCGCTGTCTGAGACCCCGATTGCAGGATAGAGAAGGTTGTTGCCCGCTACGGCAAGATACCCTTCACGGAACACCGAGGCGCTCAAGACATCGCCTTTCCAGGTAGGTCGGATAGCGAAGTAGGCAGCACCGTCCAGGGTCTCTCCGCCTACCTGCAGGGCGGTACTAACAGAAGACCAGAGGTAACCAGCGGCATAGACCACTTGTTGCATGCGTTGGTCGTCGGCTTCCAGCATGCCTACGGGCTGGCCTAAACGCTTGCCCAACGGTATAGGCCCCTTCTTCTGAGACGCGGGGATGGGGGCAAAGTAGGTTTCAGTCTTGAGTGCCAAAGTGGTGAAACCGGGCGTGCCGACGGCGGCATTCAGGGTATCGGTGCCGGTCATCGCCCAGACAGACACCTTGTTGTTCGCCAAGGAAGTGATGTCATAGGAGCTGACGAAATACTCCGTACCACCGTTTGCGGCCGAGCCCTGTCCGTCAGGCGACACCGAAGGCTGCAGGCTGAAAGGGAAGGGTGCGCCCCCTGTAGCCGATAATGGCGCCAGGTGCACGCCAAAGGGAACGATTCCCAGCACCAGAGCGTATTTTGACAACGCGTAGATCTGTGCTCCTCCGAAAAATTGGGCTCCGAAGGAGTTGGTCGAGATGTAGAAACCGTTGGCGTCGGCCCCAAGCAAGGGCTGATCACCATAGCATGGACATACGCCGAAGAAACCGTCATCGGTTACGTCGAACGCGTACAGGTTGTATGACCCTGTGGGATCACTGGTCTGGCTTACCGCCACAAGCAGAGAGGTTGGAACTCCGGACGGCGGTCCCAAGTCTGTCACCGTCACGAACCAGCGTTGGGTGGGAGGATCGTAGTAACACCTTGGATCGGTGGTGAAGTCGGTTGCGGCGACCCCGAAGAAGTCGTTTAAATATACCGGACCGGCCAATACCCTGTGCGAATTGGAATCGTAGACGGATGCGGCCACGTTGATCGTCTCCAATACGAAACGTCCATTCGTACATAACCCTTGGTCGGGCGGCTCCACATTAAAGCCGGACACCGAGGCCTGTTCTGCACCAGTCAGTGCAGCAAAGCCGCGAAAGCCCGGATCAGGACCCACCACTGGCAGGGGCGTAGCGGAAGGCAAGCTCAGCGCCTGCGCCGCGACTTGGTTCTTGCCGGCGACAAATGAGCCCCAGCGGTGGGCTATGCTATGCATCGCATAGAACCGCGATTGCTTTCGTGTACTCTCTTGTCCTTTTGCCAGGCCTTCAGCCAGTGGCCGACTTAACGTCGCTGTACCCAGCGAACGCACGTGGATTTGCGAGGTCTGAACCTCGATCTTTTGAGAAGCCTCCTGCCCGAACAGAGTCGAGGAAGTTCCGAAGATGGCTGCGATAACGACGGCGCAGAGGGTAAGTTTTGTCAAGTGATCTCCTTCTCAGATGCCAAGACAGGCCTTGGACTCCGTTGTGGTGGGTGAGCTTGCTATTGAGAAGCGAAAGCCCTAAACGGCTCTTTCCCGATCAGGCTTCGCCTACTCCGACCAGTGTGCGTTTGAAACAGCCCGGGTCTCGCGACCACTCTCGCGCCTACAGTTTTCGGCATAAGAGGGGAATTTTCTTGTTGACTCAAAAAACGGCACCATTGTAGCCGGTCTCGTGGCTTTCCGACATTGGGGAGCGATTTTTTCTCGACGCCACGGTTAGCCCCACCGACGCGGCCCGAGCGCCTCATCTTGTTCCGCTCTGCTGTCGGCCGTCTCGTCGCCCAGGCTCTCACAGGGGCCGGCCATTTAGCTCTGCATTCCGGCGGCACCACTCACTGAGCAATGCGGCTCAGCGTCGGGGCGAATCGCCGCCCTTCCGGCCAACGCATTCAACTGCTTGCATCGACCGTTGACAGGAGTGTAAGATAGCGACTTGTCATTCGTTGACAGGAGAGTGAGATGGCAAAGCCCACCGACCTGGTGCAGGGTACCCTCGACCTGTTGATCCTTAAGACGGTCGAGCTGCAACCCATGCACGGGTGGGGAATTGCGCAGCGTATCCGCCAGATTTCCCACGAGGTATTGCAGGTCAACCAGGGCGCGCTTTACCCGGCGTTGCACCGCTTGGAACAACAGGGCTGGATTCGAGCCGAGTGGGGAGAATCGGAAAACAATCGCCGCGCCAAATATTATTTTCTTACCCGCGATGGAAGCAGGTACCTGCGGCAACAGCAAGCTCAGTGGAACCGGTTGTCGATTGCCATCGATCAGGTGCTGGAGGCGACCTAGGCTGAGCGAGACCCATGCGCTGGTATTACAAATTGCCGCTCCGAGTTCACTCGCTGTTTCGAAAGCAACAGCTCGATCGTGACCTGGAGGCTGAGATCGAGTTTCACCTCCAATCTCAAATCGAGGATTTCACGGCGAAAGGGATGACTCCGGAAGAAGCCCGTTGTGCCGCGCTGCGGTCGTTGGGCGGCGTGACCCAGATGAAAGAGCAGTGCCGCGACATGCGCCGGGTCAACTTTCTTGACAACTTTCTGCAAGACCTTCGTTTCGGCCTGCGGATGCTGTGGCGCAATCCCGGCTTTTCTGCGACGGCTATACTTTGCCTGACCCTGGGGATCGGTGCGAACGCAGCGGTATTCAGCTGGATCGAAGGACTTCTGCTGCGTCCTTTTCCCGCCGTGGCGCACCAGGACAGGATTGTGGTGATTGCTGGAACCGAGCGTGCTGCCGGTGACAAGGGAGCCGGCAGCTCAGACTACTCCGACGTTTCCTGGCCCGATTTCCTGGACTTCCGGTCAAATTCCACCCAGTTCGATTCCTTTATCGCCGACAAGATCATGGGGACGACAGTCAGCATCGGCGATCGTGCCGAGCGGGTTGCGGGAAGCATTGTCTCGTCGAACTACTTCGATGCCCTGGGAGTCCATCCCCTGCTGGGCCGGGGATTCGAACCCGCCGACGAAACCGGACGCAATGCCCACCCCGTGACCGTGATCAGCCACTGGATTTGGCAACAGCGATACCACGGCGATCCAGCAATTGTGGGGAAGACCCAGATCCTGAACGGTGTGCGGCACACCATTGTGGGTGTGGCGCCGGAGGGATTTTATGGGACCTTCGTTGGTTGGCCGATCCAGTTCTGGGTCCCGGTGTCGATGCAGGAGGTTTTCGAGCCCGACGGGTACAAACTGGAAGATCGCAGCGCCCGTTGGATCGAAGGCTTTGCCCGGCTCAAGGATGGAGTGACGATTGCCCAGGCGCAGGAAGAGATTTCTACGGTTGCGAAACAGTTGGAAGCCCAGTATCCGGCAAGCAATCGCGGCCATGGCATCAAACTGCTGCCCCTGTGGAAGGCACCGTTTAACGGAGCGGCGGAACTTCTCCCCATTCTGGGAATTATGCTCGCCGTCGTGTTCGTGGTGCTGCTCATCGCCTGCTCGAACGTGAGCAATCTTCTCATGGTGCGGTCGTTCGCACGGCAGCAGGAGATGACGATTCGGCTCGCCATCGGCGCCAGGCAAGGGCGATTGATGCAGCAGCTGCTTACCGAGGGCCTGATCTTATCGGCGATAGCAGTCGCCGGAGGGCTGGTACTTGCTTATTACTGTCGAAACTTGTTGGTGGTGTTCTATCCGGCTCCGCCCGGCCTGGTCGCCAACCTAAAAGGCGAAATCGATTGGCGTGTGCTGGTGTTTAGTGCTGGGGTTTGCCTGATCTCGACCCTGATGTTTGCCTTGGTGCCGGCTATCCAGGCTGGCCAGGTCGACCTTGTCAGATCACTCAAGTCCGAATCCGGATCGGTGTTCGGCGCCCGTGGAAAAGCGCGCCTACGCTCGGTGCTGGTCGTGGTCCAGGTGTCGCTCAGCTTCCTTCTGCTGGTCGCGGCAGTGCTGTTGATCCAGAGCATGCGACGAATTCGAACCTCCGACCCGGGATTTGTGACCGAGTCGCTGCTGACTACCCCGGTCGATTTGGTCGCGGCCGGATATGACCCCGGTCGCGCCAAGGATTTTCAAATCCGCTTGATGGACCGAGTCTCGGCGCTGGGGGGTGTCCAATCGGCCGCGCTGGCGCGAGTGAGGCCATTCAGCTACGTGCCTTATTCTTCGGCGCGAATCGCAGTCGACGGGTATCAACCCGGCCCCGACGAACAACCGGCTGCGGAATACAACGAGGTAGGCCCCGACTTCTTTCGCACCATGGGAATACCGCTGGTAGCGGGCCGGGAATTCACCGCTTCCGACAACGAGACGGCTCCGCCTGTCGCCATAGTGAACGAAAAAATGGTTGCGCAATACTGGCAGGGAGAGGATCCGATCGGCAAACGTCTTCAGGTCAAGGACAAATGGCTGCGTGTCGTCGGCGTCGCCCGGCTTGCAAAATACGAAAGCTTCGGCGAAGCCCCCAAGCCCTTCTTCTATGTGCCGCTGCGCCAGAATTTCTCGATTCGAACCACGCTGAATATCCGCACGTGGAAAGATCCTGCCGCCTTCGCGGCCGACCTTACGCGCATAATTCACGAGCTCGATGCCAACCTGGCGCCTGCGGAAGTAATCACGATGCGCCAACACATGAACCGCACCGCATTGTCGTCGCAGCAGGTCGCGGTTGCGCTGCTCACGATTTTTGGCGCCCTCGCGCTGCTGCTGGCAGCGGTCGGGCTGTACGGGGTGATTTCGTTCTCCGTCTCACAAAGCACGCGCGAGTTGGGCCTGCGCATGGCGCTGGGCGCGCGTCCCGCCCATCTCCTCAGGCTGGTACTTTCCCACGGTCTCGTCTTGACCGCAGTCGGTGTTGTTCTGGGGGCGGCGGCAGCACTGTTATTGACCCGGCTGTTCGTTCCCCTGCTCTATAAAGTGAGTCCTCGCGATCCTCTCGCATTCGGGCTTGCCTTCGTGGTGATGACCACGGCTTCGTTCGCGGCATGCTTCTTCCCGGCGTGGCGCGCAACGCAGACTGATCCGGTAAGAGCGCTGCGTGATTGATTCTTTTGGTCGTCTTCTCGTTCCCTGCGAAAGTACCCAAAACGTGCTTTGCAATGTCAGTGGGCAAATTCAACCAGCAGGGAGATCATACCCGTGCTCCGCGTCATCTCCATCTTCTTTTTCCGGGGCGTCAGACCAAGGTCAGACCGCATTGTCGGGGCCGAAAGTATGCGCGTGTCGCCCATCACCCGAGTCGAGTTGCAGGTGAACCCCTCAAGTGACCTTGAAGGAATACGAAACGGCGGAGCGTCGGTACGGGATTTCAGCAGGCGGAGTCGACAGGCAGTTCAACCACGGTTCGCCTCGGAAGCTGGAAATGAAGCGCGGTGGAAGGGCGATGATCCCGGACCGGGAGGTCTCAGGTGCCGTGTCAATCGTGCATCAAAATCGCGCATCAGGGCCTGTCAAATTTCCCGGGTTTGGCAAGCTCAATAAATGGCTTACTGGCACAGCGCCGCTCATAACAGTTTGCTGTTTGACTGCCGCGCGATCGAACGCTGCATGCACCTTACGCGGAGAATTGACCACCTGCTTCTGTGAGGAATAAGCGGCTCGATAGTTGCCGGGAGGAGAGGAAAATTCGGCATACTCCACGCCGGAGACAACCCTCGTGGTGTAGGAAATGAATTTGTGGTCACACATAATCTCGTTCAGCGTTCCGGCGACGGACTTCGTCGGAAGCATGGTCCGGATACCATTGCCGCCTTCGGCTACGGAAATAGTGAAATCCAGGTTCTGTCTATCCCATGACATCTTCTGGAACGAGGATCCGTTGCGACCGTCCAACCATGTCAACATCTGTTTCGCCGAGACTATGGGCACTCGGCGAGCCTGAGCCGCTGCAATGATGGCATCCGATCCTGCCGATGCTGCATAGTCCGTGTGCATGTTAGCGGTGAACGCTCCGTAGTATTCTTCAGGACCCAGCGCTTTCGACAGCAATGCATCAATGGTAAAAGGATAGGTTTGACCAGATTCGTCAGTCATTTGCGTGGCTGCCTGGTAGACGTCGATGAGGCCCCCGTCGAGCTTTGCAAATCGCATGGGCATCCCCGAGCCGGTAAACATGCCGGGCTGATTGTCGACCCATTTAGGAGGCCAGTAGTAATAGTTGGTATCCAGCCGTATTCCGTGCTGCAGCTCGACTTGTGGTTGTGTGTCGTAGTCTCCCCAGGTTACACAATCCACGCGGCTGGTACGCGGCGCGGGGAGATCAGGGTAAGCTGCTCTAAACTCAGCCAGCTGACGGGCATAGAGAGCATCGGCGGCCGACCATGAAATCCGCGTGACCGCCGTGCCACCCGGCCCGGTAACCGTTTCTTTAGGCCAATCAAGGCACTTGGTGTAGAGATGGAGGCCGATCTCGAATCCTTCGCGGGTGAGGTCGGCAGCCTGTGCGTCGCTGATGGTTCCACTGTATATGTTTGAAGTGGCGCGCACGCATTCCCAGTTGGCAAGCGAACAATTAGGGCGATCTTTTGCCCAAAGAGCAAGGAATCGGCCTAGTGTGCCCCCGTGACCATGATCATCACCGGTCATGATGACAATTGCCTTGAACCCATGGGGGAAGTACCAGAAACGCGGAAGCGGTTTTTTCCTGAAGTTCATGTACAGCGTCAAGTTCACCAGGAAACGTTGCTGGATATCGGCCTGAGGGATGGCCACTTTGCTCAGATCGACCCAGTTCGGCTTCGGGTCGGCGACCGCCGGTCCGTAGAACAAGTCGTCGGACCGCATGGGGGGGATTCCATCACGTTCCGTTTCCGCCCACGCGGGATTTCCTTGGCGGGTATATGCAACCGAGCGCGCCAGGTCATAGGTAAAAGCGGCCAACTGCCCGGACCCTAACTTCTTTAACACTACGGCCGGCGAACCGGTTGCTGCCGTGGCGTCCCTGTACAGCGTCGAAAGGGTGGTCGTTCCATGCGACTCGTAGAGGTCTGCTGGACCGTGAAACTGCAAGGTCTCGTTCACCAGTCCTATCCCCGGCTCCTGGTTGGTATTAATCGATAAGTAGCCATCTCTTAGGACTGCACCTATATCTTTCAGCCCGACTTGCTCTGCCAGGCGCTTATCGGGTCTCATTGCAATCAAGTTACCGCCCTCGCGCACCCAGTCCACGAACATCTCAATTTGTTCCCGATCAAGTGGAAACTCGCCCAGGATGACAATGTCGTATTCCTTCAGCTTGGCCGCCGTCACCAGTGAGATGTCCAGCACCGCGAATTCGTTGAGCCCTTCGTTGCGCAGGATTTCTGCATAGTATCGGCTGAACAAGTTCGAAGAACTGCATACTACAAGTATGGGGCCACCCGGCCCCTCACTGGGTGGAGAGGCAGGAGGAGCTCCGGTAGTGAAGCTCCAACTCAGATCACTGGCAAGGGTCCTACCACGACGATCTTGTACTCCGGCCGGGCCGCCGTCGACGGTAACCTTATATGTTGCCGAGTGCTCCAGCGGGGTGGCTGGCTTCAGTGTCGCACTGTGAGTATCGGGTCGATAAATGACCGTCGCCGGCACAATCCTGTCCTCGGAGTCACGGAGCCGGATCGTTGAGCTATTGATGGTGTTCGGTCGCATCGGCTTGCGGAATGTAACCCGAATCGGGGTTGAGACAGAGATGCCGAATTCACTGCTGGACGGATTCGCTGCCTGCACCGTCGGCGCCGAGTTGTCGAAGAATGAAGTGCGCAACAACCATAGGAAGACGACCAGAGAAATGAGGCTCAGGACCACTATGGCGAAAAGGCGCTTCAGCGGACGCCATTCCGGCAATCTACCCACACCCACCTCAGTTTCCCGGCAAAGGGAGTGACCACAACCGAACGACCCGGCCAGGGATTTGGATTGTGAGTGGCGCGATCAACCGCTTGTCTTGCTCTTCTTATGCCGTGCGCATTCGTCGCCCAGGCAGGGCAAAGATCGCCCAGCCCGTGGACGCAACCTCAACAGCCAAGAGCACAAGCCCTGGCCGATTTTAGACGGATATCAAATCGAGTTGAAAACCGAGTTTCCTGATTTGACACTTTTTTCACAAGTGCTTAATTGCCGGACAAGGTGAAAAGCCGATCCTGTCGGAACAAATCGGCACTGCGACATCGTCACTTCCAAACATGAAAACACGAATAATACTCACAGCCCACTTCGAGGAAGCTTGCGCTCGCGTAACCTTGGACGAGAGTACTATGGTGTAAATCTTGGGCCGGAGTACTATCGCGGTCGTTGCAGACTTCAAACCCAAATTTCGGAACGAAACTTGACCCGATCAGGCTGACCATGCTCTTGCAAGTCTTGCAAGCCCTGTTTCGTGCGGGTTTCAGCATGGCCGAAGCGAGTTAATGCATCAAAGTGGCTTGCCGGAGAACACTTCGCCTTCGAACGCCTTCCGCGTGCTCGCGCACGCACCAGCCCTTCGCCGCCCAGCGACTGGTTCTTACACTCCTTGCTCGACCGACCTCGATCCCAGGCTGCGGGAGCTGGTTATCCTGCGTGTGGCCAACACTGCCGGGGAGAATACGCTTGGTTGCAGCACCAGGCTATCGCCCGATGCGTCGGCGTGAGCCCTCCCCAGCTCGAGGCGCTCGAGCGAGGCCAGGACGCGCCCGGTCTTTTCGACAATAGCGAGCGCGTCGTCTTTGCCTTCGCCGACGAGCCGGTGGATGGCTGTTCCGCGACGCATGAAAAGTTAACCTGTGCCGCGGATGTTCTCGCCCCGCCAGGTGATAGAGCTGTAGATACCGATCGGCTACTCCGCATCATCTGCACCCTGATGACGACTCCGGACATAGAGGCCGAATCCCCGTTCGGATTGAAGGTCCTCAAGATGGTCAGCGGTGAAGAGCACAACCATGGGGCACAACACGAATCATCAAGAACTTAGACGCGATTTGTTCGGATGCACAGAACGGTTCATCGTCGATCCCTGATCGAGTCTCAGTTGGTTCTGCGCATTACTATCAGAAGGAGAACCACAATGAAGCAAATGGCGATGACTGCCGATCCTGAGTCGAGAACCGGATTGTCACGAGATGGGACCCCCAGGAGCATCCTGCGATCAATGCTCACGGCCTTGAACGAGGGTAAAATCGCCGAGGTTGTGGGTGAATTCGATGAACGATTCACCTTCACTGACCACGGACTTGACCTCGAGTTTACGAGTAAAGCGAATCTAAGCGAATTCCTCATGAAATCACGCGAGCTGTTTCCCGATACCATGGTGGAGATACTCTCGACCTTTGAGTCCGGAGATAGCGCCATGGCCGAATGGCGGCTTACCGCCACGGAGACCGTATTTTACGGTTCAATGCAGATTCGGTTGCCCATTTCGTTGCCAGGTGTATCGATCGCCCAGATTCAGAACGGAAAAATCATCGGGTGGTCTGACTACTACGACCAAATGAAATCTCGCCGAGCAAGCCTGGCTACCCGGTTTAGAGACTGGAACGAGAGTAACCCTGGAGTCGATGAAAATTAAAGACTCTCCTCAATGAACATGACCGGGATGCCGTGCTGAATCGCCTCGGTGGAGTGAGTGCGGAGAGCCAGGGACTTTGGGGGAGCATGTCCGCTCATCAGATGATCTGCCATCTGAGCGATGCCTTTCGAATTGCACTGGGCGAAAAGCCTGCGCGGTGCCGGGCAGGCCATTGAGGCGCACGATCCGCAAATGGTTCGCACTGTGGATTCCTGTGCCGTGGCCTCACAACGTCAAGACGACCTGGGAATTGGATCAGCGGCAGGGTGGCACTCAACCGACGGAGTTTGCATCGGATCTTGACACCTTGTGCACCCTGTTTGGCCGGGGACTCGGAGAGGAAGTTGCCGCTAACGCGATGTTTGGGCAAATGTCGAAGACCGAGCGAATGCGCTTCGCCTACCTGCACATGGACCACCACTTCCGGCAGTTTGGGGTATAGGAACCAGCCCGCGGGCAACCCCACTACCGATCCAGGAGCCGGGGCGCGCAACACCGACAGTCCGGCACGGACCCTTCCGGCTTTGATTTCTCCAGGTTGAATGATCGAATCCTGGTCGATTTGTCGCTTGACGGATGTGGAGGAAAATCACCGTGAGCACGGACGCGCCCACCGCCAATTTTTTGCAAGATATCCGTCCGATGCCGGAAAGCCGCTCGAGGAATAGGAACGCGATTCTGGTCACCGCAATGCCGGCTCCAGCGACATTAATCCCATGCTGGCAGTTGCTTGCCATTTGCGCGACCAGGGGTATTCGATCATCTTTACCACCGGCGAAGTGTTTCGGAACGACGTTGAAGCCGAAGGTCTCCCTTTGGTGCCGCTCAAAGGGAAAGCGAATTTCGACTACCGGACCTTTAACAAGTTCATCCCTGAAGGCCAGACCCTCAGCCCAGGCCGGGAAGAGATGATTCACAACTTTAAACATGTATTTGGCGATACGATGCTGGATCAGTGCGACGGAATCAGGCAGTCATGAGGCGAGAGACAGTTGACTTGATCCTGTCGGATTTCACCTTTTTCGGCATATTTCCCCTGTTGCTCGGTCCACGAAAGATCGGCCGCCCGTAATCTCCATCAGCCTTTCGCCGTTGGTGCTGAGCAGTATCGATACCTCGCCGCTATTGGGTCCTGCCACCACCAGCGAAGAAAGAGCGCGTAATCGGCAAGAAACCCAGCAGTTTCAAGCCAGTCTTGCTTCCATAAACGAGTATCTGGACAACCTTCTGCATGGCTACGGTTGCCCGCCAATGCCCTGCTTCTGCTCGATTGCCTCTATACCCTCCCCGATTTGCTCCTGCAGCTGACAGCTGAAGCCTTCGAGTTCCCTCGCAGTGACATGCCTCCCCACGTTAAGTTTGTCGGACCAGTGCTCCCTAAACCGTCGCTCGGGTTCCGTCCCCCTGAATGGTGGAAAGAACTCGAAGGCTCAAGGCCAGTCGTCCTCGTCACGCAAGGTACGGTTGCGAATACAGACCTGAACGAGCTCATCGGACCGACAGTGGCCGGCCTGTCGAATGAGAATGTGATGGTCATCGCTGCAACTGGGAAACCCAGCGAAACGTTCACTGCGCCGGTTCCCTCAAATGCCAGGGTGACCGCGTTTATTCCCTTTCTTGAGCTGCTGCCTAAAGTAGATGTATTCGTCACCAACGGCGGCTCCGGCGCAGTAAACCAGGCCCTGAGCAAGGCCGTGCCGCTTGTCGTCGCCGGCGAAACCGAAGACAAGGTGTTTGTCGCAGCCCGAGTAGCCTGGAGTGGGGCGGGCATCAATCTCAGGACTTCCCGTCCCACACCGGCCCAAGTTCGTGACGCCGTGGGCAAGGTGCTGAAGCAAGAGAGCTATCGAACCAAAGAGCGTGCCCTGCAAACCAACTTCGCGCAGTACAACGCGCTAGAGCGCATCACCCGCCACTTGGAGTCGCTTCTAGAGCGCGAACAGACCCGTAGTCTCGATCCGGTCTCCCGGAGGAGAACCCGACCACCCTACTCCCACCGCGAAGCACCCTAAGCGAACGAGATTACCAGTTCCTGCAGCTTGAATTGAGGCTGCCAACCGGGCAGCAATGAACCCGTTACGCTCAAGTAACCAACATGCGGTCACCACCGTCCCGTCCTCATAACGGGCCAGCGATCGATCTTCCGCAGCCAGCACGCTCGACGAGGCACTGATTACATTCAACATCCCGAACTTTGCGGCTTGCGAGTCCTCCCCGTAGGCGGAACACGAGGCGCCCAACTTTACCTGTTTCGTTGATGGTATGCGGGTAGCCATCACGGTTGGCTCGGTGCTGTCATCAATCATCCGGCCCTATGTCGTAAGGTTCCGTTACGCCCCTTCCAGCAGAAGCTTGAGGCAGGATGGAAGGGCTTCGGTCTACGGTGATTTTTTCGGACGCATTCGCCTCGCTGTCTGTCGTTCTGACGGGTGAGTAGCGGCGTCACGATCGTCTCCCACAACCTTGCTGAAACGCCTGTCAAGTCGAAGTTCAGGCGGGGGGCCGTGGGCGCGCTCTGCGATTCTCGGGCTGCGCGCTCCTGTTCCGGGTGCGATGCATTTATCTTCGGTCTCGTCCCAAGCTGGCTTCGATGATCTTGTCCGCCAGCTCGGCAGGGCGAGTAAACATGACCTCGTGGCCGCCGTCCATCTCAACCAATTTGCATACTCCCAGACGGGACGACATTCCCGGATGAAAGTACCCTGGCGGCATCGCGCGGTCCTGCCGACAATAAATAAAGCTCCTGGGGACCGCGTGCGCATAAAACCGTTCCAGGTCGAGGCTGTCCAGGTTGACCTGATTAGGCTCCGGGGATAACTGTTGCCAGGTCGACCACGCCAGGGGTTCCGGAGCGTCCTGGATGAAGTTGTCACGCCAGGTTTCCCATGGAGCCGGAGCGAGGGTCTGCATCGTGTCCTCCAGACTCCCTGCCGACGGATGGTTGCCGTTGTTCGGTTTCAAGGCCTCCAGAAAGACATCCGGCAAAACATCGAAAACACACTGCCTGTCCCGGAGGATAAGAGCATCCAGGAAGACCGCCCGTGCGATGCGGCCGGGAAGCTCTTCCACCACTTTCTGCACCACCGTGCCTCCAAAACTATGGCCTACCAAAATGATTTCCTCCAGCCCGTGCTCCCGAATGTAGGTAACAACCGAGGCGACACAGTCGCGATGTGTGATGCCGGCACGTGTCGCACCCGGGCCATGACCGGCGAGCGTTGGCGCGTATGCGCGATGACCCTTTGCCGACAGGCAGCTGATGACTTCTTTCCATGCCCATCCGCCATGCCAGGTTCCGTGAATCAGTACGAATGTTTTACTCAATGTGCCCTCGTTTCTCCCGGACTCTGTTCGTGCTTGCGCCAGCCACGGCCGGATGCTTCAGATTTAGCAGCCTCTCGGCATTGCCGTGATAGATCCATTCACGATCAGATGCCGGGCAATTCAGTTGGTCGACCAGCTCCACCGCCAAATCATGGCGACCGAAGGGGTGATCTGTGCCGTAAAGCAAGTGCTTGGCTCCCAGGACCTGGTAGCAGCATTGCAGCGCTTCGACGTGGTAGCAGACGGTGTCAACGTACAGCTTGCTTAGATAGTGATCGATGGGGTGCCCTAGGCCAGGCAAATCCGTAACCAGTCGTGATGGTGCGCCATACGTGCGCATCCGTCCCCAAAGATAGGGGATGACGCCTCCGGCGTGGGCTACGACCAATTTCAGGTCGGGCTCGTCATCGAACAAACCGCTCTGGATGAGGCGAAGGACGTTCAGGCTGGTATCGTAAGGAAAACCCAGCGAGAGAATAAGACTCGCTGCATCCAAGCCAAGCCGGTTGAGCGGAATAGCAGGATGCAGATGCAATGGCAACCCCAGCTTACCGATGTAGCTGAGGACGGCCCGGAAGTCCGGGGAATCGAGCAGGGTGCCGCAGATGTTGGAGAAGACCTGAAACCCGTTGAAACCGAGCTGCCGGACACAGCGCTCAACCTCGGCAATCGATCGCCGGCGGTCTCCAAAGCCGATGCTGCCCAAACCGACAAACTTGCCGGGATAGCGATCAATAATGCGGGCCAAATCGTCGTTGATGCGCATGGCCCACTCGTCTGCCTCCCGGCCGCCGAGAATATCGGGTCCGAACGGAAGTCCATGACTAAGGGCTGCGACATCAATTTTCATGTCTTCCATGTCGCGCAGCTTCTTTTCCATGTCTACAATCTCGGAGAGCGCGGGTATGTTGAGTCCGGCTGTGCACTGGATCACATAAGTGCCACCGTCGAGAACACTCCTGGGCAGGTTTTCGCGGCCCTGCAGATGCTTGACAAAGTCGAGGCACTGAAAGTGAGTGTGGATATCGATACGCACGGTGTCTCTCCCTTATGCTTGCCTGGGTTCGGGCACCGGCCACCTGTCAGCCTGCACTTCCATCACCAGCAGTCTCATATCGTCCGTTTGAGGCGCGCCATCCGCGAATGCCGAAACTTCACGTAGGATTCGGTCAAGAACCTGCCGGGACGATTGCCGCCCACACGAGAAAAATAAGCTCTCGAGACGCTGTTCCCCCCAAAGTTCGCCGTCGCGGTTTTGCGCATCGATGATTCCGTCCGTGCACGCCACCAGAATGTCTCCATCCTCGAGATGGAAGCGAACTGAGTTGTAGCCCGGTTCGGCGAACAATCCGACCGGCGTACTTCCCGGCCGTAACCGGAATACCCTGCTTCGGCCCTCCTGGCAGCGAACCACGATCGGCGGATTCTGCCCGGCGTTGACGTACGTCAATACTCGCGCTGCGGGATCGTACTCCCCGTAAAAGAGCGAAGCATAAAACTGGACGGGAGAAGACTCATGAACCAGGCGGTTCGCCTGGTTGATTAATGCCGATGGGCCGGAATGAGGCTGCAGAGTCTGCGCCCGAACCGAGGCCGGGAGACTGGCCACGATGAGAGCGGCTCCGATTCCTTTGCCAGAGACATCCCCGATGGCGATCCCCCATAAGCCACTTCGCAGGGGAAAGAAATCATGATAGTCACCGCCAATGCTGTGAGCCGGCTTGTAGAAGGTTTCGCAGCTTAACCCTGGTATCGACGGCGCTGCCTGCGGAATGAAAGCTTTTTGCACATCGCGGGCGATGTCCAGGTCTTGATCGAAAAATGCCGAATCCATCTCCTCCTTTCTGAGGAATTGTAGAAAGGTTTCGACGTGATTGCGTAGCAGCAATCCGGGCTCTTTCCCTTGGCCTCGCTCTAACGCGTCGACGATGGGCTGATGCGATTCCACTGCCTCTGGCAGATCTCCGACGACTTTGCCGATCGCCGCTCGGATTCGGATATCAAAAGCCAGCGAATCCCATACCCGGAGTAGTACATCGTTGGCAGAGGCTTCGAGGATCGAACGATGGAAGATCACGTCCTGCTCCGTGTAGCCATCGAGATCATGATTGCGTACGGCTGCGCGCATCGTGTCCACTGCGCGTTGTTGCAGGGCGGTGTTTCCCCTGAGCAGCCCCACGGCGGCTCGTCCGGCGATTTCTTCCAGGGCGGCACGGATCGCATAGGCCTCATACATTTCCTTGGGGCGCGAAGAACGTACAAAGACCGAATTCACCCCGGAAATCGTTACCATGCCGAGCGCCTGCAGGTCAGCGAGAACCCTTAGCGCTGAAGTGCAGTCCAGATCGTATTCCTTGGTGATCTTTGGCAGCAGCAACCGCTCTCCCTTGTCATAGCGCCCATCCACCCGGTCTCTCGACAGCAGAATTCTCGCACCTCTGGAATGTTCGTTATGGCTGGCACCTCCAGCTATTGCTGGTGAATCCCAATCCGGCCAAGTCATTTTGCGAATCCTCAAAATGGTGGGTTACTGATCAGCTCAGGATCGATACCCCAAGCCAAAGGCCCACCCCGTAGAAACAATGGGTCACAAGGCTGCTAAGGAACAGCCTGGTTCCAGCCGGGCCGTGTGCCCCGAACCATCCGTATCCCATTGCCGGAAACATGAGGAGCCAGGGGAGAAGGTTCGTACACAGCGCGAAGCCGAGCGCCGTAACTGGAGTGCGCGGGTTCAGACCGAGAGCCGAGCTCGCCATTAGATACACCAACGCGAGCGTGACGCCCGTCACATAGTGGACGGGCACGGCAATCGCCATTTCATGACCAATCGGCGATGCCTGACCGATGTCGCTGTGAACCGGCTGCCCCAGAGCGACGCAGGCAAACCATCGACCGATTAGACGCGGCGACAGCGGCGCAATCCATCGCAACTTGTAAGCGCCCGCGGTGAGGACATCCATGGTTACTGTGGCGGCGATCCCGATAGAAACGCTTCGCAAACTAAGAACAGACATCGCTTAACCTCCGACCGCATCCTCCCCTTGTTCGAATCCAGGACAGGAATCTGGCAGGGAACCGCATGTCCCGTCCTGCAGCGCAGACTTTGTCCCATCCACACACCTCCTGGTAGCGCTCACATGCCTCCGCGTTATCCAAACCTTGCAGAGCCTTGATCTCTCATCGTTTTCAACTGCAGATGGAGGGCAAGAAAGTCCTCGCCGAACCAGCCCCGGGCCCTCCTCAGGCATTCGGAGCTGGTCGAGCGCTTCTCCCCAGGTGGCAGGTGAGCGAAACTAACGAAGGCAAGCGCAACCATCAGGAGCGAAAGGGCCCCGATCCCGAAGGCCATGGGCGCGGCTCTTCCCGCCGCTCGCACTGCCAGTGATTCGTTGAAAGCCATTGCCTTGCACGCACCGACACTGGATAAAGACAAACCAAGCGCTTCCGGCAAGCCCAGTTTCCAGTTGAGCGCAGGCTTGGTAACGGGCGACCGTGTGGCCGCGAAGATGCCGTTCCTAACTGACATGGAACCATTCCTCCTGCTTTCGAACTCCCGCGCTGGCACTTGCCGAGGCTGTTCTGCAGGTTGACTCAGGAATCTGCCCCCAGGCCGTCCACATCATCGGAGACAGCATGCGGAAATCCCCTTCGTCGAAGCGCTTCATGTCAGCCTCGAACTCGGCCGGGGACATCAGCCCCGAGCGAATGATAGGGCCGCTTAGCTCCTCAAAGTTGAGCTTGAACAGCGTTTTTCCCGGAGAACGTCCTTTCCACAGCGAGACGCTGGCCTCTGCCCCAATGTTCACCAGTCCGCACTCCCGCAACTGCTGCGGCAGCCAGCGACCGTAACGCATTTCGACTCCTCGGCCCATCAGAACCTGGTTGAAACCGCGCATCACTCGCAGCTCCTCCTCACCGGGATTGGCGGCTGAGTCGGGCAAGATCGACAAACAATCGAATTCCTCAACCACAATCCAGCCTCCCGGTCTCAGCGATGCGAGCATGCGCGACAGGGCGACCTCCCGCTCAGGACGATGCATCAGCACCAGGCGTGCATGTGCGAGATCAAACTGGCGTGCCGGAAATCCTTCACGGCAAATGTCGTGGCGACGCACTTGCAGGTTGGGGAAACAGAGCGTGTAAAGGAACTGTGGATTGACATCGGTTGCGAGCACGCGTCCGGTTGGGGCCACTCGCGTACATAACCAGGAAGCGATTGATCCGCCTCCCGCACCCACTTCGAGGCAAGACCAGCCCTGGTCGATGCCTCGGTTCTCAACATGCCGGATCGTTTGCTCGTCGTAGAGTGCAGACAGTTCGCGATAGCGCGTTTCTGCCAGCTCGCCGCTGTTATCGAACACGTACCCGGTGGGCTCTTCAATTCGGCTGTCATTGACTCGCTCGCTCTGCATTTCGGCCCTCTGATCCGCACTCTGTAACCGGCAGCCGCCGGCGTGACCGGACGCCCTTTCGGACCAAGTCCTTAAGTGCGTGTAGGTTGTCTAGCTGAATTCATTTCCAAATGTCTTTGGGCGCCGCTTGGAATTTCTTTAAGGAGTTCTTGAAAAATTCCAATCCCATTGATGGGACAGGTGTTGCAGGTTCCGTGCTTTCGGTTGCACCTGGGGATGACGGAGAAGTTGAAAAGGCATGTGAGCGGCCGGATCTGGCCCGTCGACGGCACGGAACCGGTTTCACTCGTACAAACCTGATCACCTGCTGAGCAACCTCGGCCACGCTCCCAGCGAGGCCAGCCTGTCACAGAGGCGGAAGGATTCTCGTCGTAAGATATTCGTGCCTTAGCCAACTGCCTGGAGGCTGCAAGGCTGCCAGACGGTTCCTTACCCTCCCGTGGTACGACGGTTCAATCACGTCAAGTCATGACAACGCTAAGAACATGGAGCGGGAGCACGATCCGTCTTGCCGCCAGGGTCGTAAGCCGACTCATCCTCTGCCTCGGTTGATTACATTTCCATTCGCCGCAGCCAGCTTCGAGACCAAGGCACTTTGCAGGCCCGGAGGAGAATGAGAAATGAAAGCCGAGCGAATTCATCGGTTGGGCCCCCGGAAGTAATCGTGGTCGAAGAGATCGCCTGTCTCACACCCGGCGAGGGACAGGTCCTGGCCCGTGTGGCTGCCACCGGAGTTGGGCCATGGGACGCCCTCATCCGCGAAGGCAAGAGTAAAGTCAGCCCGGCTCCCCCGCTGATTCTGGGTTCGGATTTGTCGGGAGTCGTCGAAGGCCGTTGGACGGGCTGTAGAACGATTCACTAAGAACGATGAGGTCTACGGCGTTACTAACCAACAATTTTGCGGAGCAAATGCTGAATACGCTCTGGCCTCGGCAAGCATGATCGCCCGCAAGCCCCAAGATTTAACCCATGTCGAAGCAGCATCTCCCCGTCATCGCAGTCACAGCCTGGCAAATGCTGTTTGAGTACGCGCGCGCCGTGCCCGGGCAGTCGGTATTCATTCTGGGAGCCGCCGGCAATGTAGGTGCGTATGCGGTTCAGCTCGCCGTCCAAGCCGGAATCCATGTGCTTGCCGCAGCGGGTCCCCATGACGCCGAATATGTACGGCGCCTGGGGGCGGAAAGGTTTCTCGACTCCAAGACAGGAAAGATTGGGGAATCGGTGCAGCCCGTTGACGCAATCATCGACACGGTGGGAGGAGATATTGTTGAGCAGGCATTGCGCTTCTTGAAGGCGGGCGGAATGGTAGTATCCGTCGTGTCTACCACCCCTGCGCCCCAGCGCCCAGGTTTACGGTCGGTCTTTTTCTATGTTGAAGTCACCACTGCCCGGCTGGACCGGATTTCAGAGTTGCTTGATCACAGAAAACTTCTCACGCATGTGGAGACAGTTCTTCCGCTGGAGCACGTGCGCGCAGCGCATGAGATGCTTGCCGGGGCTCCGCATGAACGCGGAAAAATCGTACTGAACGTAGGACTATGAAGCAAAAACTGGCTCGAATGTCTTACTCATCCCCGCGATTCCTGAGGCTGAGTGAAACACATTGCCCTTCGAAGAAGGCGGTTAACGTCCCGAGGAGGGCTCAACCATGCCACCTGAACAGTCTGTCTACGACAAGGCCTACGTGAATAGAGCACTCGAAGCGTCCATCCACATTGGCCTGGCTGCTCTACTCACCGCTGCCTGTCTTCTGATTCTGCTCCCATTCATCCCGCTGATTGCTTGGGGCATCATCATCGCGGTCGCCGCGTTCCCCATCTTCAAGAAACTGCAGGCCGTTATCGGCGGACGTGGAGGGTGGGCCGCAGCTCTTTTCACTCTTCTGCTCCTGGCTATTTTGACTCTCCCTGTTCTCTTGCTGGCGCGAAGCATGGTCGAGGGTCTCCAGACACTCACTGCTCACGTGAAGGCGGGACTGGAATTATCCTACCGCCACCTCCCAGCATCGAAACTTGGCCAGTCATCGGCGTTCCTTAGATCAAAGCCGCCATCCCCCGCCTGCTTTCGGCTTCTGCCGGAGCAGCCGTCACCCTCCTGCAACTGCTTCTCCATCCTGCTTTCCGGAGTCCTTCTCGCGAACGCCTGGCCCGCCTATGAACTCACACGTCGATTGGCAAACCGCTTTTTTGGCAAAAGGGGGCCCGAGATCCAGCACCTCGTCGGGTCCACCATCCGCAGCGTAACTACTGGCATTCTGGGGGTGGCGATGGTCCAGTCGGTTTTTGCTGCACTTGGTTTTCTGGTGGTAGGGCTGCCGGGTGCAGGTCTATGGGCGGTGATTTTTCTGGTCGCTGCAGTGCTGCAGGTAGGCATCCTCGTGCTCATTCCTGCCGTGATTTATGCATTTGTGATCGCGAGTACCACCAAGGCTGTGATTTTTCTGATTTGGTGCATTATCGTCGCCTTGATGGATAACATATTGAAGCCGATAATGCTGGGCGTGGCGTCGAGGTTCCCATCGTTGTGGTTTTTCTGGGCGCGATCGGCGGATTCGTGGCGATGGGAATCATTGGCTTGTTCGTCGGTGCAATCGTTTTGTCAGTGGGCTACAAGTTATTCCTCGCGTGGTTTGAGGGAGCAGTTGCAGTCGAGCGAGGCCTTCCCTCTTCCACCGAGGACCGGCAATTGAAGGTCGGTCGACTTATCTGACCTTAGCCGTCGCCGCTGCCGGAGTCGCGATGACAAAGGAACATCAGCGATTGAATGCGGGCACGGCCTTCATGTGCAATGGCACGGCACGCTCTGCACCGTCGATTTCACGGATACGTCAAACCCCTGGCTTGGAGACCCTTCGATTGTTCGGCGGTTTCAGCCCTGGGCCTCGCCAAAGCGTTGCTCACGAATGTCTCTCCTTGCGGACAAAATAAAAGTACGCGCTGACGTTTACGAAATTCACGAACACGGCGATCACGTTCCAAATGATCACCGGACGCGATCCGATCAACAACCCATAGTAAACCCAAAGGATCTGAAAAGCCCCCATGATGGTCGCCATCCTCGGGTTCATACCTGCGCTTGACCGACGCCTGAACATTGCGATCAAGTCGGGCAGGGCGGCAAATGTAGTTCCAAAGCCTGCCACAAGGCCAACGATTTCTGATCGCTTGAAGCTGGGAAGGAGCAGGCTCTGGGTGTCTCGTGGAATCAGGTCCTGAGTCTCGTGCGGACCCAAGCCATAGCAGCTACAGCTAGCCACTAACGTCAGGACGAGAACAAGGATCGCCAGGCTGTTGAAACGCTTCATATGCACCTCATTCACTGTTCAAACCCCACCGCGCGGTCGGCAGGTCTAGTATCTAGTACACTCCCTCACAGAAGGATCGCCCATCGGTGCGATCACGTACCTCAAGATTCTCCCTGAATCTAACAAGGCTCTCGGCCAGGCAGCAGACCATGGAAAAAAACTGTTCGCTACCCCCCAACCTGCGCCCGGGCCATCTTGGAAACGCGCCTTCTCGTAGCCTCATCCGGGCTAATACAGGCGAACAGATCGACCGTCCGTGCTGCAAGCTCCGTCCACCCAGTCTAGGGGATGGCACCGAGTACGGCGCGGTTGCCTCCATTAAAGTAGTCGTAAGACACGATATAATCGCGCCAGTGAGGGTCTTCCTAAAATTTTTAGTTTCACCCTATACTGGCCGGCGTCCGTGTTCGTCGCGTAAGAAGATTCTGTAAAGCCTGCAAGAGATCTCTTTCG
>Ga0306921_10001024_pt1 | contig 26552 bp, 19 predicted proteins | sample sta12Cox44000080_FD_203760 | JGI IMG/M metagenome (GOLD analysis project Ga0306921, IMG submission 203760) | Lab enrichment of tropical soil microbial communities from Luquillo Experimental Forest, Puerto Rico - statoxic.12C.oxic.44.000.080 (v2)... | ecosystem: Environmental > Terrestrial >...
CGCGCCGGAGTAGCGAATTCGGGGGTCGCCTGCGTCGGCACACAGTTTCTCCAAAAGGTTCTTCCGCGCCTCTAACGGCAGCGAAACCAGACCTTTGCCTTCGAGCTGAAGAAGGTCGAAGGCATAGAAATAAACGGGCGATTTTCGTCCTTCCATCTCGCGCGCTTGCAAAAGCTGGAATGACGAACGGCCCTCCTCATCAAGCGCGACCACTTCGCCATCAACCACGCACTCGTCTGCAGGTAAGTTCTTGACGGCATCGACGATCTCGGGAAACCGCGCGCTCAAATCGTTTTGGTTTCGCGAGAACAGCGAAACTTTTTGGTCGTCTTTGCTCGCAATCAGGCGGATGCCGTCGAATTTGAGCTCGTAAATCCAGTCGCCTGTCGCTGGCGGTTTTTCCATCAATTTCGCTTTCATCGGTTCAATGAAACGCGGTTTCACCGAGGGCAATTTCAGCAGCCTGTCATCCTGAGCGGCGCGCAGCGAAGTCGAAGGATCCCGTAGCGCTACCTTCGGTTTCTTTCCACGGGATTCCTCGACTTCGCTCGGAATGACGCGCTTGGTCATCGCTTGTTTGATGCGCGCCTTGAATTGCGATGTGGGACTTTGGTCTTCAGCACGACCGGACTGCCACTCGGCGTCGCGCGCATCCGCGATCTGTTTCATCGTGCGACCCGTCTTTACCGATTCATCGTCGAGCTTGTCCGAAATCGGTTTGACGTCGTCGCCCGTCTTTAGGATCAGCCACTGATTCTTTTCGCCTTCGCGGCCGCGAATCCGCACGAGCGTCCATTCGCCTTTCGCTTTTTTTCCATCAAGAAGGAGGTGCAGCTTGCCTTCCCGCAGGGATTTCAGCGGTTGCTCACTGTAAACGTAATAAGCGCCGCGATCCCATACCATCACCGTACCGCCTCCATACTGTCCCTCAGGAATCACTCCCTCGAAGTCTTCGTATTCAATCGGATGGTCCTCGACTTCGACGGCAAGATGTTTCTCGCCGCGTTTCCAGGGAAGTCCCTTCGGCAGCGCCCAGGATTTCAACACGTCTTCCATTTCCAGGCGGAAATCGTAATGCAGCCGACGCGCAGCATGTTTTTGAATCACGAATCGCGACGCGCCTTTGACCTTTTTCGGAACGGGCTTGCCAGTCGGCTCGCTGGTCTTTTTGAAGTCGCGTTTGCGTTTGTATTCGGTCAGCGCCATTCCACTGAAAATAAACCACGGATTACCCGAACGGGCACGCGAGTTGTAGAGGCGCTCGCCGCGGCGAGCGCCTGCTTGTGATTTCGGCGTTCGCCATGGCGAACGCCCGCTACAATGTTTACGCTTCGCTCGGCAGCGGCTCGCCGACGAGGTACCGGACGAAGCGGTGAATGACAATGTTTTCGCCTAGTTCGGCAATTTTGGAATTCAGCAAGTCGCCAATTGTCATATCGGGATTTTTGATAAAGCCCTGCTCGAGCAGGCAAACCGTGCTGTAAAACTTCTCGAGTTTGCCATCGACAATTTTGTCTGCAACATGCGCCGGCTTTCCTTGGACCTGTGCTTTGTAAATTTCGCGTTCCGCCTCGATCAGGTTGCCTGGAACGTCGGCGCGGCTGACGTACAGCGGGTGCGCTGCGGCGATATGCAGTGTGATGTCTTTCACGAACCCTCTGAAGTTCTCGTTTCTCGCCACGAAATCAGTCTCGCAATTCACCTCCACGAGTACACCAACTTTGCCCTGCAGATGGATGTAGGAGGCGACGATGCCTTCCTTTGTTGCGCGCGTGGCCTTTTTCGCGGCACTGGCGATGCCTTTCGTGCGCAAAATCGTTTCGGCCTTTTCCAGGTCGCCGCCGCTCTCGACGAGAGCACGCTTGCAATCCATGAATCCGGCACTGGTCTTTTCACGGAGTTGCTTGACGAGTTTTGGATCGATTTCAGTTGTTGCGTTCATTGAGTCCTTAGAATCGTTGAAGCGTCAGAGAGTTGAACCGCTGAAGCCGCTAGCGTCAGGCCGATACGCCTGCCATTTCCACCTGTTCGCGGATGCGGGCTTCGCTGCTGGCCGAAACAATCGCATCGACCAGTTTTTGCAAAATCACTCGGATCGCGCGGATGGCATCATCGTTCCCCGCAATCGGATAATCGACGAGTTCGGGATCGGCGTTGGTATCCACGATGGCAACCACTGGGATCCCCAGGCGGCGCGCCTCATTCACGGCGTTTTGCTCCCGAAGCGTATCGATCACCACGAGCGCATCGGGTAATTCTGACATGTTGATGATCCCCTCGAGGTTGCGCCTGAGTTTTGCAGCTTCACGATTCAGCGCAGCCAATTCTTGTTTTCCCATTTTCTTGTATTCCGGCGACTGCTCGATCTGCTCGATGTATTTCAATCGGCCGATACTCTTTCGGATCGTGGTGAGATTGGTCAACGTGCCGCCCAGCCAGCGTTGGTTCACGTAGAATTGCCCGCAAGCCAATGCGGCTTCTTTTATTGCTTCCTGCGCCTGTTTCTTGCAGCCGACGAACAAAATCCGGCCGCCGCGGCGCGCTACCTCCTGAAGGAAATCGGTTGCCCGCCGAAGCTGCCTCACCGTTTCATCAAGATTGATGATGTAAATCTGATTGCGTTGCTCAAAGATGAAAGGCTTCATCTTTGGATTCCAACGTTTCGTCTGGTGTCCAAAATGAACACCAGCTTCCAATAATTCAGGCACTAATTCTGTTGTTTCTGCCATAGGCAAGATTCCCGAAAGGCGGGACGCTCCCAGAGCGGGAGCGTGAAGATGCTATATCATGCGCTTGTTCGCAACCTGAAATTCGCCTGTCAAGCTATGTCAATTTAGCCAACCAAGGACGACGTTTTTGCAACTGAGCCGCTGGTCTTGTCCGTTTCCCAAGCCAAATATGAAGGATTAAAAGTAACGGGAGCGCTAATCCGACGGCTAGATGAACCCAGCTCATCCACGCACGCAAGTTTTCACCGCCGGCGTAGTAAAGCCCGTATCCAGTGACGGTCAGAATACCGAACGCGCCAAGGAACAGCGATCCGTTGCCACGATTCCGACGCGCCCGCCAAGCGAAGCGCACATGACCGGTGAGAAGCATTCCGACAAGCACCAAAATCGCCATCGCAGCGGCCCCGTGAATCTTCATCGCCCATGCCTTTGCGCTCATTTCGAAATCACCGGGGGAGGAGATCAGATCATTCCAATACGCCCATGCCGCGCCGCTAAAAAAAAGCAGCGCGAGCACGCCGTAGAGCAAGCGTCTGTGAAATGGCTTCAATCGGATGAAGTCTGCTGGGACGTGTCGCACGTTGGGTCAAACATCCAGGAGGGGCCGCCGTCTTGCTCAAGTAACAATGCATCCGCGGAATACCGCGCCAACAGAGGCCCAGCTCGTTGGCGCAGTGCGAACACAACTTTTGTCAGTGCGTCCGCCGTCATGCAGTCTGCTGCGCCCACGGTCACGCTGATCAAGTCGGACGCGGCTCGGCCGGTGCGTCCGTCCAACATTGGGCTCACGCAACGACCACGGTTTTTTCTGCGGGAGAAATAGATTCCCGACGTTGCAATCGCGCGTTCGCGAAGTCTCACCGCTCTAGCTACGCGTCTCGCCGGCGCGGGGTGGCGAAGGTGCACGAGCTGCGATGCTGATCCGAAAACACGCAGGTCGCCACCGGCATTCACGATCCCCGCCTTGACGCGCATGCGTTTCAAAACTTCCACCGCGCGATCGACAGCGAAACCCTTCGCGATTCCGCCGAAATCAATCAACAACCGGCGGCGAAATCGGACGTGGCCGTTGCCTTCAAGAATGATATCGCGCCAGCTGCCTCTGCCAACACGCGCACCGTAGCCCGGAAGATAATTCCATTTAACCAATTGCACGGCGACTGTGACGTCGAAAATGCCACGGGTGTTGCGAGAAAATTCCCGCGCCGATTTCAAGACACACCGTGTCCATGGATGAACGCGCACCGCTTTGTAATACGCGTCGCGGTTCACGCGCGAGACGTCGCTTTCGGGATCGTGAAAACTCATCAATCGATGCACGTGCGTGATCGCCAGAAATGCCGCTTCGATCGCACCTTCCAATTCGGCGGCGTTATTTCCGAACGCTTGAATCTCCACAAACGTGCCAAGCAATGGTCGACATCGGCGAACCTCGATTTGCGCCTTCATCCTCATTGGAGATCAGCCGCGTTTCAGCGCGATTTCGTAAAACGCGAGGAGACGCTTCACTCCGTCGGTGACGTGGCGGCAACTCAGAGTCGCACCGCTGATGTTTTTGATATCCCAATCCAGTTTCACCGGCGACTGGCTGGTCTTGCCCACGAATTGGGCGCGCCAGTTTTCATTGCGAATTTCGCCTCCGTAGGTTTCGCGATAATCCATCACCTCAATTTGTTTCACTGAGCCGTTGGCATTCAGGCCGACCGCGTAGGTGATAAACTCGTGTTTGCCGACCACTTCATCGACTATGAACCAGCCGCCACCATTGACGCGCCAGACTCGTTGCTCGTCATGCAACACGCGTACGCCGCTGGCCTGCTCGATGGCTTCGCGTTGAGCTGGAGCCAGTTTTACCGGCGCGGCCGTCAACGATTTGGCAGGAAAAATCGTGCGCTGCGCTTGATCGACAGTGAGATACTGTACTGCAAAGGTCGATGGAGCAACCAGCGCGGAAATAGGCAAAGCGATGAAAGCGAACTCGGATTTCATCCGGCTTTAGAAATTGAATCCGATCCTCAGGCGCACGTAATACTCCTCGTGTTCGTCACCGAAAATGTACCCGTCGTGCGCGGCGAATTCCTTGTTTTCCTGGCTGAAAGCCTGCCCGATTGGTAGCTGATGAAGGAATCCGAGAGTGGCCCACCAACGTTCGCCACCATAATGAATCGTCGGCCCGATAAAGTAAGCTGAATGTTCGTGGACCGTGGCATCGGCAAATTCGTGATGATTCCAAAATTCCAAACCTCCTGACCAATTGCGCACAAACCGGTAGGAAAGTCCGGTGAACCATTCGAAAATGCCATCGCGCTCATAATCGCCGCTGTCCGTTTTTTCAAACTCCAGTTCGTAATTGACGTTCAACGCCCAAGCGAGCCGATCTTCCAGCCAGTTTTTTTGCAGAAGGACTTTCCATTCCAGCTCCGTTTCCTGATCGCCAACCGCTGGCTCGAAATAAAGCGCGAGACCAATCGGATCCTTGTAAGGACTCAGGAGCCGATAAATGGCTTCGAAAGAAACTGATTCGAAGTGATAGCTGTCGAACGGCGTGGATGGATCGTGGCCCGCGTGGACATCCTCGCCGCCCGTTTCGTAAACACCCGGGAGGCGCTTTTTCGGATGGGCCGGATCTGCCACCGGCACGTCATCGTTCGCATCGACGTGATGATGGTTGAGGTAAAGTGCAACCTGAAAATTATCTGTGAGTCCATACTCGAGCTCCTCCCGAAAATCGAAGACATGGTAGGTGCCGTGCTCTTTTTCCCAGCGCGCGGTCATCCATTGCTCAAATTCCCAACGGCCTTTGGGGAGCAAATCGGTGGTGTAAGTCCAGGCGAAGATTGCTTCGTCGGCGCGGGCAATTGAAACAGAACATGCAATTGCTGCGATTAATGTAACTCCGAGTTTCATCGCCGGTATTTCTACCAGCCAGCGATGACTTCCGCTGCTGGACGGTTGCCAATTTTTGACGCGAGATTGCAGCGCAATCCAGGGCGCGTTACAGCAATACGCCGCTAACTGGAGCGCTGCGCATGTTTTTCCGCGTACCTCGCCAGCACCCAACAGAGATCGGAAAGCCGGTTGAGATAACGCAAAATCTCGAGGTTGAAATCTTTCTCTCCGGCGCTGAACGCGGCGATGTGCCGCTCGGCGCGGCGGCATGTTGTGCGGGCAAAATCCAATGCCGCAGAAACCGGTGTCTCACCCGGCACGACCCAGTCTTTGGGATACAGCGATTTATCCTTCTCAAGGTCGAAAACTGCCGAAGTGATCCGATCGACCATCTCGGTTGTAGTGAGATGAAAGCCATCCTTGGCGTAGCGTTCGTGATCGGATGGCGCCGTAGCTAGTTCACCCATAACGACGATTAAATCTCTTTGGGCTGCGAGAATTTGATCCGAAAGAAATTTGTCAGTCGCAATGGACCGGGCGAGACCAAGCGCTGCGCTCAACTCATCAACGCATCCATAGGCATCGACGCGCGGATCGGCTTTTGATAATCGCCGTCCGTACATCAGCGACGTTTCGCCTTTGTCGCCAGTTTTGGTGACGATGGACATGCCAACCGTTGAGAGTTCAAGGTTGAGTGTTGAGAGTTTTCAAGATGACCCTCAGCTCTCAGCCAAAAACTACCGACTTGAGTCAACCGATCGCAGGTTGCGGCTCGGCTTCTTCCATCACCGGTGCGCCAACCGGCTCGCCTTTTTCGACTAGCTTAAGCTGGCGATGTTCCGGGAACCCGGTTCCGGCAGGAATTAAGTGACCCATGATCACGTTTTCCTTGAAGCCGCGTAGCCGGTCGATTTTGCCTAGCGTAGCCGCTTCAGTGAGAACACGGGTCGTATCCTGGAACGAAGCCGCAGAAATAAAGCTGTCGGTTTCGAGCGATGCCTTGGTGATGCCAAGCAGCACCGGAACAGCCTCTGCGGGCTTGCCGCCTTTCTCCACGACTTTCTTGTTCTCTTCCTCAAAGTCGAGTTTATCGACCTGATCGCCCCACAGCAGCGAGGTATCGCCGGGATCGGTAATCTTCACCTTGCGCAACATTTGGCGCACGATGATCTCGATGTGCTTATCGTTAATCTCCACACCCTGGAGTCGATACACTTCCTGCACTTCGTTCACCAAGTGCTCCTGCAATTCCTGCGGACCGCACACTTCCAGAATCTCATGCGGCACAATGGGGCCTTCGGTCAGTTGTTGGCCTTTCTTCACGTAATCACCTTTGAACACGATGATGTGTTTGGTAAGTGGAATAAGATGCTCTTCCTCGGCGCCGGTGTCCGGATCCTTCAGAATCAAACTCCGTTTGCCGCGCACGGTTCCGCCCAGCTCGACAATGCCGTCGATCTTAGCGATCTCAGCCGCATCCTTCGGGCGACGAGCTTCGAACAGCTCCGCAACCCGCGGCAAACCGCCCGTAATGTCCTTTGTCTTTGCGACTTTGCGTGGCGTTTTTGCCAGCAACGCTCCTGCCCGCACCTTCTGGCCTTCCTCGACGATGACGTGAGCGCCAGCGGGAATTGAATAGCTCGCGAGCACCTCCTTCTTGTCATCGATAATTACCACTTGCGGATGCAGGTCTTCCTTGTGCTCGATGACCATGGTGCCCATGAGGCCGGTCGCTTCATCGACTTCGCGCTTAATTGTCACTCCGGCAATCATGTCGCGGAATTCGATTTTGCCGCCCTTGTCGGTGAGGATCGGCACGTTGTATGGATCCCATTGAACAAACGTTTCTCCCTTCTTCACAGGCGCGCCGTCCTCCTTAGAAATCACTGAGCCGATAACGACGTTGTAGCGCTCCAGTTCGCGGCCCTCATCGTTATTCACGCTGATCGAGCCGTTTTTGTTCAACACGATCCAACTTCCGTCGAGTGCCTGCACGGTGCGCAAATCATTGAACTGCACCGCGCCGTCGTTCTTCGCCTTAATGATCGGTTGCTTAAACGTCTGGCTGGCCGTGCCGCCGATGTGAAACGTGCGCATCGTCAATTGCGTACCCGGCTCGCCGATAGACTGCGCGGCAATAATTCCAACCGCTTCACCGAGCTTCACGAAGTCGCCGGTGGCGAGGTTGCGACCGTAGCACATCGCGCACACACCCCTGCCGCACTCGCATGTGAGCACCGACCGGATCTTGAGTTGCTCGACGCCGATGCGTTGTAAATCAGCTGCGATTTTCTCGTCGATGTATTGGTTTGCCTTGACGATCTTCTTCTTTTTTTCGACGGGGTCGGCGATTGTTTCGCAGCTCACACGCCCAATGATGCGTTGCCCAAGGTCGACTACTTCCTCGTCGCCTTCGTAGATCGAGCGCACCACGATGCCGTTTACGGTCCCGCAATCCTCCGCAACGATGATCACATCCTGCGCCGCATCCACGAGTTTGCGGGTGAGATAACCGGAGTCGGCAGTTTTCAGCGCGGTGTCGGCGAGACCTTTGCGCGCACCGTGAGTGGAAATGAAGTACTCCAGTACGGTCAATCCTTCGCGGAAGTTTGACGTTATCGGACGCTCGATGATTTCGCCGCTTGGTTTGGCCATCAAACCGCGCATCCCGGCGAGCTGGCGCACTTGCTGGCGATTTCCACGCGCGCCTGAATCGACCATCAAGTGGATCGGATTGTATTCCTTGCGGGCCTGGTTTTCCTCGAGCTCGCGGAACATCACATTCGAAATCTGATCGCCGGCGTGCGTCCAGATATCAATGATCTTGTTGTACCGCTCGCCGTCGGTGATAATGCCGCGGCGATATTGCTGGTCCACCTGTCTGACCTGCTTGTATGCATTCTCCAGTTCAGATTCTTTCCGTTTCGGAATGATCATGTCCTCGATGCCAATCGAGATACCAGCGCGGGTGGCTTCTTTAAACCCGAGTTCTTTGAGTTTATCAAGCGTAGCAACCGTAACTGCGGGACCGGCGATCTGATAGCAGCGCCAAATGATATCGCTGAGTTGTTTCTTGCCTGCCGGTTTATTGAAGAAACCGAGTTCTTTCGGCCAAATCTGATTAAAAATGACGCGCCCGGCGGTTGTCTCGATTACCGTGGCGTCGGGACTTCCAAGGCTGGTTTGCCGTCCGCGGTCCGGGTTCTTGAATAAAATGTGATCATGCGTTTTGATCGTGCCTTCGATCATCGCGAATTCGACTTCGGACGCGTCCGCAAACAGCGGTAGATGATGCCCATCCTTCTTCGGAGTCCGCGGATTTTGAGTTATGTAATAGCAACCGAGGGTTATGTCCTGACTTGGCGTGGTGATCGGTTTACCGCTCGACGGAGAGAAAATATTGTTGGGCGCGAGCATCAGCATGCGTGCTTCTAACTGCGCCTCAACGGAAAGCGGCACGTGCACTGCCATTTGGTCGCCGTCGAAATCGGCGTTGTAAGCGGTGCAAACAAGCGGGTGAATGCGAATGGCTTCACCCTCGATCAACTGCGGTTCAAACGCCTGAATCGAGAGACGGTGCAAAGTCGGAGCACGATTCAGGAGCACCGGATGGCCTCTGGTTACTTCGTCGAGAATGTCCCAGACCTCGGGAGTCTGCCGCTCAATCATCTTCTTTGCACTGCGTACCGTGTGGACGTACCCGAGATCTTTCAGTCGACGAATGATGAACGGCTCGAAAAGCACCAATGCCATCTTCTTCGGCAGACCGCATTGATTCAGCTTTAGCTCCGGACCGATGACAATCACTGAGCGGCCGGAGTAATCGACACGTTTGCCTAACAAGTTCTGACGGAACCGGCCGCCTTTGCCTTTGAGCATGTCGCTCAGAGATTTGAGCGGACGATTGCCCGCGCCTGTCACCGCGCGACCGTGTCTGCCGTTATCGAACAAAGCATCGACGGCTTCCTGCAACATGCGTTTCTCATTTCGGATGATGACATCCGGCGTCTTCAGCATGAGCAGATTCTTGAGACGGTTGTTCCGATTGATCACGCGCCGATAGAGATCGTTCAGATCGGAGGTAGCGAAACGTCCACCCTCCAGCGGCACCAAAGGACGCAAGTCCGGCGGAATCACCGGCAGCACCTCGAGAATCATCCACTCGGGCCGCGCACGTGAACTTTGGAAGCCTTGAACAAGCTTTAAACGTTTCGCCAGTTTCTTGCGAATCTGTTTGCTCTTCGTCGCCCCCATCGCCTTCTCAAGCTCTTTGTTGAGCTTGTTGAGGTCGATCTCGGCGAGAAGTTTCTTGATAGCTTCAGCGCCCATCCCGGCGACGAAATCTTCACCGTATTGTTCCTGCGCCTCGCGGTATTCGACTTCGTTCAACAGTTGTGTTTTCTGCAATGGCGTCTTGCCAGGGTCGATGACGATGTAGTCCTCGTAGTAAATGACGCGCTCAAGCTGGCGGGCACTCATGTCCAGCATGAGTCCGATTCGTGAGGGCATGCATTTGTAAAACCAAATGTGCGAAACCGGCACCGCAAGCTCTATGTGCCCCATACGTTCACGACGGACTCGGGCGAGAGTGACTTCCACGCCGCAACGGTCGCAGATCACGCCCTTATGTTTGATGCGCTTATATTTCCCGCAGGAACACTCCCAATCGCGGGTCGGCCCAAAAATTCGTTCGCAGAAAAGTCCACCCTTCTCCGGTTTAAACGTACGGTAATTAATTGTCTCCGGGTTTTTGACTTCGCCTTTGCTCCATGAGCGCATGGTATCGCTCGAGGCGATGCCAATTGCGACTTGATCAAAACCCACTGGGCGTTCTTCGCCCACTAACTCACGCCAGGAATGTTCGTTCATGATTTCTCCGAATAAGTGTGAAACTAAAAATTATGCGACGCTCTCCATAAAGGTGGGCGCCTGGCTGCCAACCTTCACGTCGAGACCAAGGCTTTGCATTTCCTTGATCAACACGTTGAAGGATTCGGGCGTTCCCGCTTCGAGCGAGTTGTCGCCCTTAACGATTGACTCGTAGATGCGCGTCCGACCTTGCACGTCATCAGATTTAACCGTCAACAATTCCTGCAACGTGTAGGCCGCACCATAGGCTTCGAGTGCCCAGACCTCCATCTCGCCGAAGCGTTGGCCGCCGTATTGCGCTTTACCGCCGAGCGGCTGTTGAGTGACAAGCGAATATGGTCCCACCGCGCGAGCATGAATCTTGTCCGCCACAAGGTGGCCAAGCTTCATCATGTAAATGTGGCCAACCACGACTTCCTGATCGAACGGATCGCCGGTGCGACCATCGAACAGGCGCGCCTTTCCGTTCTCTTGCACCCACGTAAAGCCCTCCTTCTTTCTGGCGTCGCGCAGATAATCGCGAATTTGTTTTTCCTTAATTCCATCGAAGACCGGAGTGGCCACCTTGAATCCAAGTGCTTTGGCCGCAACGCCGAGATGCGTTTCCAAAACCTGACCCACATTCATGCGGCTCGGAACGCCTAACGGATTAAGCACTATGTCGACCGGTGTTCCATCGGCTAGGAACGGCATGTCCTCCTCTGGTACAATGCGCGCCACAACACCTTTGTTCCCGTGACGGCCGGCCATTTTGTCGCCGACACTCAGCTTGCGCTTGCTGGCGATGTAAACTTTGACCTGTTTGATGATTCCCGGTTCGATCTCCTCGCCGCTTTCTACGCGGTCCGTGGCGCGATCCCGTTCGAGCTCCAACTCGGCGAACTTGTGTTCGTATCCGCCAATTATTTCCCGGATCCGATTCCGAATCGGGCTGGGATCGATCTCGATGTGATCGTGGGCAGTCGCCAGTTTTCGCAAAAGCGTTTTCGTGATCTTGCGATTGGCCGGGATGATGATCTCACCAGTCTTGGCATTTACGACGTCGAGAGGAATTTTTTCGCCAAGCAGGACGTTGGAAAGTGAATCAGTGAGCTGCTCAATGAGACCCTCTCTCTTGCGCTTATGGTCTTCGCCAATGTTCTTGAGCTGCCGTTTGGTTTCCGCCGGTGTCAGTTTCTCGCGTGAAACTTCGCGACGGGACGACACTTTCACATCCATCACGATTCCGTAGGTGCCAGAGGGTACGGTAAGGGATGTGTCTTTTACGTCCGCGGCCTTTTCGCCAAAGATCGCGCGAAGCAACCGCTCTTCGGGAGCCAGTTCGGTTTCGCTTTTTGGCGTAATTTTCCCTACCAAAATGTCCCCGGGCTTCACCTCCGCCCCGACTCGCACGACGCCGTCCGGACCCAAGTTGCGTAAAGCCTCTTCGCTTACATTGGGAATGTCGCGTGTAATTTCCTCCGGGCCCAACTTTGTATCGCGCGCGCCGATCTCGAACTCATCGATGTGAATGGAAGTGTAAATATCTTCCTTCACGACCTTCTCCGAGATCATGATCGCGTCCTCGAAGTTGTAGCCGTTCCACGGCATGAACGCGACGAGCACGTTGCGGCCGAGCGCGAGTTCGCCGCGATCAGTGTTCGGCCCATCGGCGATCACCTGCCCGCGTTTGACGTGCTGACCTTTGCGAACAATCGGTTTCTGATTCACGCAGGTGCCAGCGTTCGACCGCATGAATTTCCGAAGCTCGTAAACGTGAATCCCAGCCTCGGAATCGGTTTTTATCCTCTTTTTGCTCTCGGGCAAATGGCCGTCCTTGGTGACGATAATCTGGTCAGCCGTAACTGAAGCGACCTTGCCGCTCTCGACCGCGAGAACAACTGCGTGCGAATCGCGCGCAACTTTCTCTTCAAGGCCAGTGCCGACCAGCGGCATCTCAGAAACAATCAGCGGCACGCCTTGGCGTTGCATGTTGGAACCCATCAACGCACGGTTCGCGTCATCGTGTTCCAGAAACGGGATGAGGCCAGCTGCTACCGAAACGAGCTGCTTCGGTGAGACATCCATGTAATTCACTTTTGACGGATCGACTTCGAGGAAATCGCCACGATAACGCACCGAAACTTTTTCACCGGTAAAATGGCCGCGCCCATCGGTCGGCGCATTCGCCTGTGCTACGAGGAAGTTCTCTTCACGGTCAGCAGTGAGATACTCGATCTCATCGGTGACCCGGCCGTTCGTTACCTTGCGATACGGTGTTTCGATAAAGCCAAACTCGTTGATGCGCGCGAAGGTGCTCATTGAGCTGATCAAGCCAATGTTTGGGCCTTCAGGCGTCTCGATCGGGCAAATGCGGCCGTAGTGCGACGGATGAACGTCGCGCACTTCGAAGCCGGCGCGCTCGCGGCTCAATCCTCCAGGACCGAGAGCGGACAAACGCCGCTTGTGCGTTAATTCTGCGAGCGGATTCGTTTGATCCATGAACTGCGACAGCTGTGACCGACCAAAGAAATCCCTGATGACCGCGCTGAGCGCTTTGGGATTAATAAGCTTTTGTGGCGTCATCCCATCGACGTTGATGTCAAACAGAGTCATCCGCTCCTTCACGAGACGCTCCGTCCGCGCTAGACCGACCCGGCACTGGTTGGCCAGTAATTCGCCGACGGTGCGGACTCGCCGGCTGCCAAGGTGGTCAATGTCATCGAGCGTGCCTTCGCCCCGTCGCAGATTGATCAAATACTTGATCGCCGCGATAAAGTCTTTGTCCGTCAAGATGCGCTCAGAAGAATCGACGTTAATCCCGAGCTTCTGATTGATCTTGTAGCGGCCGACTCGGCCAAGATCGTATTTCTTCGGATCGAAAAAGAGTCGCTTGAGTAAAGCGCGAGCGTTGGCCACGGTTGGCGGATCGCCCGGACGAAGACGGCGGTAAATGTCTTTGAGAGCCTCTTCCTGGTCGTGAGCCGGATCCTTTCTAAGCGCCTTCACGATCGTGTCGTCGTTCGAGATGTCGATCACTTTGGCCTCGTGAATATTCAGCGCCATAATCTGGCGGACGGTCGCCAGAGTCAGAGGCTCAAACGCGCGCGCGACTGTTACCTCGCCATCGCGGATGTCTGCGGTAAGCACTTTGCTGGCGAGCTGTTCTTCGTCGAGTTTGTCGCTCAGCTTCAGGTTCTCGATGTTGTAAAAAAGCTTGATTACCTCCTCGTCAGAACCATAGCCGAGGGCGCGCAGAAACGTCGTCGCTAAAAATTTCCGGCGGCGCTTGCGTCGGTCGAGATAAATGTAAAGCAGGTCAGCCGTATCGAACTGCACCTCGATCCACGAACCGCGGTCTGGAATAATTCGGAAGCTGTAGAGCACCTTACCGTTGACGTGGACGGTGGACTCGAACGCAATTCCAGGAGAACGATGCAACTGGCTCACCACCACGCGCTCCGCACCATTGATGACGAAGGTGCCCTGCGGCGTCATGAGCGGGATCTCACCCATGTAAACTTTCTCTTCCTTCGTGCCCTTCTCCTCCCGCAACTGGAATGTCACATGCAGCGGCGCACTGTAAGTTTGCCCTTCGCGCTGCGCTTCAAGGGGCGTCAGTTTTGGTTCGCCGATATCGTAGTGGCTGAAATCAAGAACGGCCTTTTCATCGTAGCTTTCGATAGGGAAAACTTCCTTGAAAACAGCCTGAAGCCCCTGATTCTTGCGCTTCGAATACGGGACGTCTTTCTGAAGAAAATCGACGTATGAATTTGCCTGAACCTCAATGAGGTTGGGCGGTTCGATGGCTTCCTTGATACTTCCGAAGTAAATGCGTTCCGACATAGTGCCTAAGCTCACGAGCTAAAACCTCACACCGACCACACCAAATCGCGGCCGGTGCGGGCAGATTTATCGATTCCGGGATGGCGAAAGGCGCAAAAATGCCACCAAAACGGTGATCTGTCAAATTGACGACCTCCGTCTCGTGGCCGGTAATGGGATTTGCGTTCTTAGCGCCGGGTTAAAAATACGTCTGGCGGCCTGTAAGTGGTTCTAATCCTATCATGGATCTGGCGCCGCGCAACAGATTCTATCCCGCGACAGCACCCAAATTCAATTTGTTTATTTGATTTCGACCTTCGCGCCCGCGGCCTCGACCTTTTTCTTGATCTCATCCGCCTCCTGCTTGGTCACGCCTTCCTTGATCGTTTTCGGGGCGCCTTCTACGAGTGCTTTCGCCTCCGCAAGGCCGAGGCCCGGAACCGCGCTCCGCACCTCTTTGATTACTGCAATCTTGTTTGCGCCCATCTCTGTCAGGATAACGTCAAACGTGGTCTTTTCCTCGGCCGCTGGCGCTCCTGCTGCGGCAGGTGCCCCCGCAACAGGTCCCGCGACTGCTATTGGCGCAGCGGCGCTGACGCCCCATTTTTCCTCAAGCTGCTTGACCAATCCAGCAATTTCCAGAACAGAAAGATTGCTGAGTTGCTCCACTAATTTATCTGTATCTGCCATTTTAGTTTTTCCTCCAGTTGCCGTCTTCGAAAGCCTTCGAAGAATTAAAGCCGATAGCCAGCAGCTCGGACAATTTGTTTCGTTTTTTATTTGTAGGGCAACCGCTCCGGTTGCCATCCCGGCAGGCGATGCGCCTGCCCTACAAAATGTTTACGCCGCAGGTGCGCCCTCCTTTTCAGCTTTCGCGTTCAACAAGCGCGCTAACGCCGCGCCAGGTTCGTTGAACAGACGCACTAGACGCGTCGCCGGAGACAACAGCAGCCCCAGCAATTGCGCCTGTAAAATTTCGCGTGCCGGCAATTCTGCCAAAGTTTCTAATTCCGCCGTGGAAAGCACCGCGCGATCGACAAAGCCAACCTTAAGCGCAGCCAGTTTAAACTCGGTCGCGAACGACTTGAAAATCTTGGCCACCGGCGCTACATCTGCTTCCCCTGTAACGACCGCAGTTTGCCCCGCGAACTGGTCAGCAACGTCTGGGAAACCCGAATCCGCCATCGCGAGTTTGAGAAAATTGTTCTTCACCACGTGCACCTCGGCGCCAGCGGGGGCAAGTCGATTTCGCAACTGGCTGAAATCGGCGACCTTCATGCCGCGATAATCCGTGACGAGCACAAAAGGCGAGCGTTTCAATGCCTCGGACAACTCTGAAACAATGCTGGCTTTTTCTGGTCGCATATTGTCGAGCTAATTTATTCCGGCCATTACACTCCACTCAGATATGGGCCTGGGTCGACGCGGACGCCGGGGGACATAGTCGCACTGATTGTCACACCTTCAAGGTAGCGGCCCTTGGCCGTCGCCGGACGAGCTCGCACCACGGCTTCGATGACTGCATTTGCATTCTCCACAAGCGCATTTTCTTCAAAGGAAAACTTTCCAACCGGTACGGCCACGTTGCCATTCTTGTCGAGCTTGAATTCGACGCGGCCAGCTTTCACCTCCTGCACCGCTTTGGCTGTGTCTTCGGTCACGGTCCCCGTCCGTGGGTTGGGCATCAGTCCGCGCGGACCGAGCACTTTTCCAAGTTTCCGCACTTCGGCCATTGCCGCCGGTGTAGCAATCGCCACATCAAAATCTTGAAAGCCTTCCTGGCATTTTTGGATCAGATCTTTCATGCCCACGAATTCCGCGCCGGCCTCTTTGGCTGCCCTTGCCGCTTCACCTTCTGCGAAAACCAGCACTCGTACCTGTTTGCCGCTGCCGTGCGGAAGCGGACAGGTCCCGCGCACCATCTGATCGGATTGCTTCGGATTAACCCCAAGGCGAAACGAGAGCGTCACAGTCTGGTCAAACTTCGTCGGCGAAAATTTCTTCAGCGTCGCGACCGAATCGGCGAGACTGTAATTCTTCGTCCGGTCTACTTGCTGCGCCGCCGCGCGATAACGTTTGCTTCGATTCGTTTGCATTGTTCTGTGCAGTTCAAACGCCTGTCGCTGGATTTACAACGAGGCTCCTGCTTAAATTATGCCGCTCCATTCAGAGAGCGGAACACGGAACGTAGCTGCGATCTTTGGTTTGTCAAAGTCGCACGCAAGTAAATCGCACAGTGCATCAATCGGCTGGAGCGGCGAAATTCGGTGAAGCAGTATTTTTGATTTTTTGCACTGCAGGCGGCCCCTGCCGAATGACTTTGCCTTCTTTCATTACGAACGAAACACGCTCTGTTGCTGTGATATCCGCAGCTGGATCGCCCGGGACGGCAATCACATCAGCCAGTTTTCCTTTTTCCAGCGTGCCGACTTTTTGAGCGATCCCCAGAAGTTCGGCATCGTTTGCGGTAGCTGATTTCAATGCATCGATCGGTTTCATGCCCAAATCCACCATCAACTTGAACTCCTTTGCGTTTTGCCCGTGTGGATACACCGCGGCGTCCGTTCCAAATGAGATTCTGACGCCCATCTTCACCGCATTGCGAAACATGTCCGACCGGGCTGCTGCAGCCGCTTTTGCTTTCGCCTGCAGCGCTGGCGGATAATTTTCGAGTTTGCCCATGATCCATTCGGTTGCCATGAGTGTGGGCGTCAGAAATGTTCCTTTCTTCTTCATCAGCGTCAGCGTTTCCGGTTTCATAAAAGAGCCGTGCTCAATTGAATCGACGCCTGCTTCAATGGCCTCACGAGCTGCGTCATCGCCGTGGCAATGGACGGCGACTCTCTTTCGCAATCGATGAGACTCATCAACGAGCGCAGCCATCTCAGCAGGCGTCAATTGAGGAGTGTCCACTTCGTCGGCTAGTGAAAGTACCCCGCCAGAAACTGCGGCCTTGATGACATCTGCTCCATTCTTCACCTCAAAACGTACCGCCTTTCGGATCTCGTCCGGACCGTCCGCAATCCCGTCGGTGTAATCTGCTTCACGTCCGAACAGAAAATCGCGAAACCCGCTGGTTGGATCGAAGTGCCCTCCCGTGGATCCAATCCCTTTTGTTGCTACGAGCATTCGCGGACCAATAATCACGCCTTTATTGATTGAATTTCGAAGCGCGACATCGACAAACTCGTGACTGCCAACAAAACGACTGCCCAAGTCGCGCACGGTCGTGAACCCGGCTTCAACAGTCGCCAGCGCGTGTGAGGTGGCGATAATTGCCTGCTCTGAGACATTAAGATCGACCTCTTTCAGCCGATGCTGATTGTAGTCGCCGGAGAAATCGGACGTCAGATGCGTATGAGCATCCATAAACCCTGGGCAGAGCGTTCCGTCGCCAAGATCGATCACACGGGCAGAACTTGGGATCGGCAGATTGCTTCCGGCATCAACAATCTTGTCGCCCTGCACGATGACCACACCATTCTGCACAGGTGCGTTCGATTTGCCGTCGAAGATTCGCGCAGCTTTCAGTGCGATGACTTCGTCGGCTCCGCGCACCGATACCGCCAGGAAGAAAGCTGTAATTAAACAACGCGTGACTTTCATGCTTCCGTTTAGAGGCAACGCGCGACGCTGGCAAGAGAGCAATGTGAAACCACAAAGCTGTGCTACCGCTTTCCGAGTTTCTCTACGCTCTCTGCCAGTCCTTTTTGCGCTTCGGCGAGATTCGGATCGAGCGCCAACGCCTCTTCAAAAGCAACAATGGCGCGCTCGTGCTGATTGAACAAAGCGAGATAGCGTCCCCGATTGATTAGCATGCTGGTATACGCCGGCAAAACCTTAAGCCTAACTACATCATCTTTCTCGAACCGTAATGTTCCGTCGGTCATCCCGCGAGTCTGCAGCTGCAGCGCTGGCAGATCGTGAAAACTCCGGTCAGCAGCGAGATTGAAAACCAGACCTTGCGGAACGAGCTGATAATTTTGCGTGATCCACTTCGTCAGCTGCCCGTTCATTGTGTCCACGAAGAGTACGTCTTGCGCAATATACACTGGCGCGATCCTGTTCTCATTCGTTACAATCGAACGGATCATTTCGAAAAATGCCGCGTTGATCCTTTCATTGAGTAACTGGTTTTTGGCAAAAGCTCCAGGATCGCGCTCCCATTGTTTGAGAATCTCAACAAAAGCGTCAATTTGCTCACGCGACCGCTCGAATAAATCGGGATGGGCATGCCGCAGATAATCGAAATACCACGAGCGACGCAGCAGATTAATATCAATCACCTTCACGTCGGGACGGCGCTGTTCTATTTCTTGTGCATAGAACATTGGAGATACGACCTGCCAGTCTTGTGTAAGTAACAGCCCACCGGTTGCGATCGTGCTGAACAAGTTCTGGACATAATCATCTGCAATGAAGTCATGCCCGCGATTATTGAATGGCCAATTCGCGGCGAACGCTGTAGTCGCCGTGAGGACAATCGCGGTCGCAGCAGCCAAATGCGGTGTCCAAAGTGGCGAAGGTTTTGAAGCAGCACGTTGAATCAGCCAGCGAAAACCTAGCCCCGCCGCAATCGCAATCGAAATGAATGCCGGCAAGTAGTACGCATCCTTGTCCTCGGCAATTTCGTAGCCAAGGCAGTAAGCCAGGTCGGCGAGCACAATCAAAAGGAGAAACCAAAAAGCTGTTTTATCGCGCTTGTAAGCGCTCGCGAGTCCCGCCACCGCAAAAAACAGCGTCAAAGGCAACCATGGAAAGCCAAACTCACGCGAGGCCATTCGACAAAACGCAACAAACTGCGGCCCCATGGTCGACGGCGAAAAAGAGAGAAAGACCCAATACTGCCGACCGGTGACATGCCACCAGATTTCCTGGAGCGATCGCGGATTTCCCCAGTTCATCGCAGGGGAGCGCCAGGCTGCCCACGGGAGATAACTGTACACAAGGATCAACGCGCTGAAGGAAATTAGCGCAGCATACAAAAGCCGCCGGCTAGTGAAGAACTTCAGACCCTCTGTCCTATAAACGACCACGGCGATGGCCGGAAGTGTTAACCCGACAGTAACGTAATGAACGCCTATCGCGAGGCCGAAGACGAAAGCGGCGGCGTAAATCCACGTGTCATGCGCCGTCGCCGCTTCGCTGGAATTCCTTCCTGTTTCAATGATCCGCCGCCTCCACCGAACGACCAAAAAGAAGATGAATATTACTAGCAGCGCGTTCAAAGCATAGACTTCCGTGATCGTTGCGTATGCCCAAAGCGTGCGCGAGAACGCGATCAACAATCCCGCGCCGACTGCCGGCGCGAATATGAAGAGCCGCGTATCTGAATTCTCAGTATTGCTTTCCTGCCGTGCAGCCTTGTTCTTTCGCCGAGGTGCGACAAAAAAAGAGGCTGTAATCAGGATTTCGGCCACGACGAGCGTAAGCATTGCGCAGGCAAGCGCACCGAAAACGGCGGACGAAAAATTAATTCGCACGGCCACATTTCCAACAGGGGCAAGCGACGCGATATGCGTGAGCATGATCCATAGCGGAACACCAGGCGGATGCGCCACTCCGAGCCCGTACGCCGCCAAAATCAACTCGCCGCTATCGGTCGGCGTAACCGTCGGGGCAAGTGTCCAACCGTATACAACCAGCGCCATAAGAAATACCGCACCCGCGCAAAGCAGTTCGGTCTGCGACCACGATGTCGCCTTCGCACTCGTGTCGCGGGCAGACTTTACGTCGCGAGCCATCTGCTTTTGAGATTGCGCGCCTTTCGTGACCCCGCGAGCCATTGCGTATCGTCTCGTAAACTGGCCTGCCTGCAAATCAAAGCGATGTGAGGAGGGCATCGCACTCCGAAAGCGCTTCGCGCAAAATTCACGAGATGCTCTATTTATTTCCCGCAAGCTTTGAGAGTGCGGTGCGTCCTCGTATCGCTTTCTCGTGCAGGAAAGAACCCCTTGTTTCGCCGTAGCAGTTCATCTTCAATACCGCGAGATGAAACGATCGTTTTCGGTTGTGCCGCTCTCTGCTCTTTTTGCGACAATTGTCATCGCTCAATCTCCAAGCCCGGCGCCATCGCCCGCGCAACCACCTTCGGACTATGATCTGCGGTGGGGTGTCAAGATTCCGATGCGCGACAAAGTCGAGTTGAACGCGACATTGTATTTGCCGAAGACTGCAGACGGGTCGCCGCCGAAGACGCCCGTAATCTTTACGCTGACGCCGTATATCTCGGACACATACCATGCGCGCGGCGCCTACTTTGCGTCACATGGTTATGTATTCGCGCTGGTCGATGTCCGCGGCCGCGGAAATTCCGGCGGCGAATTCGAGCCGTTCGCAAATGAACCGTACGATGGACACGACGTGGTCGAATGGCTTTGGAAGCAACCATTCTGTGAGGGCAAGGTGGCGATGTGGGGCGGTTCGTATGCCGGCTTCGATCAATGGGCAACGGCTAAGGAACTTCCACCGCATCTGGCGACAATCGTGCCCGCTGCCGCCGCGCATCCCGGCCTGGATTATCCGTCCTCCAACAACATCGGCATGAGTTACGACATGCAGTGGTTTACGCTCACTAGCGGTCACACGCCGCAGGATAATTTGTTCGCTGATCAAAAATTCTGGCGCACAAAATATCTGGACGCTTACAAGAAACATCTTCCCTTCAAATCGCTCGATTCCTTCGTGGGAAATCCATCGGTTAATTTTCAGCGCATACTTAAGCATCCGATATTGGACGCTTACTACGATGCGATGCTGCCGACGCGTGATCAGTTTCAAAAGATCGCTCAGCCGATTCTAACGATTACAGGTCAATACGACGGCGACGAGATGGGCGCGCTCACGTATTACCGGGATCATCTCGCAAACGCCTCGCCGCAGGCGCGCGCCAAACATTTTCTCGTTATCGGACCATGGGACCATGCCGGCACACGCACGCCCACGGATGAAGTCGCCGGGGTAAAGTTTGGTCCACGAGCAATCGTCGATCTGAACGATCTGCACCGGCAGTGGTACGACTGGACCATGAAAACCGGACCGAAACCGGCATTCCTCAAAAATCAGGTCGCGTACTATTTGCTGGCACCCGGCAACTCCGGCGCGAATGGCGAATGGAAATACGTCGACAAGTTCGAGACGCTGACCGCGAATCCGAAGACATTTTATCTCGATTCAAAGGACGGCGACACAAACGGCGTATTCCGCTCCGGCTCGCTCAACGAAAAGCCGCCCGACCATGGCACAGATGCTTTTGTCTATGATCCGTTGGATACGCGTCGCGGCGAAAACGTGGAGGGCACCGATCCGAAAGAAAAAACCGCGGCAATCGACCAGACGTTCGCATTGAGCATCGGCAAGGACGGATTGGTTTACCACACCGATCCGCTACCGAACGAAACTCCATTGGTCGGTTGTCCAGTTGTCAATCTGTGGGTATCGGTCGACACGCCGGATGCCGATCTCGAATGTGATCTTTACGAGATCCAGCCAGACGGCACGAGTATCGCGCTCTGGACCGATCTGCGCAGACTCCGGTACCGCGAATCGCTGCGTGAAGCCAAACTTGTGAAGCCGGGTGAAATCGTCCGTTGCGACTTTAATCCGGGTTTGTTCGTAGCACGTCGTTTAATGAAAGGCAGCCGCCTGCGCCTGGTCGTGACTGCGGTAAATTCAATTTTATGGCAGAAGAATTATTGCTCGGGCGGAATCGTCGCCGAAGAAACAGCGAAGGATGCGCACACTTGCAACGTGGAGGTATATCACGACGCCGAGCACGCAAGCGTAATTCAACTCCCTTTGCGCTGATGCGTTCCTCGCTTCAAGTCCTCTTCGTCGCAGGAGTATTTTGCCTTGTTGCGACGATTGCCCGAGGCGATTCGGAAGTCGTAATCGCAATTCGTTACCTGCAAGCGCAAGGAACAAGCCATTCGCACCTCTATTTGTATCGCGAAGATGGAAAACTTTTGCGCCAGTTAACAAAGGACGACTCGGGGCAAGACTCGGCTCCAATATTCTCGCCAGACGGCGAAACGATCGTTTTCACCCGGGAAAAACCGACCAACGTGCGCGAATTTTGGAGCGTTAAACCGGGCGGCACGGATTTGAAAAAACTCGACGCAGCGCCCGATTGGTACGCGCAGGCGAAAAGCTCGCCGTATTTCACAAATGTCGAACCACAAGAGGAGGGATCGACAGATGCGACAAGTTCACCCGCTGAGACGGCGTCACCGACCGTGACCCCAGTTCCGACTTACAAATCGCCAGATGGTTCGTTCGAACTGATCCTGCGGGAAGATCCGAACGATCAGGACGACCAGATCAACGGCCCGGGGCATGGAAAACATTTTGTGCTGCGCGATTTGAAAACCGGAAAGGAAACCGAGTTCTCCAAGATTCCCGGATTTTACGGCGCATTCGAGCTCCTTCACGAGAGTCAGGATGCAAACCGGCGTTTTCTGTTCGAAGGTCCGTTGCAGCTCGCATTTTTCGATTTGCACCTGAACAGCACTGATGGCGACACGGTTTTCGCGCTTGATTTGACGGGTCCGCGACTCGTTAGGCTTTCACCGAACTGGGCAACGCCGATTCCCCTTCCTGGCCAACCCGCCTTTCTCACATTCACTGAGAACCGTTACGTGCCCATCCCCGGCAGCAAAAAGACGGCCAACTGCTCCTACATCGAGCGCTGGGATGAGAAGCTGAACCATATTCGTTACGCGCACGAGAAATCGGCCGCACTCTGTTACGGCATGTCAATGTATCGGCCTGGTCTGAAGTCTGCGGTCATTACGCTGCGCCGAAGCTCGGAGTGATAGCGGAATTTGCTGTCATCCTGAGCGAAGCGAAGAATCTCGGATCAAATTTGGACGAATTTCCAAAGAATGGAGACAAACTGAAATGTTTCGCTTCGCTCAACATGACAGCGCCATCTATGTCGTGAGTTCTCGCAAGTTTCGTGGCGTTCTCACATTCCTGGTGGGTTGGGTTACCTTACTGGCAGCCGTCCAAGCGCAACCCGATTCGCTGGAACAATTGGCGGATGATTTCTGGGCGTGGCGCGCGAAACACGCGCCATTCACACCCGACGACGTCAACCGGATTGAGCGGCCCGGCGGAATGCGCGATTGGTCGAGGGCAAGCATTGACCAGCGCAGAAAAGATTTGGCGGACTTTGAAGCGCGCTGGAAGAAATTAAATCCCGCACAATGGCCAATCCCAAAGCAGGTCGACTACAAATTGATTGGCTCAGCATTGTCGCGCGTTCGCTGGGAACTTGAAATTAATCCGCGCTGGAAACGCGACCCCAATTTTTACATCGAGCAGACGCTCACCGCGCTCGCGGAAGCGCTCACGGTGCCGGCGCCGTATGACAAAGCGCGTAGCAGAGAGATTCTCACCCGCATCGAAAACATTCCATCTATCCTGCAACGAGGCTCGGAAAACCTCGCAAATCCGCCGGCGCCGTTCGCAACCGTCGCAGCCCAGAATCTCGACGGGATTCGCGAGCGCCTGCACAAGATGGCAGGCGCACTCGTTGGATCGACAAATCTGAAGCAAGATGACTTAAACGCCGCGACTGATCGCGCCGCAGATGCCCTCGAAAAATTTCAGCAGCAGCTCAAGGACAAGCCACCAAAGCTTCCGCAACAAACCGCACTCGGTCGTGACGCGTACATCTGGCTTTTGCATAATGTGGCGCTGATGCCATTCACGCCCGAGGAACTTCTTGCGATGGGACGACAGGAATGGAACCGGGCGGTCGCGTTTGAAGCGTACGAAAAGAACCGCAACAAGGACGTGCCGCCGCTTAAAATCGCGACGGATATCAATAGCTGGATCAAAGACGCAGCTGAAAAAGAACTTCAAATTCGCAAGTTTCTCGAGGAGCGCGGCATTCTCACCGTCCCGAAATGGGTCCAGCATTACTCGCTTCGGCCAACACCCGAATATTTGCGCGCGCTTGGGTTTACTGAGCACGACGATTTCACGTCGCCGTCCCGATTAAATGAGAATTGCATTCGTTACGTGCCCGACCCGTCGGAAAAACTCGGCTACTTCTGGCGCGCCACCGCAATGGATGCGCGGCCCATCACCGTCCACGAAGGAATTCCCGGCCACTATTTTCAGCTTTGTCTCTCATGGAAAAACGAGGACCCGATCCGACGACATTATTATGATTCCGGCGCGAACGAGGGCATTGGCTTTTACGCAGAGGAAATGATGTTGCAGGCCGGTTTGTTCGACGACAGTCCGCACACGCGCGAGATCATTTACAATTTCATGCGGCTTCGTGCGCTCCGCGTAGAAGTGGACGTGAAACTGGCGCTGGGCGAATTCACGCTCGAGCAAGCTGCAAGATATCTCCAGGAGAAAGTCCCGATGGATGAACAGACCGCGCGGCAGGAGGCGATCGCTTTCTCTACCAGCCCCGGCGGAGCTATGACCTATCAGATCGGCAAATTACAAATCCTGAAGTTTCTCGCCGACACCCGCATGCAGCAGGGCGACAAGTTCAATCTCCGCGCGTTCCACGATTTCGTTTGGAAAAACGGAAATGTACCGATCGCGCTGCAAGAGTGGGAGTACTTCGGTAAACACTAGGACTCAACCGCCTGGATGTTGGCAAAAGTTCGTTTCGGCGAGGGCGGCGAAAACTAGGTCGCCGCGCGGCGATCGCTCCCAATCGGTGCAATAGGCGTAATCCGCGGTTGGTTTTAATCGATGACTTCGAGGCCCATTTGCCTGGCAGTGCCGGCAATAATGCGGAAACCGGCTTCGTCGTCCCGCGCGTTGAGGTCCTTGCGCTTGGTATTAACGATGTCCATGACTTGTTTGCGCGTGACCTGTCCGACTTTGGTCTTGTTAGGCTCTTTGGAACCGGCGGCGATATTGGCTGCTTTCTTGAGCAGGACGGCGGCTGGCGGACTCTTGGTGATAAACGTGAACGACTTGTCCTTGTAGACGGTGATCACGACTGGGAGAATGTCGCCGGCTTGTTTTTGTGTTGCGGCGTTAAATTCCTTGCAGAACGCCATGATGTTCACCCCGCGTGGACCAAGCGCAGTGCCCACAGGAGGCGCGGGGTTAGCTTGTCCTGCGGGAATTTGAAGTTTGATCTCTGCTATTTTTTCTTTGGCCATTGTGGTTCGTTAAAGGGTTAAAGGGTTGAAGCGTTAAATCGTTAAATCGGAAGGCTAGCCGCGTTCGACCTGCCAGTATTCCAGTTCCACAGGTGTGGCGCGGCCGAAAATAGTGACCGAAACACGCAGCTTGCCACGCTCGGGATCGATCTCTTCAACGACACCGGTCTGATTCTGGAACGGGCCGTCGGCGACCTTCACCGTTTCGCCAACTTCGAAGCTGACTTTTGGTTTCACCTTCTCCTCGCGCTCCTTCATCTGCGCGAGCATGCTTTCCACTTCCGATTGCCGCATCGGGATGGGTTTATCCTTGGTCCCCGCAAACCCGATCACGCCAGGTGTATTGCGGATGAAATACCAGGTGCGCCCAACCAGCTGATTGTTCTCGTCGAGCAGATGCATGTTAACGATCAAATAACCGGGGAAAAATTTGCGAGTGGTTTCAGTCTTCTTGCCTTTTTTGATTTCCGAGACGCGCTCGGTCGGAAGGAGCACGTCATAGACGAGGTCGCCGATCTCTTCTGTCTTGACGCGTTTCAAAATGTTCTCGCGCACTTTGTTTTCCTGGCCGGAAAGCACATGCACAACGTACCATTGATCTTTTGCTGCAAGCGCTTGTCCCATACTTTAATTTCGTAGAATGCAATCCCGGCGCGCGCCGAAGCGGTGCGTTCCTGCCATTCTCTCTGCGAGTGTTTGTCCCATAAATCAGTGCAATCGGGTAAAGAAGTGCACAACGTTCACCAAGATAAAATCGAACAACGCCACATAGCCACCGAGTAACAGCATCGCGATCACAACCACGATCGTCGAGTCCACCAGTTCCTTGTAGCGACGGAATCCTTTTTCCTTCGGATCCCATGGCCACGAGCATTTCTGCAGCTCGACCTTCACCTCGGTGAAGAAGTTTCTGACTTTGGTCATCATTGCTTCGCCCGTGATTCGTTAGCCACACGCCAGGAGGGACTCGAACCCCCAACCGACGGTTTTGGAGACCGCTACTCTACCAATTGAGCTACTGGCGTATTTAATTCTTCCTCTCCCACTTAGTCTTCCTCTTCCTCGCCTTCGCCTCAACATTACCAGACGAAACGGAAGAGGTAGAGGAAGATTGTTAATC
>Ga0306921_10001025_pt1 | contig 26507 bp, 24 predicted proteins | sample sta12Cox44000080_FD_203760 | JGI IMG/M metagenome (GOLD analysis project Ga0306921, IMG submission 203760) | Lab enrichment of tropical soil microbial communities from Luquillo Experimental Forest, Puerto Rico - statoxic.12C.oxic.44.000.080 (v2)... | ecosystem: Environmental > Terrestrial >...
ACGACCTCTCCCGTGTGAAGGGAACGCTCTCCCGCTGAGCTAAGCGCCCGCACCGAGCGCAGGATTTAAGGCCGGCGCAACGCGTGTCAAGCGCCGGGGCCACGCGGTCGGGCCTTAACCGCGCGGGGCGCGCGCGACGCGGCCCTGCAACGCGCGGATGCGCTCCGTCAACGTGGCTTTCGGCCCCGCCTCGGCGGGCGCATTCGAACGCGCCCCGCCGCCGTTGGTTGCGTTCGCCGACGCCGTGCCCCCGCCGCCATCGCCTTTGAGAATAGTGGCGATCGGGGAATCCGCGCCTTCGAGCGCGGCGGTGATCCGGGCGATCTCGGCCGCCACCTCGTTGATGTTCTCGCGCAGCACCGCGTTCTCGATGCGCTCGACCTCCTGCGCGCTGGCGCGCTCGTCGGCGAGCTGCTGGCGCAACACGTCGACTTGCGCCTCTCTGCCGCTCAGCCGCTCGCGCAGCTCGTTCACCTCGATTCGATAGGCGTCGATGTGTCCCTTCAGCGCCTCAATCTGCGCGTGTTCGGCGACGAGCTCGACGTGCTCGCTTTCCGCGGCAACCGAGCGCGCATGAAAATTGGCGGTAACCTCAGCCAACTCCGCCTGCACGGCGGCCAAAACGCGCTCCCCCTCCTCCAATGCGGCGGCTTTGGCCGCGCGATCGGCCGCCGCCGTCTCGAGCTCATCGGCGAGCTGCTTTTCCTTTGCCTCCAGCGCCAGCAGCGCCGCGGCCTTCTCGCCCAGCTCGAACTTGAGGCGGCTGATCGCGTCGTTTTTCTTGCCGAGCTCGGACAGCTGGCTCGTGTTTCGCGCCTTGAGCTGCTCGACAGTCATTTCCAGCCGGCGCGTGGACATGGCAAATTCGGCGCGCAGTTGATCCTTCTGCGCCTGGATTTCGGCCATGGAGATCGGATTGAGTGCCTCGATGCGCTTGGCGGTGAGCCGCACCGCGCGCCCGTGCACCAGCGGGATCACGCCGATCACGAGCAAGCCCGCGATCAGAAATCCAATGCCGATATACATGATCTGTTCGATCATGGCGCCTCCGGGCGACCGTCATCGGCCGGCACAATGCCACGCCGGCGCGCGCGCTTCTAGCACGCGGGCCGGCTATTCCAAATCAAGCGATTAGGCGAGCTTTTCGCCTGGAACCGATCACTGCGGATTTAGAACGGGTTCCACGTCGCCGCCGGCGTGAACTTGAGATACCCGACATTGGCGCCGAGGCGAACGCCCACACCCGAGCGGATCGGCACCACCACGATATTGTTGAACGTCAAGGCGGTCATACCTAACCCGCCGACGAAATAGGCCGAGCCGTCGATGCCGACAAATCGTTGATAGATCGCACCGGTCGCCGGCAGGCTGTAAACCAACATCATGGTGCGCGCGCCGTCGCCGCCGAAATCGAACCCCACCGAGGGTCCTTGCCAGAACACGCGCAAGTCGCCGGCATTCTTGGTGTAAAGGACGCCTTCGCCGTAGCGCAGCCCGGCGACCATCGCGCCGCCCGCCTCCTGGCCGAGCACGTAGCCGTTGGGCAGGCCCCATTGGCTGCCCGCATTCTCGACGATCTTGGCAAGTCCGCTCGAGACCGCGCCGAAAAACCGGTGTCCGGTATCGATGATTTCGTTGGACGAATACGGCGGGGCTTGCGTCACCGGCTGATTTTGCGGCGGCGGATTGCTTGGTGCAGGATTTACCCCGGGCGGCGGATTGGCCTGTGCGGCCAATGGTCCAATTCCGAAGCCGACCAACACAAGAACCGAAGCAACGGTCCGCATGAGGGCGCGCATGGCGTGCTCCATGGAAATCGACGATCAACCCGCCGCGCGCGGGAATACCCCGGCATTGCGGCCAAACCGCAACCGAATTAGCGCAGGAGCGGCAAGACTGTGACCACAGCGCGGCACCCCCGAAAGGTTCGCGCTTTGGGTTAACAAGTCCTCAACGTCGCGCCGACAGCGTTGCGATCCTTCTTCGTGCTTCCCGCGCGGCGCCGGCTCACCGACCCAGTTCGGCTGCCGCAGCCTTATCCCCCCAAGCGATGAAAGCCGGAATCCGGAAGTTTTCCGAAACCCGCCCGTAGCCCAGCGGTGCGCCGTCCGACGCGGTGACCGAGCCACCGGCAGCCGTCAACACGGCATGGCCCGCGGCCACGTCCCATTCGCAGGTGGTGGAAAGGCGCGGATACACGTCAGCCGTCCCCTCCGCGACCTGGCAGAACTTGACTGCCGATCCGCGCACCAGCCGCTGTGTGATCGGCAGCCGAGCCAGAAAATGCTCCGTTTGCGGGTCGAGATGGGAGCGGCTCACGGCGGCAACGAGTCCCGAACGGGGGCGTGTTCGGGTTCGAATGGCGATGCGTTCACTGGCTGCATTCGCCGCGGCTCCGGGTGCAAGCCGCAGGCGCTCGGCGCCTTGGCCTTCGATACCGCGCCAGATCAAGCCTTGCGCTGGCGCGGCGATTATGCCCAGGCGCGGGCGGCCGGCGTTGAGGAGCGCGAGGTTGATCGTGAATTCGTCCCGCCCGGCAATGAGTTCGCGAGTGCCGTCGAGGGGATCGACCAGCACGAAATCGCCGGAAAGATGCGCCGAGGGGGCGGCACCGACCGCCTCTTCCGATACGATGGTGGCACCCGGAAGCACGCGCGCGAGACCTTCGAGGATCACCGCTTCAGCGACATGATCGGCAAGTGTGACCGGCGAACGGTCCGCCTTGAGCCGCGGATCGAGCGTGCGCGCACAGGCGGCAAGCACCGCGCCAGACGCGCGCGAAACGATAGTGGTGAGTTCGTCCAGCAGCCGACTTTCGCCGCCGCTGATCGTGTCGGCCCCAGTCACGCCGGGCGCTCCTTATCTAGGTGCTTGCCAAGCGGACTTGGCAACGCGAACGGGTGCGGTGTATCACATCGCCGCCGTCGCGCCACGATTCCTGCCGCACTTCGGCACTACCGTTCGATTCGGGGAAATCGCTGTAGGGAGGCGTTCTCATGTCCGCAGCCGTCGCGCTCGATGCGCTGGATCTTGCCGCGCTGCTGTGTTCCCGCGTTTGCCACGACCTGATCAGCCCGACCGGGGCGATCGTTAACGGGCTGGAAGTGCTGGAGGAGAACGGCAGTGACGAGGAGACGAAAACTTTTGCGCTCGATCTAATCAAGAAGAGCGCGAAGACCGCTTCGGCACGCCTGCAATTCTGCCGCTTGGCGTTCGGCGCCGCCGGCTCGGCAAACGCGCAGATCGATCTGGGCGACGCCCAAATCATGGCGCGCGCGTTCATCGAGGATGAGAAGACCACGCTTGCATGGAACTTGCCGCGCGTGCTGCTGCCGAAAAATCGGGTCAAGCTGCTGCTCAATATGCTGATCATCGCCGGCCAGACGATCCCGCGCGGCGGCGCGCTCACCGTCGATCCGGTCGGCGCGGGGGAGAGCATAGGCTTCCGTATTACCGCGCGTGGCATCAGCCTGCGCATCCCGCAGGCCGTTCCGGCCCTGCTCGAAGGCACTTCCGAGAACGGCTCGGTCGATGCGCACGCGATCCAGCCGTTCTATGCCGGCCTGCTTGCCCGCGCCTGCGGGGTCAAGGTCGAGCTGCGGGCCGAAGGCGACGCCATCATCGTCGCAACGCATTGATTGGCCGAGCCGGTCGTGACTACGACCGAGCCAGCTTGTCCTCGAACCAGCTCCACATGGTCGCACAGCCGAGCGTGAGATAATCGCGCTGGCAGTGTTGCGCCCCGCCCTCCTCACCCGTGAACACGCGCAGCGTCTTATCGCGCGATCCGCACGCGTCGTAGAGCGCCTGTGCATCCGCGAGCGGAATCTGCTCGTCGTCGGCGCCGTGCACCACCAGGAACGGGCACCGCATCTTCTGCACCACGCCGTCGAGCTTGAACGGCTCGAGCCGTTTCAATGCATCGTCGAGGCTTGTCGCGCCCAGAATCCACATGATGTGGTGACCCGGCACGGAGAGGGAAGCCTTGAACTGCGCCTCGATCCGCCGCTTCCAGACCGCGTGATAATCCCAGATCGCGCCCCAGGCGATGCAGGCGGCAAAACGCGGCTCGAGCGAAGCGCAGCGCGGGGCGTAATAGCCGCCCAGGCTGATTGCGACGATACCGATCCTTTTCGGGTCCACGTCGCCGCGTTTTTCCAGGAAATCGATGCAGGCGCCGCCGGCTTTCTCGTAATCATGGCGCAGCACGAGCCCGCGGAACCGGATCGCTTCGCCGGTACCTGGTCCATCCATGACCAGCACCGAGATGCCACGCTTGATCAAGTCGGGGACGCCGGCGAGATACTGGATTTCCTTGGTCACATCGAGACCGTCGAAAAAGACGACGCAAGGCGTGCGCGGCGATTTCGCATTCTGCGCGCGGACGAAGTAGCCGGGCAGGCTTGCGCCCTCGAACGGCACCTCGACGACCTCGATCTTGACGTCGGTCAGCGCAGCGAATTGGTGGAAGCAGTCGACCGCAATGCGGTAGGCCTTGAGAGCCTTGTCATCCTTCGGCGTGCGGAAACGCTCGCCCATCTGATAATAGTGGCAGGCGCGCAGATAGAACGTCGCAGCCGATACGCGGTGGGCGGATGCGCGAAAGCGCTCGGCGTGCGCGCGCACCTCGTCGGCGACGCGTACGCAGGCGTCGAACCAGGCTTCATCGTCGTCGGCGCCCTTGCCCGCGAGCAGGCGGCCGATCTTGTGCAGCTCGCTGATGTCGGCGCCGCCGTAGCTGCCGCGGCCGAGCATGTTCACGAACGCCGCCGACCAGCGATAATTGCCGGGGAAGTACATGAAGTATTTGGCCGGATGAAACATCGGCGCTTCTATCAATCCCAGGCCGGGGCGCGGCCGGCGGGATCGGCGATGCGGCCGTCGCGACGCTTGAGCGCCGCGATGCGATTCATTTCGTCGTCGCTCAGCGCAAAATCGAACACGTCGAGATTTTGCGCCATGCGCATGGCGTTGGAGGAGCGCGGGATCGGAACGACGTCGCCCTGCTGAACCAGCCAGCGCAGCGCGATTTGCGCGACCGACCGTCCCTTCTGCTTCGCGATGTCGGCGAGAACCGGATCGCTAAGCAGCCGGCCGCGGCCGAGCGGGCAATAGGCCGTGAAGATCAGCCCGCGCCGGCGGCACGCCTCCAAGAGCTTGGTCTGGTCGAGATAGGCGTGATACTCCGCCTGCAGGGTGACCAGGGGCTCCGGTGACAGGTGGATCGCTTCGTCGAGCAACGCGATGTTGAAATTCGCAACCCCGATATGGCGCGCCAACCCCTGCCGCTTCGCTTTGGCGAGCGCGGCCACGGGCTCACGCAGCGGAATCTCGGGGTTAGGCCAATGGATCATCAGGAGATCGACGTAGCCGACGCGGAGTTTTTTAAGGCTTTCATCGATCGAGCGCGCGAAATCGTCGGTCCGCAAATATTCATGTGACACTTTTGTGGTCAGGAAGATCTCTTCGCGCCGCAGCCCCGAGGCGCGCATGCCTTCGCCTACGCCGCGCTCGGTGCCGTATTTCCAGGCCGTGTCGATCAGCCGATAGCCCAGCTTGAGCGCAGTCGCAACGATCTCGCCACAGTCGCCGAGAGAGGACGTGCCGAACCCGATCGCCGGCATTTGCGCGCCGTGCGCGGACAAGGTGCGAACGCTATGAACCGCTGCCGACATTGAGGGAACGCGTTAGCGCGGGGATGAGCGAGCGCGCACTTTACGGTCCGCGCGAGCGCGGTCAATCCGTTGCCAAGCCAGCATTGAACCTGTCGTCCCGGCCGAGCGAACCGAGAGCGTGACCCATACTCCCGTGCCTTCGCGAGGCTACGGAGGTATGGGTCCCCGCTTTCGCGGGGACGACAGCAGAGGAGTTATCTCACGCCGGAATGCGCGCCTCGTCCTCGGCCGGCTCGCGCAGGACGTAACCGCGGCCCCAAACCGTCTCGATGTAGTTCTTGCCGCTCGAGGCGTTGGCGAGCTTCTTGCGCAGCTTGCAGATGAAGACGTCGATGATCTTGAGCTCGGGCTCGTCCATACCGCCGTAGAGGTGATTGAGAAACATCTCCTTGGTCAGGGTGGTGCCCTTGCGCAGGCTCAGGAGCTCCAGCATCTGGTACTCCTTGCCGGTGAGGTGCACGCGCGCACCGCTCACTTCCACGGTCTTGGTATCGAGATTGACCAGGAGGTCGCCGGTCTGGATCACGGACTGGGCATGGCCCTTCGAGCGGCGCACGATGGCATGGATGCGCGCCACCAGCTCGTCCTTGTGGAACGGCTTGGTCATGTAGTCGTCGGCGCCGAAGCCCAGCCCGCGCACCTTATCCTCGATGCCGCCAAGCCCGGTGAGGATCAGAATCGGGGTCTTGACCTTGGAAACGCGCAGCGTGCGCAGCACCTCGAAGCCTGACATATCCGGCAGATTCAGGTCGAGCAGGATGATGTCGTAATCATAGAGCTTGCCGAGATCGACGCCCTCTTCGCCCAGATCCGTCGTGTAGACGTTGAAGCTCTCGGACTTGAGCATCAGCTCGATGGATTGAGCGGTGGCGCTGTCGTCCTCGATCAGCAATACGCGCATGCCAGTCCCCTTCCTCGGCCCGTCGGGCTCAGGTCGGCACGCCGCAGCGGCGGCCCACGACAACGCTTTGGGACAAACCGAATCGCAACCCTAACGACGCAAGGTCAGCAGCAGCTGATTCCAGCGTGCATGCGCGCGATGAGCCACCCCCGACGAATCGCTCTAACATATTGCCTACAGATTGTTTTTTTTCCAAGCGGCGTCTCATGTGCGGCGTGAAGCGTTGACTGTAAGTGATGCTGAAAGTTGGCCGATCGGTCGCGGCTGAACGGGCGGCAGGCCCCCGAACTCCCATAAGGTGACGCAATCATTAACGACCCGGGTAAATACGAAGTTAAGAGGCCGACGTTCGCCAACTGCCCGCGCCTCGGCGAGCGGCGGCGGAAACCGAAAACTAACGGTGCTGCGCCACAATCCATGGCGGGATGGGGTGATGCGGTTCGTTCCGCTTAAGGCCGAGCGAGCCGTCGTCTGGATGTGGTCCCGTATTCCGGGGCTTCGGGGGAGTACCAGTCGATGAAGTCACGCGAGACGCTCATTCGCCTGAACAAGTTTCGGGTCGAGGAGAGACGGCGCAGAATCGCGCAGATCGAAACCATGATCACCGAGTTCGAGCGAATCGCCGGTGACCTCGACCGCGAGATCAAGGTCGAGCAGGATCGCGTCGGCATCCATGACCCCGCCCATTTCGCCTATCCGACCTACGCCAAGGCGGCGATGCAACGGCGCGAGAACCTCAAGCGGTCCGCGGGCGAGCTTAAAATCCAGCTCGCCGATGCCAAAAGCGCCCTGGAAGAGGCTTTCGCGGACATGAAGAAGATCGAACTGCTCGATGAGCGCGATCAGATGCGGGAGCGCCCAGAGGACGGGCGCGAGCAGCCTGACCTTTCAGGCGCGGCAATGATCCGCAACGGCGCAAGCGCCTAATTCCGACTCCGGCACGCCGTACTTTTCCGGGTTGGTCGTCGCGGGCGTGCCGACCGCGTCCGGTGGAACTTGCCATTACTCGCATTCCGTCTCGACGAACGCCTGTTGCGGCGGCCATAATCATCGGCGGCAAAGACAGGATCGGGGCAAGGCCAGTTCCTCCAATGACGACGCCCGTTGAAATCACCTGGCTGCTGACGGCGGTCGGCAAGGGCGATGCGGCCGCCTTCGAACGCCTTTACGCCGCGACCTGCGCCAAGCTTTACGGCGTTATATTGCGCATCCTACGACGACACGACCTCGCCGCCGATGTCATGGAGCAGGCTTACCTGCAAATCTGGCGTAGCGCCGGCGAGTTCAATCCGGACCTTTCCACCCCGCTCGCCTGGATGGTGGCGGTCGCCCGCGCGCTGGCGATCGACCTCTCGCGCCGTCGGCAAGCCGCCGACGAGCAGCGCGAGCCCGACCTGATCGACGAGAGCGAAGGGCCAGCCACGGTGCCCCGGCACCAGCTCACCGACGATCTCAAGCGGTTGCTCACCTGCATCGGGCGGCTGGAGCCGGAGCGCCAGCGCATGCTGCTGCTTGCCTATTATGGAGCATTCAGCCGCGAGCAGCTTGCCGCCAAGCTCGACATGCCCGTCGATCTGCTGAAGGCATCGCTGCGCCACAGCCTGACCGAGGTCGAGCAATGTCTGAACTCGTGAACGGCAGCGACGCGCCCAACGTCATTGCTGGCGAGTACGTGCTCGGCACCCTCGATGGCGACGAGCGCATGCACGTCCAAAGCCTGCTCGCTTCGGACGCGGAGTTCGCGGCCAAGGTCAAGGTCTGGGAGCGTCGGTTGGGTGAGCTGCACCTGATGGTCGAGCCGGTCGAGCCGGATCGCGCCATTTGGGAGCGCATCAAAACCAAGCTGCCCGGGGTCCAACAGCAGACCCAACCTGCGGAGCCGCAACAGGCCGAGCCTGAACCCGCGGAGCCTGAACCCGCGGAGCCGCAGCAGGCTGAGCCTGAACCCGCCGCCGCGCAGCCCGTGGAGCCCGCCCCCGCAGAGCACGTTTCTGCGGAGCACGCTCCCGCCGCGCCGGCAGACGATGCCTTGGCCCGCCGCCTCGACGCAGCCATCGCCGCGATCTCGGAGGCGGCATCGGCTGCGCCAGCGGAACTGGCGTCAAGCGAAGGCGCGGCGGCCGATGCGAGTGTAGCCCCCTCGCCCCCCGTTACGGAGCCGCTGGCGCCGCCGGTCATGCCGACGCCGCCGCTCGAGCACGAGGAGCATCGCGTCCGGCGGCGGCTTGCGGGTTGGCGCGCGTTTGCCGTCCTGATGATTCTGCTCGTGCTGGCGATGGCGGCGCTCGTTGCAGCGTGGCGCTTTGCTCCAGATCGCGTCCCACCCGCCCTGCAGCCAGTCGCGCTGCTGCGGCTCGTCGGCGTGAACCTCGCGCCGCCCTCGCCGCCGACTCCGGTCCGCCGGCCGCTGCCGCCCGGGTCTCAATTCGACGAATAGGCGCAAATGAAAAGCGCGCCGGCTGGCGCGCTGGAGGGTGGCAACGGACGGGAGCGTCAGCGGATCGCGTGATTGGCTGCGGCAGAGGCCGTCAGCGGCTTGCCAGGCTTGATCACGGTGGTTTCCAACCGGCCGCTTGCAGCGCTGGAGTCATCGCCAACGCGGGCGGCCAGTCCGATGCCGGTTACCAGCATCGCGCACATTAGCGAAACGATGACGATTTTCAGGTGCGTCGCGCGGTCCGCGGCAAATAGCGACGAATTGTTCATCTTACCCCTCCCCGTTCGGCTATTAGTCGCGCTGACCCCGGAGGAGGTTCACGGGATCACGACGAGCTGTCGTCTTTGCTCAACCGCCGGGGCCTCAGGACCAAAATCAAGCAATTCCAAAGCCTTGGGGCTTAAGCGACGATCGAAGATCAGGGCCGCGCTCCCAATCCGGCCGCCGCAAAGGACAACCCAGCCATGGCATTCACGCTCTACAACGCGCCGCAATCGACCTGCAGCCAGCGGGTGCGCTTCGTGCTCAACGCCAAGGACCTCCCATTCCAGGAAAAGCGGCTCGATCTGCTCGCGGGCGACCAGCTCAAGCCCGACTACCTCAAGCTCAACCCGAACGGCGTCGTGCCCACCCTCGATCATGACGGCGCGATCGTCGTCGATTCCTCGGTAATCATCGAATATCTCGACGAGATAGCCCCCGAGCCGGTGAGCTTGACGCCGCAGGCCGCAGTCGCACGCGCTAAGATGCGCACGTTGCTGCGCTTCGTCGACGAGATGCCGGCCGCCGCGGTGCGGGTGCCAACCTTCAATCTCGCCTTCCTGCCGCGCTTTGCGGCCATGAGCGAGGCCGAATTCCGCGCCTTTGCCGAATCAAAGCCGCTGCGCAAGGAATTCATGCTGGCGATGGGACGCACGGGCTTCTCGGAGCAAGAGATGAACGCGGCGCTCGACCGCATGCGGCGTACCTACGAGCGCATGGATGTGGCCATTGCCGAGAGCGGCGGCCCATGGCTGTTGGGCGAGCGCATCACGCTCGCCGATGTCGCGCTGATGCCCGCACTCGTGCGTATGGCCGATCTCGGCCTCGACACGATGTGGCAAGGCACGCCACGGGTGGTGCGCTGGTTCGATGAAATCCGCGCGCACCCCGCGTTCAAGCCGACCTATTATCCGGGATCGCTGTTGACGGAGCAGTTTCCGCACCTGCGGCAGCGGCAAGCGATGCGGCAATGAATCCGAGCGTCAGTCTCTAGCGCGCCGGACCCTTTTCTTCGCCCCGCCGGAGAACACGGCCCGGCAGCCCGGGCTCAGATAACGCCGATGCTGCGCCATGCAGGCGGTGATGCGCTGAACATCGGGCACGTACTGATTGCACAAGCGCATCGCGTCACCCTCACAGGCGGCACGTTGCTCGGGCGTCCCCTGCGCGGCCGCCGGCTGCCCCGTCAACATAAGCCCGATCAGCGCGGCGACGCCAAGGACCGATGCGCGATGCAGCCGTGGCCAAAAAACTCTCATGGTCGATTCTCCCTTCCCGTTGTTCGAATCCAGTTTCCGTTAGTTCAGCAACCGTGGCAACAGCGGCAGCAAGGTTGCTCCCAGAAATGATTGTGGTGTTGAGGCCAAGCGACAGCGCCGGACGCGGCGCGCCTAAGCCCGATGAACGCGCGGCTAATGCGTTTCAATATTTGTGGCTGATGGGCAGCTCCTCGGCCGGGAACAGCGTGATCACGCGGCAGCCCTTGTCCGTGACCACAACCTCCTCCTCGATACGCGCCGCGGAATAGCCGTCGGTTGCGGGGCAGTACGTTTCCAGCGCAAACACCATGCCTTCCTTGATCTCGGTCGGATGCTCGAGCGAGACCACCCGCGAAATGATCGGCCGCTCATGCAAAGCGAGGCCCAGCCCATGGCCGAATTGCAGGCCGAAGGCCGCCATCTCGTCCGGAAAGCCAAAGTCCGGCGCCTTCGGCCAGACGCTGCACACCTTGTCGGTGGTGACGCCCGGCTTGATCAGCGCGATCGAGTTGTCGAGCCATTCGCGCGCCTTCTTGTAGGCGTCGTGCTGCGCGGGAGTGGCGCGTCCCACATTGAAGGTGCGGTAGTAGCAGGTGCGGTAGCCCATGAACGACTGAAGAATATCGAAGAACGCCTGGTCGCCGGGACGCAGCATGCGGTCGGTGAAATTGTGCGGGTGCGGATTGCAGCGCTCGCCGGAGATGGCGTTGATCGCCTCGACATCATCGGAGCCATGCCGATAGAGGAACTCGTTCACCTTGGCGACGATGTCGTTCTCGCGAATCCCCGGCTTGAGCTCCTCGTCGATCAGGTGGTAGGCGCCGTCCACCATGGCGGCGGCGCGGTTGAGCAGCGCAATCTCGTCGATGTTCTTGATCTCGCGCGCCTCCAGCATCACCTGCTGGCCGTCTTTGACCTTGAGCCCGGCCTTCTCCAGCTCAAACATCATCGGCGGCTCGATGATGTCGACCCCGACCGGCATCTTGTGGGCGCCCGCCTGCTTGATCAGCGAGGCGATTTCCTTGGCGTGCCGCTCCATCAGGCCGAACGCCGGATTGACGGTGCCGCGCAGGCCGATCAGTCCGGCCTTGCAGTTCTCTGGCTTGAGCCACGGCGTGTAGAGCTTGTGGTGCACCGCGGCCGATCCGAAGTCCCACAGAATCGGATCGTCCGAGTCGCGCGTGAGCAGCGCCCAGCGACACAGCTTGTCGCGCTCCCATTCGCCAATCTTGGTGGAGGTGATGTAGCGGATGTTGTTGACATCGAATACGAGCAGGGCCCCCAGCTCGGATTTGTCCAGCGCCTGCTTGACGCGACTCAACCGGTAGCGGTGCAGCCGGCGGTAATCGACGCGCTCCTCGAAATCGACGCCCATGGTGCCGAGCGCCGGCAGCGCGCGCGCCCAGTTGTAGCGCGGATTGATGTCGTCGGCGCTGATCTTGCGGACGGTCTCATCCATGGCTCGTCTCCTCGGGATGGTGCTGCTGGCCTGCCGATCCAGCGGCGGGCGTTGCGCGAATTATAGCGTGCGTGCTGCGCTCAAGGGTACCGCGTTGTTGCGGGCGGCGTCGACCATCTGCATAATCCGATATTGTTCGATGTTCCCGGAGGCGCCGCAGCGCGGCTGCGAGATCGAGGGTGATGACCGCCGAAGTCGGTGTGCGCACGGCATCTGCGCCGAAGTTTGATGCGCGCGCGGCGATCGAGGCGATACCGCGCAGCTACAACTTTGCCGCGGATATCATCGAGCGCAATCTGCGTGCCGGGCGGGCGGATAAGCCCGTCTATATCGATCCGCGTGGCGTGTGGAGCTATCGGCAACTGGCCGAGCGCGTGGACCGCTTCGGCCATGTGCTGCGTTCCGCGGGGATCCACCGCGAGCAGCGTATCCTGCTCGCCCTCCTCGACACCGTCGACTGGCCCACCTCATTTCTCGGCGCCATCAAAAGCGGAATCGTGCCGGTGCCGGTCAATACGTTGATGACCGAGGACGACTACCGGTTCATGCTCGCCGACAGCCGCGCACAAGTGCTCGTCGTGTCGGAGGCGCTGTTTCCGAAATTCGCCAAGCTGATCGAGTCGAGCCCCGATCTCGTCCAGGTGATCGTCTCCGGCCAGAACGGCCACGGCTATCCGCGAATGGAGGATTTGCTGGCCAATGCGCAGCCGGAACCCTACACCGCGCCGACGACCTGCGACGACATGTGCTTCTGGCTCTACACCTCGGGCTCGACGGGCAAGCCCAAGGGCGCGGTGCACATCCATTCGAATCTGCGCCTCACCGCTGATCTCTACGCGGGCGGCGTGCTCGGCCTGAAAGAGAGCGATGTCTGCTACTCCGTCGCGAAACTGTTTTTTGCCTATGGACTTGGCAATGCGCTGACCTTTCCCATGGCGGTCGGCGCAACCACCGTCCTCTCGCCGGAACGACCGACGCCGGAGAGCGTTGCCGCGATCCTGCGGCAGCATCCGGTGACGGTGTTCTACGCGGTGCCGACCTTCTATGCCGCCTTTCTGGCGAGCCTCAATGCACCCGCGCGCTCGGACATCAAGCTGCGATACTGCATTTCCGCCGGTGAGGCGCTGCCACCCGATATCGGCAAGCGCTGGAAGGAACGTTTCGGCGTCGACATCCTCGATGGGATTGGCTCGACCGAGATGCTGCACATCTTTCTCTCGAACTATCCCGGCGACGTCAAATACGGCACCACCGGCAAGCCGGTGCCGGGCTATGAGGTCCGCCTGGTCGATGACGACGGTAATGTCATCACGGGCAAAGGCGAGATGGGCGAATTGCAGGTGCGCGGGCCGACCGCCGCCGTCATGTATTGGAACAATCGTGAGAGAACACGCGAGACGTTTTTGGGCGAATGGACCCGCTCCGGCGACAAATATGTCCAGGACGAAGACGGCTATTACGTCTACTGCGGGCGGCGTGACGACATGCTCAAGGTCGGTGGCATCTACGTCTCGCCGTTCGAGGTCGAGGGAGCGCTCTGTACACACGCAGACGTGCTCGAGGCCGCGGTCGTGGCCTGGCCTGATGACGATGCGCTGGTCAAGCCCAAGGCGTTCGTAGTGCTCAAGTCGGCGGACAAGGCATGCGCGGAACTTGCCCGGACGCTGCAGGAGCACGTGAAGGCGGTGCTCGCGCCTTACAAATTTCCGCGCTGGGTCGAATTTCGCACCGAGTTGCCGAAGACGGCGACGGGCAAGATCCAGCGATTCAAGCTGCGCGCGGAGAGCCCGCGCTGAGCTGCCAGCACTCTCACCTTCCATCGATTTCCGAAATGCGGCAGTGCTTCGATTGACCGCGCCGGTATAGTGCACTATAGTGCATGAATTATAGTTCCGAGGCGATTGAATGGCCGGAGTAAATGCAACGCCCAAAGGCGTGTCGCCGACGCCAGCCGAGCGGGTCGAGCACGACACCTTCCTCGCCGGAGTAGCCCGCTCGGTGCGGCTTTCCCGCGCCAAGCGCGGGATGACACGACGCCAGCTGGCGCAGGAATCGGGCGCCTCCGAGCGCTATCTCGCCCAGATCGAGAGCGGACAAGGCAATCCCTCCGTGCTCATCCTGCGGTCGATCGCGCAGGCGCTCGACGTTCCGATCATCGAATTGCTGCCGCGCAACAACGGCCGCACGGCAGCGATGCGGCATATCCTCGACGCGCTCGCGCGGCTGCCGGTGGCGGAGCTTCCCGCCGTGGGCGACTGGATCGAGAGTCGCGCCACCCACCATGCCGCGCCCGACCGCACACGGCGCATCGCGCTGGTCGGCTTGCGCGGAGCCGGCAAATCTACGCTCGGGCAGCGCCTGGCGCAGGCGCTTGGCTACCCGTTCATCGAGGTCGACCGCCTGGTCGAGCAGGACTACGGAGCGCGCATCCCCGACCTGATCGAAATGGCAGGGCTTGCCACCTTCCGCCGTTACGAGCGCGCATGCCTCGAGCGCGTGATCGATGAGCATCAGGCCGCTGTGATCGCGACCGCAGGCGGCATCGTCTCGGATGCTGAGACCTATGCGCTGCTGCTGCGCCGCACCCATGCGATCTGGATCAAGGCGCAGCCGGAAGAGCATATGAGCCGCGTGATGAAACAGGGCGACTTTCGGCCGATGGCACAGAACCGCGAGGCCATGGCCGATCTCATTGCCATTCTTGAGGCGCGCCGTGCCGATTACGCGCGCGCGCACGCGCAACTCGATACCTCGGGCGATACGGTCGAGCGCAGCTTCGAGAAACTGCAGGAGATTGCACGGCGTTATGTGGACGGAGCGCGGCAGTGAGTCTGCGAGCGAGATCACAGGCGGTGTCCGCGATGCTTGCCGACCAAGGCTTCCTCGATCTCGGCGATGCGCGGCTCGAATACCGCATGATCGGGCCGCGCCCGAATGAGGCGCCGACCCTCGTGCTTCTGCACGAGGGATTGGGCGCGGTCGCCAGCTGGGGCGACTTCGCCGATCGGCTTTCCGCGGCGACCGGCACCGGCGTTTTCGCCTATTCGCGCGCCGGCTATGGTCGCTCGTCGCCGTCGCAGTTGCCGCGGCCGGTTTCGTTCATGCATGACGAGGCGTGCAAGGTGTTGCCGCGCGTACTCGACGCCGCAGGCTTCCGCCGCGGCCTTCTCGTCGGGCACAGCGATGGCGCATCGATCGCCGCCATTTACGGAGGCAGCGTGCAGGATCATCGCGTCCGCGGCCTCGCGCTGATCGCGCCGCACTTCATCACCGAGGACATGGGCATCGCCGAAATCGCCCGCACCAAGGCCGCATTCGACGAAGGTCCGTTGCGTGCCAAGCTCGCGCGCGTGCACGCGGACCCCGACAACGCCTTCCACAGCTGGTGCGGTCCATGGCTCGATCCCGAGTTCCGCAACTGGGATATCCGCGACGCGCTTGCCCATATCCGCGTGCCGATGCTGATCGTCCAAGGCGAAAACGACCAGTACGGCACCGTGCGGCAGATCGAGGTGGCCCAGGAAGAGTGCTACTGCCCGGTCGAGGTCGCGCTGTTGCCGAACACGCAGCACGCGCCGCACCGGGAGGCAACGGATGCGACGCTGCGCGCGATCGCTGAATTCACCAACCACCTCCTTCGCGATCACCATGAAGGCGATGTCACCGCGCATGCGGCAGAATGATGTGGTGAGACCCATGGCCGAAGCAGAGCGCAGGTTGAGCAACGGCAAGCGGCGGATCGATTTCCAGACCGATCCTTCGCAGTACCGCCATTGGAAGCTTACCGTCGATGGCAATGTCGCGACCTTGACGATGGACGTTGACGAAAAGGCGACGCTGTTCGAAGGCTACGAACTCAAGCTGAATTCCTATGATCTCGGCGTCGACATCGAGCTTGCCGATGCGATCGAACGGCTGCGCTTCGAACATCCCGAGGTCAAGGTGATCCTGCTGCGCTCGGGCAAGCCGCGTGTGTTCTGCGCCGGCGCCAATATCCGCATGCTGGCCGGCGCCACGCATGCGCATAAGGTCAATTTCTGCAAATTCACCAACGAGACCCGGAACGGCATCGAGGACGCGAGCGAGAGTTCGGGGCTTGCGACAATCTGCGTGATCAACGGCACCGCTGCCGGCGGCGGCTACGAGCTGGCGCTCGCGGCGGACCACATCATGCTGATCGACGACGGTTCGTCAGCGGTCTCGCTGCCGGAATTGCCGCTGCTGGCGGTGCTGCCTGGAACCGGTGGGCTCACCCGCGTGACCGACAAGCGCAAGGTGCGCCGCGATCTTGCCGACGCCTTCTGCACCACCGAGGAGGGCGTCAAGGGCCGCCGGGCGGTGGATTGGCGTCTGGTGGACGAAGTCGTGCCCGCCTCGAAGCTCGAAGAGGTCGTGAGCAAGCGCGCAGAGGAATTCGCAGCGCGATCGAAGCGCTCTGACGGCGCCGAAGGCATCACCCTTACGCCGCTTGAGCGCAAGCGCTCCGACAACCGCGTCGAATACGGGACGTTGACGGTGGAATTCGATCGGGCGCAACGGCTGGCAACCGTCGCCGTGCAAGGGCCCGACGCAGGGCCGCCCGCGTCCGCCGAGGCGATGCGCGAGCAGGGCACGGATTTCTGGCCGCTTGCGCTCGCGCGCGAGCTCGATGACGCCATTCTCGACATTCGCGCCAACGAGCTCGACACCGCTGCGATCATCTTCAAGTCGTCCGGCGATGCCGTGCAGGTGCTCGCCTACGATGCGTTCCTCGATGCTAACCGGGATCATTGGCTGGCGCGCGAAATCAGAAGCCTTTGGAAGCGCGTGCTCAAACGCGTCGATCTCACCTCGCGTTCGCTGGTGACGCTGATCGAGCCCGGCTCCTGCTTCGCCGGCACGCTCGCGGAACTAGCGTTGGCCAGCGATCGCTCATACATGCTGCTGGGCAAGCGCCCCGGCGACAACAAGCCGCCGGCGACGCTTACACTCGCGCCGACCAATTTTGGCGCCTATCCGATGGCGAACGGGCTTTCCCGGCTGGCGAGCCGCTTTCTCGCCGATCCGGCCAATCTCGATCGGGCAAAGGCGCGGACCGGCGAGCAACTCGACGGCGAAGCGGCGCAGGATTTGGGCCTCGTCACCTTCGCGCTCGACGACATCGACTGGGAGGACGAGATCCGCGTGTTTCTAGAGGAGCGCGCGAGCTTTTCCGCGGATGCGCTCACCGGCCTTGAAGCGAACCTGCGCTTCGCCGGGCCGGAAACCATGGAGTCGAAAATCTTCGCGCGCCTCACCGCCTGGCAGAACTGGATTTTCCAGCGCGCCAACGCGGTCGGCGAGGAAGGCGCGCTCAAACGCTACGGCACTGGACAGAAGCCGGTGTTCGACACGCGCAGAGTCTGAGGACAGAGGTCAGACGGCGAAGGCCGCTTTCCCATTCCGTCATTCATCCTCCGAAAGGAGTCCGTCATGAGCGAGATCGTCAACGTCGACTTTTCGACCAAGATCCCGAACAACGTCAGTCTCACCGAGGATCGCCAGGTGCTGCGCGCGTTGGAGCGCTGGCATCCCGGCTATCTCGACTGGTGGATGGAGATGGGACCGAACGGATTCCAGAACTCGCTGGTTTACCTGCGCACCGCGGTCTCCGTCGATCCGAAGGGCTGGGCCAAGTTCGACTACGTGCGAATGCCGGAATATCGCTGGGGCATTCTCCTGGCGCCGATGGAAGAAGATCGCAAAATTCCATTCGGTCAGCACTATGGCGAGCCCGCTTGGCAGGAGGTGCCGGGCGAATATCGCGCCATGCTGCGCCGCCTCGTCGTGATCCAGGGCGACACCGAGCCGGCTTCCGTCGAGCAGCAGCGTCATCTCGGCAAGACCGCGCCGTCGCTCTACGACATGCGCAACGTGTTCCAGGTCAACGTCGAGGAAGGCCGGCATCTCTGGGCCATGGTCTACATTCTGCAGAAATATTTCGGGCGCGACGGCCGTGAGGAAGCCGAGCAGTTGTTGCAGCGCCGCTCCGGCGACGCCGACAAGCCGCGCATGCTCGGTGCGTTCAACGAGGCGACGCCGGACTGGCTTTCGTTCCACATGTTCACCTTCTTCACCGACCGCGACGGCAAGATGCAGTTGGAAAGCCTCGCCCAGTCCGGCTTCGATCCGCTCTCGCGCACCTGTCGGTTCATGCTCACCGAGGAAGCGCATCACATGTTCGTCGGCGAGACCGGCATCGGCCGCACCATTCAGCGCACCTGCGAAGCGATGAAGGCGGCCGGCATCGAGGATCCCTACCAGACCGACAAGATCCGCGACCTCGGCGTCATCGATCTGCCGACCATGCAGAGGAAGCTTAATCTGCACTATTCGCTGTCGCTCGATCTGTTCGGCTCCGAGGTTTCTACCAACGCCGCCAACGCGTTCAACGCGAGCCTCAAGGGTCGCTACCAGGAAACCAAGATCGATGACGACCACAGGCTCGAGCATTCCACCTATCCGGTGCTCAAGCTGGTCGATGGCGCGATCAAGCGCGCCGACGAGCCGGCGCTCACCGCCGTCAATATGCGCCTGCGCGATGACTACACGGCCGACTGCCAGCGCGGCCTCGACCGCTGGAACAAGATCATCGATCGGATCGGTACGCAGTTTAAATTCGAGCTGCCGCACGTCGCCTTCCACCGCCACATCGGCGAGTTCAAGGACATCAAGGCGGCGCCGACCGGCGAGATGGTCGACGATGCGACCTGGAACGCGCAAAAGGACAAGTGGCTGCCCTCGACGCAGGACGGCGACTTCATCCAGAGCCTGATGAAGCAGGTGGTCGAACCCGGCAAATTCGCGAGCTGGATCGCGCCGCCGCGCGTCGGCATCGACAACAAGCCGGGCGATTTCGAATACGTGAAGATCGCGGCGTAGCGCACCCCCTCGTCTAGTCCGGGGCTGTCACGGAACAGGCCGCTTCGCAGCCGCTGCTGTTTTATTCTCCTGTTATTTACAGGAGCCCAGCGCCGTCGGGCCCTGTAAACAACGGCCGATGATCAAGCGGCGGCCACTCACGCCTCTGTTCCGTTTGGCTCGCCCCGCTCCCCGTGACCGAGTTGGTCAGCACGCGTCGTCCAACAACGACCCACGCCCGAACCCTCCCCCACAAGGGGGAGGGAGCGCACCGAGATTGCCGCTCGGCCTTGCCCCTCGAACCTCGCCCACATCGGGCCGCGCATGAAAACAGTCCGCGGCGGTTTCCCGCTGGGCCTTCGGCACACTTTCCAATCGTAACTAAAGTATACCCGAATCGTGTTACATACACAAGTCACATTTTGCGTTAGCGGCAAGATTTTTCCCTCCACCCGCTGTGCCGGCAGCGCAACAAAGATGCGCGCTTCTGTAAAGAACAGGAAAAGAACCGGAGGATGCGGGTTGGACTGCACCCTTCGGCTGAGACACGAAACTGGAGACTCATTGCGGTTACTGTTGACGCGGTAAGTCACGTCACGAACCGCTGGTATTAGGTCTCCGGCGGGATCACGACGCAGTAAAGGTGCTCCGGCCGTCCGTCGAATTTGAAGGGCGTGCAGACGTGAAACCCGAGATCCGGCGCTGCTTGCTTGAGGATCTTGCCGGGCGGCACCGAAATCCAGGCGCCGTTGACCAATACCTCGTAATGATCATCGACCTGCCGGCCGGACGTCGGGCGGCAGTCGGTCATGTTGCAGCACGAGGTCTTGGTGTCGGGGCGCACCAGCGTTTGGTAGAAGCTCTGATGCCACCTGTCGTGCTGGTGGCCGAAATAACCGTCTTGCGCCAGCGCGGCGCTACACCAAAACGGCGCAAGCGCAATGCCCAGCTTCGCAACGAAGCTCATTACGGGTCTCCTTCCGAGACGAGCCCGCTCCCGAGCCAATAAACCATCGGCCGTCGCATCGGTTCCGCGACGGTTCCCGCAGCACAGCCATGATAACGATAATGTCGGCTAGGCTACTTTTTACGCTGCAAACGCGGCGCCGCCGAATTTCGGGAATGGTCGATGGCAAGCTGTCCGGAAGCGCAGAATACAAATTAAAGGCGTGCCGATTACGCGCTCACTCCGCCGCCTCGCCGCGCGCGACCGCATCCCACCACGGGCACACGCCCGGCATGGGCCGGTAATTGCCTTCGATCACGTTGACCGGCTTGCGCAGCCCGCTGGCGGCGGCGGCGATGCGAACGTTGCGCGCCTCGCCGCGTTTTTCCGGGGTGAGCCACATGCGCTCGTGCCCCCACATGCTCGGGCCCCAGGTGACTTCTTCCGGCTCCCAATTCTCGACGTCGATGACGCGTCCACCCCAACCGTATTCGACCATGAAGCCGGACGGCGAATTGGCGTAGAACGAGGTGACCTCGTCGTTGATGTGGCGGCCGAGCGTCGTGCCGATGCGGCCCGTCTCGCCGAGCGCGAGATCGTAGCACTGCCCGACGTCGTCGAGGCTGTAGAGCTCGACCATCAAGTGGTGCGTGGCGTCGCGGCCAGTCTCGATGAAAGCGATCGAGTGGTGGCGTGGATTGGCATGAAAGAAATACGCGTTGAACGGCCGCACCATGTAATCCGACAGCCGGAAGCCGAGGATGTCGCGATAGAACGGCACCGCATCGTCGATGTTCTTCACGTGCAGCACGGCGTGGCCCATGCCGAGCGGACCGGTGCGAAAGCCAGAAATGGAGCGGCCCGGCTTGAACGGCTCGGTCGTGGTCTCGGGCCCATGAAAAATTTCAATGCGGTTTCCGAGCGGATCGGCGAGCACGATCAGATCCTTGACCCGGCGCTCGTCGGCGAGCGCGCGCGAGCCGCGCGCGACCTTGACGCCGCCCTTTTCGAGCCGCGCCGCAAAGCGATCGAGCGTCGCGGCATCCACCACCTCCCAACCAAAAAAGGCGACGCCCTCCCCGCCGTCCTCACTCACCACCACGCGCTGCTTGCGATCGTCCATGCGCAGCGCGAGATGCTTGCCGGCCTTGTCGACGAGCTGCATTCCCAAAAACCTAGTGCCGAAGCTCGTCCAATCCTCAAGCGATTTCGCGCGAATGCCGACGTATCCGAAACCTTGGATGTCCATGGCCGGCTCCGTGCTGGGGCCTTAATCCTGCAACGGAATATGGGCCTCGCGGATGACCTTGGCAAATGCCGCGAGATCCGTCTTGAACCGCGCCTCGAATTCCTCAGGCGTGCTGCCGACCGGCTCGTTGCCCATTGCCGTGATGCGCTCCGCCACATCTGGAATGGCGAGGACCTTCGCGGTTGTCCGCGCGAGCAAGCGGACGATTTCGGGCGGCGAACGCGCCGGCAGGAAAAACCCCTGCCATCCTGATACCTCGAATCCGGGCAGCGCGTCCTCGGCTATGGTTGGCACATCCGGCAGTGCCGCGACGCGGCTCGCGCTTGTCACCGCCAACGCCCGCAGTTGACCGCCCTCGATCAGCGGACGCGCGGTCGCCACCGGCACGATGGCCACGTCGACCTCGCCGGCGATCAGCGCGGCGTTGAGCGGCGCGTCGCCGCGATAGGGCACCGCCTGGATATCGATTCCCGTCGCGTGCTTGAGCATCTCCATCGTCAGATGCAAGGCATTGCCGACGCCGGACGATCCGTAGTTCAGTGCGCCCAGCTTGGACCTGGCGAGCGCGCTCAATTCCTTGAGCGATGTAACCGGCAACTTGGGATTGGCCACTAATACGGTGGACGTGGCGACGAGCTGCGTGACCGGGATGAAATCGCGCACAGCGTCGAACGGCAAGGTGCGATAGAGCGCCGGACTGATCGCCTGTCCGTTGGTGGCTTGCAGAATCGTGTAGCCGTCTGGTGGCGCCTTCGCGACCGCATCCGCGCCGGTGTTGCCACCGGCGCCCGGACGGTTCTCCACGATCACGGGTTGGCCGATCTGTTCCGTGAGTCTGGCGCTAATCAGCCGCGCCAACGTGTCAACCGCGCCGCCCGCAGCAAACGGCACGACGATGCGGATGGGCCTGCTTGGATAATCCTGTGCTAGCGCATAACCGGTTACGACAGAGAGACAGACGAGCAGCGCAACCCGCGCAAGCCAGGCTCGCTTCATCGGCCGGCGCACCGCGAATGCGGTTTCACTCCGCTGCTGCGCGCGCCGGGCTCGCATGCGCAGACACGAGATAATCGAGCGCCGCCTGCAAGCCGCCCTTCTTGTACGGAATGCCGGCAAGCGCGAGCGCCATCTCGGTCGTTGCCAGCGCACCCATGAGATAGCCGTCGTTGATGTCGCCGAGATGACCGATGCGAAAATATTTGCCGGAATAGCGGCCGAAGCTCGTGCCGTAGGAAATGTTGAAGTTGTCCAGCGCGAGGTTGCGGAACGCGTCGGCATCATGGCCGTCGGGCACCATCACCGCGGTCACCGTCGGCGAATAGTATTTCGGGTCGCGGCACATGATCTCGAGCCCCCACGCGCGCACCGCCCGCCGCGTCGCCTCCGCCAGGCGGTGGTGGCGCGCGAACACATTCTCCAGCCCCTCCTCATGCAACATGGCGATGCTTTCCTTGAGCCCGTGCAGCATCTGCGTCGCCGGCGTGTAGGGAAAGAAGCCGATCTTGTTCATGTTGAGCATGTCGTCCCAGGCCCAGAACGCCTTCGGCAGCGTTGCGTTCTTTGCCGCCGCGAGTGCTTTGTCGCTGACCGCGTTGAACGACATCCCTGGCGGCAGCATCAGTCCTTTCTGGGCGCCGCCCACCGTGACGTCGACGCCCCACTCGTCGTGGCGATAATCGGTCGAGGCGAGCGAGGAGATGGTGTCGACGAAGAACAGCGCCGGATGTCCGGCGGCGTCGATCGCCTTGCGGATCTCCGCAATCGGCGAAAGGCAGCCGGTCGAGGTCTCGTTGTGCAGCACGCACACCGCCTTGATCTCCTTGTTCTTGTCGTTGCGCAGGTGATCCTCGATTGCCGCGGGATCGGCGCCGATGCGCCAGTCGGTTTTGATGAATTCCGCCTTGAGGCCGAGCTTCTCCGCCATGACCTTCCACAGCGTCGCGAACTGGCCGGTCTCCACCATCAGCACGCGGTCGCCCGGTGAGAGCGTGTTTACCAGCGCCGCCTCCCAGGCGCCGGTGCCGGTGGCGGTGTAGATGATTACCGGTTTTGCGGTCTTGAAAATGGTCTTGATGCCCTCCAGGCAGCGCTTGGCGAGATTTGCGAATTCGGGCCCACGATGGTCGATGATTGGCGTGTCCATTGCCCGCAGCACGCGATCCGGCAGCGGCGTCGGCCCCGGTATCTGGAGGAAGTGGCGCCCGACTGGACGCGAGGAGTTCTTCGACATCGGCAAGTCCTTGTCTGCGGTTGGCTTTGGATGCGCGTGTAGACAGGCGTGATCCCGCCGCGACTTGCCGCCATCAAGGACGAATGCGAGAGTCAGTCAAGCCTCTCGGCGTGGTGCAAGAGCGTACGTGACGATGGCCGATACGGTGATGCCGGGTCTGGAACGCCGGCTCAAGGCGCAGCTGCTGGGTGACGTCGAGTTCGATGCGTTCACGCGCGGCCGCTACGCCACCGATGCCTCGCACTATCAGATCATGCCAATCGGGGTGGTGGCGCCGCGCTCGATCAAGGAAATCGAGCACACGCTGGCGCTCGCGCGCCAGGAGGGAGTGAGCGTCTTGCCGCGCGGCGCCGGCACGTCGCAAGCCGGCCAAACCGTCAATGCTTCCCTTGTCATCGACTGCTCGAAATACCTCGACCATCTGGTCGAGCTCGACGTGCCGGGGAAGCGCTGCGTGGTCGAGCCCGGCATTGTGCTCGACGAGCTCAACCGCAGGCTCAAGCCGCACGGCCTGTGGTTTCCCGTCGATATCTCCACCTCCTCGCGCGCGACGATCGGCGGCATGGTCGGCAATAATTCGTGCGGGGCGCGCTCGCTGCGTTATGGCAATACGCGCGAGAACGTGCTCTCGATCGACGCGGTCATGGCCGACGGCACCGCCGTGCATTTCGGTCCGACCGCGCCCGATTTGTCGGATCTGCCGGCCCATTCGCCGCTGCGCCCGGTGGCGCGCACACTGCTCGACCTCGCCGCACGCGAGGCGGACGAGATCGAGACGCAGTTTCCCAAGGTCCAGCGCCGGGTCGGCGGCTACAACCTCGACGCGCTCACCCCCGGCCGCAACCGGCTCAATTTGGCGCACATTCTGGTCGGCTCAGAAGGTACGCTCGCGTTCTCGACCCGGATCGAGCTTGCCCTTTCTCCGGTGTTGGGCGCACGCGCGGTGGGCGCCTGCCATTTCGGCAGCTTCGCTCAGGCAATGGATGTCGCCCAGTACATCGTCAAGCTGCGGCCGATCGCCGTCGAGCTCGTCGACCGCACGATGCTCGGCCTGGCGCGCGACATCGCCATGTTCAAGCCGACCATCGATGCGGTCGTGCGCGGCGATCCCGAAGCCATTCTTTTCGTCGAGTTTGCCGAGCCGGACCAGAGCGAGAATTTCCGCCGTCTGTTTCGGCTCAACGAGCTGGTCGGCGATCTAGGCTTCGGCTGGGACAAGCCGGGAGCAAAGTGGGGCGGCGTTATCGAGGTGCTCGATCCCAAGCTGCAGAGCGCGATCGGCGAAATGCGCACCGCCGGCCTCAACATCATGATGTCGATGAAGCAGGAGGGAAAACCCGTATCCTTCGTCGAGGATTGCGCCGTGCCGCTCGAGCATCTGGCGGAATACACTGGCAAGCTCACAGCGATCTTCGAAAAGCACGGCACGCGCGGCACCTGGTATGCGCACGCCTCGGTCGGCTGCCTGCACGTGCGACCGGTGCTCGATCTGCGGCTCGACAAAGACGTGATCGCGATGCGCGCCATCGCCGAAGAGGCATTCGACCTGGTGCGCACCTACAAAGGCTCGCACTCCGGCGAGCACGGCGACGGCATCGTGCGCTCGGAATTCCACGAACGGATGTTCGGCCCGCGGTTGGTGCGCGCGTTTGAAGAGGTCAAGGCGTGCTTCGATCCAAACGGGTTCTACAATCCTGGCAAGATCGTGCACGCGCCGAAATTCGACGACCGGCGTGTGTTTCGGTATGCGCCGGGCTATCGCGGTGCGGATATTCAAACCCATCTCGACTGGTCGGCTTACCCCGGCGCCGCCGGCGGTCTCCAAGGCGCCGTCGAGATGTGCAACAACAACGGCGCGTGCCGCGCGCTCAAGGGCGGCGTGATGTGCCCGAGCTATCGCGTCACACGCGACGAGCGCGACGTCACGCGCGGACGCGCCAACACGTTGCGTCTCGCCATCACCGGCCAGCTCGGCCCCGACGCTCTGACGGCCGACGCGATGGCGGAAACCTTAAAACTCTGCATTTCCTGCAAGGCCTGCCGGCGCGAGTGCCCGACCGGCGTCGACATGGCGCGCATGAAGATCGAGGTGCAGGCGGCGCGCTTTGCGAAGCATGGCCTTTCGTTGCGCGACCGGCTGGTCGGCTATTTGCCGCGCTACGCGCCACTGGCGAGCAAATGGCCGCGGCTCGCCAATCTGCGCAACGACGTGCCGTGGCTGCGGAATTGGACTCAGAAATATGCCGGGCTGAGCGCGCGCCGCGATCTCCCGCGCTGGCGTGCCGACCCCTGGCACGAGAAGACAGGCTTCATCGGCGATCCGGACGCGCGCGAGCTGGTGCTGTTCGTGGATACGTTCAACCGCTACTTCGAGCCGGACAACATCGGCGCTGCGCTGGCCGTGTTTGCCGCCGCGGGCTATGGCGTACACCTGCCGAAAGCCGCGCATGAAAACGAGCGGCCGCTCTGCTGCGGCCGCACATTCCTTGCAGTCGGCCTAGTCGAGCAAGCGCACGCCGAGGCGCAGCGCTGCGTCGACGCGCTGGCGCCATTCGCGGCGCGCGGAATTCCCATCATCGGCCTCGAACCCAGCTGTATCCTCGGCTTTCGCGACGAAATCCCGGCGCTGCTCAAGAGCGACGCGGCACGTCACCTTGCCGCGCAGACGCTGCTGTTCGAGGAGTTTTTGGCGCGCGAGGCGCAGCACGGCACGCTGCGGCTGCCACTCAAGCCGATGGCGAAGCGCGCGCTGTTGCACGGCCACTGTCACCAGAAATCGTTCGGCGCGATGGGGGCAGTCGAGGCGGCAGTGAAGCTGGTCCCAGAGCTTAAGGTCGAGACCGTGGATTCGAGCTGCTGCGGAATGGCCGGCGCGTTCGGCTATGGCGCCGATACGATCGACATTTCGCTCAAGATGGGCGAGCTGTCGCTGTTTCCGGCGGTGCGGACGGCCGCGACGGATGCGCTGGTGCTTGCCGACGGCACCTCGTGCCGCCATCAGATCAAGGACGGCACCGGGCGCGAGGCGCACCACGTGGCGCGCGTGCTGGCGATGAGCTTGAGCGGTTAAGCTCACCTCAATCGAGCGCTCATTCCCGCAGCAGAAGCGCGTTCACGCGCGTCTTTGACGCGCTATGCGGGAATCCAGAATCCCTTGCCCTGCGCGTGCGGTCTGGGTCCCCCGCTTCCCGGGTCCCCACGAAAATCGCCG
>Ga0306921_10001030_pt1 | contig 26462 bp, 22 predicted proteins | sample sta12Cox44000080_FD_203760 | JGI IMG/M metagenome (GOLD analysis project Ga0306921, IMG submission 203760) | Lab enrichment of tropical soil microbial communities from Luquillo Experimental Forest, Puerto Rico - statoxic.12C.oxic.44.000.080 (v2)... | ecosystem: Environmental > Terrestrial >...
AAGGGGAGTTTTCTTCACTTCTGTTGGAATCAAAGTGCTCCCACCTTCTTTGCGACCTTGCAGTTGAAGATTTTCTCCATGTCTCCGTGGTGAAACCCGCCTCTACTTCCCCAGCAATTCCCGCTCCAGCGCCCCAGTCGTCTCTGCGTCCAGACTCTCGCTCACCAGCACCAGATCGCCCTTCACCTCGATCACCACCGGCCCTTCTTCCGTCAGCCAGGAATGCGTCCCCGTCAGAGTCTCGACCGTATAGTTCTGACGCTTGGCGGCCTTTGCATCCTCCCCCACCTCATGTCCCCGCGAATACCGTTTCTTCAATCCATTCGCATACACGTACGCGAACTCTGACGCCTTCTCAGCGCTGGACCACCGCGACAGATAAATCACGCCCAGCGGCGCCGACGCATCCCCTTTCGGGCGCACCGCGTAGTAGTACCCGCCCCGCCAGTGCGGATACAGCCGCCTCGAAACCTCCGTCCCCGCATACTGGTCCATCAGGATCGCCACATCAAACTCGCCCACAGCTCCCACGTCAAATTTCTCGTAATTCTTAAAGTCTTTCTTGAAGTCTGCCAAAGGCATCGCCGGCAGCTTCTCTCCCGACAAATAGACTGTCGGCTCCATAATCTCCCGCGTCGACCGCGGAGGATTCTTGAACGCCCCCACGTAAGCTTTCTGCTTCCCCACACGCGTCAGCAACTCCGCCTCGAAATCCAGCCCATACCGGTAAGGAAACGTTAGCGCCTCCTTGATGTACAGCGGCGCATTGTGGAACTCCACCGAGTCCGCCGTCCCCATCAGCATGCCCGCCTTCAGCGCCTCTACCAGTTGCGGCGAATCCGTGATCGACTGGCCCGTCGGCGCCAGCATGTAATCGATCAGCACCACCATCGCCTGCCCCTCCACCACAGCCTGATGCGCAGTCGAAGCCTCGTCGGTCTCAATGTCCTCCAGCGACGGCTCTTTCTTGCTCGCCCCCAAATCGCCCGCCCCCGCCTTCATGTACTTGTCCAGTTCAAACGACTGGTCCTGCAGCGCATGCGTCAATTCATGTGCTAGCACCGGCTTCTGCTGCTCCGGCTCGATCCAGTCCAACAAATTCACGCTCTTTGTTTTCGGATCGTAGTATCCCGCCACCTGCTCTCGAAGCAAGGCAATCAGGAAAGTTTGCAAATCGAAATTCCGCGGCAGCAGCCCGAACTTCTTCAGCACCAGCTCCGACCGCCGCAGCCGCTGCGAATCCTCATCCTCCTCCATGTGCTTCCGGATGAACGCCACCACCTCATTCCGATTGACCAGGTTCCGCTTCACCGTCTCCCGCACCGGCAAGGTTGTGTCTTTGCTCACAAATTTCAAAATCTCATCCACCGACCGGAACAACTCCTGCGCTTCCTGCGGTGTGATCTTCTTCTCGGTCTCTTCCGAAGCTGCGGTCCCGGGCTTCTGTGCGGAAACACCCTGGCTCTTGTCCGACCCTGCCGCTGGCACGCTCGCTGACGCAGGTGACTGGGAGCTCTGTTGCTGATCCGCACTCTGCCCCTGACTCTGTGTCCACAATGCGGTCGCTGCCAATACGACAACGGCAAGCAACGCAATCGCCCGAACCCGAATTTCCGTGATCTCCCTCATCCCTTTGCCACCCAATCCGCGACCCACGCCCCGACTTCCCTCGTCCCCAGCGATCCACCTATATCCTGCGTGGTCTTCTTCTGCCGCACCGCCTCCAGCACGGCTGCCTCGATCCTCTGTGCCTCGCTCTTCATTCCCAGATATTCCAGCATCATCGCCGCACTCAACATCGCTCCCATCGGATTCGCCACATTCTTCCCCGCAATCGGAGGCGCCGACCCATGCACCGGCTCAAACATCGACGTCCGACCCGGACGAATATTCCCGCTCGCTGCCATCCCCAGTCCGCCCTGCAGCCCAGCCGCCAAATCCGTGATGATGTCCCCAAACATATTGTTGGTCACGATCACGTCGAACTGTCGCGGATCCCGCACCATCTGCATGCATAGTGCGTCCACGTACATGTGCTCCGCCTTGATCTGCGGATACTCCCGCCCTACTTCCTGGAACACTCTCTGCCAAAGCCCGCCCGCATGCGTCATCGCGTTCGACTTGTCGCCCATCAGCACCCGCCCCCGCCGCTCGCCATCCGCCTTCGGGTGCGTCTCGCAATAATCAAGCGCGTAACGGACCACCCGCTCCACGCCCTTCCGCGTGTTGATGTCCTCCTGCACCGCAACCTCATCTTCCGTCCCCTGCTTGAACACGCCCCCCACATCGCCGTAAACCCCCTCCGTGTTCTCGCGCACCACCACGAAGTCCACATCCTTCGGCTCCACGCACTTCAACGGACACAGCCCCGCATCCAGCAGCCGCACCGGCCGCACGTTGGCATACAGGTCCATCTTGAACCGCATGCCTAAGAGAATCTCTTTTGCGTGGATATTGCTAAGAACCCGCGGATCGCCGAACGCGCCCACCAGAATGGCATCGAACTCGCGCCCCAGCATGGCGAACCCGTCGGCTGGCACGGTCGTCCCATCAGCCAGGTAGCGCGCCGCCCCCCAGTCAAACTCGGTAAACTCGACCGCAGCGCCCGAAGCCTCAATGACCTTCACTGCCTGAGGAATGACTTCAAGCCCAATCCCATCGCCAGCCAGCACAGCAATTCGTTTGTTGGAAGTCACGAGAAAAGAGCTTACCAGAGCGCCACGATAGCGATGGGCCTATCTACTCTGCACTGTCATCCCGAGCGAAGTGAGGCGACCGCCGAGCGAAGTCGAGGGACCCCGCGTCCCTCAACTCGACCACAGGCTCCAAAGGGAGTTCTTTCCGCTTCTGTCGAAAACCTGGTGCACCAGGTTCGCGTCTCTTCTTTGGACGCTCACCTGGGCTACCGTACCAGAAGCTCATTTCTCCTTGTCATTCCGACGCGCCCGCGCAGCGAGCAAAGAAGGAACCTTTTACCGATCACCCGCTGGCTCGATGGACGATCGTCAGATCCCCCTCCCCTACTTCTTTCTTCCCATCTCAAACTGGAAATGCGAATCCTTCCCCTCATGCTTCCACGTCCAGTCCTCGCTGTAGTGGTCCGCATCCGTGAACACGTACACCGCTTTGTGCATGTGCCCAGCTGCCGGCGAGGGCAAATTCGTCGCATCCAGGAAATCAAACGTCACCGTCTTCCCATCCGGTCCAATCACCGCCTGCATGCGCGGCTGGTTCCCACTGGGACAAAAATGCGTCATCAGCAACCGCCCGCCGTCCACATAGAACAAACTCGTCATCGCCTCGTCGCCCATCTTGATGTCCGCCATCACCGACGTCCCGCCGGCAATGACCTTGTATGTCACTTCCCCAGTTTCCCCATGTGCCCCTTTCCCCACCCACGTCCCCTCCATCGCCTTGAAGCGGTCAAGCGCCTTCTGCGCATCCGATTGAGCCCAACTCGCAACCGCAAACATCACCACGACCACCGCCGCCCACATGCGTTGCATCTTCATATCTCTCTCCTCGAAATCGCCCGTTTCGCGAATCCTGCTCCCTGCGCGCCCCCAATTCCCTCCGCTATAATTCTTTGGAGTGCCATGCCCTCGGCAACTTCACATAACGACCCCGCCGTGTCGCCCATGACACAGCCTTGGCCCGCGCACTTCACCACGGTGAAAGACGAGTTCAGCGTCCTGAGGTCAACCGCGGGGGTGTTTCATGCCTCCAATCGCGCCAAAATCCGCCTCACCGGCAACGACCGCGTCCGTTGGCTCAACGGCATGATCACCAACAACATCCGCGACCTTGCCCGCGGATATGGCGTTTATGCGTTCCTGCTCAACCCCCAGGGCCACATCCTCGGCGACCTCTACGCCTACCACCACGGCGACTCTTTCCTGATCGACACAGATCAGTCGCAGCTCGATAAAATCCTCGCCACCTTCGACCACTACATCATCATGGACGACGTCGAAGTCGACGATATCTCCGGCACGCTGACCACCGTAGGACTTATCGGCCCAAGCTCGCAGTCCATTCTTAAGGCTGCAGGGCTGACGATCGCCGACCTCCAGCCGCTCCAGTTCACCGAGGTTACCCTGGGGGAAATTCCGTGCACCCTGATCCGCGGCCCGCACCGCAGCTGCTCGGGGCGCCCCACCCTTCCCGCACCGTTCGCGGGAGGATGGGATTGCTTCGAACTGTGGGTCTCGCCAAAGCATGGAGCCGAAGTTATCGCGCGCGTCCAATCCGCTGGCGCAACTCCCGTTGGCCATGAAGTCCTCGAGCTCCACCGCATTGCCCTCGGCGCTCCCCGCTATGCGCAAGACATCCGCGAGCGCGACCTGCCGCAGGAAACCGAACAGTCCCAAGCCCTGAACTTTAACAAGGGCTGCTACGTCGGCCAGGAGATCGTTGAGCGCATTCGTTCCCGCGGCAATGTCCACCGCAAGTTCACCGGTTTCCGCACTAGCGCACCGCGTCCCGCGCCCGGATTGAAAATTCAGCTTCAAGCAAAAGATGTCGGGGAGATCACCAGCACCGCCACCATTCCCGGTCCGCAAGGCGACCAGACCGTCGCTCTCGGATATATCCGCCGCGAGTTCAGCACGCCCGGCAAAGAGGTCCAGATCGATGGCCAATCCGCCACCATCTCCGACCTTCCTTTTGCAGATCTGTTAGCCAGTTAGAGGAAATGCACCATGCCTGACACAAAAAAAGACACCGGATTCACAGTCACCGACCGCCGGCTCTTCACCACTGACGGCGACCTTCGCTCCGACCTGGGGGAAGACAGGGAAGAAAAAGCAGAATCCAAGCCTGCTTCCCCCGAGCTCGCGGCCGGCCCTGAACCGGCACCCTCTCCAGCATCCGACTCCCGCATCCCCCCTCCGCCCACGGCTGCCGACCAGAAAGCTTCCGACGAGGCCTACCAGAAGTCCTCCAAGGACCTCGACGCCCGTGTCGAACTCAGCGGCCATTCCGCCAAGGAATTCGAGATGACCTTCGAGCGCTTCATGGCCTCGCTGTATATGAGCGCCATGATGCAGCTCGGCATGATGCACGAGGAAGGCGGCCAGCCCCGCATCGACCTTATCGGAGCGCGTCAGACCATCGACACCCTTGCCTTACTCCAGGACAAAACGAAAAACAACCTGACCGCCACGGAAGAAAACTTCCTGCAGAATTGTCTCTACGAACTGCGCATGGCGTACGTGGAGGTCACCAACGCCCTCTCGCGCGCTCCGAAAAATCCGGAGGCCGCCGCTGGCAGCAAAACTCGATGAAGGCTACCCTCACGGTGCTGGGCAGCGGCACCTCGATGGGCGTTCCCACGATCGGATGCACCTGCGCCGTCTGCCACTCGCCCGACCCGCACGACCGCCGCACCCGCCCTTCCATCCTCCTCGAATTCGGTGGAAAGGTGGTCCTTATCGACACTACGCCCGACTTCCGCGAGCAAGCCATCCGCGAGCGCATCAGCCAGATCGACGCCGTGCTCTACACTCACACCCACGCCGACCACATCCTCGGCATCGACGACCTTCGCCCGCTCAGCTACCATCGCGACGGTAAGATCCCTCTATACGCTCGGCCCGAGGCCGCTAACTTCATCCGCAACATGTTCCGCTACATCTTCGACGCAGACTACAAGTTCGGAGGCCTCGCCCGTCTCGAACTCAAGGCGATCGATGGTAGCTTCGATCTCTTTGGCAAGACCTTCGAACCCGTCCCCATCATTCACGGCGACACCGAAATCTACGGCTACCGCTTCGGCAACGCAGCGTATCTCACCGACTTCAGTACCATCCCCGAATCGTCCTATTCGTTATTGAAAGATCTCGACATCCTCTTCCTCGACGGCCTTCGTCATAAGCCGCACCCCACGCATTCCACCATCGACAATTCGATCCGGATCGCTGAAGAACTGGGCGCCAAGCGCGTCTTCTTCACCCACATCTGTCACGACCTGCCGCACCAAGAGACCAACGCTGCCCTCCCACCCCACGTCCGCCTCGCCCACGACGGCATGAAACTGGAGTTCGAAATCTAGCCCGATGCGCCTCTTCCGCCACCTCGAAGAAATCCCCGCCGACTTCGGTCCCACCATCGTCAGTGTCGGCAACTTCGACGGCGTCCACCGCGCCCATCAGGCCGTCCTTCGCGACATCGTCCAGCGCGCGAAGCAAAAGGAAGCCAAGTCCGTCGCCGTCACCTTCGACCCCCACCCTGTCCGCATCCTGCGCCCCGACTCAGGCCTCAAACTCCTCACCCCCACGCCCGAGAAACTGCGCCTTCTCGAAACCACCGGCATTGACGCAGTCCTGCTTCTCCCCTTCGGCCGCGACCTCTCCCTCCTCACCCCACGAGAGTTCGCCGCAGAGATCCTCCACAACACGCTCAAAGCCTGCGAGGTCCACGAAGGCTACAACTTCCACTTCGGACACAAAGCTGCCGGCAACGTCCAGGCCCTCGCCGACTTCGGCCGACAAATGGGGTTCGTCGTGAAGATCTTCGACGAACTCACTCTCCGCGGCGAACCCGTCTCCTCCACCGGCATCCGCAAACTTCTCACCACCGGCCGCGTCAGTCGCGCCCGCCACCTCCTCGGACGCCCCTTCGCCATCCTCTCCACCGCCGGCCGAGGCCGCGGCTATGGCAGCAAGTACACCGTCCCCACCATCAACCTCAGCCGCTACGACGAACTGGTCCCTCAGGACGGCGTCTACATCACCCGCACCCGCGTTGGCAAAGAATGTTTCGACTCCGTCACCAACATAGGCAATCGCCCCACCTTCGGCGAGGCGTCCTTCGCCGTCGAAACCCACCTGCTTAACTTCCATCCCATCGAACTGCTCGCCTCAACCGAAGTCGAAATCTCCTTCCTCCAGCGCCTTCGCGAAGAGATCAAGTTCCCCTCCGTAGACGCCCTCCGCGCCCAGATCGCCGAAGATGTCCACAAGGCTCGTCGTTATTTCCACCTGACTGCTCTCCCAAAACGGTAGACAATCGTCTAAAAGCTGGACTCTCAGGTCGTTTATCCTTCTACCCCTCGATTAGAATTCAATTGTTAAGAAAGGCTAATCCTGATGATCTACGAGCATTCTTCCAGGCGGCAGGAGAGTACCCTGCCACGTGTTGGTACACTAGTCGTCATACTCGCTATGGCTATCGTATCCACCAGCATTCCAGTTTCCTCTGCGGAGTCCCAGTTCGGCCCCAGCAACCCCTTCTACGCCGAAAGCACCCTTCCCTTTCATGCGCCGCCCTTCGACAAGATCCACGATGACGACTATCAGCCTGCCATCGAAGCCGGCATGGCCAAACAACGCGAAGAAATGGACGCCATCGCCAACAACTCCGCTGCGCCGACGTTTGACAACACCATTGTCGCGATGGAGAAGACTGGCCAGTTATTCGAGCGGGCCACGCTCGCCTTCAGCGCCGTCACCTCCTCGAATCTCAACCCCGTGCTCCAGAAGGTTCAGGAGATCGAAGCCCCGAAACTCGCCGCTCACAACGACGCCATTTTCCTGAACCCCAAACTTTTTCAGCGCGTGAAGGCAATCTACGATCAGCGCAACCCCAGCCACCTCGACCCCGAATCCCTCCGGCTCGTCGATTACTACTACAAGAAGTTCGTCCACTCCGGCGCCAACCTTTCCGAGTCCGATAAGGCTGCCCTCAAGAAGTTGAACGAAGAAGAATCCACTCTCAGCCAGGCCTTCACCAGCAAGCTGATCGGCGCCACCAAGGACGCTGCGCTCGTGGTCACTGACAAGGCCGCTCTCGCTGGACTCACCGACGCCCAGATCGCTGCGGCCGCCGAAGCCGCCAAAGATCGCAAGGCCGACGGCTACGTCATTCCGCTTCAAAACACGACGCAGCAGCCCGACCTCAGTTCCCTCCAAAACCGCTCGACCCGTCAAACGCTCTTCGAAAATTCCTGGAACCGCGCCGAGCATGGCGGCGACAACGACACCCGCGACACCGTTTCGCGCCTCGCCGAATTGCGCTCCCAGAAAGCCAAACTCCTCGACTTCCCCACCTACGCCGCCTGGAAACTCGAAGACCAGATGGCCAAAACTCCCGCGAACGCCCTGAAGTTCATGGACGCACTTGTCCCCGCCACGGTGGCCAGGGCCCACACCGAAGCCGCCGACATCCAGACGCTCATCGACTCCCAAAAAGGCGCATTCCAGCTCCGGCCCTGGGATTGGGAGTTCTATGCTGAGCAAGTCCGCAGGGCCAAGTACGAGCTCGACGAATCGCAGATCAAACCCTACTTCGAGTTGAACAACGTCCTCGAAAATGGCGTCTTCTACGCGGCCACCCAGCTCTACGGCATCACCTTCAAAGAGCGCAAAGACATTCCCATCTACAACCCCGAAGTCCGTGTCTTCGAAGTCGCCGACTCGAACGGCAAGCCCCTCGCCCTCTTTTATTGCGATTATTTCAAGCGCGACAACAAGCAGGGCGGGGCCTGGATGGATTCCCTCGTCACCCAGTCCAAGCTCATGGGCAGACTGCCCGTGGTCATGAACGTCGCCAACTTCGCCAAGCCCGCGCTTGGTCAGCCCGCATTGCTCAACTTTCGCGACGTCACCACTATGTTTCACGAGTTCGGACACGCTCTGCACGGCATGTTCGCCGACACCACGTACCCGACGCTCTCCGGAACCGCCGTCGCCCGCGACTTCGTCGAGATGCCTTCCCAGTTCAACGAGAACTGGGCCACTTACCCCGACGTCTTCCATCACTACGCCAAGCACTATCAAACGGGCGAACCCATCCCGGCCGATCTCGCCGAGAAAATCAAGAAGTCCACTAAGTTCAATCAGGGATACGATTTCACCGAAGTCGTAGCCGCCGCTCAACTCGATATGCAGTGGCACACGCTCGCCCCGGGCACGCCCCGCCAGAACCCCGACGAATTCGAAACGCAGGCTCTCGAGAAAACCCACCTCGCTCTCAGCTACGTTCCGCCACGCTACCGCTCCAGCTATTTCGCCCACATCTGGGGTGGAGGCTACTCCGCCGGCTACTACGCCTACCTCTGGGCCGAGATGCTCGACCACGACGCCTTCCAGTGGTTCGAAGACCACGGAGGCCTCACCAGAGCCAACGGAAACCGCTTCCGCAAAATGGTCCTATCCCGAGGCAACACCGAAGACCTCGCTGAAATGTACAAGGAATGGCGTGGCGCCGAACCCAGCATCGACCCGATGCTCAAGTACCGCGGCCTCACGCCTGACAGCAGCGCAAGATGACATCCGCGCTCGACAGGGAAAACTAAACTTCTGTCATCCCGAGCGAAGTCGAGGGGCCTTGCGTTTCTCACCGGCTAACTGGCTGGGCGCCGAGGTTCGCGCCCGCTCTTGGACGCTCACCTGGGGAACTGACCCCACCTCAGCTCCCGCTCTCCACAAGAAATCGGCATAGGGGGAGAGTCACCTCTCCTCCCCTGCCACACCACCGTACAGGCGGGTCCCGCATACGGCGGTTCGATAAGTTCGTCCCAGGCAATAACGGCGTGGGCTGGGCGTTCGCAGGCTCGCTCGCCCGGCACCGTAGGCCTCTCATCCGGTTCTTGTTCATCGGCCCGCGTGTTTGCTCTACGCTTCCTCCGGACCCCACCTCACGGTGACGCCCTTGCGCTTCGCTGCCCTTCCCCTCCATCAGGTTGGTAGAGGACTTTCACCTCCAAGCTGTCGAACATGCACGGCGTACAAACAACACCCCGCACTCACGCGCGGGGCCGATCTTCCATAAAACCTCGAATCGCAACCCTACACAATCCCCTCCCGCATCCGCCGCAGAAAATCCTGAGCCTCGCTCTGCGCCGCATCAATCACGTCGGGCTTATCACGAAACTCCAATCCCACTTCCTGAACCACGATGTCGATTGCATCCTTCGGCTTATACCCGCTCGCCACCAGCTTTCGGATCCGCTCCGTCACGCTCGGCCCACCCGGATACTCCATGCGCTCTGAATGTGCCGCGCACTCGTGCCCGCGAAATTTACCCAGCGCCAGCCGGTCAAACGCACTCTTTGCTTCGGCCTCACTCAACAGCGTCGGAACCGCGTAGTTCCACCCACAATCCGAACAACTCCACCCACGGAAATTCCGGTTCGTGATCCACACCATTTTTCTCGCCATGCGTTTCCACACCTAGGGGAGGACGGAAACTGATTCGTAGCAGAATCTCTGCCTACGCAGGGTCTTTCGCAACCTGATTTCGGATGCTTGGAGGGGGGCGGCCTTTAGGCCGTCCAGATCGCCCATTGAAAACCGGCGGCTTTAACCCCTGAGGGAATTGGCGCCGGTCGCAATCGCCGCGTCCGGGCATGATCTCATTCCACCCTTGGCCCAGCCAGACCTTCGAGGTGGCCTCTTGCTTTTCGACTTCTTATTCTCCTCGGCCCGAATCCTCCATGCCGCCCACAGGGCCCCCGCCAAAATATCCGCGGTCGCCTTCGCCAATCGGATATGCGTCATCCCCATTCGCCCGCGGCCCCCATGAATGGGAACAAAGATCTCTGGCGCCTCCCCGACAAACTCCGCCTGCACCTCCGGCGTGAGAATCAGCTTCCCATAGCCCTCTTTCTGCGAAGCCAGTGTCGCAAAAATCCTTCCACCCACACGGAAATCCGCTGCCCCCATGTGTGACCCTTCCTCCGCCCCCTCCAGGCTTAGAGCAATCTGTCGAAAGTCTGCGGCGTTCATTGTAAGAACTCTCCTGATCCTTGTCATTCCGACGCGCGAGCTCCGCGAGCAAAGGAGAAATCTGTTCTCAGGTTCACAACAACGTACCGCAACCATCCAACACCGCACCCACTTCCCACTTGCCACCCTCTCGCCCACCCCTCACAATCTCCCGAATGTCCACGGCCCCACTCACCTTCTCCCAAACCACCCCCGACCAGCGCCGCACCCTTCTCGCCGCTGCCCTCGGCTGGATGCGCGACGCCTTCGACGCTATGCTCTACGCTCTGGTCCTCACACCTACATCATGCGCGACCTTGGCATGATCAAGGCCGTCTCCGGATTCCTCGCCACTCTCACCCTGCTCGCTTCTGGGATCGGTGGCGTGCTCTTCGGATTCATCGCTGACCGTATCGGCCGCAAGCGCGCCCTGATGCTCAGCATCCTCACCTACTCCGTCTGTTCCTTCGCCTCCGGTCTGTCCACCTCAATCGATCGCCGCCGCCGTAGTCCCGCTCTACGCCCAGGCCGCGCACCCTGGCTGCTCATGATCCTCGGAATCATTACCGCATTTTTCGGCACCGGATTCTTCTCCGGCTCCGGCCTCATCGGAAGCGAAATCTTCCCCACTCCCCTTCGCGCCCGCGCCCTGGGCTTCACCTACAACGGAGCCCGCACCATGAGCTCCATCGCCCCCCTACATCATCGGACGCGTCGGCCAATCCAAAGGCCTAAGCTGAGCCTTTTACCTCTGCGCCGCTAGCTTCTTCCTCTCCACGCTCACCGCCACCCAATTGCCAGAGACGAAGGGAAAAACGCTGGAGTAGTATCGAGTTTCAGGTTTCACCTTTCGAGCGAGGACCTCTTCCGACTGTCATCCTGAGCGCAGTGAGGCGCTAGTCGAACGAAGTCGAAGTTGAGGCGTCTAGCAGGCTTCTGAGCCCGCTGCCGAAATCCCGAGCGCAGCCGAGGGAGCTCTAAGCGCCGCGCCCTTCAATGCCAGACAATCGTCCTCGCCGCCGGCAACTCATTCAATCGGCTCCACCACCGCTGCCTCGGCTCCCGCCCGCTCCGGCAACTGCACAATCACAATCGCCGCCAGCACCACCACAATCCCCAACACCTGCACGGTTCTCAACCCCTCTGCCAGTAACCCAGCCGCCAACAGAATCGAGAACACCGGCTCCATGCAACTCGACACAATCGCCCGCGTTGGTTCCAGATGCTGCAACCCTGCAAAGTAAAACGAAAAGGGCATGAGCACTGAAAGCACTGCAAACGCCAACAGGAATCCCCACTGCTGTCCCGAATAGTGCGCCGCCACCACCTTCCCCGGAGGATTCACCATCAGCCAGAACAAGCTCGCCGTAAGCGTCGTGTATAGCAGCACGATCCACCGATCATACCGTGCCAGAATCTGATGCGCCGCCACGTTGTAGAAAGCAAACGCAACCGCCGCTCCCAGCGCCGCCATCACGCCCACCGGATCCAGCCGCAGCCCACTCGCTCCCACCACTCCGATCGCGAGCGCGCTCCCCACCACCGCCAAGCCCACCGCCGCAGTTCGCTGCACCGTCGCCCGCTGCCGTCCGCGCGCCACCATGTACAGGAGCACTAGTACTGGAGCCGTGTACTGCAGAACGATCGCCGTCGCCACACTCGTCTTCTGGATCGCGAGATAGTACAGATAATTCGACGCCGCCACTCCAGCCACACCGAGCAACGTCATCCGGAAGAAATCCGCCTTGGGCACCTTCAGCCCGCTCCAACCGCGCCGCCAACCCAATACCATCGCCAGCACGACGAACGAAAAACTCGTTCGGCTCTGCGACAGAATCAGCGGATCGATCGGCGCAAGCGCCTCACCCCGGGGCAGCAAACGCCCCGTAAACGCAGCTCTACCCAGCGTCGCCGCGACCCCCCACGAAAACGTCGCCGCAGCAATGTACGCATATCCGCGAATGGATTGCGTCTTAGTCGCCAAGGCGTATCTACTGCTCACGTGCCCTCATGAATCTCAATCTCTGCCGTGATCTTCGCCGTCTTCTCCAGCATCGCCGAAACAGAGCAATACTTCTCCTTCGACAACCGGACCGCATCCTCCACCGACTTACGCGAAACCTTTCCCGTGACCGTGTACACCAGTTTGATCGACGTGTACACCTTCGGAACCTCCGCCGCCCGCTCCGCCTCCGCCCGTACTTCGAGCTTCAGGAACGGCTCTCGCTTCTTCTTCAGAATGCTCGCCACGTCATACCCCGTGCACCCGCACAACCCGATCAGCACCAGCTCCATCGGAGAGTTCCCCGTCTTATGGTCTCCATCCACGACAATGCCGTGCCCGCTCGACGCCTCTGCCACAAAGCGCTGCTCATCGATCCATACTGCTTTTGCTTCAGTCATGCCGTCCTCGTTTCAGCCGACGTACCCGAACTCTTGCAGGATCAGATACCGCATCCGCGGCTGCCGATGCAGAACAAATCCGCCACAAAAAGCCCCTAAACAAAAACGCCCACCAGCACCGGCAGGCTCACCACCAAAATCGCAATCGTCCAGCGCGGACTCTCACCAAAAGGCGTTCCCCGTCACCCCAAGACCGAACCCCATTGCAAAACTTGTGATCTAACCCTTGTCATCACTCAAAAGACTTGTCATCCTGAACGAAGTGAGGTTCAGCCGAACGAAGTCGAAGTTGAGGCGCGTGGCGGGCGTCCGCACCCGTCGCCGAAATCCCGAGCGAAGTCGACGGAGCTTGGACCGCGTGTTCCTCAACCGCCCCACTGACCCTAAAGGGAATTCTCTTAAAGGCTGCTAATAGTAGCTGCTGGCTATGCGCGAACGCCACTCGCAACTTGTCTACCGCTTCCCCGCCACCCGCTCCGCGTGCAGCGCCTGCAAAGCCTGCACCCGCACCTCACCCCGCTGCAAAGCCGCAATCCCCTCTGCCGCGGCCCGCGCTGCCGAGAGCGTTGTGATGGTCGTGATCCGCGCCATCACTGCCGCCCGCCGGATCGCCTTCTCATCAAACCACGGCTCCGCCCCATGCGGAGTATTCACGATCAACTGAATCCGGTCGCCCTTGATCAGGTCCACCACATTTGGACGCCCTTCCTTCACCTTGTACACGCGCTCCACGCTCAGCCCGGCGTCCTCGATCACATCCGCCGTGCCCGCCGTCGCCACCAGCTTGAATCCCATGTCGGCAAACCGGCGCGCCACGTCTGCCACGCCCGACTTGTCATGATCCGTCACGCTGATGAACACCGACCCCTGCGTCGGCAACTTCTGCCCGGCGGCAATCTGCGCCTTCGCAAATGCCTCGCCGAAGTTGTCGGCCACGCCCATCACTTCGCCCGTCGACCGCATCTCCGGCCCCAGCACCGTATCCACGCCTGGAAACTTGCTCCACGGAAATACCGGCGACTTCACATAATGTCCGCGCCCCGTATCCAAATCCGTCCCGCGCTCCACATACTCGGGCAAAAACTCCCGCAACTTCCCTCCGGTCATCAACCGCGAGGCGATCCGCGCCAGCGGCACGCCTGTCGCCTTCGACACATAAGGCACCGTGCGCGAAGCCCGCGGATTCACCTCCAGCACATATACCTTCCCCGCTTCCGATCCATTCCCCTTCGACCCGCCATTTGGCGAACGCGGAATCGCAAACTGAATATTCATCAACCCGACCACCTTCAAAGCCCGTGCCAGCTTGAAGGTGTAATCGCGCATGCGTCGCATGAGGTGTTCCGGAATATCCACCGCCGGCAGCACGCACGATGAATCTCCTGAATGGATACCCGCCTCCTCAATGTGCTGCATGATCCCAGCAATCACCACATCCTCGCCATCCGAGAGCGCGTCCACATCCACTTCGATGGCATCCTCGAGGAAATGATCGATCAGCACCGGGCGGTCCTGCGAATACTCCACCGCCTCCTTCATATAGTGGATGACCGTGTCCTCGTCATACGCGATCACCATCGCGCGCCCGCCTAGCACATACGACGGCCGCACCAGCACCGGATACCCCACCCGCTTTGCACCCTCGACCGCCTCTTCCAGCGACGTCGCCATCGCCCCCGGCGACTGCGGAATCTCCAGCTCATCCAGCAGCTTTCCAAAGCGCTTGCGGTCTTCGCACAGATCAATCGACTCCGGCGATGTGCCGATAATCGGCACACCCGCCGCCTTCAAAGGCAAAGCCAGGTTTAGCGGAGTCTGTCCGCCAAATTGCACAATCACGCCCACCGAAGCCCCGCCCGCCGCCTCGTGGTCATATACCGCAAACACGTCCTCCAAAGTCAGAGGCTCGAAGTACAACCGGTCACTGGTGTCGTAATCGGTCGACACCGTCTCCGGATTGCAGTTCACCATGACCGTCTCGTACCCATCTTCGCGCAGTGCAAACGACGCATGGCAGCAGCAGTAGTCAAACTCAATCCCCTGCCCGATGCGGTTCGGCCCGCTCCCCAGGATGATGACCTTCTTCTTCGCCGTCGGCGCCGCCTCATCTTCTTCTTCGTACGTCGAGTACAGATACGGCGTGTAACTCTCGAACTCCGCCGCGCATGTGTCCACGCGCTTGTACACCGGCTGCACGCCATGCTTCTTGCGGAAGTGCCGTACTTTTTCCGCCGAGCCCCGACCCTCCAGCCGCCACACCGAAGCCAGCCGCGCATCCGAGAACCCCATGCGCTTGGCTTCGCGCAGCACCTCTTTCGGCATCGATTCCATCGGATGCTTTTCCAGCTCCAGCTGCATATCGTTAATCTCTTTGAGCTGGTACAAGAACCACGGATCAATCGACGTCACTTTCGCCAGTTGCTTCACCGTATATCCCTGGCGCAGGGCATAGCGCACGTAACTGAGCCGCTCCGGATGCGGCGTGACCAGCCGCTGCGTTAGGATCTTCGGCTCAATCTTCTCCGACCCCGCCTTCTTTCCCGTATCAAGCGCCCGCACGCCTTTGAGCAGCGCCTCCTTGAATGTCCGACCGATCGCCATCACCTCGCCCACCGACTTCATCTGCGGCCCCAGGCTCTCATCCGCACCGGGAAACTTCTCAAACTGCCACTTCGGAATTTTCACCACCACGTAATCCAGAGTCGGCTCAAACGAAGCCGGCGTCTTGCGCGTGATGTCATTCGGAACCTCATCCAGCGTGTATCCCACCGCCAGCTTTGCCGCAATCTTCGCAATCGGGAACCCAGTCGCCTTCGAAGCGAGCGCCGAAGAGCGCGACACGCGCGGATTCATCTCGATCACCACCATCCGCCCGGTCTCAGCATTCACCGCGAACTGGATATTCGATCCGCCCGTCTCCACCCCGATCTCGCGGATGACCGCAATCGCCGCGTCCCGCATCGCCTGGTACTCGCGGTCGGTCAAGGTCTGAGCCGGCGCCACAGTAATCGAATCGCCCGTATGCACGCCCATTGGATCGAAATTCTCAATCGAGCAGATGATGATGACGTTGTCCCTTAGATCCCGCATCACCTCCAACTCATATTCCTTCCACCCCAGCACCGACTCTTCAATCAGCGCCTCGTGCACGGGCGAAAGATCCAGTCCTCGCGCCAGCAGGTCCATCAACTCCTCGCGGTTGTAAGCAATACCGCCGCCCGTCCCGCCCAGCGTGAACGACGGACGGATAATCACCGGAAACCCGATCTTCCCCGCAAACTCGAGCCCATCTTTCAGGTTGTTCACCAGCGCCGACTTCGGCACATCGAGCCCGATCCGCTGCATCGCGTCTTTGAAGAACAGCCTGTCCTCGGCCTTCTTGATGGCCGCGATGTTCGCCCCGATCAACTGCGCGTCGTATTTGTCGAGCACGCCGCCATCCGACAACTCGACCGCCAGGTTCAAAGCCGTCTGCCCGCCAACGGTGGGCAGAATGGCAAACCCCGCCCTTGGCGACATCTCGCGCTCAATCCGGACAATCTCCTCCAGATACTCCCGCGTGAGCGGCTCAATGTAGGTGCGATCGGCAATCTCCGGATCGGTCATGATGGTCGCCGGATTCGAGTTCGCCAACACCACCTCGTAGCCCTCCGACTTGAGAGCCTTGCAGGCCTGCGTCCCCGAGTAATCAAACTCCGCCGACTGCCCAATCACAATGGGCCCAGACCCGAGTATCAGAATCTTCGAGATGTCATTTCGTCTAGGCATTAGTGGTCAGTTATCTTCGTTAGGCGAATCCAATGGTTCAATTGTCGATTGGTAGCCCGAGGCTTCAGCGCCACCGCCATTACTGAGAGCGAGCCCCAATTGCATACCGTGCCATCCCTTAGACCCGACCGAAGCAAGGATCCGCTGATGGACCAATCCTAGCCTCCAAAACGTCATCGAGTAGAAATTAGCCGAATGGCCACTATCTCCTGCTTTCCTCCATCATCCTCACAAAATCCTTAAACAGATAATGCGAATCATGCGGCCCCGGCGCCGCCTCGGGGTGATATTGCACGCTGAACAGTGGCAAATTCCGGTGCCGCAATCCCTCCAGGGTGCTGTCATTCAGATCGACGTGCGTCAATTCCACTTCGCTCTGCGGCAGAGAATCCGGATCCACCGCGAAATTATGGTTGTGCGCGGTGATCTCGATCTTCCCCGTCCCCAACTGCTTCACCGGGTGGTTCCCCCCATGGTGCCCGAACTTCAACTTGTAGGTCTTCCCGCCCAGAGCTAGCCCCACCAACTGGTGCCCCAGACAAATCCCGAATATCGGTTGCCGTCCCATCAGCCGCCGGATGTTGTCTACCGCATAACTGCACGGCTCCGGATCGCCCGGCCCATTCGACAGAAACACTCCATCCGGCTTCAGCGCCAGCACGTCCTCCGCCGGAGTCTGCGCCGGAACCACCGTCACCTTGCAGCCCTCCCCGCGCAGCTTGCGGAGAATGTTCTGCTTGATCCCGTAGTCATACGCCACCACGTGAAACCGCGCCGGCTCATCCTTGACACCCACTACCGCCACCGGCTCGTGCGAGCGCTCGCCCACCTCCCACACATAGGGCCGCGTCGTGCTGACCACCTTCGCCAGGTCAGTCCCGTCCATCTTCGGAATCGAAAGCGCCTTCGCCACCAACTTCTCCGGATCGCTCTCAATCGTCGAAATCACCCCGCGCATCACGCCGTGGTCACGTAGATGCCGAACCAGCGCCCGCGTATCGATATCCGCGAGCACCGGAATCTTGAACTGTTCGAGATACTCCTCGGCCACCTGCTGCGAGCGCCAGTTCGAGCTCACCTTCGAGAACTCGCGCACGATCAGCCCCTCGATGTAAGGCTTCGTGGCCTCGTTGTCTTCTGGATTGGTGCCGTAATTCCCGATCTCGGGGTTGGTCAGGACAACAATCTGCCCTGAATACGATGGATCGGTGAAAATTTCCTGGTAACCGGTGATGGAAGTATTAAAAACGACTTCCCCGTAGCATTCGCCTTTGGCGCCGTAACCTTTGCCTCGAAAGATGCGCCCATCTTCGAGGGCAAGGATTGCTTGCATTCCTGCTCCCGGGTGTGGATTTTCGAGATTTTATCAGGGATTTCCGGAAGACCCAACATGGAAAACGCGGCTAGCATGTGGATTTCTTGCCGCGCGCATCAGAACCCACAAAACACATCAGAACGTTAAAAACCTGTCATCCCGAGCGAAGTCGAGGGACCTTGGTTCCTCTGCGCTCTCTGCGGGTAAAAGCTTTTATCGATGTCTTTAATCGAGCCCCCTACTCTCCCACGGCTCGCAGCACATACTCCGTCACCAGCTTCTCCGTCTGCTCATGCATCCCCTTCGTGCTGTAATTCGTACTTGTCACGACCACGCTAAGATCCAGCCCCGGGAACACCATCACCTTGTTCCCGCCATTTCCGCTCATGAAGAACGCCGGATAGCTCTTCTCCCCCGACTTGAACGACTTCAGCCACCACAAGCACCCGTACTCCGTCTCCTCATCAATACGCGCGTGCGGCCGCGTCGAAGCCTTCACCCAAGCCTCATCTACGATCCGCTTCCCGCGCCACTCGCCGCCCCCCCGATACAACTCCGCAATCTTCAACAGCTCCCGGCTCGTCAGCCGCAGCCCACCGCCAGTCTGCGGAACATTCAAGGGTGAATACACCCAAACTGCATCCGTGATCCCCAAAGGCCCAAACAGCTTCTCCTGCGCATACCGGTCCGTCCGCTGCCCGGTCGCCTTCTCTAGCACCTCGCTCAGCGTGAACACTCCGCCCGTGCAGTAGCTGAAATCGTGTCCATACGGAGACGGTTCCACCTTCTCCCCCAGATGCATGCGCCCCCGCACCGGCAAATCCAGAATGAACTGCGCCCAGTCCTCCACCAGGTACATTCGCTCTTCATTTCCGCGCGAGGCATCGTTCCAGTCGTCGCACTCGAGCGGCGAACTCATGGTCAGAAAATCCTCGACTGTGATTTTCTCTTTCCGCGGATCCGGGTTCTGCATCCTCTGCGCCCGCTCCGGCAGCAGCGCCAGCACCCGCGCATCCACGCTCAGTTTCTTCTCACCAATCGCAATCCCCACCAGGATGTCCGTAATACTCTTAGTCGCCGACCGCGTATCCCGCAGGCTGCTCGCATCACCGTCGAAATACCGTTCGTAAACCAGCTTCCCATGTCGCGCCACCAGAACACTGCCAATCTTCTTGAACTCCCCATCCCGGATCGACTTCTCCATCGCGGCCAGAGGAGGCGAAACCATTCCCACCGACTCCGGACTCGCCACTATCAATCCGTCGTCGCCCACCGCCTGACTCGAAGTAGTCTGCGCCCACCCGCTCGCCGCAAACCCGCAAGTCACCAGACACACCACCATCCTCCAGCGCATCATGCCCACTAAGACGCTCGATCGCCAAGAAGGTTGGTTTTTGGGAAAAAGAATCCCGGAAAACTTCTGAGGTGCGTCCGCCTCGCACCCGGCTAGCTACAAGCCGCTAGCTACCAGCCCCGCTGAAAGACTGACGACTACCGCAGTCTTCCCATCTTCTCCACCGGCCAATATCCAAACACCGCCTTGCCGTAAATCAAACTCTCCTTCACCGGGCCAAACTCGCGGCTGTCCCGCGACATGCTCCGATGGTCCCCCAGCATGAAATAACTGTGCGCCGGCACCACCGTCTCCGGGTACGACCGCTCATCCGCATATTCCGGCGGCACATAATCCTCTTCGAGCAGCTCACCGTTCACAAACACCTGCCCGGCATCAATCCGGATTCGGTCCCCCGCCACCCCAATCACCCGCTTGATGTAGCTCGTCGACGGGTCCCGCGGATACCGAAACACGACAATGTCCCCGCGCTCCACCGGCTCCCAGCGGTACACAAACTTGTTGACGAAGATCCTCTCCTGGTCGTCGAGCGAGGGCATCATGCTCGTGCCCTCCACTTTCACCGGCTGATAAAGAAAAATAATGATGAACGCCGAGATCGCCAGCGAAATCACCAGGTCCCGTAGCCACACCGCCAGCGACGGCGTTGCCTTGCGGATTTCCTTGGCTGGCTCCCTCACCCCGGGAGAACTCCCCGTCGTGTACATGCTTCCCCTGATTCTATATGCAACCTCCACACCAATGAAGCCCGTTGCCAGACCAGCCTCTCTTTTTAGCGCTGTCATCCCGAGCGAAGTCAAGGGACCCCGTGTTTCTCAACCGCACCGCCACCAGGACCGCCCCCCGTGCACCCGCCTCCGTCGCCTTGTTACAATATTCCCTCGAGGTCAACCCCAAATGCTGAAGCGTGCAGTCCCACTGGTATTGGTGTTCATGGCCGTCACCCTGACCGTTTCCGCCCAATGGCTGAACCAGTCGGACCAGGGCGTCCCGGCCTACAACTCGGGCCCGCCGCCCAAGGGCAAAAAGCTGCCCCCGATTCTCCCCAAGGAGAACCTCTGGGCCGAGAACGCCCAATACCCTTACCAGACCAAGGCCTACGAACTTGCCGCCAAGATCCCCAATGTGATCCATCAGGAGCCCTGTTACTGCTATTGCGACCGTGGCATGGGACACAACAGCCTGCATAGCTGCTTCGAAAACACCCACGGCGCCCAGTGCGACGTGTGCCTCAAAGAGCTGTACTATAGTTACGCCCAAACCAAGAAAGGCAAGACCGCAGCCCAGATCCGTCAGGGCATTATCAAGGGCGATTGGAAGCAGATCGACCTCGACTCCGCCGCCAGCGCGAACTGAGGCGGAATCGGCACGCGAAAATCGGGATTTAGAAATTGGGGAATTGACTAATTGAAGGAAATCTTGAAGGAGACCCTCCGGCGAAATCTAGCGTTCTTCAATTCCCCAGTTTCTCAATTTCCCATTTACTCAATGAATCAATCTGCGGTCACGCTCGGAAGCGCAATCAAGTCCGAACTCAAGGGAGCAGTTACGAAAACCACAGGAAGACTCTTACATATGGCTCAAAAACCCACACCCAAGAAGTCCATGGCCGACGACCCCCGCGTCGCTCAGGCCATCCAGAACTACGAAACCGGCCTCCGCGCTCTGCAGGAGCACAAGTTCGATAAGGCCAAGGCCGCCTTCCAGAAAGTGCTCGGCGGCCCCAGCAAGGAACTTGCCGACCGTGCCAACGTGCACCTCAACACTTGCAACCAGCACCTGGAAAAGGTCACCCACCAGTTCAAGACCGTCGAAGAGCACTTCGACTACGCCGTCTCGCTCATGAACCTCGGAGACTACGTCCAGGCCCGCGAGCATCTGGAAAAACTCCAGAAACAGTCCCCCAAAGCCGACTACGTGATCTACGGCCTGGCGGCGCTCGACTGCATGACCGGACACGTCGAAGACTCGCTGCGTAATCTCGACGAAGCCATCCGCCTGAATCCGACGCTGCGCTTTCAGGCGCGTAACGATTCCGATTTCCAGAACCTCTCCGAGGATCCCCGCTTCACCGAGTTGCTCTATCCGGACCCGGGAGTCGACGCCGTTTCCGAAGCGACCGTCCCCGAAGAAGACACGTACTAGCGAAATTTCATGGACTCTCGGCCCAACCCGCTGGCGCGGGACTGTTCCGCCTACTCAGCTCCTTTGCGTGTCGTCGCCATCGGCGGCGGCACCGGGCTTTCCACCCTGCTCAAGGGCCTAAAGAATTTCGTTCCCGCGCCGGGCGAACCCTTCCGCCCCTCCACCGACGCCCCCGCCATCAGCGAACTCAGCGCCATCGTCACCGTCAGCGACGACGGCGGCTCCAGCGGCCGACTCCGCAAAGAACTCAACATGCTTCCCCCAGGCGACATTCGCAACTGTATCGTCGCCCTCTCCGAAGATGCTGACCTGCTTTCCCAACTCTTCCGCCACCGCTTCGACAAAGGCTCCGGGCTCGAAGGCCACAACTTCGGCAACCTCTTCTTGGCCGCGCTCACTTCCATCACCAAAGATTTCGCCGAGGCCGTCCGCCTCTCGAGCGAAATCCTTCTCACCCGCGGCCACATCTATCCGGCTACCACCTCCAACATCGAACTTGAAGCTTTACTTGAAGATGGCACCCGCGTCTGCGGCGAGACTAAAATCACCGCCAGCAAAGGACGCATCCAGGAACTCTTCCTCGTTCCACCCGACGTCGACCCGCTTCCCCAAACCCTCGAAGCCATAGCCCGCGCCGACATCATCACCGTCGGCCCCGGCTCGCTCTTCACCAGCCTCATCCCGAACCTGCTCGTGAAAGGAATCTCGAAAGCCATCCTGGGCTCACCCGCCATCAAGGTCTACATCTGCAACCTGATGACGCAGGCCAACGAGAGCCTCGGCCTCACCGCCGCCGACCACATCCACGCTCTCAATCACCACGCTGGAGCCCAGCTCTTCGACTACGCTCTCATCAACCGCAAGCCCGCCTCCGACGAACTCAAAGCCAAGTACGCCCTCGAAGGCGCCGCCCAGATCGTGGCCGACCTTGACGCCATCGAACAACTTGGTTGCTGTCCCGTCCTCGGAGACTACCTCGACGAGTCCGGCCCTGCCCGCCACGCCACCGAAGCCGTAGCCCGCGACGTTCTGGAAATCGCCACCCAGGCGGCAACAACGCCACGCAAGTCTGACCTCAACGCTGCCAGGAGATAGAGCGGGTGGCGTGTAGGTCGTAGCCTGTGCCGGCGGCTTGTAGCTGGTGGCTCATGGCAGAAAAGTGATCTTCCTTTCAACTTTGGCATCCTGAGCGAAGTGAGGCGCCAGCCGAACGGAATCGAAGGACCCCGTGTTCCTTACACCCCACGGTCCTCGAAGGGAATCTCCCTTCGCTGTCTGCCGGGTGCCCCAAGCTTGTGTGTCCTGCTCTCACCTGGGATTCCGCGGCCCCATCCCCGGGAGGTTTTGCCAACGACCGTTCTTAGCCTGCCCTGAGCTGAGCGAAGCGACGAACGACCAACGACTGGTTCCTGACGACTAGCAACTGACGACTGCTATATTTACTTCGATGCCCACACCAACCCCGCCCCGCATCGCCGTCGCCATCATGGCAGCCGGCAAAGGCACGCGCCTCAAATCCAAACACCCCAAAGTCCTCCACGAAGTCGGAGGCAAGCCCCTCCTCGCCCACGTCACCGCGGCCGCGACGCAACTTGTCCCCGCCCACGACGTCTTCGCCATCATCGGCCACGAAGCCGACCGCGTCCGCCAGGCCCTTGCTCACTCCGGCGTCAACTTCGTTTTGCAGGAAGAACAACGCGGGACCGGGCACGCTCTCATGGTAGCCCGTGAAGCCCTCGCACCCTACGATCATGTCATTGTCCTCTCCGGAGACGCCCCGCTCATTACGCCGGCCACCATCGAACGCCTGCGCGACTTCCATCTTCAGAAAAAAGCTGCGATGACCCTGCTGTCCGCCGAACTCGAAAATCCCATCGGCTACGGCCGCGTTCTGCGTAAAACGCCCAAGTCCGACGAAGTGAAAGCAATTGTTGAAGAAAAGGCTGCAACTCATGCTCAGAGAAAGATCCGCGAAATCAACTCCGGCTTCTACGCTTTCGCCGTCAAACCCCTCTTCGCCCGCATCAGCGGACTCAAAACCGACAACGCCCATCGCGAGTATTACCTCACCGACATGGCCGGAGTCTTCACTCAAGCGAAAGCCAAAGTCATCGCCCTAAGAACCGACCACCCCTCGGAAATCCTCGGCTCGAACACCCGTGCCGAAATGATGGACATCGACCAGCTCGTTCGCCTGCAGAAAGCCCGTGACCTCATGGCCGCCGGTGCCAGCATCTTCTATCCGCAAACCTGCGTCATCGACGCCGACGTCGAGATCGGCCCCGACACAGTCATCGAACCCTTCGTCCAGCTCCTCGGCCGCACTCGCATCGGCAGCGACTGTCGCATCCGCTCCTACAGCGTCATCCAGAATTCCGAAATCGGAGACCGTGTCACCATCCGTCCCGGCTCCATCCTCGACGAAGCCCGCGTTGCCTCCGACGCCATCATCGGCCCCTACTCGCACCTCCGCCCCGGCAGCGAAATCGCCGAGGCTGCCCACGTTGGAAATTTTGTGGAAACCAAGAAGATCAAGCTCGGCAAGGGATCCAAAGCCAACCACCTCACCTACCTCGGTGATGCCGAAATCGGCTCAGGAGTCAACGTCGGTGCTGGAACCATCACCTGCAACTACGACGGCGTCCACAAACACAAAACCGAAATCGCAGACGGAGTCTTCGTCGGCAGCGACAGCACGCTAGTCGCCCCGGTCAAGATCGGCAAAGGCGCCTATATCGCTGCCGCCTCCTGTATCACCGAAGATGTCCCAGAAGACTCGCTAGCCCTCGGCCGCGCCCGCCAAACCACTAAGGAGGGCTGGGCGAAATCCAAACGTGAAGCAAAAAGGTAGCGCTCCGGCCTGTCCTGAGCGAAGTCGAAACATCCCGCCGGCTATCTAGAGAGCTTGCCTGAGCTTGTCGAAGGGGCGTCCCCCTCGACGCCTACTAACACCTCATCCTGAGCGAAATGAGGCGCCAGCCGGGCGGAGTCGATCGACCTCGCGCTCCGACGCATCGGCAATGGGTACGGTTGCATCCGCTCGGTGCCCAGATTCCCTATCTGATTTCCATTCGCGTCACAGTATCCCGCTGACTTCAGCCCGACCGCCGCGCCTGAGCGCTCCAGCGTCCACCCCCCGCCCGTGAGCGTGGCTTCGTTCGGCGCTCCATTCCGCGTCCACTGCACCTGCGCCCCAACAGACCCCAGCAGCGCCAGCAGGCAGCCAGCAACTCCCAACAGTGGTCTAAGCACATAAGAGACCTCCTCCAAACTCGTAATGACGAGTGCGGGAAGCCTCTCAAACTCATGTTACACAGCAATGAATCCAACCCCAGACACGGTACCCATGGCCGATTATCCGTCCTTCCCGCGATTGAAAAGCTTTTTTCGCGTCTTTTGCGACCCCTTTACGCTTGAAACCAGCCCTAGCGAAAGCCGAAGGGCGGCTAAAGCTCCTTCTTGGGATCTCCGCGAAACCTCCGTACGCTCTGCGTTTTGAGATTCTTTTGGCGCTCTTCTCCGTGCCTCCGCGTCTCGTGGTGAAAGGGCCCGTCGACCTCCCCAAAAAACAAAAAAGGCACGGAGCCAAGCCCCGTGCCCTCGCCAGCCGAAATTTCTCTTATTTCGAAACCGCGGCAAACAAATCGGACTTCATCAAAGCTTGGAACTGCTTGTCATCTGTTTTGAAGTGCAACGTCAGCTTCGAGCTGTCCGAATCCACCGTCAAAGCATCGATCGCCGTCTTCTCCACCGGAGACGCATTCATCTTCTTATAGAGCATTCCTGCCTTCACCAGCGACGACATGGTCGCCGCCGTCATCGAGTCCGACGTGATCACATCCAGATTGAAGTTCACCCCACTGGAAAAATCCATCGTGTAACGCGACCCCAGCAGCCGCTTCTTTACCGTATCGTAATCCGCCACTTTCGATGCATCACCAAGGGCTGACCGCATCATGTTCTGAGTGCCCTGCTGGTCCAGCAAGCTCCACACCGGAGACCCATCCACCGAGGCCATCATGTCCGACATCTGCGGATTCTGGTCCAGCGCCGGCGTATACCCATCCCGTGCGTCCAGCGCCCCCTTCACCGCTTTGTCATCGCCAAACAGCAGCGTGTTCTCGTCCAGGAAGTTCATGATCATGCCGTTGCCCATGGCATACAAATCCGACGTTCGGTACTTCACCGGCATGATCTTCTTCATCCGCATCCGCTTCAGCACCACCTTCGCGGAAAACGACCCTTGCGCCATGCCCACCACGTTCACTCCCTGCTTGCCCGCGTGGTAGGCGGCGAAAGTGAGCTGGTCCACATCGCGCTCCGAGTCAATCCCCACGCCCTTCAACGCGATTTCAAACTGCTTCAAGCTCTCCGGCAACACTTGGTCTTTGAGCTGCATTGCCGTCGGCGAGTCATGCAGCGCCCGGTAGTCCACCGAAATCAATTGCTGAATCTCCGACGGAATCACGGTCCGCACAGACGTGCCTAGCGGCATCGCCCACACCGCACTGGCCGCAAAACACAAGCCCAACACACAACCCACCCACTTTTTCATAGGACCTCTGAGAATAGACACTTGGATGCCGACTCGGCTTTCTGAGTTAACCCGATCGCCATCAATTGTATGCCTGCCCCCCGCCTGCCGTCGCAAACGAAAGTACAGCCAGTCGGTTGACGGACTGGACACCCATCCGGCCTAAACCCCACCTTTCAAAGTTCGTTGCGCCGCGAGCGCGAACCAGTCGCCTCGCGCACTGGCGCTTGAGTCCAA
>Ga0306921_10001031_pt1 | contig 26460 bp, 19 predicted proteins | sample sta12Cox44000080_FD_203760 | JGI IMG/M metagenome (GOLD analysis project Ga0306921, IMG submission 203760) | Lab enrichment of tropical soil microbial communities from Luquillo Experimental Forest, Puerto Rico - statoxic.12C.oxic.44.000.080 (v2)... | ecosystem: Environmental > Terrestrial >...
ACCATGATTGCGGTGGCGACGTCGCACCACAATAGAAACTTCACTATCCGAATGGGGCAGCCATCCGGGAGGTTGGCCAGAAACGGGCTTCGAGTCCTCGAAGCGGACTTCGCGGGCGTTTTGGTGGTGCGAAGGGGATTTATCGACAGACGATCCCGAAACGACACTAAAGCCGCGTGAAGAGTATTATTCTCATGATATGGCAACGCCAATCCGGATCAGCTTACCCCACGGGCGGCGCGTTTACCTTCATGTGGAGGAGGCCGATGTCTTGACGTACCCCTGTGATCTATTGGCGCTGAAGTACGCCCAGGCCCTGCATGGAGCAGATAGGGCCGTAGTCCAAGCCCTCACTTCCTCGCACCCTCAGATCGCTGTAGAGCTTCCTAGCGTCGGTCATTTCAAGGTCTTTCAGTCCTCGGGTCAGCTTGGCGCTACACAATTGCTATTCATCGGAGTTCCGCAGCTTCGCCAGTTCCGATATCGCGAGATTCGAGATTTCGGAAGGACCATATTGTCCATCGTGAGTGCTCACCTTCCAGCTGTGGAGCGCCTCGCACTAACGGTGCACGGCCCTGGGACGGGATTAGACGAATTGGAATGTTTCGATTCGTTGCTCGCTGGATTGCTGGATGCACTGTTTGCGGGTGACACTCCTGGAACGCTCTCGGATCTGGCGATAGTTGAACGCGTTCACCGACGTGCACGACGTTTTGACGACGCCCTCGATCGCATCATCCAGAGTAGGATGTTGGAGATCGATCCAGGTGGTAGCCTGAAACTCGAGTTGCAGCCGGGGATAACGCAGAGGATGCGCTCAGCGGGATACGCCTCCGAAACAAAACCATTCGTGTTCGTTGCCATGCCATTTCGGGAGGATATGCGAGATCACTACGAGTACGGTATACAAAATGCCGCTGAGAAGGCTGGCTTCCTTTGTGAGCGAGCTGACTACGCGACTTTTGTCGGTGATATTCTCCAATGGGTCAAAAGCAGAATTGACGCAGCTACCATTGTGGTCGCAGATCTCTCACATACCAACCCCAACGTATATCTTGAACTGGGTTATGCATGGGGTCGGAGTAAGCCAACTATTCTACTCCTGCGGGAAGGCGATGACGTACCGTTCGACGTCCAAGGACAGCGCTACTTCGTCTACAGGAGAATCAAAGATATCGAGACTATGTTGTCCAAGGAGTTGACGGCCATTAGCTCCACCTAAGGGCACAGGTGTAAAATCTCGCCTGCCAGACAATCGCTGTTGAGAACAGCCCTTCGCGCGAGCAACCAGCGACACGGTCTAGAAACGGGCTTCTGGGACCGTCTAACTCCTGCTTGTTATTGATAACATAGACGCTGCCGACAATTTCCTCTTTCTTCACCGTGAGCCTACTGCGTTGGGGGTGTAGGAAGAACCCAGATCGTCTGGATGTCGTGCGCAGTGACCCATACAAAATTGCCCGCCACTCGAACGGCTCCGCTTCCAGCCGGCGGACCAAGCCGTTCAACAACACGATTTACGTCCGGACGGATCATGGAAAGCAGCACCTTTCCGGCACGCACCCATACGGCTCCTGCTCCAGTCGCGATGTCGCCGCCCGCTCCTTCCACTCCAGCTGTAATCGTGGCAACTACGGTGTTCGATGACGGATCAATCCGGCTGACCGAACCGTCGCCCTGATTCAGCGTCCAAACCCCGCCTTCTCCTGTGGCGAGAAAGCGCGGTATTGGGCCGACAGGGATTGTTGCTAAGACATGATTCCTGCGGGGGTCAATGCGCTGGACCGATCCATTACCACTGCCTGCCTTTCCCGTATTTGTAATCCAAACGCTGCCAAAACCAAACTCGGCGGCATAGGAGTACGGGGCAACTTTGATCCGTGTGGTGACGCGATTGGTTCGAGGGTCAACGCGAGACAAGACGCCTCGTGCGTCTGTGAGAAGCCACACCGATCCAGCGCCAACCGCCAGGCTCAGCTCGCCATTAGGATCTGCTAGTCCAGTGGGAATCACCGCTGTGACGCGTGTAGTCTTCAAATCGATGCGATAGAGGGAAGAATCCTGACAATTGGCAACCCACAACGCCCCGAAGCCAATCTCCATGGCGCCGCACGGACTGGGCACAGAAACAGTTGCAACTGGCTTCGGGTGATCGCGCTCTAGCCTTTCAACACGGCCCTCATTTGTTGTCCACACCCCATCTCCGTCAGCAACTAGGAAATCCGCAAAGCCAGGAACCTTAAGTGTAACAACCGCCCGTTGCGCGATTGGTATCACCGTTTCGGAGGTCTGACCATGTGTGTAGCAAGCGTTCATCAGGGTAAGCAGGGCAAGACAAGTAGTTTTAATTTTCATGAAATCCCGATTCGGCATAGCGTGAAATCTGCTACTCAAAAAGTACATCAAAGCCCCCAAAAGTGATCAAGTCCCGAGAAACGGGCATCTGGGAAACGTGCCAACCACTCGTGCCGTCACAAAAACGTAATACTAATGGTGATGAATGACGGCAAAACGCGAACCAAGGGTGAACAAAGAAGGAGAAAAAGGATTCGTCAGATTTCATCACAACTCGTTAAGGTTCTTCGGTTAGCGCCTAACTCCGGCAAGTTCTGATGAAATTAGTCTGTTGGCCGTTAACCGTTGCTAGTTCGAATCTAGCCCGGGAAGCCAAAATTCTTTAGTCTCAATCAAATTACATCGTTGGGGTAGAGCATTCGGTTCCCGACCGAATGGGCTCAGCACGTTTACCAATCGGCGTCCGGGAAGTTGCTGAACCAACCGTTCTTTTTCTTTGACCTTTCTCACGTGAACGGGCACTGTCATAAAAATGTAATGTCAATCGGACCCGGGTGGAGGTTTCGGAAAGGAGTCTACAAATGTCCTCTCAGGCCTTGTTTGGAATAAGCGTCGCCGTCAGTTTTATCGCCTGGGCGGTCGTCATGCAGCAATATCTCTGGCCAGCCCTGCGCAGCCAATCGCGTACCAACGCCCTGCGCCCCATCCTCCTCTTACACAGTTTTCGGTTCGTTGGCTTGGCGTTCCTGGTGCCGGGAGTCGTCTCGCCGGATTTGCCGGCAGCCTACGCGCGTCCGGCGGCCTACGGTGATCTTGCGACTGCGATTCTTGCCTTGCTGGCGATCGCGGCGCTGCGGAACAAACTGGGAATCATCCTGGTCTGGGCCTTCAACCTTCTCGGCACCGCAGATCTGCTCCATGCCTTCTACGAAGGCAATCGCACGGGCGTTGGCCTCGCGCCGGGCATGCAAGGTGCGGCCTACTTCATTCCAACCGTCTTGGTACCACTCCTGCTCATCAGCCACTGTGTTGTCTTCCGGCTCCTGTTTCCAGGGAACCACCTTGCCAGGGTTGCATGATAGGCATGGGTGTTCACCCGAAAAACCCTAGGGAGGCTGGTTTTGGGCGGTCGTTCAAGCCCGAAAAACCTCGTAGTCTTTGATTTCTGACAATTTAGAAAAGTTCTGATGCCTGCGCGCCTCCGGCTATCTTGGGGCATGAAAGCCTTGAACTCTCCTGATCTTGCGATGAGCCTTCAACGCGAAGATGTAAAGAGGAAAATGGAGGAACCGATGCTTGCAGTTATACGGTGTATAGTATACAGTGTATAGGTGAACACCACACCTCAGACGGTTGCGCAAAAAACTACCGCTGAACAGATCGCCAAGGCGGCTCTGAAGATCCTGGAAGCCGAGGGCCCCGAGAAGGTCACCATGCGCCGGGTGGCCGGCGCGGTGGGCATCACGCCCATGGCGATTTATCACCATTTCCCCGGGCGTGAAGCGCTACTCAACTACGTCACCGATCGCGAATTTTCGAAACTGCTGCAATACATTCTGGCGCACCCGCTGCGCGGGAACTCGGAGGCGCGGCTGGTTTGGGTGATGGAAGGATACGTCGATTACGCCCTGGAACGGCCGCGCGTGTTTGATTATGTGTTTTCGCGGCCCCGTCCGAGCGCGCGGCGGTTCCCCAAGGACTTTCGGGCGCGACTTTCCCCCACTCTGAACCCTGTCGCTGATGCCATCGCAGCGGCGATGCAGCAGGGACACCTGAAGAAAGATGACATCTGGGAAGTGGCCTTCGCGCTGTGGGCGCATGTGCATGGGTACGTGATGCTGTACCGAGCGGGACGCATCGGACTTTCGGAAAAAGAGTTCCGTGAATTGATTCGACGATCGCTAAGGAGATTTGTGAATGGACTCAAGGCTTAGTCATTCTAATCTGGCAGCGCTGTGCCTGGCGATTAGCGCAGCGCTGTTTTTCCTTGGAAGCGGGTTGGCACCCATCTGGGAGTGCACGTGGCTGGCGGCGATTCCGGTGCTTTGGATCTCTTCGCGTGTGTCAGGAAAGCAGGCGTTCTTCCTTGGCGCTGCGGCTTATGCGCTGGGCGGACTAAATGAATGGAGTTACGCGCGACAGGTGCTGCCGACGTGGCTTGTTGCCGCAATCCTGCTGTCTTCCGCATGTTTGTGCGGGTTGGGTGTGGTGCTGTTTCGAGGAAGGATTTTGCGGGGAAGAATCTGGCAGGCGGTGGTGGTGCTGCCGGCGTTCTGGGTGACGGTCGACTATTTGACTTCGATCCTTTCGATTCACGGGACGTTCGGAAACATCAGCTATTCGCAGATGAATTTTCTCCCCATTGTGCAGATTGCGTCGATAACAGGCATTTGGGGTATCAGCTTCAGCATGTTTCTGTTTGCGGCCACGGTGGCTGCGGTGTTTAGTGCCGGTCCCGTCTCGAAGAAGATTCCGGTGGCAGTCGGCGCCTCCGTTTTTCTGGTCTGCGTATTTGGATACGGAATCTGGAGATTGGCGGCGACCCCGAAGAATTCGCCGACGGTGAAAGTGTTGCTGATGGGCTCGAGCGCGAATGGAAATTTCTTCGCCAGGACTCCGGACGAACTGAAACCCATTCTGGAGAGGTACGCGGAACAGGCAAGAGGTGTGGCATCGCAAGGTGTTCAACTAATCGTCATTCCGGAGCATGTTGGGCCGATCACGGACGCTTCGGAAGCGGAGGCCGACGCGCTTCTCGGAACAATTGCAAAAGAGACCGGGACCTATGTCGCGATCGGAATTGAACGGATTTCGCCGAATGTTTCCTGGAACCAGGAGCGGGTTTACTCGCCCGATGGGAACCTGGCTGCAATCTACAACAAGCACCACATGCTGCCGCCGTTTGTGAAAGTCAGTTCAAGGTCGGCACATCCCGCACCGTGTTGCACCAGGCTTCCGCTAAATGGGGCGTGGAGATCTGTAAGGACATGGATTTTCCGCGTCTGAGCCGGGAATATTCGCGAGACGGGATTGGGATGCTGATTGTATCCGCCTCGGATTTCGTGGCGGATGGCTGGCTGCATGGGGGGATGGCGGTGCTGCGCGGGGTGGAGGGCGGATTCAGCATTGCTCGCGCGGCTGATCTTGGCATTCTGACGGCAACTGACGATCGTGGCAGTGTCCTTTCGGAGCGTGACACCGTTCGCATTGGGGCGCCCATCGCGACCGTCGTTGCTGAAGTTCCCGTCCGCCACGACATCACCATCTACTCCCGTTTAGGCGACTGGTTCGCCTGGCTGTGTATTGGAGTTTTTCTATTCGCGTGGCTCAGTCCACAAAAAAGCCAACAGCTAACAGCTGAAAGCAAGACCGAAACTGTCCCTCCCGAGAATTCCGTTGCCTAGTCGAGTCAAGAGTCCTGATCGCTTGGGGTGCTTACCGCGCTAACGGCACTGGTGCACGTCGCATATGGCTTAGCCAGCGTTCTCCGCTACCTCCTTTTGCCATTCGACATCTTCTTCCAACTGACTTGCACATCTTATCGGTGACATCCCGATTGGCATGGCCGAGCCACAGTTTTTGCAAGTTCCTCGGTACTCGGTTCTTCCGTACGTGGGCAGTTCCGAAACGGCGAAACGCGTGGCATCAGCCGGGAAGGAATAAATCCAACGAAGCTGTATCGACCCGGAGAACGCTAAACTAGATTCGGTTCTGCTGGTTTTCAAGACAAATCGCTGTTAACCTCAAATATTTGTTGATACTATTCAGTACTAGACGATGCGGACCTCGTTCCTCATAAATTGCTCCAAGAGAGAGGCTCAGGAAGTCCGGACTAGAGCGGAGCTGCAGAGACGCACGGTGAGCGGATACGTCATAAACATCGTCGTGCGGCGAATTCAATTTGCCGAGGAAATTCCCGGCATGAACCCGCAAGTGTTCAGGCTTGAGCGGGACAAGCGGGCGAAAGCTGCCGGGCCGAGAACTACGCTGCACATATACTGCAGCCTCGAGGACGCGCGCAAAATCCGCCGCGCTGCACGCCTTGGTCAAGTAACCATAAGCGGATTTGTACTTCATTGTCTGTGGCACTCCTGGCAAATCGAGGACTCCTTAGCGGAAATCCAACGCAAAAGACGTATTCCTGGCCACAGCCTCTGGACCATTCCGAACTGACTTCGTCCGTGTTTCCTTCGACGATTTCGTGTGGAAATCTCCCGCATACTATCGGTTGCGAATAAGAGACGCCATCTGCCGGACGATCTTCGAACACTTCAGACGACAGGACCACAGCGCTCAGTGACCCGATGGGCCGATACATTCGATTCAAGTGGTGCGGTCCAGGAGCGGATGGAGCAGTCGGCCGCAGAGCGTCACAGGCAATCAAGGCCGTCGTGCGCTCCGCGAAGGGCACAAACTTCGCTTGCGAAATTCACCGGTCAGCGTATAGTGCGAATCAAAAGCGCCTGTCCCCGCGCCGACAGGAGTCTTTCTATGAATACCGGAAAGACCCAGGGGTACGTCCTTACTTTTCGCTGTATCAACTGCGGGAAATTCGAAGTATTCGCCAAATACCCCACCGAAGGCATCGAGCCTGAGGACCGAATCCGCGGCCGGCTATACCAGGTAAGCTGCGAATCGTGTGGTTGGAATGGCGATGCTTGTGGTCTTTCTGCCGTTCGTGTTTCGCATACGACGGAGCTCAAAGCGAGGTCGCGGGCACACGGGCTGGGTTTGTGATCCGGACGACGAGCCAATCACTTCCGTTGGCCGGGGATCCGGAAATAACCCGACAGGCGCACTTAGTTCCGGAACGTTTTCCGAGTCTCTGGTCAGAGATGACCGGTGATTGGCGAAAGCGACGGACCGTTGGCTGGAGAAATCGTGTGCCGCTAGCGTTTTGCCGAAGTTAGCCAGCTGTCTAAGTGGTCTGCATAACTTCGGCTGGAGCGGTGTTCCGAACCGTCTGATAGCTTTACCAGGTATTCGCGATTATCAATAGGGCAGAGTTCGCGAATGCACTTGGCGCGTACAATTCTTGACCGGTGGATACGAAAAAACTGGGCCGGATCAAGCTTTTCTTCCAGAGAATTCATCGTTTCGCGTATCAAATGAGAACGTCCGCTGCCGTGGAGTTCGGCGTAATCCCCCGCCGCCGCGATCCATTCGATCTCGTCTGCAAACACAATCCGAATCCGTGAACCGACCCGCACCGGGAAGCGTGATATGTACTGCTTTGGGTTCTTTTGAAGCATCTCGAGCAGTCGCTCAGCCATCTGAAGCTTGGAACTATGATCTCCAACCATTCTTGCCCTTTGTAGAGCCGTGCGAAATCTTTCATCGTCCACGGGTTTAAGGAGGTAGTCCAATGCGTGAAATTCAAACGCGCGCAACGCGTGCTGCTCATAAGCAGTAAGAAAGATTACCGATGGCAGATTTTCTTTTGGAATATTCCTTAGAACCTCAAACCCGTCCATTCCTGGCATCTGCACATCCAGAAAAACAACATCAGGAGAAAGCGTGAGAATTCGCTCAACTGCCGAGGAGCCATCCTCACACTCTCCAACGATCTCGACATCTTTGAACTTCTTCAGCCGGAGCACGATCCCGCGCCGCGCCAGCGGTTCGTCGTCGACAATCAGTGCGCGCACACGCCCCCCTCAACCGCTTGAACCGCTCGCCGTAAAGGCACTTCGATCACAGCCTCACAGCCACCCGCGTCCGGCCATTGCAGCAAAAACCGGTGATCGTCTCCATAGAGCGCCTTCAGCCGCTCTCGTGTGTTCTTGAGGCCAATACCTCTGACTTTTCCATTTGCACTAGAAGACCTGCCGTTCGCGTTGGAAGAACCTTCGGCTCCGTTACGCGGGCCGGAATTGCGGATCGTGATCATTAAACGGCCGGCGTTCAGACGGCTCTCGATCCGAATCGCTCCACCTTCGATCAGCGGAGCAACTCCGTGCCGCACAGCGTTCTCAACCAGCGGTTGCAGCAACATTCCCGGCACGATTGCATCGAGAGTGTCCGGCGAAGCTAACATCTCAACTCGAAGCCTTTTTCCGAGTCGGGTTTGCTCAATCGCAAGATATTGTTCGATGAACGCAAGTTCCTGCGACAGCGGCGTTTCCTCTAACGCATCCTGGTCCAGTGTGGTTCGCAGTAGGTCGCCGATCTGCGCCAGCATACGCGTAGCGCCCTGAGCATCTCCGTCCAATACCAGTGTAGAAGCGGCATTCAGCGAATTGAACAGAAAATGAGGATTCAGTTGGTAACGCAAAGCGCTGAGGCGAGCCTCGCGTGCCTCGGATTCGGCCCGCAGCAAGCGTTCCCTCTCCTGAGCGGACCGCTGCCATTGCTTGATGCTGAAATACAGGCTGCACCAGAGAAAAAGCACCACCGAAGACTGAACCGCGTCTCCGGCCATGTCGGGCCAATCGAGCTTTTTGAAATTTAACGATACGAGTCCAGCCATGACCGCTGCGACAGTTCCTACCATCAGAGACCATACCGACATCCTGAGTCCGAAAGCGAGCCACGAAGGCGAGCGGAGCAGCAGCGATCGGCAGATTGGATGAACCACAAAACTGCCAAGGAACATGAAAACGACTAAGATACTCACTTCGCGCAGCGCTCCCGGCCGCTTTACGATATCGGAGATACACGCCACGAGCACGACCACATAGAGGCAAACTCCTCCGGTGATCTGAAGCCGCCAGAACGAAGGGAAGCGGAGCGGGTCTTCACCTGCCATGGACAGCATTCTAGCGCAGGTGCACCATAGCGCAGCCCCGTCCGTCGCACCAAACCTGCGGTTCGTCGCATTGTGTATTCGTTCCACGGAGGGGCCCTGACAGCCGGGACCTATCCGGGTTAGCCTCCTTCAGGAAGTGCTGTTGAAGAGGTGTTTCATGCCAGAAAACGTAAGAATCGCATTCCCGCCGACCGCGGCCGTCGCAGAATTATCCTTCCTCCGCGCGGGGACCGTGCCCTGGTACGTATGGTCGTCGGCTTTGGCAGTAACGTCGACAACCGTTGGTCTCTACTGGGACATTTCTTGGCACATTGGCATCGGGCGCGACACATTCTGGACGCCCGCGCATCTCGCCATTCAGTTCGGCGCAGTCCTCACCGGATTGTGCTGCGCGTATTTGATTCTGCACACCACATTCGCTCCCGAGGCCGCAGCCAGAGAACACTCGGTCCGGATTTGGGGATTCCACGGGCCGCTCGGTGCTTTCGTCGCGGCCTGGGGTGGCTTTTGCATGTTGACCTCTGCTCCCTTCGATAACTGGTGGCACAATTCGTTTGGATTGGACGTGACAATTCTTAGCCCGCCGCACGTTGTGCTGATTCTAGGGATTTTCGTGATGGGCTTGGGCGGGCTCATCCTGACGACGAGCCGGATGAATGTGTCGACAGGAGAAAACCGAGACAAGCTCAATTGGCTGCTGCTATACAACGGGTCGCTGTTGTTGTGTCTGTTGCTCATGCTCGGCTACGAATACATCGGCGATCAAACCCTGATGCACAGCGCGATCTACTATCGCGTGCTCGGCATGATTGTGCCGGTAGTACTCGTTGGGATTGGCCGCGCTTCCGGAAGTCGTTGGGCCGCCACCACGCTGGCGGCGATATACACGGTCTTATGGCTCGCCGGAAACTGGGTTTTCCCTTTGTTTCCAGCCCAGGCAAAGCTGGGTCCCGTGTTTACACCTATCACGCACATGGTACCGCTCGGCTTCCCGGTGCTCATACTCCCTGGCGCGATGGTCCTCGATGTTGTTGTCAGCCGATTTGCCAGTCGAAGTGACACACAGAAAGCGCTGGTCGGCGGCGTTGGATTCATGGCCGCGAGTCTTGCCGTAAGTTGGCCGTTCGCATATTTCATGATGTCACCCCACGCGCGTAACTGGATCTTCGCCATGGATGAATTCGGCTATAACACTCCGCCTTCGCAATATCACCTGGCGTGGACGCTGGCAGCTTATGAGCAGACGCGAGCGGAATTCTGGGTCGGTATGCTCACCGCGCTGGCAGCGACAATGCTCTCCATGCGCGTCGGGATGCTGTGGGGAGATTGGATGCGCCGAATCCGCCGTTAATTGCGGTGTCGCAATCAGTAGCTCTGTTAAAGGGGGTTGTATGCGAGCTTACGGACTAGCTATTTTGCTTTTGACATTAAGTTCCTCAGTCTATGCCCACGTTGGAAGTCCCGAGGTGTATTTTGAGGGCGCTGCCGGACCCTATCACTTACTGGTGAAGGTGAGTCCTCCGGCGATGGTGCCCGGTATCGCGCAGGTGCAGGTTCGCGTCACGTCCGGTACCGTCGGCAGCATCAGCGTTGCTCCGGTCTATTTGAATGGCAGAGATCAAGGCCTTCCGCCGGCACCGGATTCTCTCCAACTTTCCGCAACCGATCCGCAATGGTTCACCGGCACGGTTTGGATGATGGAATCAGGTTCTTGGGAAGTGCGCGTCGAGGTCGCTGGGACTCAAGGGACCGGAAAGCTGGCGGTTCCGGTTCCCGTTTTTGCACGCCGCACTTTGCCGATGGAAAGGGCGCTCGCCGGGCTGCTCTTCGGACTCATGCTGTTCCTTTCGATCGGCATTGTCTCGATCGTCGGAGCAGCCGCCCGCGAAGGCGGACTCGACGCCGCGGCGACTCCTTCACCACGCGACCGACGCTTTGGACGCATCGCAATGGTGTTTGCCGCCTTATTGGTTACAACCATATTGGCATTGGGAAATTGGTGGTGGAACGCGCAGGCCGCTGATCTGAAGCACCGAGTGCTGTACAGCACTCCGCCGCTCCATGCCTCCCTCAGTCGAGTGGACGCCGGCACCGAGCCTGGAGTGGACCAGCTCACGCTGCGGATCGACGAAGATTTCTGGCACAAGAGCCGCAAGGATCAATGGTCGATGAGTTTGATTCCGGACCACGGACACCTGATGCATTTATTCCTATTGCGTATGCCAGCCATGGACCGTCTTTACCATCTTCACCCCGAGCAGACGAGCGATGGATCGTTCACGATGAGATTGCCGGCCATCTCAGGCGGCAAATACAGGATTTTTGCCGACATCGTTCGCGGTACTGGATTCCCCGAGACTCTGGTGAGTGAAATCGACCTGCCGGACGTGAAGGGCGAACCATCTTCCGATGACGACTCTAGTGCGGCAGCACCACCGTTTGAATCCTCCGGTACGGCGGTGAATGTTGCGCAGCTCTCGGAGGGCGGTCGAATGGTTTGGGAACAGGACACCAGAGCGTTGAAAGCTGGCCAGGTTTCTTGGTTTCGCTTTCGCGTCGAAGACGCCGAGAATCGACCGGTGAATGATCTCGAACCTTATATGGGCATGGCTGGTCACGCGGAGTTCGTGCGTTCCGATCTGTCGGTATTTGCGCATGTTCACCCCGCAGGGTCGGTGCCGATGGCTTCACTAATGATCGTGCAACAAGACCTTGGACTGCCTATGGACCACAACTCAACGCACTCGCTTCCCGCTGAAGTGTCGTTCCCCTACGGATTTCCCCAACCAGGTGAGTACCGGCTGTTTGTGCAGGTCAGACGCCACGGCCACGTTGAAACGGGTGTGTTCGACGCTCACGTAAGAAACTAGCGACAAATCCTGGTTATTCTGGGCAGCGCTTGCTGTCGCCTTTTCGTCTCCTTCGCGCCATTCTCACAGACTCACGCGCGAACCGCTCGGCAGTGTGTCCGAGACCCCCGGACCTCATCTCCTATCGAAGCCTAGCTTTTGGCCGACAAGATCTGGGCGATGTCGCTGCGCCCCTGGAGATCGGTGTGGGCTTCCTCCTGGATGCCAATCAGGATCCTCACGGCCTCCTGATGCTGGCGTTGCGACTCCGCACTGTTCCCCTCTAACGCAGCTAACTGGCCAAGCAGGCCGTGGCATTGAACGAGAAGGTCGTCCGCGCCGAGTTTTTCGGCGGCCACCAGAGCACGCTGCAATTCCACCTGAGCCTGCTGGTACTTCTTCGACTGGATCTGCGCCTTCGCGAGATGAATCGAGCATTGGAGCGACAGGTACTTCAGTCCGGTAGAATTCGCTGATTCGCGAATTGATTCCAGGCTCGCCATGCTGCTCTGGGCGTTTTTGGTGACAGCCGCGAGCTTGGCGAGGTTAAATCTGCTCGTCAGCAGGATCTCGCGGTCGGCGGTGCGGGAAGCTGCGTCGTACGCCGCCTTGTATAAAGCCCCTGCGGCCTTGTAATCGCCGCGGTAATACGCATTGTCACCTTGCAGGCTGTTGATTTTGGCGATCAGGTTCTTGCTCTTGAGTTCCGTAGCCAAATTCAGTGCCCGTTTGAGTTCTCGCTCAGCCTCCTGACTCATTCCTGTTTGAACAAGCACCGCGCAGTACTCGGTAAGGATCTGAGCCATCCCATCCCCATGGGGCTCCAACTCCTGAAAGATCTTGAGCGCTTCTCTGTGAGCGTCCAAGGCCGCGCCGTAACGCCCTCGGAGCGCGAAAACCGTGCCCAAGCTATAGGACTCGATGGCTGCGCCGCGCCGGTCGCCCATCTTGCGACGCAAGTCGAGGGCTTTCAGATACTGCGAGAGGGCTTGATCATAGTAGCCCAGGTGCACGGAAGTTTCGGCCAGATTGTGGAGCGTATCGGCAATGTCACCGTCAACTTGAAGTTTTTCGCGTCGTTGAAGGGCTTGTTCTAGATAGGTATATGCATCCTGGTAATCACCCTTTGCGAGGTGGGTATTGCCGATATTGTTGAGCGCCTTTGCGTGGTAAGGCTCATTTCCTATTTCCGTCCAAATTTCGAGGGACTCTTTGAACAGGCCCAGCGCTTTATCATGCTCACCGCGATCGTTATAAAGATTGCCCAAATCGTTCAAATCACCTGCAACCCCAGCCTTGTCGCCAACCTCTCGGTGCAACTTGAGCGCCTCGGTGTAGCCCTGCAGCGCGAGGTCAGGCCTGCCGCGGACGATTTGAATCTGCGCGATCGCGCCCAAGCTCTCGGCGATTCCACTTTTCAGTCCTAGTCTACGCTTGATCGCCAAGGAGTCCTCAAAGTTGCGAAGCGCCTCCTCCGTGCGGTTCAAACTCTGATAGGCCACACCGATTGCTTGCAGAATGTCGGCGCGTTGCTCGTCCTGATTGAGCTGGGTGGCGAGGTTTAAGGCGGAACTCAGATAGTCAAGGCCCTTGGACGGGTCGCCCGCCTCGATTTCCACGCGGCCTTGGGCCAGAGGGGCATCCACACGCTTCGGGTCGAGAGAGCGCACTTTCGCGTAGTACTCACGGGCCTTTGCGTAGTTTCCGGATGTTTCATAAAGCGCAGCCAGTGCGAACAGAATGTCCGAGTCGCCCGGTTCCTCCTTGGCGAGTTCTTCATATCCGGCAATGGCCTTGGGATAGTCCTTCACGATCCTGAAATGCGAAGCGGAAATCAGATATTTCTCTTGCGGCGATAGATTCTGACTGAGCTCTGTGGCCCTGAGCGATGCGGCCTCAGCGTCGGTATCTTGACCGAGGAGGGCGTAGGCGTCGCCTAACTTGCAAAATGCCAGAGCAAAGTTGGGATCCTCTTTGGTTGAGGCGAGAAACTGCGTGGAGGCTTCCACGGCATCGCCCTTGCGCATCGCCTGCAGGCCCTGGTCGTAGTGGTGCAGAGCCTCGAGTGAAGCCGAGGACGGCTTGATGGCACGAGTCTCTAATTCGTGGATGGCACCGGAGTCGAGTGCAAGGTTCGCGCGGATGTCCTTTGCGAGGCCGTCAACCGCATTCAATATGTCCTTTTCGTTGTTAGCCTCTCGCCTGAAGGAGACGCTACGACCGAGTTTCGTATCTTCGAGCGTAGATTCGATCCGCAGTTGATCCCCATATTTCGCATACTGCCCCCAGACAATCACGTCCGCGTTACCGTATTCCGCAAGGCGATCCATCATGCGGGAGTCAAACTTGGCATTTGGTGAGATTCGCAGATCCTGAAGGATCTGACTCGTGCGGTCGGCGGAAACGGTGCGGAGGCGTGGGGACTGTCCCACCTCTTCGGTTAGCACCTGAGCCATGCTTGAGCCGAGCCAATCCAGCTTCGAATCGCCTGAGGCATTCCGGAACGGGAAAATCGCAAGTGATTTGATGGGGGCGGTGGAGGCGACCGTATTTGCGGCCGTTCTTGCGGCAAACCTGTTGTGAAGAACCAACGCGGCCACACCGAGGATCAGTAGGGCCGACGCACAGGCGGCCGCCATCCTGGGGGTCAGCAGCCTGCGCGAGGAACGGAGGAAAGTCTTCCAGACGGGTGCGGTCGCGCCGTGCTTCCAGCGCTCCAGATCGTTCCAGATTTGCCGCGCAGACTGATATCGGTTGCGCGCGTCAATTTCGAGGCATTTCGAGGTGATGTCACTTAGCACGGGAGGAATCGAAGGGTCCGCCTCAATCGGCGGGCGCGCTCTTTCGGCGGTTCGCCGAAACATGGCGCTCTCGGTGCTTCCGCCCGCATACGGTTTCTTGCCAATCAAAAGCTCATAGAGGATGATGCCTAAACTGAAAAGATCGGACCGCGCATCGACGTGTTCGCCCTTCACTTGTTCCGGCGACATGTATTCCGGTGTGCCGACCAGCATGCCGGTCATGGTCATGCCGCCAGGGCCGATCGGGCGCGCGATCCCAAAATCCATGACCGAGACTTTGCCGGTTTTGTCGAGCATGACGTTCGAAGGTTTCAAGTCGCGATGAACGACGCCCTCGGTATGAGCGGTCTCGAGAGCGAGGCAGATTTGCTGAACGATGTCGACACATACTTCGCGTGCTAGCTTTCCCTTTTCCCCGACAATGGCCTTCAAGTTCTGACCGTCGATATACTCCATGGTGATGAACTTGGTCCCGCGGTCTTCGCCAAGATCGAAGATGCGGACGACGTTTCGGTGCGTAACCTGCCTGGCTAGGATCAATTCTTGTTTGAAGCGCCGTAGAATCTCCGAATCTTCGGCCAATTCTGGCCGAATCACCTTGATGGCCACAAAGCGGTCCAGCTCGCGATCGCGCGCTTTGTAGACTGAACCCATTCCGCCAATGCCCAAACGTTCGCGCATTTCATAGCGGCCGGCCAGGAAGCTGCCAGGCTGCAACCAACCTTTTGCTCCGGCATTCCCTTCGCGATCCGGAAGTGTGACAGCAGAGGACCAGTCTTTCGCAAAGTCGACGTCGAGTGTTTCTCGAAGATCCTGACTCTCGGTGAGGGTCACCGCATCCGCCGGAAGTACGGCATCGCACTTCAGGCAGCGAGCCGCGGAGGCAGGGTTGCGGGCATGGCAGAGCGGGCAATCCATGGAGCATCCTTGCAAGGAAGGTTGTGGTCAACGGTACTGTTTCCGACTTAGGAAATCAAGTTGGAGAAGGCAAAATCCCCCTTTAGCGAGCTCTGGCTACTTGATCTTGCGCAAAGAGGCAACTGAGAAGAGTCCTGCTGACTGAAATATCATTTGGTAATCCGCGGGCGAGAACAACTGTTACCGCTTTTTTCGTACGGCAAGACTCAAACTGAGCCCGAACACCCCGGCGGGCATCGCGACGCAAGCTCCGAATCATGTGGGTTACAGCGTGCTTCTCGACACCAATAGCACCGGATGCAGCGATTACAGCGGCACGATCGAATCCACGGTGACGCCGACGAACTCGCCAGTAGACTTCACCTACGACCCGGTCCGGCAGTTGTACGGCCTGAGGCGGTTGGGCATTTATCCAGCGGGTCAGTACAAACTCCTTCTTAATTCCAACCTTGCGCCCGAAACATGTGCCGTCTTTGTCGTTACGAAAGACAATTGAAAGTCGGGACTGACGAGTACGAGTGCGCTCGAGATACAACCATGGTTCCTCGTGTTATCAACCACTGGGAGTCAGATTGGGCGTGCTCGTTAGCGGTCCTCTTTGCGCCAGCGCAAAGACACTTTGGACAAAAAGAGTAGGAAAGGATGCAAGTTCCTGCTGTTTCGAACAGCCGGTGAGTCCATTTCCGCCACGTTCAACTTGAGTCCCAACACTCCACCAGCAGTGGAAATGGAAGGCGCCAATCGGGCCGAGTACCGAGTCACAATCGAGAGTTAGTGCAACTTTCTGAGGTGCGCGGTGGGATCTCGCGATGCAGCGTACAGAAGCGCCCTGCAGTGCCGCTCTTTGTTACGACTTTTCGCACCGGTTCATTTGCTTGGGTTTCCTCGACCGCGTCAGTTTTCGGTCGAGTGATTTGCCGTGTTGTGTTGCCCGTCCGTTCTTGTCGTAACGGAAGACGACGGACCGGCGGACGGAAGGTTTTAGAACAGCCGCCATGGCGCTTGTTTTTGAGCGCCGCCGTTGACAAGCGGCCTTGTCGACAAAGTAGGCCAATGGGCCTTGACACGGTAGTGTCCCTGGAGGCCTCTCACCCGCGTTCGCTGGCCTTCACCGGTTCACACTTTGGACTATTATTAACTTGACAATCTTCCTGCCTCTGCTAGACTTTCAGCCCGTTCCCAGGTTACAGAAACTGAAGTCCCACGGTTTCGAATGCCCTTGCAGTAATCGGCCCCTTTCACAATCGAACGTTCGCGCAACACGAATTCGGCGGTGCGCTGTGCAACTTCGCGTTTCAGCTTGTGCGCGCTTTTGGCGCTTGATGGAGTCAAGCGCTTGTCCTCGTTTTTTTGGTCGTATCTCAGAATCTGCAGCTGACCGAATTCTCACTTCGCAATTATGTCCTCCCCTAAAGGAGGCAATCTGACTCCAGTCTCACGTTTCGAGCCGCATGCTCGACGAGACGGCGATCGTGCGTGTCCAGAGTTCGGGCCCGTTTATCAGCGTGGCAAACGAGCTTTGTGCCCCAGAGAGTTGAAAACGGAAATTCCGGTCTGGGGGTATAGGCATCTTGAAAGTTTGAAAGAGAGGATTTCCATGATTTTCAGAGTGCAGGTCGGAGCTGTTTGCCCATCTCGGTCCCTGGTAGTTTTGGCCGCAATTCTGACAGGGTTGATTTGGGGGATACCGCCACGAGCCGGTGCCCAGAGCGTCGTGGTCAACAGCAGCAGTTCTGTCAGATTCCTGGACAGCGTCGGTAACACCGCAACCGATTTCCCGGCGCCTTTCACCGCGGCGGATTTCGCAAACGCGCAAGCAGGACCGTCCGCAACTGTCCTTTCGTTGATTCCTTCCTACATTCCCTCGCTCCCCCATGGACCCAATGCCGTGTGGATTGGGACAAATGTCACAGCCGGAATTGCTGCCGGTGATACCGCTCTGTATGCTGCGAGCTTTACGCTTCCGAGCGGCGTTTCATCGGCTTCGCTCACGCTGTACTACGCGGTTGACAACGGTTTGGGACACACGAACCCTGGCATCTATGTCAACGGAACAGCCCTTCCGAACTCGACGGTCCCCTCATCTTCCTGCGTAGCCACCGGATGCGCCTTTCTTCAGGAACAAATCTACACGGACGCGAACATCGCTCCCCTACTCGTGAGTGGGACCAACTGGATTTACTTCGATGCCGTGAATCTGGGAGGCCCTGGAGGGCTGATCTTTTCGGCGGTCATTACCTACGGTGCTTCGACGGGTACGCCGGTGGCCATCACGAACATCATCGCCGGAGGCGGAGGTCTGGTGGATGGGCTGGCGACTTCGGTCAGCCTACCGTTTCCATCGTCTCTTGCGCAGGACAAGAACGGGAATGTGTATATCGCCTCGGAAGAAACTGCCGGCATATACAAGCTTGATGCTTCGGGCCAGTTGACCGTGCTAGCGGGAAACGACTTGCAGAATAGTATCGGAGACGGCGCGTCCGCCGTGAACGCGAGCTTGAACCTGCCCTCAGCGGTTGCCGTGGATCCAGCCGGAAACTTGCTAGTTGCCCAAGGAAGTAACAGCGCCATTCGAAAAATTGACATGGGAACCGGTGCGATTACCCTGGTGGCTGGAAACGAGAGCGACGGCTATAGCGGTGACAATGGGCCGGCAACACAGGGGCAGTTGAGAGCGCCAGAGGGCGTTGCTGTGGATGCAAACGGGAATATCTTCATTTCCGATTCCGGAAACAATCGAATCCGCCGAGTGGACGCCAACACCGGAATCATTACGACGATCGCAGGAAATGGAACTCCAGGCTTTGCAGGTGACGGTGGGGCGGCCGCTGCAGCGACCATAAGTTTCCCAACGGGAATAAGTGTAGATAGTCTTGGCAATATATTTTTTTCCGATACCGGCAATCGGCGTGTGCGGCGGATTGATGTAAACACAGGCTTCATCAGCACGGTCGCAGGGAATGGCAGTCAGTTTGATTCCGGAGATGGGGGACCGGCGCTCCAGGCGGGCTTGGCGAATGTCTGGGGAGTGGCAGTCGATTCGGGGGGAAACCTCTACCTCTGCGATCTGTCGAGCGCGACCATCCGGCGAGTCGATGCCCTAACGGGCACAATCTCAGCGATCGCGGGAAATGGCGTACTGGGATTCTCGGGTGATGGAGGGCCGGCGCTCAGCGCGGCACTGGGTTCGCCGACCGCGGTTCTGGTAGATGCATCAGGGAACCTTTTGATCGGAGATCGCGTCAACAATCGAGTCCGCAAAGTAGATGCACAGACAGCAATCATTGCGACGATTGCGGGCAACGGAAGCATTGGCGATGGAGGCCCGGCAACACGTGCGAGCTTATTTCTCCCGGAAGGGGTTGCTGTCGACAGCTTAGGTAATGTTTTGGTGGCCGACACCACCAATTTTCTCATCCGTTCGGTAAATGCGGGCGGGACAATTACGACCATCGCAGGCAAAGAAGACACCTGCTGCTCGACAGGCGATGGTGGACCTGCCGCGGACGCTTTGCTCGGCTATACAACCGCAATAGTGACCGACAGCTCGAACAGCATCTTTATTGCTGAGTCCTCTAATCATCGTGTCCGGCGAATCGACGCGCTCACTGGAATCATAACCACTGTCGTCGGGAACGGCACGTCAGGTTTTGCCGGCGACTTGGGGCCAGCCGCAAGTGCCAGCTTGAACTTTCCCTCCGCGTTGGCCTTTGATCGTCAGGGCAATCTATTTATCGCTGACTCGAACAACCAGCGTGTTCGTCGGGTGGATGCGGTTACAGGTACCATCACGACGGTCGCAGGAAACGGAACACCTGGATTCGCCGGCGACGGAGGCCCCGCGACAGCTGCGTCCCTTAATCTCACAGCGCCGTCTTTCAATCTCACAGCGGCGTGGAGTGGTGCAGGCGGAATGGCCATAGATGCGTCCGGGAATCTTTTCATTTCTGACACCAGCAATCATCGGGTCCGGCGCGTGGATGCAGCCACAGGAACGATTGAGACGGTGGCAGGGAGCACTATCTCATGTAATCAGGGACAATTGGGAGACGGAGGTGCCGCAACCAGCGCGGCATTGTGTTTCCCAGAGGGTCTGGCCATGGACCCAGCGGGGAACTTGTTTATCGCCGATCTTCTCGACCACCGAATCCGGCGTGTCGCCGCAGGAAGTGGAACAATTGCGACGGTCGCCGGGACGGGTGGGACGTCGCTCAGCCCTGATGGGCTACCCGGCACGAAGACGAGCATCGTAACTCCGCGTGGAGTGGCTCTGGACGGAACGGGAAATCTGTACGTGGCGGCAGTTAACTCACAGCGTATTTTCCGGATACGATCTGCGGCCAGGAACAATGCGCTTGCGATCACTGCGGTCGCATTGCCCTCGGGCGAGGTGGGTGTCGGTTACTCAGCCACCTTTGAAGCCACGGGTGGTACTCCTCCTTACACCTGGACTGTAACCAGTGGACCTGTCCCCGCCGGCGTTACGCTGGCAACCTCAGGTGTGCTGTCTGGCACGCCGACCACGGCTGGTACCTACAACTTCACAGTACAACTCTCCGACAGCGCCTCGGGTACTGCGACCCAGACTTTCACAGTCACTATCGCTCCTGCTGGGACCGGCACGGCTTCTGCGACCATTCAGCCTACATCTCTAGCGTTCGGCAATCAGGTAGTGACAACGTCGAGCACTCCGCAGGCTGTAACCATCACGAGTACCGGAACCGCTCCCCTCCTGATTTCCTCGATCGTCGTCAGCGGCATTAATCCCGCCGATTTCCCCCAAGCCAACAACTGCCCCCTCGCGCCGACTGGTCTCGGCCCGGGTCAAAACTGCCAGATCTTCGTTACCTTTGCACCCACGGCCTACGGTGCCCGTTCCGCCGCCCTCAACATCACCGCTAATCAAGGCAACGTCCCCGGTTCGCAGCAATCCGTCCCCCTCACAGGTACGGGCGTGGATGAGCCGGTCGTAGCTTCCACCACCTACAACATCACGGGCAATCCTTTCACTCTGTTCACTGGTTCTGCTTCTTGCCCGCCGGACTGCAGCATTTCCGGATCGTTCACTCTGTCGCAACCGCTGCCTCCGAATCTTTCGAACGCTACGATCACGCCGGCTTCGTTCAGCTTCACCGTGGGCACCACCAACCTCAACCAAGCTAACGTCACTTCCGTCATCTTCGCCGGCATTTCCACCGACGCGAGTGGCTACATCACGAGTTGGGCCATCTCTCTTTCCAACGCGAACTTCTCCATCGTCACCAACAATGAGCCCGACAATGTCGCCGACTCCTTCACCATCGTCGCCCCGCAGGGCAGTGCCTCCAACTCCAACTCTCCCGCTACCTGGCCCAAAACCGTCGTAACGCCAGTGACTTTCAACGCCAGTCCCGCTCCGGTTTCGAACAGCGCTGTCCTCAACTGCCCTTCGGGCACCGTCCCTTGCACGGATCCCAACGCCCACTCTCTCAAACTCACCGTCCCCGCCGTGAGTACTGGCTTCACCCTCACCGTCACTTCCGTCGAAGTGCCCGCTTCCGAAGCCAACGGTATCTGCGAAGCCGGCCATACCGAAGCCACCGACTTCGACTGTCGCTTCGTCGACAACTTCACCCTGCAACAGAATCCCAACGGCGATATCGTCGTGCCCCAGTGCAACCCGTACTCCAACGGGAACTGCGTCATCTACCGCGTGTCGAACACTCCCCAGGAGAGCTATTACAGCCCCGGGATCCTCGAATACATCGCCTGGAACAATACCTCCTACACCCCGCCTGCCTTCTATAACGCCAACAATCCCCGCTTGTTCGACGACCCTGACGATCCGCCCTACGGCGTGAATCATCAGTTCGTCTTTGATATCACGACCTACTACAAGCCGACCGGCAACTACGTCGGCGTAGACAACGGAATCGGAGGCCGCACGCTGCACTTCAACGATTTCGTGGTGGCCTATCCGGCCACGCCCAGCTACGCGTACACGGTGTCTTTTTTGCCGCCGCTCAGTTCGACCGAGACCGCTCACTTCGAACAAGGCGATGGGATTTCTGTGAGATTCAAGTTGAGTCCCGACAGCCCGGCAGGCATCGGCACGCAGGCACCGAATCATGTCGGCTACAGCGTGCTCCTCGACACCAACAACACCGGCTGCGCCGACTTCAGCGGCACGATCGAGCCCACCGTGACATCGACGAACTCGCCCTTGGATTTCACGTACGATCCGGAGCATCAGCTCTATGACCTGAGACTGCGCGGCTTTTACCCTGCCGGGCAGTACAAGCTGCTCCTGAGTTCCAACCTTGCGCCAGAACAATGTGCCGTCTTTGCAGTCATGAAGGACGATTGAGCCGTTGACGGACGGGGAGGGGTACCCCCTTTGTACGTGTCAGCGATTGCGCGAGGGTCACTTGCGTCAAAAGGAGCTGACCTTCGGTTAGGTATGCTAGACACCAAAAATTAACTTGCAATGGTATCGGACACTTCATACAAGCACACACACTCTTTGCCCCTGGAGTCCCCTCGGGGCGAATCGTTGATTCACGCACCACTCAACTCGGAGGAATGACTACCATGAGCGTTGCGCGCTGGACCACACGCCTGCCGAAGCTCGCCTTGTTCTTGTTTTTGTTGTTGCCGGCTTTTTCGCCGAGAGTCCACGCCGTCCCGATCACCTACACGATGATCATTGAGCATGCCTCGGGCCAACTCGGCTCTCTGACGATCGACCCGCTTAACCATTACCTCCGGTTTACTTTCCAAGGCGACACTCAAGAAGTGGCTTCGTGGGCTTTTGTTGCGACCTATCTCACGTCTGGTTATCAGATTCGTTCAGGCAGTGCGTCAGTGGAAGTCATCGACCACACGAGCGGCACGGTTTTGGCGCGAGCGACGTTCGCCCCCGAGGACGGCATCTTCGTCAGTGTCGATAACCTCAACCAGGGGATCGGCTTCGGGTCATTTGGAGTGGCGAATCCGAGTGCGACTTCATTTGGGCAGCCGATCTACCCGTACGCTATTACCGGTGCCCCCAACTTTCCCGCGCCAGGTCCGCTCCGAACTTATGACCTCAAAAGTGACTTTCAATTATGTCAACCGCAGGGCCTAACCTGTACTTCTGTTAACGGCCAAGGGTATGTGGCTCTGTCGTGTGTCGACAATACGGAGATTCCGTGCGGTGCTCCCATTGCCCTGGTGATGACCTCGGGCTCGACTTTGTTGGTGAATCAATATGGGCCCTGTGGAGTAGCCCCGCATCCATGCCCAACCGGATATTTCGAGGCCGTCACGCACGCCGCGGTGGAATTTTCTGTTTTCAATGCAGCGCTGCGTCTGAACGAAGAGTCGGCGGATTCATTTTCGCTTCAGGGGAGCTTCACGCTTGGGGCCTCCTCGAATGGAATCAACCCGCCGAAGTCAGTGGTAACCCTACAGTTGAATAGCTATACCGTGACCCTTCCCGTCGGCTCCTTCACCAGCGAACAGGAGGGATATTCGTTCGAGGGTGTGGTCAATGGCCTGAGCCTAAAGATGCAGATCAGATCGCTCAGCGCAAGACACTACAGCTTCCATGCTGCAGGTCACGGAACAAGCTTCGTGGGAATTGCGCCACCCGTTACCGTGGGCCTGACCATTGGCGACGACAGCGGTACGACCACGGCGCACATCACGCCGGACGATTGAAGAATAGGCGTTCGGACGTAGTGCCGGGTTGCCGGAACGAGATAAGGGATTGACACTCGGTACCGCTTGTGGGCTTTGTCGCGAGCTGCTCCGGTTCAATCGAGCACACCTGTTTGAAGCCATCCCGGGCGATCGACGATGAACTACTGGCGCGCCAACTTACCAGGATGTCTCTCCCTTATCTCGGCGTCGGGTCAGAATCGAAGTCGATTCGTTGACTGCATACAACGGATATAATCCGCTGGGTGATCTGGTCGGGCTTCCCAGAAGTAGGGAGTAGCCAGATGGAGCAATTGGCATGACAAGCGACGGGCAGCTGGTGTTGCGACGCTTTCCACGAGCTGCGAAATATCATCCCACGTGGATTCTCGCAAGCGTTAGCGGCTCTGCCAATCCGTTGTGGCTGAGCGAGTGGCTCGCCGAGGCTATCAACTTCCGACCCGGCATGCGTGTATTGGACCTTGGCTGCGGACGGGCAGCGTCCTCAATCTTTTTGCGGCGGGAATATGACGTACAGGTTTGGGCGACAGATCTCTGGTTCAGTGTTGCCGAAAACCTGCAGCGCATCCGGGATGCGGGCGTTGAGGACGGGGTGTTTCCAATCCATGCCGACGCACGGTTTCTGCCTTTCGCCCCCGAGTTCTTCGACGCCATCGTTTGCATTGATTGTTTTCCTTACTTCGGCACGGATGATTTGTATCTGAGCTACATCGCCCGGTTTGTGAAAAACGGCGGGCTTTTGGGAATCGCGGGTGCCGGCTTGACGCGAGAGATAGAGGATCGTGTTCCCGAGCATCTTCGCGAATGGTGGACGCCGGATCTCTGGTGCCTGCATACAGCACCGTGGTGGCGCCGACATTGGGAGCGAACCGGTATTGTGCAGGTAGACGTGTGCGACGCCATGCCCGACGGCTGGCAGCTATGGCTCGACTGGATCAAGGTGATAGCTCCCGACAATCAATCGGAAATAAAAGCCCTTGAAGCGGACCATGGCACGAACCTCGGTTACGTTCGCTTGCTGGGCCGCCGCCAGGACAATGTGAAGCTGGCCGACCCCATTGAGTCTGTGCCAACGGACTACGCCAGAAAGCCGCTGCTCCGCGGTGAGTCGTAACCTTCGCAAGCCACAGTCTAGCAGTGGCGCGTGTGAAGCTTCGTTGTTCTGCCACAGTGGCGAACCCAGCGAGTTCGCGAAGCTCGTCTCTCATTTCTTCAACGCCGTATCCACTCGAAAGCGTCTTGTTGCACAGGCTGGTTGATTCTAGCCTTAAGACTCTCGGCTCCCGTCACAGGTGTCACACGTGATCGGTAGCGGTCTTAAGCGGGATTGCGCATGATGCATGATCCTACTGCATTGCATCACTGCATATTGAAACCGCGGGAATCAGGTTGTGGCGGTCTTGGCGGGCTTGTAATGACCCGGCACGGCCCGAAGAGAAATCGCCAAAGGAGTAAGCTAATAGCTCAGACCCCAGCTTCAGCAGTTCCCCGTGAGGGGTAGTTTCAATACGACGTAGCGTGAGCAGCTGCTTGGCGATTCGCAATCTCTGCGTGCCACTTGTCGTACGCGAGTTTGAGACGCTTTCGTCGCTCGTCGAGAGGCGGCACAGAGATACCATCTTGAGAAACGAAGGGTGTCGCCTCGAGGCGCTTAATCTGTTCGGCCGATTCCATTAATTTGCTCCCTTCGTCCCAGCGCGCCTCCCACCACGCGTTATTGTCGATCCGACACTCGGGATGCCCCTCGTAAATGCGCTTTTCAAGGGCGTCAATCTCGTCTCGCGTCATGTACTCTCCATTCGGCTTTATATAGGACGTATCCCCCCGGTATCTCAAGAAAAGTCTGCTACAAGCCAACTCCCTATGTGCAAAATCGTTGTTAAATGCGCGTACGCCGGTTTCCGCCGTTTCTGCGATGCCTGCGGGAACCTCGCCAGTCAGGCATTTTTCAGAATACTCACACGCCCGAGTGGACGGGATTGCCCCGGCACCAGAAGTACGCATCGCCGGTGTCAGCAAACTGGCGACTGCGATTAAGAGAAGAACACTGATGATTGCGACTGCCTTCCACTTGGGCATTTTTTCTCCTACTGCCAAGACTCGGGGTGCTCAGCGCACTTGGCAATAGGACTTGCCGAATGCATTAATTAGATGTGAAAAGCAGCCGGACGGAATCGCCGATTCCGGATCCGATAGAATTCGACGAAACGCCATTGCCCGCTGCAAGGCGAGCACAGTTTTCTCGATTCGCTTCAAAATAATATCACTATAATCAACGAGTTGCCGCGCAAGATCGGGTATAGCATGTTAGACGCGCTCCTGCCGCACCTGAGCAGGCCTTGTGAGTCAGGAGTTGTTCCGAGGGTACCCCGGTTGTTTTGGGCAGGAGTCGAACGCCCAGGCCTGTAACGGAGAGAAGTATGCGTAAGAACACGGTGGTCAGTCTGCTACTCGGCATCGCATTGGTTCTGTCACTGATTGGGTGTGAGGATACTAAAGCGCGGCAAGAAAACGAACAGCTGAAAGTACACGTGGCGGAGTTGGTTAAGGAAAATGGCAGCTTGGGTAATCGAGTTGACGAGTTAACTCAGGAGAATGCGGCGCTAAAACAGGAGAACGAACAACTCAAAAGAAAAGCTAAAACAAAGAAGACCAAGAAAAGCAAACATCACCACAGCCCTTCTAGCGGACAGTGAACGAGGACGTTGTTGTGCTTATTGATTCCAAGGTTGGCCGGAGTACTCCTTTACGGACATGGGACTCTCCAATGGCCAGCCAAGGAGTGACTAGAAGAGCCGCAGTTGAGAAAAGGACGTAGCAGGCGCACCACGCCCCCGTCACGCCCGTTTTCCATTCTAGCAATTGGAAATCGAGTGCGGCTGGTAACGTCTTTCGCCAGTGAGGCTTAGAAGTGGGGATGCAGTTTCGATCCCCACCGCCCCTACCAAACCAATTGATTCCTCACAACTTGTTTTTTCCTTTTTGCCAAAACGGGCCTTGCTAACAATTGAATTAATTCACCAGTTTCGCCGAGCGATTGTCAACTGCACCAGATGCTCGTCTCGTAAGCGTCATCTGAAGGCCGTGGTGACGGATTTTGTTTAGTTGAGGAAGATGACTCAAGTGGGCACTTACGAAGTGCCCACTTGGGGGAGATGTGGACACTTCG